>Ga0182030_10025247_pt1 | contig 10846 bp, 10 predicted proteins | sample 812S3MmetaG_FD_121299 | JGI IMG/M metagenome (GOLD analysis project Ga0182030, IMG submission 121299) | Permafrost microbial communities from Stordalen Mire, Sweden - 812S3M metaG (Illumina Assembly) | ecosystem: Environmental > Terrestrial > Soil > Wetlands > Permafrost | place: Sweden... | reverse complement strand
GGCCGCGGCGGCCCAGCCTATGCAATGCGAGATCGGCAGGAACCCTTCAGATATGTGCATGAGTGCCCGGACCGCTTCCTTGGCCGGTTCCTGGCGCGGGCAGCAGCCGTGCCGAGTTCAGGATGAATACCAGTTCCGACGCCACGTGGATCAGCGCGGCGATGATCGGATTCAGCAGCCCGGCCGCGGCCAGCGCTACGCCGATGCCGTCCACCGCCAGCGTGCCGGCGAAATTGACGTAAATGATGCGGCGGCAGCGGCGGGCAATTTTGAGGACTTCTGTCAGGCGCAGCAGATCGTTGCCCAGCAGCACCACCGACGCACTCTCGCGCGCCACGTCCGTGCCCGACCCCATGGCGACGCCGACGTTGGCTTCGACCAGCGCCGGGGCGTCGTTCACCCCGTCCCCGACCATGGCCACGCGCCGCCCCTGCCTGCGCAACTCCAATACGCGGCCGACTTTGCCTTCCGGAAGGAGTTCGGAGTCGACCTCATCGACGCCCAGCTTCGTCGCGATGGAATGACCGACTTCTTTGCGGTCGCCGGTGAGCACCACGGTCCGGCATCCGAGCGCCTTCATCTCTTTTATGGCCTGGGCGGCTTCCGGGCGCAGCACGTCGACGATCTTGACCGCGCCCACGTACCGGCCTGCCTGGGCCACGAGCACTTCCGAATAGCTGCGGTGATTGTCATCCGGGTCCGGAACCTCTACGGCTTCGTCGTGCATTAAAGCGCGCGTGCCGACCGCCGTGTGGAGGCCGTCGACCTCGCACAGGATTCCCTTACCCGGCAGATAGCGGAAATTCGCCGGCTCTCCCACCGGCAGAGACCACTCCGCCGCCTGCGCCACGATCGCCTTCGCCAGCGGATGTTCGGAGAACCGCTCCGCCGTGGCGGCGATCCGCACTGCCTCCCGGTCCGCTTCGAGCACCTTTGGCGTGCCCATGGTCAGGGTGCCGGTTTTGTCCAGTACGACTGTGTCGACGGTGCTCAGAATCTCCAGATAGAGGCCGCCCTTGATGATGGCGCCCAGCCGTGCCGCGCGCCCGATCGCGCCCAGAATCGCCAGCGGCGTGCCGACCGCGATGCCGCATGCGCCGGCCACCACGATCACCGAAATCGTAGACCGCGCATTGTGCGTGACGAACCACGTGAGCACGGCGCAACCGAGCGCGAAGTAGACCAGGTACCCGGCCAGCCGGTCGGCCAGGCGCTGAATCGGCGCGCGCGAATTTTCGGCCCGTTCGACGGCTTCGATGATCCGCCCGAATGCGGTATCCGCCCCGACGCGTTCTGCCTGAATTTCCAATACACCCGAATGGTTGATCGTCCCTGCAAAGACTCGCGCGCCCGGCGTCTTCTCCACCGGCAGCGACTCTCCTGTGATAGTGGCCTGATCGACGAACGAATGTCCTGAGACCACCACGCCATCTGCCGGAATGTGGCCGCCCGGGCGCACCACCACCAGATCGCCCGCGCGCATTTCGGACAGCGGGCGCGTCGAGACCTGCCCCTCCACGCGGATTTCCGCGATCTGCGGGAGCACGTCGAGCAAACCGCGGATTGCCCTGCGCCCGCGGCCGACCGTCATGCCTTCCAGAATCTCGGCGACCAGCACAAACAGTGCGATCACGAGCGCGGTCATGAACTCGCCGATAGCCGACGCCGCCACCAGCGCGATGGTCATCGACAGCTCCATCGTCATGCGGCCCTGCAGGATGTCGGCGATGGCTTCGCGGAAGATCGGGTAGCCGCCGACGAGGATGCCGGTCAGCGCCACCAGGTCCAGATGATGGACGCGCGGCACGATGCCGCTCCAGGCAACTAATAATATGACCGCGACGAAAGCCACCCGCGCCCATTCATGCCAACTGCTTTCGTGGTCATGACCGTCGTGATCGTGATGTTCGTGTGGCTCGACAACCGCCGCTTGTGGGTAACCTGCGCTGTGGCTCGCCATAGCCGCAGTGGGGCACTTTCGGTGCCCTCAATGAAACCTTGCAGAATCAGCCATATTGTCGCGCAATTCGCTCAAAAAGCGGCACTTGAGGTGCGATTGCCCGCACCGGATGCGCGAGAAGGCGCAGCGTTTAGTGCCGCGGCGGGGGAGGCGTTACCTGCCGCCTGGTTCGTCGGAGCCCATTGTCATGCGCTTGCCGCCCGGCAAAATGATCGCCTTGACTTTGCATCCCTGCGGGCGGTCCTTGGCCGGATAACCTTCGATGGTCACCCGCAACCCGGGGCGGAGCGTTTCCCTGGTCCATCCGCTGCGCATCAGACCCCCGGGCGCTGACCCCTCGCATTCCCAGTGCGCGACCTTTCCACCGGTATCGGTGATATCGAAATAAACCCACGAATGGGGATTGATCCACGAAAAACGCGTGATCGTCCCCGTCCAGGTTTTCACTTCACCCCAGTACTCCGCCGCCGCCGAATGATGTCCCCACGCGGCACCCGCCGCCAGCATCAGGCCCAACGACAACCCCAACGGCGCGGCCCATCTCGCCAAATTCATGTGTCCGCCTCTTCTTTAATAATGAGGCCTGCCAACTGGTCCCCTGCGCAGTCGGCGAATCGGGGGAGGGGTGCGCCGCGGTAAGCGATCAGTAAGAGTTCAGCAGGCTGCCGAATTCGACCGGCACTTCTTCGCGGCTCTCGCCGAGATCGAGTACTTTGGCTTCCTGTCCGGCAGGCAGATTCTGCAGGCCCAGCACCGTACCGCTACGGAAGCAGACGGCGTCCCGATACGTGTTCGGCTCGGCGCTCAGCTGTACAAATCTCACTTCCTCGTCAGACTCGAGGCCGTGCTTGCGGCGCAGGTCCGCGCCGACGTTGCGCAGCAGCAGCCGCGCTGCCGGAGGAATGCAAACCGCCGGCACCGAAGGCCCCTCGACAAAGCAGCCTTTCACGCGCTGCCAGAAGGAAGCCGTTCGCCTTGACTCCACATATTGACGCAGATCGACGACGGAAGTGAACCCCATGCAACCGGTGGCAAACCGATGGACCACCAGTTCTTCTCCTTCGGCCGCCAGCCGATTAGGAAGAGACATCAAAGAATAGTCACACATTTGATCTCCTGCCAGCCGAAAAAACGGCGCAGCTCGTTATGCAGCTAACCCCTTTATGCAGCTAACCCGCCAATGTCGTTTTCGATGCGGAACGACACCTCGGTTATCGGCGTGCAGACCTTAAAGCATGAAGAAACCAGACGATGTGACTCTCCGCCAATACGCGCTGGCGCGCTCCGACGAACGGCCGGGGGCGGACTCTGCCGGTCAGTCCGGAGACGATATGGGACTTTCGAATGACGAAACCGGCGGATCGGAGAGCGTCGCCGAGCTTGTTGCCGAAGGACAGTTCTTCGAGGCCGAGGCCCTGAGCGGATTAGAACGGCCCTATCCCGACGAGGCTCCGGTGCGCACTCATGAGGTGCTCGAAGACGACGTGCCGTCCGAATATCCTGCCCGCGATTCGTCTCTCGACACTGAATAGAGCCGAGCCTCAGGCTTCCGGCCGGTGCTGGCTCGGTACCGCACTCTCGCTGAGGAGGTCCAGCACTGCCGACACGATGTGGTCGGCGTCGATGCCGAAAAGCTGCAGCAATTCCACGGGCTTCCCGCTGCGTGGAATCTCACGGACCGCCAGTTTGTTGCCGCGCACGCCCTCCGTTGCGAGGGCGCTGAACACGACATCGCCAATTCCGCCGTGCGCATAATGATCCTCCACGGTCAGGACGAGGCCGCCTGATTCGCGCGCCGCCACTGCCAGTTGGCGCCGATCGACGGGCTGAACGCTGAACAGGTCGATGACACGGACATGCAGTTTCTGCTGGAGGAGCTTATCGTACGCGCGGAGCGCTTCGTGGACTGTGACGCCCGCGGCCACGATCAGAGCGCGGTCCTGATCGCTCTGCCGCAGCACCTTGCATTCCCCGATTCCGAACTCTTCGTCAGGTCCGTAAATGACAGGAGAGGCCGACCTGCCGAGGCGCAGATAGCACGGTCCCGCGTGCGCGGCCACAAGCGCGGTGGCGCGCCAGGCTGCCGTGGCATCGGCGGGATAGAGGACGGTGATGCCGGGCTCGGCGCACATCATGGCAAGATCCTCCAGCCCCATCTGAGACGGCCCGTCTTCGCCGATGGAAACGCCCACGTGGGTTCCGGCAAACTTCACGTCGAGCCCGCTGATGGCCGTCATGCGAATGAAATCGGCTGCGCAGGTCAGAAAAGACGCAAACGTGCTCACGAACGGCGTTCGCCCGCGGGCGGCAAGACCCATGGCTACGCCGGTCATGTTCTGCTCGGCGATCCAGCACTCGACAAATCGCTCCGGCGCGGCCTTCTCGAATTCCTCGGTGTAAGTCGAATTCTTCACGTCTGCGTCGAGTACGACGATGCGCGGGTCGGCCGAAGCGAGCGCGGCCAGACCGTCGCCGAATCCGCGGCGCGCGGCCACCTCGGCGCCGATCTCGTATTTCGGCTTCGCCTCCGCGGCGCGGAACGACGGGATGACGTCAGCCGACCGCTGCGGGCCGGGCAGATCCGCCTCCCAATGCGGCTCGGCGGCGGAAAGCCCGTTTCGCAGGTTTGTCACAACTTTCGTGGCGTCGTCCCATTTGAGTGGCTTGCCGTGCCAGTCCGGAGAATTCTCAATAGCTGGTCCCAGTCCCTTCCCTTTGACCGTGCGCGCAAGCACTACCGTGGGACGATCGCGCGTGGCTGCGGCCCGCTCGTAGGCGTCGAGAAGCTCGTCCAAGTTGTGGCCGTCGACCGACAGAGCCTGCCATCCGAATGCTTCCCAGCGGCGCTGCAACGTTTCGGCATCACACCGGGTCATGGTGGGCTGGCTCTGACCGAGGCCGTTGACGTCAATTGTGGCGCAGAGGTTGTCCAGCCGGTTGAATGCCGCCCACTGCGCCGCTTCCCACACGGAACCCTCAGCCGACTCGCCATCGCCCAGCAGAACATAGACCCGGTTCGGCCAGTGACGCAGATTTTTCACTTCCCATGCCATGCCGGCAGCGGCGCAGATCCCCTGGCCCAGAGACCCTGTCGCCACCTCCACGAACGGCAGGCGGGGGGTGGGATGGCCTTCAAAATCGGAGTTGACCCGACGGAGCTGCAACAGTTCCTGTGTGGGGAAGGCGCCGGCTTCGGCCCACGCGGCGTAGAGCAGAGGCGCGGCATGCCCTTTCGATAAAACGAAAATGTCGTTTTCCGGTTGGCGCGGGTTTTTCGGATCGAAGCGCATCACTGAATAAAAGAGGACGGACACGATTTCGGCTGCCGATGCGCAGCTGGTGGGGTGCCCGCTGCCCGCCTCTGTGGTGGCAAGCACGCTGTCGATCCGTAACAGCGTGGCCTTGTCGCGCAGGACGCTGACCGGCGTTCGATGCAGAGTTGAAGTCATGATCCCTGACGGCTTACAGTTGACCGGCCAATGTGGGATGCGCACAGCGCGCGGCTCGGCACGCTTCCGAATTGCGTGATAACATGCGCTGACATGATGAAATATCGCGCCCACGCCGCCGCTGCGTTGCTTGTTTCAGCCGTGCTCGCCACGCCGGCTTTTGCCGCCGAAAACGCGGTCGAGCGCGAAGCACAGGACCGCGCGCAGATCGAGAAGCTCATGTGGCAGTACGTCCGCGCGCTCGACACCGAGAACGCAGAAGCCTATGCCGCCGTTTACACGCCCGACGGTCAGTTCGGCAGCGGCGCCACGGCGGTCAAAGGCCGTGAGGCGCTGAAGAAAATGGTTGCCGACCTGCGCAGCCGCGCCGCCGAAAACGAAGCCAAAACGGGCGAAAAGCGGCCGCCCATGTACCACGTGATCGCCAACAGCTATCTCGAATTCACAGACAAAGACCACGCCCGGCTCGAGGCCTACTGGATGACCGTCTTCGCCGCCGGCGGCCCGAACGTCGCCGCGCGCGTCGCCGCCGCGGGCAGGGAAGTCGACGAGCTGGTGCGACTGAATGGCCAGTGGTTGATTAGATCGCGAGACGTGGCCCCGAAGCCGTAACGGCCGGGATTCGGTGACGAGCCGTGGGGAGTTGATTCTGCGATTTCGCTGATTGCTCCCATTGCGTGATTTTGCGCGGCAGGTGGCAAGATTTGTCACGATGAAATCCGAAGAGCACGCAGCTTAATCGCGCAGGAAGATCTCGACGCTATTCGACGTCCAGGTCGCAACGCCGCAACCGAAGAAGTCGGTGTCTTCGGTCCAGATCGGGCATCCCAGCGCAAGGGCAGATGCGAGAATCGGCCAGTCGTCGGGATCGCGAGAACCAAGCCGGTTCCTGGCTTCCGTCTCATGTTTACCGTAGATGTCGGGGCTGACCAAATCGAGAAGGCTCACTACTGCATCCAGCAGGCGAAGGGCTTTCCCCGGATCGCCTTCGTGCCTGGTGACCAGTGTGGCCAGGTGTTCCTGCGCTTCCAATAGCGCCGATTCGGGGACAAAGAACAATACGCTGTCGGCGTAGTTTTCGAGGATTCGCCGGACCCGAACGCCCAATACAGCGCGAATCAGGATGTTGGCATCGAGCACGAGTGCTCTATTTGCCATTCCGCTTCTTGTCGCGGGCGGCCTGCCGGATTTCCTTGTATTCGCTCATGAGTTCGTCTTCGGAGGCGCCCCATGACGCGATCATGGCGGCGAGATCCCTGGCGGCAGCGCGCATGGACTCGATTTCCGCCTTCCGGTTTCGCTTCTGCGCCGGAATGAAGAATCCCAGGGTCTCGCCATGACGGGTGATTGCCAGTGAGCGGCCCCCTTCCAGATAGCCCGCGAGGTTCTCACGAAACTCTCGTATGCCGATCTTTTCAGTTTCCATATTGCGTACTCATGGTACACAATAGCAAATCCCAAATCTACCGCAACGCTTCGTACGGGTGGCGCGTGATACACCCGAAGCCCGGATCCCCGGAGCCGGACTCACAGACGGTGTCGGGTTGCGGCGCAACGGCGGATGGGAACGACAACGTTCTCTGTCAGAGAAACGGAGCTATCTGCCCACCATGTGGGGGCGGTCCCTTTCGTTCTCGTTGCAAATGTACTCCATGCTCTGCTCATCCTGAGCGAGATCGGCCGTCTTCCGGATGACCCAGGGTTCCTCGAAAGCTTCGGGATCGTCAAGCGTCAGGTCAATTTCGAGGTGACCCAGGTCCGGCCGCCGGTAACGCTCGACTACGTGCAATTTCTCTGAATGCGGCCCGTTCGATGCGAGCCAGGACTTGTCGTTGAAACCAACTGTGTCGATTACTAACGTATCTCCGTCCCAGAACCCCACCGATCGCCCATACCAGGTCGGCCCATAGTCTTTCGGGCGCGGTCGGCCATCCGTGTAGATGATGCGGCTGCCGGGATTATCGACACCAGACACGATGGCGAGAACAACGGGTGTCTGGACGAGTTGCCATACATCGAAGTTGTTCATTTGCGTTATGCCCATCGGAAGACAGAACGATTGCGGGCCATCTTTGCCCTCCGTCAGGTCGCGCTCCTTCTTGATTGCCGCCGCCCCCGGTTTCAAACGGAGTTTGCCGGCATCCACTGTTTCCTGGGCGTACCATAGTCCCGTGAGGTCGGGTTTTCCGTTTGAAAGTCGTGGCGCAGGTCCGGTCAACTTTCGACGCTGAGCCGCTTCGAATGCAAAGAATTCACGCCCATCGCCAAGTGTATTCAACTGTCTATCGACCATCCGGATGTCTACGGTAACTCCACCGCTGGCAACTTCGATACTCTCCTGTTGGAAGGTCTGGAAACCGATCATCGTGCTGGTGAGGTTGTACTTGCCGGATGGCAATTGAGCCAGGGTGTAGCGCCCGTCGGCGGAACTCGTGGCAGAAAACGTTGTGCCCACACCAACCGGGCTGGCTTCGACTTTAGCGCCGGCCACCGGGTTCCCGTTCAGGTCGATCACTCGTCCATTAATTGAACCCGGAGTCTGCGGAAACGCTGCCAGCGGGCTGACAAGCGCAAGCCAGATCACAATCGCTGTTTTTTGCAGTATTGGCTGCATAAACTCAACGTTCCCGGATATGTTCCGGCTGAAACCGGACGACTATAGCACCCGAACGCCGCGATCCTCGCCGGTAATGAGGGAGGTCGCCGAGAGTTGGCGAATGCAGAAGGCGTTATTGATTGAAAAATACTTGAAGTGGTGGAGGCGGGGGGAGTTGAACTATCACCCCCTGTTGAAAACACGTAACTTATTGATTCTTCGATTTTGCTGATTGCGCCTTTTGCGTGGTTTGCGCGTTCGGTGGCACGATTTGGCACGATTTCTCCAAAGACGCTCCCGGTGAAATTCCTTTCATGGCCGGTCTGAAAGATCCAAGGTCAAAATTGCCTCTCATCTCTAAGGTCCCGGCAGGGTCCAAACCATATTCAGTCCGGCCGCGCTGACGCGTCCCTGTACGCGCGCCTCGGATTCACGCGGATCGCCTTTGAATCATTGTCCCGCGCCCAGAACCCTCATGCGAGATCCCGGTGAGAACTTTGCCCCGAGTATGACCAACCGGAACTTCTCACATAAAAAACCGAAATTGATAAGGAGCACTGCCGAGCAGGCTCATCCGTTTAACCACTCGCGCGAGCACCTTCGCGTATTCGAGTGTCACGGGCAGGGGATCGTAAAGCGCATCGTTATTCCAGTCCATTTTCGTGAGCGCGAGGATAGCAAATGCTGTGTCGTCCCACGGGCCGTGTCCGGCGTGCCGGACCAGCCGAATTGGCCGTGGCGTACTACGACCACCTTGAAAATAATCCTGAGTGCCGATTCCGCGGACGCTCCCGTGAGTCCAGAGGAGCGCTTCTGTTGGAGAGATCCCGACGAGGCTACCGCGCTTGACCGGAAAGGGCGTCGCCGATCCCTTCGTCTGATCACCCGACGCCGAAATCTGCACTCCCCGCCACGGGACATCCTCAACAACCTGAATGAGATCCACGGCCTCGCAGAGGTGAAACGCCTCCATACAACCGTCGATTTCATCGGCTTTGAATTCAGTCGTCTTGTGGACCATGACTCGTCGTGGCGACTGACCAGCGTGACGCCGCCGGTAAAGATCCATGGAACGCGTCATGACGCGGAACATCTCGGCTCGCGAGAGGTACGGATTGTCGCGGTGAACTTGGACTTCATGGGCATCATAAGCGACGAACTCCAGTCCGGCTCCCTCGGCGTCAAACACCTGGCTGCAACAACTTACGAATCTTGGCCTATTGGACTCCACCGGTCGAAGCGCGTATGAAAGCCCAATGTAGGCAGTCTCGGGATCAGTGTCAGCAAGCTTCCACGGCACCCCGCCTGCCTTGACGTAAAGCGCCAGCCCAAGGCGCCACATCACACTCGCGCGGTCGGGGTAAACAAGCGCTTTGTCCTCACGCACCAATTGGACGGGCATGCGCCGCGCCGCTGTTGTTGCCTTGATGTGGTCATGCAGGTCGAAGTCCTCTGTTGGCCCGCCGACATAGCCGCCTTGCCAGCGCAACGGGATATAGATAAACAGAACATCGAATTCTGCCCGCCTTGCTTCGAGGCTCTGAATGGCTCGGATCAGCCGATCAGCCAAAACGATGTGGGGCGATCCGGAAGCCTGAAACTCGTCTTCGAGAGCGGCGTCGAGCTCGATGTGACACGCACGAGCAGCACCACGCATATGTAAGCCGAACACTGGCTGAAATCCGGGCCAGTCCGGTAAATAGTCGCGGCGCTCGGTTGCCTGCGCTGGTGAATTGAGCTCTCGCATGAACTCGAACAGGCGTCCGCTGTCACCGAACGGAGAAATAGTGGCAACGCGTATTGGATCGGGCACGAGGCCGCTTGAATAAGGACCAAAACGTAGCAGGCCGAGCAGGGGATGGATGTGGCGATCCGAGGCTCGGTCAGGATGAAAGGATAGCTTCGGCTCTTGCAAGCAAACGTGAGGTGCTATTTCGCTGGTCATGCGCCTGCCCTTCTTGAGTACGCTGTCTCACCGGATAGCCGAAAGACAGCATCGACTCCATCGCCAATGCCGAAAGCCCGCAATTCGTCGCCAACAGCCAGATGTTTCGCCCAAAAACCGATCAATTCGTTGAGCTGGCGATTGTACCTTTTAACGGTGCGTTCGCGCGCGAAATCGGTGGCTGCAGCACGGTTTTCATCGGTGATACCTTCGAACACCGTGCGCGGTTCGACGAGGAGCCACAAGCGCTCATGTGCCCAATCGAGTCGTACGCCGACCCCTTCATACCAGCGAAGGTGAGGAAACCCCGGGACGACGCCAGTCAGGCTACCAACCTGCTGTTTCAAAGCAGCCCACAAACTATTGCGGGGATCTTCGGGTACTAGAAGATCGGTGCTACCTTTGCGCATAAAGCGGACACCGCGATGTCTGGCGATAGAACGCGTGAGCGCTTCGCGGAGCAATCCGCGCTCGCCTGAGTCATAGCGAAGTCGCCTTGCCTCAATAGTGTGCAGATCGAACGCCGTGATATCCCGCCCGTCGAAGACTGAATGCATCGCCATATCGGTACCAAAGCCCAACACGCCCGCCCTGGTACGCGTGACGAGAATGTCCGCGCCTGACGCTTGCACTGCCTCGCGCAACTCTGCGTGGCCACCAATCGCACAAACGATGCGTCGGCAAACACTTGGTGTTTGAAGAACTGGCAGCGCATTCAAACGAATTACCGGCCAGGCGCGGTGACCGGCGGGAGCGGGTGCAGCGGTCCATCTCTGCCTTTGAGCCCCGAACGTGTCCAGAACGCCGGTGTTAAGACCTGAACTCAGTCGGACGAGGTCTCGCATGATTTCGTCGAAGTTTTCTATCCGGACGAGAGCGGATTCGATGCCGTTCTC
>Ga0182030_10025244_pt1 | contig 10847 bp, 11 predicted proteins | sample 812S3MmetaG_FD_121299 | JGI IMG/M metagenome (GOLD analysis project Ga0182030, IMG submission 121299) | Permafrost microbial communities from Stordalen Mire, Sweden - 812S3M metaG (Illumina Assembly) | ecosystem: Environmental > Terrestrial > Soil > Wetlands > Permafrost | place: Sweden... | reverse complement strand
CCTGATTCCGCGTCGGAATCAGGATGACCTTGCGCCGACTCTGAAATTAATCGATGAAGAGCATAGCCGAAAACCGCGCACGCCATTGCCGATAGCATGCCCATCACGAGTACAAGCCAGCGCGCCCATCTCCACTGCCGATCTCGCTTCCGAAGGCGCTCGATTAACTTCATCTCATGTGTTGTAAAATCCATAGCGCGTGAAGCCGCTTAACGACCCGGACGTGTACCAACGCCGACTCGTGGCAAGGACCGCACAGCGGAACTAGGAGCATCGACGGCGGATGGCTCCGGGAAGTCGTTACGCGGCAAATGTCTCATAACTTCGGTGGCCTCCGTGACGGCCTTAACAGCCAAAACACACCAACGGCTCCGCATAAAATGGCGGGCAGAAAAAATTGCCAACTAAGGTCACTCTTTACTTCGACGTCCTCCCATGAGGCCATTCCGTCGCTTGACGATCCACTTCCAACCACCCGAAAGTGGGAAAAAAATACTTCAGCAACAATGAGCGCCAAGGCCGAGATGCAAGTCAGTAACAATCCGAGCCGTCGTCGTGTCGAAGTGCTCATAAACGTTATGCCGCCGAACGACCCAGCGGTGAGCCACCGCCGACTCGTGGCTTAAACCGCGGAGCGGAATCAGAAACGCCACCGGCGGACGGCTCCAGAAATTGGTTGGGCAGCATAATGCTCATCACTCAAGAATCAGAATGGCTTTGTGACTTCTTGGCGGCCACAATCCCACGACGCATAAGCCAACAACTGATAAAGTTGGAGACAGCACCACATCCAAAATAGGCGGCTCGATGTCCGTATGGTGGAATCACCGCGAGTATCAGACAGAAAATGCCAAGTCCAAGCACAAGCAGGGAATCCGTCTCCGGGCTTGTAACTTGTGTCTTGGACAGTTTCATAAACGATCGTTTGCCGCCTACTTGTTATTCAACGACTGCCGGATCGGTGAGTAAAACCGACCTTCCCACCGAATGAAAGAGTTGTAAGTTGTTCATAATGCAAAATTTGTCGATTTAGCCGAGCTTCGCTGGATCGTTTATCGAACCGGCTTAATCCCCAATCCAAAAGTGTGTAAACCCTTCATATTCAACGGCACTGCCCCGAAACCATTCACTTCTGGATCGTTTATTGAAATCGATCCTTGGACAACCTTTGTCCAACCCGCTCTGCCTAAATGTGGCTGATTATGAACCTGCCCATCGCCATCGAACGTCCACGTAACGTGCTGCGCCGCCAGCACAAAGTCATCACTACCGACGTTTCCTACGTTTATTGGCTGCGCCGTTACGTGACCGCACTGCCGTCATGAAACAAGCTGCCGCACGTGCACCTCTCGAATGGAAAAGTGCATTTCCACCATTGGCAGAAGTTGTCCCGACACTTGCGAGGTCGAGTGAACCACTCCGATGACACGGGTTCAAGGGATATTTTCGGAGGCGGGAACAGCAACGTTAACAGTCCAAATTGGGATAAGTTATGGGAAGTTGTCCAAGACCGCGCGAGGCGAAATAAGAGTTTACCGCCACTTTTCCAAAGTCCAGCCGGCCATTGGCAAAGGTCAGCTGCTTGGCCCCTTCACTAAAGTTTTCGGAAATCAAAAACCGGGAACCGCTGAAGAACGGCAGCACTTCATCTGCCGTCGTCGCCACACCATAGTCGGCGAAATCCAGAAACCCCTGCCGGCGAATCTCCAATTCCAGCTCATCCGGGTTCAGATAAACACCCAGCAATTCTTTAGGCAGCACTGATTTTAGCGTGCTTTTACCAGAACCGTTTGGCCCCGCAAACATCCGCAGGCGTGGCGTCGTGGCGCTCACCGGATGGTGATCTTGCGACCGTAGAAATCAGGCGTGGGCGGATCAATCTGCTTCACCGGGACGCGGTGCCCGTCAGGGAAAACCTCGTAAATCATGCCGTTTTCGGATTGCAGCACGCTTTGACCCGACGCGAGGACGATTTTCCGCGCTTCCACAAAGGCCGAACCGGAGGCGGCGGGAAATTGACGTTCCAAATTCTCGATGTGGTTGTCTTGATCTGGCATAACAAATCTTTCTGGGATTACAATACTGCGCCAGGCAATTCTGAGCAACCGCGTTTTCCCCGTCAGCAATTCCTGCATCGTGCCTTAAAACGGACCAATCCATTAGGACAGGTATCAGGCCGTAGTTTGGTTCGTTTTCTTGGCATGACTAATGTCCGTAACGCCTCCGGCGTTCACTGAAGCCGCCCCAATAATTCGCGAAAATTAGTGTGATTCGTGTCAACGCTCCGCTTTTCGCGCCAGCAGCGTTTCCAGCTCCGCCAGCCCGGCCGGCGAGCCCATTTCGTAAAATCGTTCCGGGACCTCGTAGCCGGCAAGCTGCTTTTCACGGACCAGCCGGCCCATCACTTCGGCCAGGTCGAAGACCCGGTCGGCAGCATAGGCTTCGAACACCGACGCCTTGAACAGGCTCAACCCATAGTCAATGTGCCGCATCTCCGGCAGCCTGGCCTTCTTATCATAGACCCCGATCTCGCCGTGGCCGAAAACCACGTTGCTGGTGTCGTATTTCCCCTCGTTGTGATAGACGGTCATCAGGCCCAGTTTGCCGCTGCGGTGAAAGGCTTCAGCCACGGGCGCATATTCGATGGGCAGATACGAATCGCCGTACAAGATGAAAAACTCCGCACCCAGCTTCGGCAGCGCGCGTTTGATGGCGCCGCCCGTGCCGAGCAGCTTCTCGCCGTCGAAGGAATATTCCAGCTCGATGCCGCAGGCTTCGTTTCCGAATTCCCGCTGGATCATCTCGCCCAGAAAGCCAATGCACAGCACCACCCGCCGGATGCCCCGCGCGTGCAGCAGTTCCAACTGGTGCGCCAGGAACGGCCGCCCCGCCACCGGCACCAGCGATTTGGGGATCTTTTCGGTGATGGGCCGCAGCCGCGTGGCGAGCCCGCCGGCCAGGATGGCCACGGGTATCTGGAGGATGGGCGGCGTCACGAAATCACGAGTTTGGTGCCCTCGAAATCAAAACGAAAACGCACTTCTTTCAAGCCGCTTTCGCGCATGGCGTGGCGCAACCGCGCCTTGTCCGCCGCGTAAAACATGAGGAATCCTCCGCCGCCCGCCCCAATGAGCTTGCCCCCCAGCGCGCCGTTGGCCAGGGCGATGTCGTACCATTCGTTGATCTTGGGATTGCTCATGCCCCCGCTGCGCTGCTTCTTGCGCTGCCAGTGCACGTCCATCAGCCGCGCGAACTCGGCCAGGTTTCCGCCTTCCAACGCGGCCTGGCTTTGCAGGCCCAAATCCTTGACGAAGTGAAGATTCTCAATCATCGACTTGTCGTCCGACTTCGACTTCACGTCTTGTTCCTTCAGGATCGCCGACGCGCTGCGCGAATAGCCGGTGAAAAACAGCAGCAGATTGTCCTCCAGATTGTCGCGAGTCTCGTCGGAAACCTTCAGCGGCCAGGCCTCCACCTTCCCTCCCGGCAGGAAATTGAAGCAGGTCAGGCCGCCAAAGGCCGCGATGTATTGGTCCTGCTTGCCGATGGGTTCCTTCAGCCGGTTCAACTCGATATCGCAGGCCTGCGCCGCCAATTCGGCCGGATGCACCAGGTTTCGTTTATAGGCGTGCAACGCCTTCAACAGCGCCGTGGTGAAGCTCCCGGACGAGCCGAGGCCCGTGCCGGAGGGAATGTCCGCCATCGAGGTGACCTCCAGCGAATGCCCGTCCATGCCGAGCAATCCGAAGGCCTCGCGGATGATGGGATGCTTCAGTTGCGCGGCCGCCGGCACCCGTTCCAGTTCGGAATACTTGACGATCAGGTCCGGGACAAATGTCTCGTGCACCGTGATATAAACGTAGCGGTCGATCGCCGCCGCGATCAGAAAACCGCCGAATTTCTCGTAATAGGACGGCAAATCGGTGCCGCCGCCGCCGAGGCTGATGCGCAATGGGGAACGGGCAATAATCATTGAGCGGAAATGAAAAGCGAAAAGCGCCAGACGGAAAAGCCAAATCTGAAATGATATCACATGAAAATGCGATGGTCTCATGGCAATTTTTGTTTGCCCGGGACCGTTTTACAAACTAGCTTCGTGCCCACGCCGGCCAAGAGCCGGTTTTGCCGGGTAATTTTCACGTGAATTTATGATAAAACCGTTGACGGGAGCCGAGCTGAACGAACTGATTTCCGGCCTCAACAAACTGGCGCGCAATCTCTGGTGGTGTTGGAACCAGGAGGCGCAGGACCTGTTTCAGCGGCTTTCGCTGCGCGGCTGGCAGAATCTGTGGCACAATCCGGTGGCCATTCTCCGCGAGGTCTCCGAGTATGAACTGCGCGTGCATCTCCAGGAACCCGGCTTCGCCGAGCGGGTCCAGAGCGTGCTCCGCGATTTCAACCACTACCTCACCGATCAGAAAACCTGGTGCCACCTGAACGCCCCCCAGCTCCACAAAAATCCCGTCGCCTATTTCTCCGCCGAATTCGGCTTCCACGAATCCCTGCCCATTTCCGCCGGCGGCCTCGGCATCCTCGCCGGCGACCATGCGAAGTCCGCCAGCGACCTGGGCCTGGGTTTTGTCGGCGTCGGCCTCTTCTACCGGGAAGGCTATTTCCAGCAGGCCATTGATACCAATAACTGGCAGACCGAATACTACAATCCCGTGGATCCCCACAACGTGCCGCTCGAACCGGTGCTCGACTCTGAAGGCGAACGCCTGGTTTGCACGGTGGAAATCGGGCTCAATACCGTGGATTTCCAGGTCTGGCGCATCAATGTGGGGCGCGTCCCGGTGTTCCTCCTCGACACGAACCTGCCCGAAAACGAACAGCATTTCCGCGACCTGACGAACCGCGTCTATGGCGGCGACAGCACCACGCGCATCATGCAGGAAATCCTGCTGGGCATCGGCGGCGTGCGCCTGTTGCGCACCCTGGGCATCGAGCCCTCCACCTTCCACATGAACGAGGGCCACGCGGCGTTTCTCACGCTGGAGCTCATTCGGGAAAAACTGGCCGCCGGCAAATCCTTCGCCGAGGCGCAGGCCCAGACCAAAACCGAATGCCATTTCACCACCCACACCCCCGTGGAGGCCGGCCACGACCGGTTCAGCGCCGAACTGATGAATTACGCGATGCAGCGGTTCCTCCTGCAAGTCAAGGTGCCGTTCCGCGAATTGCTCGGCTTGGGCCGCGTCAAGCCCGAGGATGACAAGGAACTATTCTGCATGACGGTGCTGGCGCTGAAACTGTCCCGCGACGCCAACGCCGTCAGCGAATTGCACGGCGAGGTGAGCCGCCACATGTGGCAGGCGCTTTATCCCGGCAAGACGAAGTCCGAAGTGCCCATCGGCCATATCACCAACGGCATTCACCTGATGGGTTGGATGAAGGGCTCCGCCCGCCAGTTCTGGCGCAAGAAACTTTCCGCCGGGGCCAACGGCGAGACCAAATTCTTCCGCGAACGCTTCGGCGAGGACTGGGCCGCCGCCGTCAATGACGCCGAATTCTGGGCCAAGATGGCCGACCCGAATTTCGTGTCCGACGAGGAACTTTGGGCGCTGCGCTACAAGCTGCGCCGCGAGCTCATCGAATACGCGCGCCGGCGCCTGCTGGAGCAAAGCCAGCGCGTGACCCAGGGCGATTACGTGCGTTTTGACCGGCTCCTGAATCCGGATGCGCTGACCATCGGCTTTGCGCGGCGTTTTGCCACCTACAAGCGCGCGCCGCTCATTTTCCAGCAGTTCGACAACATCGTCAAACTGGTGAAGGACAAGCAGCACCCCGTGCAGTTCATTTATGCCGGCAAGGCGCATCCCCGCGATGACGCCGGCAAACGGTTCATCCAGCAGATCATTCATCTGAGCAAGCACAGCGAGCTCGCCGGACACCTGGTCTTCATCGAGAACTATGACATTCACGTGGCGCGCCAGATGGTCTCGGGCTGTGACATCTGGCTCAACAATCCCCGCCGCCCGCTCGAGGCCTCCGGCACCAGCGGCATGAAAGCGAGCTGCCACGGCTGCATGAATTTCAGCATCATGGATGGCTGGTGGCGTGAAGGCTATGACGGCACCAACGGCTTCGCCATCGGCCCCGACTCGCATCCGGACAATGTCGAGGAACAGGACCGCGTGGACAGCGCCAACCTCTACCAGACGCTCACCGAGCAGGTGGTGCCCATGTTCTTCAATCGCGACGTCAACGGCATCCCCCGCGAATGGCTTAAGCGGGTCCGCCGCGCCATGGCCACCCTCGTACCGCGGTTTACCACCGATCGCATGGTCAAGGAATACACGACGAAGTACTACGTTAAATCCTCCCAATGAACCTCCGTTCCGAATTTAAGGCTTTGAAGTAATGGAACCATGTTGTGCTAAATAGTTTAACGCTTACCCTCACCCCGGCCCTCTCCCCCGGGGAGAGGGGGAATTCGTTTCCGCGAATCGGCATATGGACGCTCTGGATCTAACCCGGTTCAGGGGTTCAATGCGCGAACCGATTCGGTGGAAATAGTGAAGAACCCGTCCGCTGGCAAAGATCATTCAGCGCCGCCGGGAGGTTCGCAAAGCGGAATTGAAATCCCAATTCCAGAAATCGTTTTGGCACACACCGCTGGCTGATCAGCGCCAGCGAGCCGTTTGATCCCATCAGCCACGCACCCAGTTTCACGGCGAATGCCGGCGCCGGCGGACTCCAGGGACGGTGATGCACCCGGCGCAGTTCCCGCATGAATTGCGCATTGGTGACCGCCTCCGGCCCCACTGCGTTGAATACGCCGGAGAACCTTTCATCCGCAACCGCCGCCGCGAACATGGCGGCCAAATCCGCGAGGTGAATCCAGCTCAGGTATTGGCGACCGGTCCCCGCCGCCCCGCCCAGAAACCATTTCGTCAGCGTGTTCAGAACCGGCAGCGCACCTCCATCGCGGCCCAGCACCACGCCCATGCGCAAAATGACCTTCCGGGTTTGCGGCGTCTCGGCAGCCGCCAAGGCCGCTTCCCACTGCTGGCAGACATCTGCCAGTGAATCCCCACCCGCACGGGCGGTTTCATCGCTGACCACCTCGCCCGTGTCGCCGTAAAATCCCACCGCCCCCGCCTGCACCCACACCCGCGGAGGTTGTTTCACCCGGCCAATCGCCGCGGCGATCGCCTTCACCGAGTTCACCCGGGAGTCCACAATCTCCCGCAGGTGATCTGGCGTATGCCGGCAATTGAGGTTTCTGCCGGCCAGATTGACGACCGCTGCCGCCCCATCGAGCAGCGCCTCCCAGGCGCCCGCCTGCACGCCGTTCCACGCCACCTCCACCACGCCATCACCGCGTGGGCGGGGGGACCGGGTGAGCACCACGACCTCGAATCCGCGCAGGGTGAATTCGGCCGCCAAGGCGCTGCCGATAAACCCGGTGCCGCCGGCAATGATGACGCGCTTGGAATTCATGGTCCGGCAGGCGGTTGGTCCACTTTCAGGCCCTTTGCAGCGCCAGTTGCGGGATATTATTTGACGTAAGGGGGTTGACGCAGAGCCCGCCCTTTTCCAATTGGGTCAGCCATCCGGCGATGAGCATTTGCACTGCCGCCAGATTCAACTGCTCGTGCGGCGACGGGTACTTTTCCAGGTTCGCCAGGGCCAGCTTGAACAGGGCGGCGGACGGCCGCAGCCGGTTCTTCTGGAGATGCACAAAAGCGCCGGCCAGTTGAATCAACGCCTTGTAGAAATCGCCGTTGGGGCCGTTGCGATCCGGCAGCCACAAATCTTCAAGCACCTCGTGCGCCTCATAGAAGAGCTGCCGGTTGAAGCAATTGAAATACCCCAGATAGCGCGCATCCAGGCTCTGGCCTCGGAATGTCCCGGTCATGACGGCAATGCGATTGCTTTTAGAGCTCATGCCGGCAAGGTAGATGACCGCGCCTTCGTTGACAAATAACTTGAAAATTCAACCAAAGGGGCGCAGTCTTGTAGGCAGCTAATCAATGTGTTCTATGAAGACAAAGCTTTTGATCCTTTTGAGCGCCCTCACCCTCGTGCTGGGCAATGTAAATGTCAGCCGGGCCGGCGACGATAATGACATCGCCACGATCACCGACGTTGCGCTGGTTCGCCCGGGTTGCTTTCTGGCCACGCTCATCGGTTCTGCGGTGTTTGTGGTCGCCCTGCCCATCGCCGCCATCTCCGGCAGCGTCCATTCCACGGCAGACACCCTCGTTGTCGCCCCCGCTCAAGCGACGTTCACCCGCCCCCTCGGCGATTTCACGTCGCTCCAATAGGCTCCAAAGAGCATTGGGTTTGGCCGGTATGATATGCGCGTCGCGTTGACAACGCCCCTGCCCTGCGACATTCTGCGGTGATGTCAAAACCTGCATTGGGACGGGGGCTGGGCGCGCTGTTGGGTGGCAATCCGCCGCTCACGCAACCGGCGCCTCCGGCCGTTCCGGCCGCCCCGGAAGACCATGAGCGCGTCCAACGCGTGCCGCTGAACCGCATCCGTCCTTCCGCCCTGCAGCCCCGCAAAGAATTCGCCCCCGAAGCCTTGCAGGAGTTGGCTGACTCAATCCGCGAGCAAGGCATCGTGCAGCCGCTCATCGTGCGGGAACGCGACGGTTTCTTTGAACTGATTGCCGGCGAACGCCGCTGGCGCGCGGCCCAGTTGTTGAATCTTCCAGAGGTGCCCATCATCACCCGCGAAGCAGATGACCGGGCCGTCCTCGAACTGGCGCTCATTGAAAACCTGCAGCGCGAAAACCTCAATGCCTTGGAAGAAGCCGTCGGCTACTCCCAATTGGCGGAACTATTCCAACTCACGCAGGAAGAAATCGCCGTCAAGGTGGGCAAGAGCCGCGCGGCCGTGGCCAACGCCACCCGCCTGCTCAAGCTCCCCGGCTCCGTCCAGACCCTGCTGCGCAATAATCGCCTCTCCGTCGGCCATGCCAAGGTGATTCTCAGCCTGCCGGATGCCGCCCAGCAAACCCTCGCCGCGGAACGGATCGTCAAGGAAGGGCTGAACGTACGGCAAACTGAAGGGCTCGTCGTCAAGCTCCAAGCTCGCGGCCAGCGAGCGCCCAGCCAAGAAAACCGACCGGCTGCGATCGTGCCCGTGGATTCCAACATTTCCCACCTGGAAGAAAAGCTGCGGGAAAAGTTCGGCACCAAGGTGCACCTGAAATACACCCAGGGCAAAGGCGCCGTGGAAATCGCCTTCTTCAGCGATGACGAATTGCAACGCGTACTGGAAATCCTGAACGTCTCAGCCGATTAGCCTAATGATACTCGAAATAGTCAAATACGGTCATCCGGTGCTCCGCAAAAAAGGCGAGCGCATTGAGCATGTCACCCCCGAAATCAAAAAACTCATCGCCGACATGATTGAGACAATGGAGGAGAACCATGGCGTGGGCCTGGCCGCCCAACAGGTGGGCGTCGCCAAGCAACTGACGGTCATTGACGTGCGCGCGGTCACCGATCGTCCATCCACACTGGAGCTGAACGGTCAGCCGGCGGACCCGGCGGAAATCATGCCCCTGGTGCTGATCAATCCCGAAATCACGCCCGTCGGCGACCCGGTCGCCGGTGCCGAGGGCTGCCTGAGTTTTCCGGAAATCTTCGCCGAGATATCCCGCCCCGGCCTCGTGGATGTCACGGCCCTCGACACCCGGGGCAAGCCCATCTCCTTTCGCTGCGGCGGCTTGCTGGCGCGGGCGGTGCAACATGAGCGCGACCACCTTATCGGCGTGCTGTTCATTGACCGGATGGATAAGAAGACGAAGCTGGAACTGCAGCCGGAACTGGACGCCCTCCAAGACGCCACCAAGGCAGCTCTGCACAAGAAGTAAGCTGAATCCCGCCACCGGCGGCTACGCGGCCGCCAGTTTGGCCGCCAGCTCCTTCACCGCCCGCAGGTCCAGTTTGCCCGTGCCCAGCAGCGGAAACTCCCCGACGTGAAAGAACGCGTCGGCCTTGGGCTTCCACAGATTCGGCAACTCGCAGCCGGAGAATTTTTCGAGGCACGCGGCGAGGTCCGCCGCCGACAGGCGATGCAGGACCACGAGGCGTTCCCCCCGCTTCTCATCGGCCACGCCCGCCACGACAAACATCGTCTCGGCCACGCCCGCAAACTCCTGCAACTTCTCCTCGATTTTCAAATGCGGCACCATTTCGCCGCCGATTTTGCTGAACCGGCTCAGGCGGCCGGTGATCTGCAGAAAGCCGTCCTCGTCCACCGTGGCCACGTCCCCGGTGCAGTACCAGCCGTGGTGCAGAACTTCCGCCGTCTTTTCCGGCAGGCCCAGGTAGCCGCACATCACATTGGGGCCGCGCACCAGCAACATGCCGGGCTCGCCCACCGGTACGGTTTTGCCGCCCCACGGATCCTCGGGACAGGTCAGCCGCGCCATCATGCCGGGCAGCACCCGGCCGATCTTCCCCCGCTTGCCCCCGATCTGGTGGAAGCCCGCCGCGCGAAAATCCATGATGTTCACCGCCACCGCCGGGGCGCACTCCGTGGTGCCGTAGCCTTCGAGCGGACGGATGCCAAAGTATTGTTCCGCCGCATCGGCGAGGCGCTCCGACAATTTTTCCGCGCCCACGATGATGATTTGCAGGCTGCCGAAATCCTCCGAGGGAATGCCCCGCATGTAGATCTGCAGGAACGTGGGCGTGGACAGCAGGATCGTGACGGCATAGTCACGGACCAGCGTGCCGATGGCGCGGGCATCCAGCGGATTGGCATGGAACACCACGCCCGCCCCGACTTCCGCCGGCAGGCACAGCGTGACCGTGAACCCGAACGAATGGAAGAAAGGCAAAATGCCCAGCAGCCGGTCGCGGTGCGTGAAATTCAGGATGTG
>Ga0182030_10025243_pt1 | contig 10847 bp, 10 predicted proteins | sample 812S3MmetaG_FD_121299 | JGI IMG/M metagenome (GOLD analysis project Ga0182030, IMG submission 121299) | Permafrost microbial communities from Stordalen Mire, Sweden - 812S3M metaG (Illumina Assembly) | ecosystem: Environmental > Terrestrial > Soil > Wetlands > Permafrost | place: Sweden... | reverse complement strand
TAGTAGGTGAAGCCGTTGTAGGTGACTTCGGTAGCGGCGATCTGCGGCACGGCTACTCCAAGCGTGGCCAGAGGCAGTGGGCGAGTACCAAATGGTAGCCGTTTGCCTGGCGGACGCGCAAAGCTACTTGCAGCTCCGAAATCACCTGGGAGCTGCGCCCAAGCCGCGTCACGCGACGATTGGGTCTCTTGGGTCGGGCGGCGTTCCGCCGCCGGCGGCTCCCCGCAATCGGGCGTCACGCTTCGTGCGCGTCTTACGCATCACTTGGTCTGTACCTCCAGGCGTTTCCGGTCGAGCCTTCCTAGGTCGAGCGCGCGCCCGGCTCCTTGACGACGTACTGGTGCGGGTTCTGGCCCATTAGGAGGCTCAGTGGACAAGCCACCCTGACGAGGGACGCCTCGGAACGAGGATCCCTTGTGATTCCTTCCGCAAGTCAGCGTCTGGCGCAACAGATGGCGCTCAATCGCGCGTCCGCGCCAGCGCTTCGAAGCCAGCCCCTTTGGTTGGGGTAGAGTCCAGCTGTGGCTGGCACAGACGATCGGTTACGAGCACGTCAACGACCGTGGCTTGAGGGCGCGGGCCAGGCAGGCATCCCCGAAGACCTACCAGGCTGGACGTACGAGGACCGCACGCCAACCGACGAGGAATGGCTGGCGGAACGCGCGTATCGACGCGGTTACCATCAAGCCACCGCGTTCATCGCCGAGGCATTGAAGCACGGCATGACGGTCCAGAGCCTCGAGTCCCTTGAGCACCGTGTTGCTGGTTGGCGAGGTAAGGTCTCCACTCGGAGGCCAACGCGTCGCGATGTTCCGCCGCGACAAGAACCACCAAGGCCCGACCGGAGGGCAGCGTCCCCACCCGCCTAGTCCGCAGTCAGTGTGTCAGACCGCTCGCCGACTGAGCCAATGGCTGGGGAATTGATACCGATGGATCGATGAGCCGTATTTCTTACTCTCCCGCCGCCCAAACCGTGGCCGCGGCGCTGAGGGCCGCAGCTGATACTCAGGGCGTTGTCTGGCTCGCCACGGGTTTGGTCGCCCTGTTGCCGCTCCACCCGCCTTCGGCCCTCGCCTACGCCTTGCACCAGGATCGCGTCTGGCCGCGTAATCTCCGCCAACAGACAGCAGACGGCGTCCGGGAGGAGAGCGCGGGCCGGATCAACATCAAGATCCCGGATGGCGCACGCGTCGGGTACCCCATTGAGACTCTCTTGGATCTGGCTGAACGCTCGGCGGAGAAGGATGGGCGTGCTGAGATCTTCGAGGTCGATCTTGCCGCTGCCCTGGTCGAAGTGGGGCCGGCCTTGCAACATGTCGGAGTCCAAGCCGCAGCGCTCGTGGAGGTAACTCGCATCCGAGAAGGCACTTCCTCCCTGCCGGTAGCCTCGGGCGCGGGCCCGAAGCCGACCGCCCCGGCCTCCGGGGTGACGCAGCCCTCCCGATCAGCCGCTGGAACGACCTACCCCAACGCCCTACCGTCTAGCCGTCCAAGGGCGGCTGAGCTTATTGACCTGGCAGGCACCGCCCAGGACGCACTGGAGAAGTTGATCGCGGTTTCGTCGATCACTCAGCGCGGACGCACCACCGGGGTGGTCACCGAGTTCGTCTCTGTCTGGGAGCCCCTCGCCCCGCAACATCGGGATCTTCTGCACCAGGGCGAAGACGCGCTTCGATGCTGGGTTGATAGTGCTCGCGCCGTGATTGAAGCAGTTCGGGGCGATCTGCGAGCCTTTGATGCCGCCCGGGCCACCCTGGAACATGTAGTGGATCGCAAAGAATGGGCGAATCCCGTGCGGGACGGGATACTCCCCGGCCCGCAATTGATCAACTCCATGTTGGTGCTTCAGCTCCTTCTGCTGCGGCAGGCTATCCCCAGCGCGCCTGCTGTCGATTCCTTGGTGGTACCGGATACCAATGCCTTGCTTCGCTGGCACGAGCTGGATCGGTGGCCGCACGATAAAGCGTGCTGCTTGGTCATCGTCCCAACCGTGCTCACCGAGCTTGATCGGCACAAGGCCGTCCACAGTAGACCTGAGGTCCGTGACAAGGCAGACTCGCTGGTTCGCCAGTACAAGGAGTTTCGCTCCCGAGGGGACATCACCGCGGGAGTCACCATCGCTGAAAAGCTGGCTCTGCGCAGCCTTCCCGTCACTCCATCCTTCCAGGGGGCGCCGGGCTGGATGCACGAGGACCATGCCGATGACCAGATCCTGTGGTCAGCTTATTCATTGGCTGTCCGGTATCCGGCTAACTCAGTACTGCTCTTGACCGCCGATACCAACATGCAGAACAAGGCTGCCCTCTTAGGCATCTCCTACATCGACCCCGACAAGCCCGACCACGTGGTGTCGACAACGCGCGGTGAGCACTACCACCTGTACCGGGCCAACACGACGGTCGTTCTCCCGGGCTTAACACTTCAGGAGGGGGAGATTCGACTGGATCGTGAAGAGGGGGTGGCACCCTTCTTGGTTTCCGGCGCGCTCACCCTTGAACGGTGTGGTGCCTAGGCGACGTGACGGGGTTCCCGTCCGTCATCGGTCTCAACCTCGCCAGATCAGCAGGGGCACCCTAACGCTCGGGGCCGGAGCGGCGCCGGGAAGCTTCGCCCAACCCCAACCAGACGGGGCAGGCGATCGTGAGCGGACCGTTCAGGTGCACGGCTCCGTGAGCCGGCGACGGCCCCCGGCCACCTGCCCGGGCGCCAGTAGCCACGAGACCGGCGGCCAGCTGCCGCCTAACGTGTCGGTCAGAGCACCCTCCGCTGGGCGACGCTGACCTCACTCGGCGTCAGCAGCTACCCTCCTCCCCTCGACCGTAGTCGCCGTCAAGCGGGGAGGGCTGGAGGGCTCCCCGCCGGCAGCCCCCGTATTCGGGAAGGTGCCTCAAGTACCGGCGTGGCGCACTTTCCTGCGGCCTGCCGCGGCGTCGGAGGACTGGTCTTCGCGGCTCCGGACGCCAGATGCCGGTGAAATCGCCACACAGGTACCATCCTTACCGAGAGCGGGCCCGCAGGAAAGCCCGGGACCTCAGATCTGAGCGGTGAGCCAGGCTCTCGCCCTTTCGTACACCACCTCCGGCTCTACCGGTCGCCGGGCCTCCAGCTCATCCGACGGGCGAGAGCCGACGATCAGGTCCGAAGCGTGCATCAGATCGAGTCTGCAGATGCTGCGAATATCGCTGTATCGGATAAGAGCCACGTCAGTCGACATACCCGGGCGTTGTCGGACCTTCGTGGCGACATCAACTAGGCCGGCGGCCAGCTCGCATTGTCGGCGAAACCGAGCGGCCTCTTTGGCCTTATCCCCATAGATACCGCCCCAGCCCACCTGGAAAATGATCGCAACCGGCCGGAAGACGAGTTGGTAGTTCAGTGCATAGGAGTTGACCCCGTGCCCCGCGTGGCATAGGGCCATATAGTCGGGGGGTGGGCCCTCGATCCCGTCCGCGCCAACGATGCCCCCGAACAAGTACATCTCGAAAGCATTCAGCTCACGCGTTCCCCACCACCATGGGCCGAACCGCTGGAAGTGGGCAGCGAGCTCATCTGGCAGCGGCGGAAAGGCGAGGCTGGCCTTGCGTAGCTGGTGCCTCGCCTGGTCCAACTCAACGGTCGGGGGCAGTCGTTGCTCGGCCTCCGCCGCCAGCCGTTCGCGCACCCACCTCGCTCCCTCGGCCGTGAGCCGCGCGTGCGTCTTCGCCCGGGAGGTCCACTCTAGGCAGCCGCGATGCCCCGGCCCCCTCTCGAACCAGCCTCCGATGCTGCCAACGCCACTGGCAAGCTTCGCCTCTCGCCGCTCACGCCTATCTAAGCCATCGGGATACGCCTCGAGAAAACGTCTTAGCAGAGCACTGTTCCGCTTTCGGTGCTCGGTCCAGTACAACGACGCCTGGTCCTCAGTCTCCAAACTCAGTCCTCCATTTCGGGCGGTCGGCCGCCCACCGGCCCCCTCATTGGCCTAGGGATGACTGTCGACGGTTCGCTGAAGGGAATCTTCCATCAACCGAGCCGGGCATGTCGCCGCTTTCCCCACTCGATCAAGGCGCCGACGGCCACCAGCGCCTCGACCGCGTACATGACCGCCGCAACGGCAATAGGGATTTGGCCATCGCCAGCCCAGGCAGCTGGGCCAACGACAACAAAGGTGCCCAGAAGGAGCCAGAGACAGCCGCCACAGCCCGATGACGAACGGACCTCCGTGCTGCCGGTCACGTTGCCCTCAGCATCACGCGTCACCCATGTCTGGCGGCTCATCGATCCGGCCTCACTCCTGGTTCCGAACGGGTCACGACAACCTCGCCCGCCCCGGTCATATGGACCAAGGCTGCCATATGCCGACGACAGCAACCTGTCGCAGGGAACCCGCCCCTACCGCGCCACCTTGACCGCCCGAGTTGTCCGGCCGATGAGCGGAGCGCGGTTGGCGACCGCGCCATCGGCCTGTCGCCTCCCTCGCGACGTCGCCGCCGCGATCCGCAGACCCCTCTCGTGGCGTAGGCTGCGGGCACCATGCCCGCGCGAGCCGGCTACTCGACTGGCGACAAGTTCATCCGGGTGATCGACCTCCTCGACCGCCTGGGCAACACCCGGGTCGGTCTCACGACCGCCGAGCTCGCCGAGGCCTTCGAGGTCAACGTCCGCTCCGCCCAGCGCTACATCCGCCAGCTCCGCGACGACGTCGGCCTGGACATCGTCGCGGTCGACGGCCGTTACAAGCTCGGCGAGGGTACGCGGCTCCCCGCCCTTCAGCTCGACCGCGATCAGGCCACCGCCCTGTTGATCGCCGTCCGGCTGCTCCAACAGCTCTACCCCGACCGCGACCCCGCCCTGGTCGGGGCCATGGCCCGCCTGGCCGCCGCCTTGAAGGTCCCCACCGTCACCGACCTACTCGGCCGCTTCATCGAGACGGTCGAGAAGCGACCGGAGGATCCCCTCGCGCTCCAGCTCCGCAGAACGGTGGTCGAGGCCTTCACGGGCCAGTTGAAGCTGGAGATCGAGTACACCGACGCCCAGGGGCACGGCTCCCACCGGGTCGTCCACCCGTACTTTCTCGAGCCGCGGCCGGAGAGCCGGACCGTGTACGTCTTCGCCCACGACGAGGCGTCGGGCGCGGTGCGCCTCTTCCGGCTCGACCGCATCTCCCGAGCCCGGGTGGTCCGCGAGCGCTTCGAGCCGCCCGCCGATTTCGACGTCGACGCCCTGGTCTCCGGCTCCTGGGGCATCTGGCAGGCGGAGGGCCACAACGAGGTCGTGCTTCGCTTCGCCCCCGAGGCCGCCGGGCGGGTACGGCAATCGTTCTGGCACCGCAGTGCCCAACTCACCGACATGGAGGATGGTGGGGTCGAACTACGCCTCACCGTGGCCAGCGAGGTGGAGATGCGTCCATGGGTGCTGGGCTGGGGTGCGCAGATCGAGGTGCTGGCCCCGCCCTCACTCCGCCAGCACGTGGCTGGCTCCATGGTCGCCGGGGCGAGGCTCTACGCGGGCGGCTGATCGATCCGCGCGCGGTTGATCACCGTGGTCTCGGGCAGCGGTGCTCCCATCGTCCAGTACTCCCAGCCGTCGAGCTCGAGGTAGGTGTGGTGGTACCGGGGAAGGGCCGCGTCCCGCGGCCACGGCTTGACCACGCCTTCGCCGCGGATCAGTGCCGCGAACTCGAGGAAGTGCGGCTCGAAATCGGGCCTCCACTCCCGCACCGTGTACTCATGAGGCCACTGGGGCATGGTCTTGGCGAACTGCCAGCGGACCTTCGCGATGTAGGCACGAGCATCGTTGAGGGTAAAGGCCATATGGGCACCCTGAGCCGCCGTCGCGACCAATGCATGTCGTGCTACGTCGTGCCACCCAAGAAGGGCACCGAGCCAATGTTCGTGCCGCCAGCACCCTGAAGCGTGCCGACAACTCCAGCAAGTCGGTACGCCTCGGGCATGGCTCGCAGGATGACGGCGGCTCGGTCAGCCACGCCCTCGGCGATTTCGGCCAGTGTTTGCCCGCTCTGCGGGAACGCTACGGGGATGAGCGTCTCCACCAACCCGTTCCGACACTTCGCAGTCGGCAGGCCCAGGGTGATGGCCAGCCGGTCCCACGTCGGCAGCAGGACCGGCTTCGGTTGAATCCAGTACGGGGTGGCGCCCTGCTCTCGCCAAGCGCCGCCCACGATGCCAAACCACGCATCAAAGCCCTCGACAGCAACGTACGACCCGAGGAAACCCCGCCCACCCACAAGAGCTCGTTGTCGCCCGCTTGGGGCGAACTCCTTCCTCAGAAGGCCCAGCACATCCTCCAGGACCGTCTCAAGCCGCTCCGAATAGTCGGCGACCAGCCCGGTCCGAATGGTCTCGATCTCCTCGGCCAGGAACGGGCGTCCACCATGCTCGATCATCTGCTCAATCAGTCCCGCGAAGTCCTCAAGGTAAACACGGGTCCTGCCCTCGAGGTCGGCGGCGGTGTTGTCCTTGAGCTCGGAGAAGAGCTCCGCCACCTGATGCCAGCTGATACCCCCGACCGCGATCTCGCTGGCTGGATCGGGAGCGAGACCAGCAACCTGGTCGCGTGCGCGGTCCAGGATGCCGCGAAGGGCACCGGAGGCCGTCAGGACAAACAGGCGGCCACCTGGATGTTGGACGGCTTCCTTGGCGTATACCTGCATCTGCGGCTCATGCAGGTCTGCGCCGACTTTGACCTCGATGATGGCAAACACGCCGCCACCGGCGAGTTGGAGGTCGGCGCGGCCGCCTTCGACCCCCTGCTGCGCAGTCGCGACCATGTCAGGCCCCGGTGTGAGGCCCAACAGTCTCGAGGCAAATGCCCGGCTCACGGACTCGTGCTGCAGCAGAGAACAGAGGACATGGGTGAAGCGATCCTCAGTGCCTCCGCCGCCAAGAGCGATCGCCCGTAGAGGTGCCATGACCACGGCGATAGATGATCCTCCAGGCGTGGGCGCTCGGCAAGCGTCGATTCGGAGGGTGTGGCGGACCCGGCAAGGGCCTTCCGGATCTGACCGTCAGAGCCGGCGGCCTTGGTGATGCGGGTCTGACGCTCCGACGGGGCGACGGGCAGTTGTCGCCCCTCGAACGCAAGGTCGGCACACGCAGCTCGACGGAGACCGCCCTAGGACCCGCTCACATTGCCGCACTCTGCCCGCCTCCTCTCCCCTCTCCTCCGCGGCTCCGTCATCGCGGGACCCCCCAGACGTGACCGCTACGGGCTGACCGTCATCCCGCTACTGGCCCGCGGTGCGGATTCGGCCCGACGCCGAGACGTCCCACAGCTGATCGCCCGCGAGCTACAGCCGCCCACCCCGAACGCCGTCATCATGAAAGGCACCCAGGGACTTGGGGGGGCCGCCGTCTTCGGTCAGCGGCTGCTCGGCGGGATGGCTGACCGCGTGGTGATGACGCGCTCAGCGATCCCCGAGGGTGACAACGCCATCATCCCGGTTGCAGCGCTCGAGCCAAGATGGTGGGACGAGGGCCCGCTGCGGCTCGGCGGCAGGCTCCCCCCGACCCTCTTGGCCCTCCTCCAGTTGGCGGCAAGTGACTGGTTCGGACTGCGTTCCGTCGCCCACACCGCTCTCTGGGAGGCCTGCCGGGAGCTCCCCGGCGACGGTGCGGCGGCGGAACAGGACGGCTGGGCACTCCTCGAAGGGCCGACACTCCTCGCCGCGTACCTGACCGGGCCGCCCGAGGTGGCATCCGCGGCGCCAGCCCCACCGCAGGACCCACACTCGTCGGCACTCGTCCACCGGGCTCTGGCTGAGGCCGCGCAGGACGCTCGTGTTGCGTGGTCCACGGTGTCTCACTTCGACTTCATCGAGTTGTCCGCAGTGCGAGCGTCGCGGAGCCTCCCAGAGGCGATTCTGCGAAGTCCAGTAGGGCTCTAACCCCAACTGACCATAAACCGGCGGCGCCGGGCCCCGAATGACGCCTTCCGGTGATGGGCGCGATTCACACTTCCTCGTTTCCCCCGAAGGAGCAGTCGGGGAGTCGACGATGACTATTCAGGGACATGCGCCACACCCTCGTAAAGGCGCCTATCGTGCTGCTACCATCTCACAACACCGCGCGCGGCGCGATGAATGGAGGTTGTGGTGGACGGTCTCCCACGGATCCACATAACGCACAAGACGGGTGCCGAAGTATTTGTTGTCGATGGACGCCCGATCGGGAAGACGCTGTCGGACTTCTGGGGCTGGAGCATGTCGGACCTTGTAGACAACACCGCCCGAGGAGTGTTGGCTGAGTTCATCGTGGCGACCGCGCTCGGCATCTCCACCGAAAGCGTCCGGGACAGCTGGGCATCCTGGGACCTCACCACACCGGACAACGTCAGGGTCGAGGTCAAGTCGGCGGCGTACCTGCAGAGCTGGTGGCAAAGAGGGTTATCGAAGATCTTGTTCCGTACGCCGAAGACGTTCGCCTGGGATCCCGACGCGGGCGCGTACGCAGCCCTCGCCCAGCGGCAAGCCCAGGTCTACGTCTTCGCGTTGCTCAACCACACCGACAAAGAGACACTGAACGCGCTCGATCTGGATCAGTGGGAGTTCTATGTGCTTTCCACCGCGGTGCTGGACCGAAGAACGCGAAGTCAGCACTCGATCACGCTGAGGACTCTCCAAGAGCTTGCCACACCCAAACTTCGGTTTGATCAGTTGCTCATGGCCGTAAAGAAGGCAGCCTCTGAAGCATCGCTGTGAACACGACGCCTCTCACCCGCCCGCCAACGGCCCGAAGCTGGGGATGAGCGGCAACGCCCTCCCTGGCTTTGGGTGATCATGCGAGCCCCAAATGTCACCTGCGTTTGGGCTTCTCGCCGGCCGACGGCTCGGAGCATCCCAGGATTGGCGCTACAACGCATAGCCAGCCCAAGATCAGCGCCGCCAGGGCAGCTCCGTGCAGAAGCTGTTGCCGCGGTGGGCCTACGCGACCGAGGATCCCGGTCTCGCGGCGGTATCGGGCACGGAGGTTGACAGGTCCGTATGGACCGCGACCGCGGCTGCCGGGAGTTCCCGCCTCTCGGCGGACCTGCACTCCCTATCTGACCGCGGATCGGCCATCAACGCGGTCACCGCCTGGATCGGTGGCAAGGAGAGGATCAACGAGTACCGGAAGTCCGCCTTGAAGTGGCAGCCTCGGGGGAAGTTCGAGCAGCCCCAGAAGGGACCATACCGGCCACTCCGACGCACGAGCGGGATCTCACACCGCGTGCACAGGGGCGGGTCAAGCAACCTCGGGCTCTCCAGCATCGCGGCCATCTGGAGCATCCGAGTCAGGTGGGTGCGTTCCAGCACCGAGACACCGCACTCCACGGCGACTTTACGGGCCCTGGAAATCAGCTCACTGTTCGTCACGACCGTGGCGCTGTCGCAGTGGTAGTAGATGCGACCTTCCAAGACCTGCTGGAACGCGTGCTCGCCGACCCGCGCGTCCTGTCGCTTGGCCTGGACCGCGGTCCGGTTCCCATCTCTGCTCACGATCAGGTCCGCGCCGAAGTCGTACGTCTCTGTAAATTCGACCTCGTAGTCGAGGCGGATGAACATGGCTCCGACGCACCGTTCGAAGTCGATGCCTGTCAAAGCGTCCACGTCGGCGCCGACGTGGGCCAGCAGCCACGCGTCGGCCTGGACGGGAAGAGCCAGGGGTACGGCGACCATGTCGCATAGCCTCCCCTCCTCCCCACATGAGGGTCCCAGCCGAAGGGGTGACGACTTTGTCACGATTGCGGCGAGTGACCCCCAAGACCCCGGCGCTCACCAGTCGGCCGAGCAGCCCCGCTCGGTCGTGAAGACGAAGCGTGGTATGGGGCGACAAGTCGCTGTCGCGGCGATCACGGACACTTCTGCCATGGCGACCTGCAAGCCCGAAGTCACTGCAGGCTGTTGGTCCGTTCCGAAGTGAGGTGCCTTATTGAGCAATGAGAGACGCCAGGTCACGCTACGGAACGAACGATCTGGTCCCGACAGCCGCCACCTCTGGGCATACCTTGACGATGACGGCAACCTTCATATTGACGGCCAAGACTTGGGGCCGGGTACCGCCCCGGTCAGCGCTGACGGTGAATACGAGTGGTTCAAGAAGATCAGCGCCCATGATCTCCCAACGCTTCTCGCCCTGTTGGGCGTCCCGCTCGACGCGAACGTTCTCGACGTCTTGGAGCGCCAGTGGTCCGGGGATAGGGCCGGCGACCTCGAGACGCTCCTCCGCGAGAGCGGAATCAAGGTCGAAACCTATGTGTGGTCGGGGTGAAATGACGAATCCACGGTCCGTAACCTCGCCGATCGAGGTCGAGGCCCCACCCGATGGCGCGACCTTCTCGAAGCGGGGCGGCACCGGATGACAGACCGCGCGCGGCCTGACCCCATCCTGGGATCCCGTTTCGTCGAGGCTCTGAGCCTAGCTGTCGACCTGCATTCTCGGCAAGCTCGCAAAGGATCCGGCGTTCCCTACCTGGGACACCTCCTGGGAGTATGCGGACTGGTGATAGACGCCGGAGGCTCCGAGGATGAGGCCATTGCGGCGGTCCTCCATGACGCGGTTGAGGACCAGGGGGGTGCTGCGACGCTGGACCGCATCCGCACCCAATTCGGAAGTAACGTGGCCGCCATCGTTGAGGCCTGCTCGGATACTGACGTGCTCCCCAAGCCCCCATGGCGAGCGCGCAAAGAGGCGTACATCGAGCACCTCAGGACCGCCCCCGCCTCCGTGCTGCGAGTGTCCCTTGCCGACAAGCTCAACAACCTACGGACCATCGTCCGGGACTACGGCGAGATCGGAGAGGCACTGTGGGCGAGGTTCAGTCCTGATGCTGACCAGGTCTGGTACTACGGCAGCCTGCTGGAAGTCTTC
>Ga0182030_10025242_pt1 | contig 10848 bp, 9 predicted proteins | sample 812S3MmetaG_FD_121299 | JGI IMG/M metagenome (GOLD analysis project Ga0182030, IMG submission 121299) | Permafrost microbial communities from Stordalen Mire, Sweden - 812S3M metaG (Illumina Assembly) | ecosystem: Environmental > Terrestrial > Soil > Wetlands > Permafrost | place: Sweden... | reverse complement strand
TTATTATTAACAAATATATTATTAAAAGTTTTTAGTTATCGAATATATTAATTATTATTAGGAGTTATTACCAATAAACGTATTAATTATATTCGATAACTAACAACTTTTAATAATATTCATCGGTAATAATAATCTAAAGATAATAATAATCTAGAGATGATAATAATCTAAAGATAATAAATATCCATCGGTGATGATCAATAACTCCTAGTAATTAATATATTTGTTAATAATATATTATTATGTTATGTAAATTGCATGTAATAAAGTTATTATAATATAATTAATCAATAGTAAATAACATCATGACAATAAATAATTGACCAATGATAAACTATAGATATTCAACAACATACATAATATTAACAATTTGTAACTACTACAATGGGATTATTAATTATTAATAACAATAGAATAACAATTGTTACCAATAATTAATAACTATTAATAATAACAATTGTTACTAATAATTAATAACAATAGAATAATAATAGAGTAATAACAATTGTTACTACCACAAGGGTATGATTAATAACAATAGAATAATTAATAAAATAATAATTAATTAATTAATTAATAATTGTACTATCGATAAAATATGTAAAACATCAACAATCATGACTACGAAATAAGAATAATTGTTATTGTTATTGTTCTATCGTTAATTATTCCCTCGAGGTAATAACAATCATTATTTTATTGTTATTTTTCTATTGTTATTAATTATTTCCTTGTGGTAGTAATATCATTCTATTTTTATTAATTATCAACGACAATTTCTATTAATTATATTAAAATAAAAAAATAGTTGTTGGAAATGTATAATCTATGTTATCTTTATACAATATATTATATAATCCTATACACATTATAATTATAATTAATATTATAATTATTGAAAATATCACACGATAACTCGGTGTTTCATCTGGTGATACTTCTTCCATATAAGGATAAAATCCATATTCTTGTACTTTATTTATTGCTACTTGCAAACGTGACAACATCTTAAATAAATCTCCAGATAATGCATCATTACCATTAACATGAGTAATACTCGGTATATCATAAAATACTCTTCTCTCAATTCCTTTTTTACTCATATATCCTGAAATTAATACATCATCATTATGAAATATAGCATCATCTATTGTTGAATATTTAAATAATTCTTCAAACAAATTTTCATTTGATGGAAACATTCCTCTAACATACATTACACCTGCTACACCAAATATTAAATCTACTTTTCTTCCTTCTTTTGGTACATTAAATCCAGAAAATCCTTTTATATTATCAAATGGTTCGACCGAACTAACAATACTAATACACCATAATCCTCTTCTTATTAATGCTCCAGTTCCACAAATAATAGTTTTTGGATATTTATTATGATATGATAATAATACTTCAACAAAATTAGATTTAAATATTACATCATCATCACATGAAATAATAATAGTATTATCATCTTTTTCTGAAATTAAACCACCATAAATTTTAGTTATAGGACCAAAATCTTCATCAACAGTAACAACTGTACATAATTCTTTAAGATCATCAGGAATTGGTGGATATTCTTTATTTAATCGTTTAGCAATCTTCGGTAAAGTAAGATATATAGCATCTAACTTATATGTTTGATTATGTAAGGATAAAATACTTTGTTTTAAAACATCATAACGAGATGGTAACGTGGTATAACTAGCAACAACTCTTACCATATTTATATTAATTTAATATAAATTATATTCATAACGATATTTCTCTTAATTTTATATTATCATATATGATACATTTAATATTTTATAACGATATGATTTGTTAAAAATAATAAAATTAAATTAAATTAAATTCGTACATGTTTGAATAATAATAGATATTGGAACATTAATATTAAGATGAAGTTAAAATATAATTCCAACATGTTAAATACTTATTACTAAATAAATATAAATTATTAGAAATAAAATAATATATAAATGAACTTTGGTGATATATCGATAAAAGATATAGATTATTTACTAATTTCTAATAATTTATCAACATCACTAAGTTTATATATAATATAGTTGTATCTCCTTCAGTACTACTTTTACGAATTTACCTTTAGAACAAAATTGATTTTTTTAAATTTAAGGATTATCATTATAAAAAATGTTAGCTCTTATCTTGTTTACTTGTTTGGTCAATAATGTGTTAAGTTGTGATGTATGTTATTCAGCCGGATACGAATATAGTTGCCGTGAAACTGTTATTTGGGGTGGTTGTTCTTATAAATGTTGTGATGGGACATGGTTAACTTGTCCACGATGTCAAGTTCAAAATTGTCCCGCCAATTGTCCAGGTGTATTTGATAATGAAGTTAATGTTTATGATAGATCATTCATTGAAAATAATTATATCATTCATGACTATGATTATACCTATGATGGAAGATTAAAAACAAAGTTTGTGTCATTGGTACACGAATTGAAAGATGGGCTTTATCAAGTTATAGTAGATGTTCCATCTACTAAATTACAATTGGGAGACAAAATTGTATGGAAGGGATATGAAGTAAATGCAGAAACACAAAACAAAATTGTGACAATTGAACATTATAATGTTAACAACAATCATACTAATTGTTGTGCTTCAGTAAGTGTTGGATTTCCTCCTCATTGTCAAATTAAAGTATGTTGTGGCGATGGTTGTTGTTGTTAAAATAAATATTCGTTTATAAACGAATATTTTTATTCATCATAATATGAATTATTGATAAATAGCCAATAATAGTTTTTAGAGTTAATATTAGCAACATAAATTATTTTTGATAATTCTTTAAATATTAACACAATTACTTCATTCGGTAAACATTTAACTAGATGTATGATTATTATATTTTTGTAACATTATATGAATCAATGATAATTTTATACATAATTCATGTTTTAATATATCTAAACAAGACCAAATACAAGAAGTGGAAATAGATAATAATTTTTTAGAAGAAATGAACAGAGACGAATTAGTACCAATGGTACACCAAAACCCAATTTTAAATAAAATTACTAATTATTATAATTACGAAGATAATCAAGCTGGTAAATTAATTTTACCATGTGGTTATGGTAAAATGTATATATCATTATTTTATCTCAAACAATCAAATTGGAACGATGTTGTCATTATTGTCCCGAGTTTAATTTTATTGGAACAATATATAGATATTGCTAAAAAGATATTAACGGATTGGACTATTGTAAATTTTGACAGTAATACTAAAATAGTACCAAATGTAAATAAAAGGTTGATTATAACTACTTATAATTCTGCACATTTAGTTCCATCAAATCCTAATTTTGTTGTATATGATGAAGCACATCATACGTGTGTAGTATCTCATGATGAAAATAGTTTATTCAGAAATACATTAAATTTATTCAAAAATGCATATAAATTATTTATGACGGCAACAGAAAAAATAATTTCATATAATGATGATGATCAAATAAAAGTTGTACATTCAATGGATAATGAAATATATGGTGATTATATTGAAAAGAAAGATTTTGATGAGGCAATCGAAGAAAGGATTATATCTGACTACAATATTGTAATTCCAGAAGAAGATACTGATCCATTAAACATAATTGTATCTGCTTTTAACGAATTGCCTATTCATCACCTATTAGTTTACTCAAACACATGTGAAAAATCCAAAGACATACATAAAAAATTAAAACAAAATAATATACATAGTTTTTATTTGGATGGTGACGTAAGTAAAACTGAAAGAAATAGAATATTGAAAGAATTTCAATATTCAACATATGGAGTTTTATGCTCAGTAAGAGTTTTACAGGAAGGAATATCTATGCCAATTGTTGATAGTTGTTATTTCAGTGAAAAGAGAACATCAGAAATAGATATTACTCAAATGATAGGAAGAACATTAAGATTTTATCCTGGTAAAGATTTGGCGACTGTTATTTTGCCTGGTTTGATGGCAGATAATAAACAATTTTTATCGACAATTGTCAGATTTGATAAAAGATTGAATGATACTTCTAAAATCAAAATATCTTCTATAACTGGTAATGGAATAAAAAATTATAATAAATCATCAACAATTAAAAAGAAATATGAAGAATGTTTGAAATTTATCAAATTTCTAAATTTAGGAAGATGTGGTATGTGGGATTATAAATATAATCTATGTTTAAAATACGAAATATCAAATCCAAATAAAAATATAGCAAGAAGACTCATTTTTAATGATATCAAAATTGGTTAGCTCATCAAAAACAATATTTCAAAGATAAATCATTATCCCAAGGCAGAATAGAAAAATTAAATAAACTTAAAACATGGATCACATGGTCGAATAAAATTTTAGAAAATGAAATAATAATCGAACTATCTTTTGACGATTGGTTAAAATTATGTGTAAATTATGAAAGAGAAAATCTGACTAAAAATATAACATATGAATCATTATATAAAAATAAATATATAGGAATATGGATGAACAGACAAAAATATTCTTATATCAAAAGAACTTTGAGTGATGATAACATTAATTCTCTGAAACAACTCAGGACATGGAATGCTTGGATATTAACTAACCCAGTACCAATTAATAATAAAAGATCTTTTGATTGCATGGTTAATCTTTGTGTAAACTATGAAAAAAATAATAAAGGTAAACGGATAACAAAGTCTCGACAATATGATGCTATTAATATAGGATATTGGTTTGGAAGCCAAAAACAGAATCATAGGGAAAATATCTTGTCAGAAGAAAAAATAACCAAACTTGAAAATATTAACACATGGAATTTGTGGATTGATGAAACTTTTAATACTGATGATGGACAATATAAGAAATGGATATCTTTATGTCTCGAATATGAAAAAGAAAAATCAACAAACATTATACCACAACATGAAAAACATAATAGTGGTGCTAAAATTGGTGGTTGGTTTTCTAATCAAAAAACTAAATATAAGAATAATAACTTATCACAAAATAGAATTGATGAGTTATCAAAATTAGAATCATGGAAAGAATGGCTAAAAACTGGTTCAACAATCACGAGAAATCACATACCATTTAATGACATGTTAGATATTTGTTTAGATTTTGAAATTACGAAACCAGGAAATAGTAATGGTATAATAATAAGCTCTTCAAATCATAAAAAAGAACATATAGGTTATTGGTATGATAGACAAAAGAAAGCTTTTAGAAATGGAGAATTACCAGAAAAAGAATCTCTAAGTCTAAGAAAATTAACAACATGGAATCTATGGTTAGAAGAATTAAACAATAATTCGTCATTGGAAAATTATCTAAGATCAAATACTAAAATAAACAAAAATTTTAATTTTCGTACAGAAAATTATTCAAAATATAGTGGAAATAAATGGAGAGATTTAAGCGCTTTTGGTTTAAAGTTAATATGCCAAGAATTAAAATTAGATTTAATGGAATGTAGTAAAAAAGAACATTATCAATATAAATTACGTGAATATTCACGAATGTACATAAAGGAAAATAATTAATTATTCAATACTATTATTTAAACACTGTTTTAAATAATTATAAAAAGATAAATAATAAAAAATTTTTGCGCAAATATAAATACATATATAAACAATCATGAATAATATAAATTATGTGAATATTCAAAAATCTTCATAAAGGAAAATAATTAATTATTTAAACACTGTTTTAAATAATTATAAAAAAGATAAATAATAAAAAATTTTTGCGCAAATATAAATACATATATAAAACAATCATGAATAATAGTCTATGGCTCGCTTTATTAACTGAAATGGTCGGAACTTTCACATTAGTTTTGGTTGTCAGTAGTGCCGTTGCCACTTCCCTACAAAATGGGGAAAGTTTACTCGGTAGCGCTTTCGCTTATGGTCTCGCTTTAATGTCATTAATTTATGTTTGGGGATCATTTTCTGGTGCTCATTTTAATCCTGCAGTTTCCTTCGGGTTTGCCGTGGCAGGAAGGATGAATTGGGGATTAATGTTGGGATATTGGATTGCGCAGATAATTGGTGGGATTTTAGCAGCATGTCTCGTAGCATACTGGTTTGGTACGGCGACGGGAGCTGGTGCAAGTGTAGGAACATTAACAAATTCTAATGCTTGGGCAGCTGTACTTTTTGAAGCGTTTATAACTTTCTTCTTAGTTGTTGCATATTTGTTTATCTACAGGGATCCACTGAAATCCATTGTATCTGGTCTTGCTATTGGTATGGTACTCACCTTCTGTTTCCTGGCTGGTGGTTCTCTCACTGGTGCCTCAACAAATCCTGCTCGTTCTCTCGGTCCTGCTATTTTTGCCAATACTCTTGGTACTTATTGGATCTATATCGTAGGTCCTCTCCTCGGAGCTCTCGTTGCAGCTCTCGTATATAAACTCTTCACTGTTGATTTCTCTTGCTGTTATAAAACAGACGAATGTGGAAATAAAATCACTGATGAATGTGGTAACTGCATTAAAGAATGCAAACGTCCTCTATATGATAACTGTGGTAATGTTCTCAAAGATTGTGATGGTTGTGTCCAATACGAAACTTATACTAAAGTAGATCGTAAATTAGGACATTGGCAAGAAACACCTCTTCTTGCTGTTGGTGACTGGATGTCCTCCCACGGGTTAGATCCCCGTTACTTGAGACAAGAACTCGGACATGCAGTTGAACCAGTTCCAGCAGGTTCAGTAGCTAAAGAATCAGTAATTGCTGCACAACCACAATCTCTCCAAAGTTTATCACCTCAAATAATGTCTACAGGAGGAGGTTATCAATCAGGATATCAAACACAAGGATATAGCTCTACAGTATCTAGAGCTGCTATGGATGCATTAAATCCTCGTACTAGTATTTACTAAAAAAATATTATTATTAATTTAAAAAATTAATAATAAAATATGAATACATTGAATCAAGATATATTTTCACGTTATCCTGTTCTAAGTCAAAGATTAAGAAATGTATCCAAATACTTAGAAGAAGATACTTTAAGAGGTGTTTGTGATTTACCAATAACAAATCATGATATTAAATCTATAATAGTTCCATATTTAAAAAAATTTGTATATGGCCAAAGGGCAACATTCATTAATGATGACTTTGATTTCGTCACGGCATTTATTTTTGAGTCAGTTCCTTTTTCAAATAATCAAAAAAAATTAATACCATATATATTTACTTCTGAAGCTGATACTTCCGGACCTACAGATGAATTAATTTACAGTGTATCATGTGATATAACAACTGATAGAAATAAATATCACCATTCACCTGAAAAATATATTATGGATTTTCTTAAATGGGATCATACTAAATCTATTTACTTTGATTTAATTACAATAAACGATTTTTATAAACAAAAATATCAATGTAAATTTGAAAATTATGCTAAAAGTAAAACACTAGAGTATTTTTATGAAAATATTGAAAGTTATAAAAATAACAGAAATTATATTGGGTTACATTTGTATTTAATTATTAATGCCATAATTTTAGGAATATCATTACCTCAAAACGAATTATACAATGGATTTAAAATATTAGAATCAGAATATCATGAAAAGATTAAAAATATTATTACTTTTGATGATAATTTTTATTTACAAATAATTAATAGAATTAATAAAATATTTTAGTATCTCTCTTAAGTTATAATGTTTTTTGCATATTACCAATTTATTAATTTTCATCAAAAGTTGGATTTCTAAATTTACTGTATTTTTATATAAAGACATATTATTTGATTTGAATTTATCGTATTGAAATAATGTGTTTAGGAAATTATATATATATAATATATAACAGTGGCTTGTTTATTTAATAAAAAAGTATCAAAATTTAGCACATTATCTTTGTCCGGAAAATATGGAACAAAGATAATTTATTGAAATTTATTTAATATATTTTTATAGATAAAAATATATGACATCGTTCAGTGATATTCCAATAAAAGATATAGAATATTTGTTAAAAGTTAATAATTTATCTTTATCAGGTGATAAATATTTAACTGCTTGGAACTTTATTTTAACAAATCCTAATATTAATGTACCGATATCAATTGCTGATTGGATTATTGCTCATAATTTAGTTCAAAAAGAAGTAAATATTCCTGTAATGACATATTTTGACATTATTACTTCTAAAAATAAACTTTTAAATTTACCTAATATAATAAATGTAATGAGTTATTTACACAAATTAGATGAAAGAGATCCATTTAAAGATTTACCAAATGAAGTTGTTGCTAAAATATTATCAGAATTAGATTGTGATCAAATATTATCTTTATGTAAGTTAAATAAAAGATTTAATTTTATTTGTACTGAGTATAAAAGATTAATTTTTGATAAATTTTTATTGAAACAAGGATATAATCTTACTGATTATGATCCAAAAATAATATGTAAGGCATTAAAATTAAATCAACGTGTAACAGATATTGTCCCTATTTTTTCAACAGCATTAATAGATTTTAATGATAGAATAATTATATCATTCAAGGACTATGTTGATGGAGATATCGATGTAATTAAAAATATCTCATTAGGGAATATTAACAACATTATTAGTATACACAAAATAGATAATGGGTTTTTATTTTTAAATTCATTCGGCGAAGTTTACACATTCATTTTTGAAAAAGAAACTGTTAGTTCTTATAGACGTATAACACATTTAAATAATATTGTTCAAATAGTTCCTAAAGCTTATGGTGGTTACTTTTTAGATATTAATGGAACTGTTTTTAGTGGAAAAGATCCTGTCATTAAAAATATAAGTAAAATTTTGTATAATAGTACATATACAATTTTTATAGATAAAAATAATGATTGTTATGGAATTAGTAATTTTGATATGATTGGTTCTATTTTAAGAATTGGTGATTTAAAGAAAATAACGAAAATACCTCAGCTTAAAAACACAAAGAATATTTTTAATATTTTTGGTGGGATTGTTACAATATCAAATAATAATTTATTAACGATTTATGTCAGTAAGGAAGCAATTACAAATGGAACGTTTGATAAGAAATATATTAATCCTGTAACAGTTGATTTGAATCTGTTATTTAAAAATATTACAAAAATAGTTGCAGATATATCTTTGTTATATATTTTAGCTGATGATAAAATATATACTTCTAAAATTACCAACATTTCTAATGAGAAAAATATATCGAATGTTAACGATTTTGTATTATTATTCGACGGTTTGTTAATTTTATCCAACGATGGATACATGATTTATTATTCAAAAGATAAAAATATTTATGACAAAACTTATGTCGGAACAAATGCAAAATTATTATCGAATGAGTATATATTGAAAGATAGTAAAATTTATTATATTAAAGTCGTTCGTTGATAATGAATTTGAGTTGATTGAAATTACTGTTTAACATTATTTATTTTGCAATAAATAATATATTTAATTAGAATGTTCTTGAACTGTAATTTTACTACAATTTTCGAAATTTTCTGTTGATTTGATTGTGTACCATTTTTTACGTTCTAATTTATCTGTTATTTGATTTAGTGTTAAAGAATCATCCACTGATAATTTATTGAAAATATCTCTATAAGCAATATGATCCCAACCATTTGAACCAAATATATTGAAAATAAAATATCTGTTTGGAACATTATTTACTTCTGCTAATATTTCGATATGTCCCATTCCTAAATATCGCCAATATTTAGGTAAAATTAAAGGGTTAATATTACATTCATCGATATGTTCTTCTTGTACTGGTTGAAATCCAAATTTTTCAACAATTCTTTCACACATTTTATAATATTATAAATTAGATATAAAATATCAAAATTTATAAATAAATGCACAACACTATCAAAACAGTAAATAAAAATTTACCAAATTTACAAGAAGATATTAAAAATTTCAAGGATTTATCTGTTAGTAATTATATTAGATCTTTTGATGTCTCTGATAATAAAACTTTAATTTTTAAATATATAGATGGTACAACATTGAATCACCTTAATATAAATTTAACACCTAATATATTATGGCCTTTATTTTTACAGATGATTACCGAATTGAAATATATTCATGAAAGAGGATATGCTCATCGAAATATTACAATGAATAATATAGTTTTGACACCAGATTATAAAATAAAATATATTAATTTTGAATTATCGAGTTTAGAAAAAGATACTGATGAAGAATATTTATCACCAGAATTACTAAATGATATAGATATAAATCTTAATATTTCAAAGGCGCATGATGTTTGGGCATTAGTTCTTATTATGAAAGAAATAACAAATAATAATTATATATACGATGACGGAAGAACTAATAAATTTTTAGAAATGATTTATATTAAAGATTGGAAATTACGACCAACTATAAATATGATTTTAGATAATTTTTTGACACAGATATATTCTAAGATATTTTAATATGATATTTTCTTATTATTCACAATCGTATAAAATATTTACGATGTTATTAATAGGAACCATTATGTTATACTGATAACAACAATGTTTATTAAATTTATAATCTTCATTACTTGTTATTAATACAATGATAATAACTTCTAACAATATATTAATAACAACTATTATTAATAAGTCTTCTATTAATAACAATGACAATAATAACTTCTAACAATGTATTACTAACAATAATAATAAATTAATAGCAACAGTTCTATTGATAATAACTATTATTATTAATAGAAGTTATTGATAATAGTCATTATTAATATCATTGTTAGAAGTTATTATTATTACTAACAATGATAATAACTCAGATTAACAACTTTTATAA
>Ga0182030_10025241_pt1 | contig 10848 bp, 7 predicted proteins | sample 812S3MmetaG_FD_121299 | JGI IMG/M metagenome (GOLD analysis project Ga0182030, IMG submission 121299) | Permafrost microbial communities from Stordalen Mire, Sweden - 812S3M metaG (Illumina Assembly) | ecosystem: Environmental > Terrestrial > Soil > Wetlands > Permafrost | place: Sweden... | reverse complement strand
CACTGCTACCGTCCGCCATCAGCTAGTGCTGCGCTGCCGCGCGGCCTCCCTGGACGCCTCGGCGAGGCGTCCCTACCAAAAAAAGCTGAGGGAAGGCTATGGTAGCAGTGTCAAGATGCACCCAGCATTACCCGCGATCTTCATTTTCCAGTTCGCGCCGGGACGAATTCGTGCTATCTTTCTCTGCCTTGGACGTTGCGTCCCAAAACCCTCCCGCACGACACCCTCAAGACGATGTGTTGCGGCCGGGCATTGAATTTGGAGTTTTGAACTTTGAAACTACAGAACGAACGATTGGTGCTGCTGCTGCTGGCAGCCATCCAGTTTACGACGAACCTGGATTTTTTGATCATCCTGCCGCTGGGCCCGCAGTACATGCGCGTCATGCACATCAATCCGGGCCAGTTCAACAAGATTGTCGCGGCTTACGCCATCGCGGCGGGAATTTCCGGCATCGCCGCGGGCTTTTTTCTGGACCGGTTTGACCGCAAGACGGCCCTGCTTTGGCTGTTCCTGGGCTTCGCCGGTGGGACGCTGATGTGCGGGCTGGCGCCCAGTTACCGCCTGCTCGTGGCCGCCCGCGCCATCGCCGGAATGTTCGGCGGGGTAACGGGGGCGGTGATCCTGGCCATTGTGGGCGATGTCATTCCCGAATACCGCCGTGGAGCAGCAATGGGGATGGTCATGTCCGCCTTTTCGGTCGCTTCGATTGTCGGGGTGCCGCTGGGCCTGGTGCTGGCCAATGATTTTAACTGGCATGTTCCGTTCTATGTCATTGCGGGAATCAGCGTGCCCATTTTATTGGCCGTTCTGAAGTCCGTGCCCAGCTTGCGCGGCCACTTGGAACAGGGGCGCGACCAGCATCCGGCAGCGCGCATGTTCGCCGTGCTGGCTGAGCCAAACCATCAAATGGCTTTTCTTTTCATGGCCGTGTTGACCTGCGCCGGTTTCACGATTTTTCCGACCCTGGCCACTTACATGGTTTACAACGTCGGACTGACTGAGAAGCAATTGCCGTTCATCTATCTGGCCGGCGGCTTATGCACGCTGTTCAGCATGAATTGGGTGGGAGGATGGGCCGACCGCACAGGCAAACTCCGCGTTTTTACTCTGATGTCGTTATGCGCCACCGTCCCTGTCCTCGTGCTGACCAATTTACCGCGGGTGCCGCTTTTGGTGGCGCTGGCCACTTCGACCTGTCTCATGATCTGCATGTCCGGGCGGTTCGTTCCGGCCATGGCCATGATGACAGCCGCGGTGGAATCGCGCTATCGGGGCGGATTCATGAGCGTCAATTCGTCCGTGCAACAATTCTCCTGCGGGCTGGCGGCATGGATTAGCGGAAATATTATCGGCCAGGGTCCAAACCAGGAAATCACGCATTACCCCATTGCGGGGCTGGTTTCATTGGGGTGTGTTCTGGCCTGCATCTGGCTGGCGCGGTTCCTGCGCTCCGCCGCCGGTGAAATGCCCTCTGTTCCCGTATTGGCCGAGCCGGTCTGAGCCAATACTTCTTCTCTCTTTGACCGCATGGAAGATCATCAAAGCGAGACCAATTACCAGGCCGGCATATAACCCGACATGAGCCCACCAGACTTGGCGGAAGCGGGCAATTTTTTCAGCGCTGATCATCGTATCCAATTGCACAGAGAGTCGCGCGGGATCGAATCGGGAAAGGGCCAGGGGAAGGAGAATTGCGCAGAGAATCGCTCCCAGCACCGGCATCCAGAGCGCTTGGAAAAGCGGGAAAAATTGCAACGGTGGATGGGGCGATTTTCTCCGGCTGGCATAGAGACATAAGGCGCCGCCGATCACTCCGGCGGAAAATCCAACACGCAGTCCGAAGAGGCCGGCTTGCATCCGCAAATCCGGAGTTTCCTGCAAGCCCTTGCCTAAAATGAAATAATCCGGCGAAATGGAGGAGGTGATCAGGTCGTTCACCAAGCCAACCCCGCCACCCATTGCGCCCGTGATGAGAATGAATCCGTATTCCCGAAATCTCGTGGCGCGCGCGCCGTTGCGATAGAGATCCACCAGGGAAATTATCAGCATCAGGCTGAGCAACAGAATGATTCGGTAGGTGAACATCGACACTTCACACCTTGTCGTCGCCTTCGTTACGCAGACCGAAGGTGGTGAGTTTCTCACGCATAGTCAGCCTCGAAATGCCCAACCAGCGGGCGGCTTTGGCCTGGTTGCCGTGGGCCAGATGGATGGCCTGGGCAAAAAGTTCGCGCTCGATCGCCTCAGTCACCCTGGCGTGGACGCGCTCGAGTTCTCCGGCGCGGGCTTTCATCAGAAAATCGGAAATCCACGCGGCCATGGAAGCGTCCGGGCTTTCGGCGGAACGGCCCGTTTTGGCGGCGACCTGGCGGACGTGGTCGAGGGTGATGGTGTATTTGCGCGCCAGAAGGAGGGACTGGCGCACCACATTTTCCAATTGCCGGATGTTGCCGGGCCAGGGTTGTACACAAAGGAAGTCGATGGCCTCGGGCTGAATTGCCGGGGAATCGACTCCCAGTTCCGCGCCGTATTTCTGTAAAAAATATTTGACAAGGCTGGGGATGTCCTCGGCCCGCTGGCGCAAGGGGGGCAGAAAGACCTGGACGACGTTGAGGCGGTAGAACAAATCCTCACGGAATTGCTTGTCGCGCATGGCCGTTTCCAAATCGCAATGGGTGGCGGCAATGACGCGGACGTCGATGGGAATGGTTTCCTTGCCGCCGAGGCGCTCGATACATTTTTCCTGGAGAACGCGCAGGAATTTGGTTTGGGTGTTGAGGCTCATGTCCCCGATTTCATCGAGGAAAATGGTGCCGTGGTTGGCCTGCTCGAAACGGCCAATGCGCCGGACCTCCGCGCCGGTAAAGGCCCCGCGCTCGTGGCCAAAAAGCTCACTCTCAAGCAGCGTCTCGGGAATGGCGGCGCAGTTGACCGCCACGAAAGCTTCCCCGACGCGTTCGCTGTGCTGATAGATGGCGCGGGCGATCAGTTCCTTGCCGGTGCCGGTTTCACCACGGATCAAGACGGTCAACGGTTTGGCGGCGACGCGGCCGATTTCCTTGTAAATTTCCTGCATGGAACGGCTGTTGCCGATGATGGCGTCGCGCAACGTTTCGCCCGAACCCAATTCGACCGGCTCGGACATGAGGCGGCTGCTGGCCACGGCTTTGGCCACCAAATCCAGCAGTTCCTCCATCTCAAATGGTTTAAGCAAATAATCGTAGGCGCCGAGTTTGGTGGCCTCGATGGCGAGCTCCGTCGTGCCGTGGGCGGTCATCAGAATAATGGGCAGACGGGGCTTGATGGCGTGGATCTGACGGACGACTTCCAGGCCGTTCAAGCCGGGTAATTTGAAATCGGTGATGACCAGGTCGAAGTTTTTGTCGCGCGCTTCGGCCAGGCCGGTGTCGCCGCGGGCCATGGCGGTGACGGAATAGTCTTCGTCGCGCAGAACGCGATCCAGCGCGTCGGCGGCGCTGAGATCGTCCTCGATGAGCAGTATTTTCGCGGGCGTCATTGTTTGGGGGAGGCGGGAATGATCACGCCGAACGTGGCGCCATGATGGGGCCGGGTTTGGAATTCGAGAAGGCCGCCGTGCTTCTCAATGATGCGGGCGGCGATGGAAAGGCCGAGGCCGGTGCCGGTGTCTTTGGTGGTAAAAAAAGGGTCAAACAATCTTTTTTGAACGTCGGCCGGAACGCCTTTGCCGTTGTCCTCCGTTTCCAGGATGACGACCGGCCGATAATGGCCGCCCAGGCGGGCGGTGCCGCTGCGCGACCGCAGTATAATCTGGCCATTTTGCACAATGCTTTCCGCGGCGTTCTGCACGAGGTTGATCAACACTTGCTTCAATTGCTGCGGGTCGGCTTGAAAAGAATCGTTGGACTGAATATCGAGCTTCAACTGGATGGCGTTTTTCTCGCATTGCGGGGCGAGCAGGTCGCGCACTTCCCGCAAAGGCGTTTCGGCGGACATGGGCGTCAGTTTTGGCTCGGCCGGGCGGGCAAATTGGAGGAAATCACGCACGATACATTCGAGGCGGTTTATTTCACTGCCGATGACATGAATGTCCTGATATTCGGGGGAGTTCTTGGCGAAGGAACGCTGGTGGCTGAATAAGCGGGCTTTGACCGCAGTCAGCGGGTTGCGAATTTCGTGGGCGACACCCGCAGCCAGGACGCCGAGAGAGGCGAGTTTTTCCTGTCGCTCGATGACGGCGTGGCTTTCCACCAGCTTCATTTGCAAAGGAGTGATCATCTCGCGATAGACAGTCATGGACAACAAGCCGAGCGAGGCGAGCAGCAGCAGCAGCGAACCAAAAATAACCCAGCGCAACCACGAAACCGATTTTTGCGAGGCGACAAGTGAGTCCTCCAAAAATTGGCGATGCGCGTCTTCGAGGCGATTGCCCAATTCGAGCAAAGGCTGGGCGGCTTTTTGGACGCCTTCAATATGGCGCAGCTTGGCCTCTTCGCTTTGGCCAATGCGGTCCAACCCATTGGTGGCGGCGGCGAGGAAAACGTCGTAAGCGCGGTCGATTTGATTGAGCACATCCAGCTCGGTGCCATGCAGCGCGGGTTTTTGAACGTCGATCCAATCGTTGAGGTTGGAACTGTCGCGTTGGTAGGCGACGAGGTCTTTCGGGTCCAACTGGAGATCGTAGCGCACGAGACGGCTATTGAGTTGCAGAATTTCGTCCTGAACATGATCGGCAATTTCGTAATTGCGCAAGTGGCGTGTGCTGAGGCGGGTCTGTAATCGGGTCACTTCCTGCCAACTGGCATAAGCGGCCCAACCAATCATGCAGGCCAATATTCCGATGGCCAACCCGAAGGCGCCCAACCGAAATTTCAAGGCCCGATTCATGTGGAAAGTAAGTTACCAGCAGAGGTAAGGAAATGACAAGGGCTCCGCACCGCAAGCAAAAGAAAAAAATCTTAAACGGTTGGTATAAAGATAGTTATGTATTTTACGCGAAACGCTGGCATGTCCTGTGCTCAGGGGATATTCGTGGCTGCAAAAGCGGTTCAAGGACACAGATTCGCCGGAAATGCTCTCGGTTTCCTATTGGCTTTTTATTGTACGGGCGCTTCGGCGCAGTCGATCAGTTCCGACGCTCTCATCCCGAAACTTACTTTGGCTGATGCCAAACAAACCGCTTTTCAACGAAATTGGGATTTGCTGACGGCCAAGAGCGGAATCGACTCGGCGACGGCCCAATTGATCGTCACGAAGGAATTTCCCAATCCAACGGCCAGTCTCAGCTCGGTTAATTTGGCGACGCATCACGAAGCGACAATCGAAGGCAACGGCGTCTGGCAGCGCAGCTATGATACCATCGCCGCTGTCAGTCAATTGATCGAGATCGGGGGCAAGCGGCACGCCCGCCAAGCCGCCGCGCGGGCGGGAGTGCGGGGCGCCAAAGCGCGCTTTTATGACGCCAAACGGACTTTGGACCAGGGCGTAACCAAGGCTTATGTGGCCGCGTTGCTGGCCGGCTATAACGAGCAGGTTTTGGCCGAGTCCGCCCGGTTCATGAAACGCGAGGCGGACATTGCGCAATCCCGCTTCAAGGCGGGAGATTTGTCGGATTCGGATTTGAAACAAATTCAAATTGGAGCGGAGCAATTCGAGTTGCAGGAAGCGGCCGCCCATGCCGCCACCGTCCAGGCCAAAATCCAGGTGGAAGTTCTAATGGGCGTTCATCAACCCAAAGGAGACTGGATCCCGGCGGACACGTTGGAGCAAATGGACGCGGCCATACCTCCGCTGCCTGAGAGTGTCGCCGGCGCAGCCCGGCCGGATTTGCTGGCGGCGCAAGCGGATTTGCGCGCCGGGGAATTTAATCTAAAACTGCAAAAAGCGATGCGGATTCCCGACCCGACCGTTTCCATACAATACGAACACAATCCCGTGCCCCCCGGCCCGCCGCCGGACGACACGTTCGGCATCGGGGTTTCGTTCCCCTTGCCGCTGTGGAATCGCAATGGCGGCAACATCAAAGCGGCCAAGGCAGCGGTGGATCAATACGAACTTGCCTTGGGCAAAGTGAAGGCGCAAAACGCCTCTGACGTGGCCAGCGCGCAAGTGGAATACCGGGAAGCTTATGACCGGTTGCAGCGGTATAGAAGCGTCATCGTCCCGCAATCGGCCAAAAGCCGCGCCGCGGTCGCCTTCTCCTTTGAAAAAGGCGCGGCCACGCTGGTGGATTTGTTGGAAGCGGAACGGACCGACAACACGGTGCGCATGGCCCTGGCCCTGGCCAAATCGGACACAGCCAGCGCGGTGGCCGATGTCATTGCGGCCCAAAATGTCATTTCCGAAACAGAATTGGAGTCAAATAAAAGATGAAATCACCCGGGTTGATCCTTTTCCTCGCCGTTGGCTTGCTGGGCTGCACGAAAGACAGCGTCGTGACCGCACCCCCGTTACCCCCGCCAACGGTGAACAGCGACAAAGGCACGGTTCATTTTCCGACCAATGCCCCGCAACTGGCCTCCATTGCCGTGCAAACCGCCCAACCGCGAACATTGGCCGTCACGCATGTGACCGGGCGGCTCTACTGGGATGACGAGAAAACGGTTCGCATTTTTACGCCGGTGGCGGGACGGGTTATCGCGCTTCGGGCCGAGCTTGGCCAGACGATCACAAACAGAACGCCGCTGGCGGAAATTGATTCGCCGGATTTCGGCCAGGCTCTGGCCAATGCGCGAACGGCGGTGGGCAATTTGGCGGCGGCGCAAAAGGTTTATGCGCGCAGTCAGGAATTGCTCCAGCACGGAGCCGCCGCGGAAAAGGACGTGGAAGCCGCCCAGGCCGCCTACGTGGCGGCGGTGGCCGAGCGGGACCGGGCCGAGGCGGTGCTGGCCAATTACGGCGGCAGCGACAAAAGCACCAACTCAGTTTATATCCTGCGCAGCCCGCTGGCCGGAGTGCTGGTGGAAAAAAATATCACGCCCGGCCAGGAATTGCGGGCGGATCTCATGCTCGCCAATGCGCCCAATTTATACGCGCCCAGTTTTGTCGTAAGCGATCCGACCACGCTCTGGCTGCAATTGGACGTGGCGGAGTCGGACCTGACTTCGTTGCAAAAAGGGGAGCGGTTGCAAATCTCCACCGCCGCACTGCCAGACCGGGTATTTGACGGGGTCGTTGATAATATTGGCGACACGATGGACCCGACCACGCGGACGATCAAAGTGCGGGGGTTGGTCAGCAATCCCGACAAACTGCTCAAGGCGGAAATGTATGTCATGGTGGAAGTCGTGCGAAATCCGGACCAGACGGCGCAATCGGGCGTGGAAGTCTCCTCCAAGGCGCTCTTCATGAAAGGGGGCGATTCCTACCTGTTCATCGAAGAATCGCCCGGCAATTTTCAGCGCAAGCTCGTTAAAGTGGGCATCGAACAAGACAACAAGGTGCCCGTGCTGGACGGAGTGACCGCCGGCCAAAAAGTAGTCATCGAAGGCGCGCTCCTTCTGCAAGCCCTGGTGGAGCCGGCCTCGTGAACAGGTTGACCACCGCCATTTTGCACCATCGCGCCATCGTGATTGTGTTGATGCTGGTTTTTCTCATCGCGGGCGCCAATTCCTTCCATGAATTGCCGGTCGAAGCGTATCCGGACGTAACCAATGTCTCGGTGCAAATCATCACGCTCTTTCCCGGACACGCCGCCGAGGAAGTGGAGCGCTTCGTCACCATCCCCATTGAAAGCGTCATGAACGGCATTCCCAAACGCGTCTCGATGCGTTCAATTTCTCTGTTTGGACTTTCCCAGATTACTTTGGTTTTCGAGGACGACGCCAAAAACGAGGTGATCCGCAATCTGGCCAATCAACTCCTCGGCACGCTCACGCTCCCCCCCGGCGCGCAGGCGTCGCTCTCCCCGGACGCGACGCCGATTGGTGAGGTTTATCGCTATACTTTACGCGCTTCGCCCGGCTTTCCCCCGGAAGAAGTGCGGGCGCTGGAAGATTGGGTTGTCGAGAAGAAATTCCGTTCGGTGCCGGGAGTGGTCGATGTCAATCCTTTCGGCGGATTGACCAAGCAGTACCAGGTGCTGATCGATCCGGCCAAGCTCAAGTCCTACAACCTCACTTTGCAGCAAGTCTTCACCGCGCTGTCCAACGGCAACGGCAATGCCGGCGGCTCTTATGTCGAGCACGGCACGGAATTATACGTGGTGCGCGGGCTGGGGTTGGTCAGGAATATTTCTGACATCGAAGACATTGCGGTGGACACCCGCAACGGCACGCCCATCCGCATCCATGATATTGGCCAGGTCATTATCGGCCATGCGGTGCGATTGGGCCGGGTGGGCCGCACCGCGGGCGACGGCGGCAAGGATGAGGACGATGTGCCCGAAGGCATCATCGTGATGCGGCGGGGGGAGAACCCGCTGGAAGTGTGCGGACGCATCGAAAAAATGGCGCAACAAATCAACGAGCGCTATCTCCCGCCGGGAGTCCGTCTGGTCACTTACTATGATCGCACCGGGTTGACGGAGCGCACGCTGCACACGGTGGGTGACAACATGATGGAAGGCATCGGCCTGGTTTTGCTGGTGCTGTTCCTTTTTTTGGGGATGGGCAACTGGCGCTCGGCGTTGGTGGTGGCTTTGGCCGTTCCTTTTGCGCTGCTGGGGGCTTTCATGTTGCTGGATTTGCGCGGCATTCCGGCCAACTTGATTTCAATGGGGGCGATTGATTTTGGCATCATTGTCGATTCCGCCGTGGTGGTCATGGAAAACATTTTGCGCATTCTCGAAGAGAGAAAGGGCAAAATCCGCTCCCTGACCGGCGCGATTGTGGAAGCCACCACGGAAATGGGCCGGCCCATCCTGTTTTCAAAAGTGATTCTGCTCACCGCCTTTATTCCTCTTTACACCATGCAGCGGGTCGAAGGCCGGATCTTCAAACCGATGGCCTTGACGCTGACCTTCGCGCTGATCGCCGGCACCTTCTTCGCCATTATTATTGTTCCAGCCCTGGCCAGCATCGCCGTGCGGAGCAAGATCGCGGCCCATGAGTCTTGGATTGTGCGCCGGCTGGTGCGCTTTTATCGGCCGGCGCTGGCCTTCGCCTTACGGGTACCTACTGTCGTGTATATTGTTGCGGCGTTGCTCCTGCTGGCGGGTGGCGTGACTTATTGCCTGCTCGGCAGCGAGTTTCTGCCCAAACTGGATGAGGGCGACCTTTGGGTGCGGACTTTCGCGCCGCAATCCATCTCGCCGTCGGAATCGGCCAAAATCACCCGGCATGTGCGCAAGATTCTGGCCTCATTTCCGGAGGTGCGCTACGCGGTCAGCCAAATCGGGCGCCCCGACGACGGCACCGACGTCAACGGCTGGGACATTACGGAATACAGCGTGGGCCTGAAGCCGCGCGAGCAATGGGTTACGGCCCACACCCGGGAAGCGTTGTGCGAAGCGATGAACCAAAAAATCCGGGAGATCCCCGGCATCGACACCCAGTTCAGCCAATACATCGAGGACAACGTCAACGAAGCGGTTTCCGGCGTTAAAAGCGAATTGGCCATTAAACTTTTTGGCGACGACCCGGCCCGGCTGCAAAGCCTGGCCGACCAGATTGTCAACGTGATCAAAACCGTGCCCGGCGCGGCTGATGTCGGCACCGATCTTCTGCTCGGCCAGCCGCAAATTCAGATAATTATTGACAGAAAGGCCATCGCCCGTTACGGGCTGTCCATTTCGGACATGCAGACCATCGTCGCCACGGCCATCGGCGGCCAAACCGCAACGCAGGTTTTGGAAGGCGAACGCAGTTTCGATCTGGTCGTCAAAATGGCCCCCAAATCCGTGGCGGATTTGGAAGCCATCCGGAACATCCCCGTCTTTGGCTCCAACGGCGAACGGCTGACTCTGGGCAGATTGGCGACGGTGGACGTCCGGCCCGGACTGGCCCGCATCGAGCGGGAGGAAAATGAACGCCGCACCGCCATCAAGCTTTCCGTGCGCGACCGCGATCTTGGCTCGCTCGTGGCCGAGGCGGAGCAAAAGGTCAACGCCCAGGTCCATTTGCCCACCGGTTACCGCTTGGAATGGACCGGCTCATTCGAAAACGAACAACGGGCCGAGAAACGCCTGGCCGTGGTCGTGCCGCTGACGATCCTGGCCATTTTCTTCCTTTTGTTTGTGGCCTTCGATTCGGCGAAGTTTGCGGTGTTAATCCTTTTGACGGTTCCTTTTTCCGCCGCCGGCGGTTTGATGGCGCTGCCCCTGGCCGGCTTGAATCTCTCCGTGGCCGCCTTGGTTGGGTTCGTCGCGCTTTTCGGCGTCTCGATCCAAAACAGTGTGATCCTGGTCACGCGCGTGCGCGAGTTGCGCCGCGAAGGCCGGGAAATGGCGGACTCGATCCAGGAAGGCGCAACCTCGCGCGTGCGCCCGATGGTGATGACCGCGTTAATGGCGCTGCTGGGCTTGCTGCCGATGGCGTTGTCCCACGGAGTGGGCGCGGAGACAGCGCGGCCCTTTGCGGTGGTGATCATCGGCGGTTTGACCACCGGGACAGTGCTGACCCTGTTTATTCTGCCGTTGCTCTACCGCTACTTCGAGTCCAAGGGCGAGGCAAAATTCTCCGAAGCCATCGAGCACGAAACGCATCCGCATGACGATTCCGGCGCAGCACCCGTATAAGTCTGGAGCCAAATCGGCACGCTGTCTGCACCGTCCCAGGAGAATCAGCCGTAAGTAATGTGCGCCCCGATGTGAAAACGGTCCAGCACATGCAAGGCATGGCCGGCCTTGGCCGCAATCACTGTCAGGTAAGGCCGCCACATGTCGCTGCACACAAAACGCAATCCCTGCACGACCGGCTCTCCCAAAGT
>Ga0182030_10025239_pt1 | contig 10849 bp, 30 predicted proteins | sample 812S3MmetaG_FD_121299 | JGI IMG/M metagenome (GOLD analysis project Ga0182030, IMG submission 121299) | Permafrost microbial communities from Stordalen Mire, Sweden - 812S3M metaG (Illumina Assembly) | ecosystem: Environmental > Terrestrial > Soil > Wetlands > Permafrost | place: Sweden... | reverse complement strand
CGTTAACTGGTATCTGCGCCAATTATATAATACCGATGGAAGTACGCTAACAGTTGATTGGAGTGCATATCAATTATCGGTGGGTACAGTACTGAGTGTTGATTGGTATAATCGTAGATTGTGGGATTCCACCGGTAACCTAAGTATTGATTGGTCTACGAATCGCTACCTATACGCCTCTGATGGCGTAACAATTAATCTTGAATACGGCACGGCTAATATTGTCGACATGCATGTAGCTGCTGTCAAAGTAGCTGGCTTACAATGCGTAGAAGGTACGTCTGCACCAACTCAAGGCATCGCAACTTTATCCTCTGGCGTACACACAGTTTCCACGACTGCCGTTACTGCTAACAGTCGAATCATGCTCACAAATGCTCCTGGTGGAAACGTAGGTTTCCCTTCGTGCACAACAATTACTGCATCAACTTCTTTTGTCATTACCAGTAGCGTTCTTACAGATAGCCATCCCGTATTTTGGCTTTTATTAAATCCAGCTTAACTTTTATTTATTAGGAGCATTTTTATGATTCACAACATTGTAATGGGTTCAGTTGGACAAGACGGAAATTTTCCTGTGATGGACTGGATTTCCTGTAATGACAGTTACGCGACAGTCACTTCTCTAAATTATCTTGCCGGCGCAATTCATCAGGGATATCAGTTCCAACCCACGCATGAGGTGCATGTTTGTTATCAAAATAATGCGCTTGGAATTTTTAGCGTTACATTAAATTCGACTGGCATTCAATTGGTGCCTCTGACATATGGCGGAGAAGTTCCTGCTGTAACTCAAGGCCAATCTTTGATGGGAGTTGGGTCTACATTAACGGCAGTGAGCCAATTTACGGATCATTCATCTAATATTTCTATCGATTGGAATAACAGAGATCTTAAAGACTCTGTAGGCAATACAGTATTGGCCTGGAATCTTCAGCGGGCATATACCAGTCTTGGAGTTTTATCTGTAGATTGGAATGCGGCCACCCTATTGGGGCCTGGTGGAAGTTTAGCAACTGTTGCGTGGGGAAATACATCGGCACTCTATGACAATTCAGGATTTCTGACTGTTGGATGGAATAGTCATATATTACAGACACAAGTTAGCTCATCAGTAACTACCGTTCTTAATTGGGGGACTGGTATTTTGTCTGACACAGCCGCAGGTGATAAAAGTGTTGATTGGACAAATCGTGAATTATTTGCATCTAATGGTTCTACGGTTCAACTAAATTGGGCAACGGCAGGCACACTTTCTTCGTCGGCTTTACTTGCGCTATCAAGTGGATTATCCCTTACTAAACAAGCCAACGTAACTCAAATCACAAGCATTGTGACTGGGGTTACAAGCAATGGATGTGCAGGACAAATCACAACGGTATCGGCAACGACTGCATCTGCATCCACATCAACATTCACCGTTACCAATTCAAGTTGCTTAACGACAAGTTATGTTCAGCTCCAACTTGTTTCGTATGCAGGAACTTATTACACGAATGGCGTTCCGCTGTTAACTGTTTCGGCCATTGGGTCAGGAAGCTTTAACGTCACTATAGCAAACGCAGGGGTGAATGCATTGTCAGGGGTCTTGGTATTTAATTACACAATTTCTTAACGATTTATTTAACGAGGAGATATATATGTCTATTCAAAATTTTGTAGCAGGTTCAGCAGGTCAGGTAGGAAACATTCCGCAGATTGATTGGCTGCATTGTAATGACTCATACGCAACGATTACGAGCTTAAATTACCTTCGTGGCGCTGTTAGCGACGGTTATCAAATTGCACCGACAGACGTTATTTTTGCGTCTTATGCGTCGCATGCTTTTGGAATATTTACTCCTTCCATTACGGCAACAGGCATCACATTGGTTCCATTAAGCTTTTCAAGCAGCGTAATTGATGTAAAAGGGTTACAGGTTGTTGAAGCGACAAATGGCTTTATGGGAAGAGCCGTATTGAGTGGTGGAACTGTAACGGTGGCTAACACTTCTGTTGCGGCAAATTCAGAAATATTTGTTACTGGCCAAATTCCTGGCGGTACACCTGGCGCATGCAACATCAGCGGCAGAACAGCAGGAACAAGCTTTACTATTACATCTACCAATGGTGCTGACACAAGCACTGTTGCATGGCTTATGGTAAACCCAGGCTAGAAATGGTATTTATGGCTAGTCCTCTTTAAAAACGAAGAGGATTGGGCTATTTTAGCCATTTTTCTAACTATTATTGGAGATGAGACATGACAGAAGCAACAATCCAAACTCAAAGAGCAGATTATCAGAAACAGATGCAAGAAAGACAAGGCGAACTGCAAAAAGCTCAACAACAAGTAAGTCAATTGACCACTCAATTGCATACGCTGAATGGTGCATTGTTGGCATTGGAGGCACTAGAGAAAGCTGCTCCTCTTGCTACGCCAGTTGTTGAGGCGTCAAAGAAGTAATAAATGGATAAAAGTGCCCTATTGTCCATATTAATTGACCACGAAGGTTTTCGTACAAAGCCCTATCGCGATGAAAATGGGAAATTAACAATTGGAATAGGGCACAATTTAGATGATGATGGCCTATCCTCGGATGCCATCTATTTCATTGCCGACGAAGATATTGAAATTATTCTTAATCAAGTTTCAAGATTTACTTGGTATGAAGGATTGAGTAACAACAGGCAAATGGTTGTTTGTGATATGGTCTTTAATTTAGGTTTAGATGATTTCAAAAAGTTTGAAAGAATGATTGCAGCTATCCAAGCAGGTAACTTTAACGAAGCTGCAAATCAGATAGAAAATAGCCAATATTTTAAAGAAACGGGCAGTAGAGCAATATGGGCACGCGATAACATGAGGAACGGCTAATGACTGATTTTATAAAGAATTTAGGTGAGTTGGTATACCAAGAAGCGCCATTATTAGGCGCATTAATCCCCATCCCAGGTCCCGCTGGCGAATATGCTATACGAGCCATTTTAAATGCGTTTGGAGTTGATCCGGAAAAGAAGGAGGCCGTCATTCCGGTAATTCAGGGAGATACCGAATCGGCCTCAAAATTGATAAGCGTGCAGAATCAACTTATTCAGCATGGTGCAGATATTGCTACGATTAAACATAGTGAGGATTTCGGAGCGAAGAAAGATGATGAAAACTCTTCTCCACATGCCGATTCTTCATCGATTAGAACGGATAATTCAGTAAAGGTAATTGTAACGCTGGATGTATCAAAAAAAGGTTAAGTCTTCTGTTTCACATACAGATGCAATGGTATCTTTGAAGATAAGCTTATACTGATTGTCGTATACGAGAAGTATATTTTCGTTTTGAAACACAATGTAACATTCAAATTTAACTCCATTGGAAAAGAAGAGTCTGCATCTCTTTTTCTGTCGTATAATTGAATTTATAACTTTCTCTTCTAATGACTCCATTAAAATTTATCCCCGTGGATTATGGCTGTGCAGACAATAGCTGCAATACATATTGCTATGACGCACCACATTATGCAAGTTGGACAATCAATCATTATTAGCATTCACTATCTATGCCATCACCAGCTGTTACATCCCAGCCCCTCATTTCTTTATTTAGCGCTTCGTCTTTTTCAACGGCAACCGCTGCATCATGCAACTTCTGATCTTTGTCTTCTTTTTCTTTTACAGTTACCACTATTTTATCGGGGATAGTTTCGCCGTGCTTTATTTTTATATCTATGTTTAAATAATTTTTGATGGCATCAATTGCTTGATTTATGGTTATTTCGTCATATCTTTCTTCATGGAAATCCAGCAGGCTGGTGCTTACCCATCGTGTCTCATAACTATGAAGTAGAGACGCTTCTTTTTCCTGCAATTTCCTTTTCCTTATTTCAAGCTGTAATTTTTCTATCTGTATTTCCCTATCTCTAATTTTTTTTAATTGTTCTGTCTCTAATGTATTTGAGGATAATCCCATTATTTAGTCTCCTTAAGTTTCTTATCTAAATACTGATTAATTAATTCCACGGACTTATTTACAGTTTGAGAATCAATCACTTTAGCGCCACCATTTACCACGGCAGGAATGAGAAGGATTTTATATGCTTGTTTTGTGCTTGGAACAGCAATGGCAAGAAGCCCAGTAATAATTATTCCTATAATAAACCGCTTTATTAGTTTTGAAGTTTTTTTTAGTTCTTCTTTTGCCTTTTCTATCTTGTCATTATATTTCGTATTTTCATTTCCTAAATCTTCTTTGCATTTTTTCTGTTTTTCTTCAAGTGACTCTATGCCGCTAGATTCTACACAGTAACTTATTACGCCTAAAATAACGATCATGCTTGCTGTCCATAGAAGTAAAGCTATTCCGGTATTTATATCATCAAGCCGAGTAATCAAGTAAATTGTCCACGGTGAAATTGTCATCTTTCTTGTCTCCTGAATAAAAATTCTCTTGAATTAGCCTGTATTTCCAGTGCTACGCGACAAATAAATGGCGACCCGGTTACTCGCATTGTAAAGTCTACACGATGACCTTCGTCTGTCTGGGTAATTTTAAGACCAGAATAGCTTCTAATCGTTCTCTTCTGTATGCCTACGTCTAATATCTTCCTAACAATTTCAGCGCGCTTTGATATTTCCTCATCACACAGAAGATTGTTATATGTACGCATGTAATCTATCAATCCTTCTGGGGATATGACATCTTTTGCAGCCAAGTGTCGCTCAATTTGATCAATCATTCATCATCTCCGGTGCCTGTGTAAAAACGAGCATAATAATCTTCCTTTAATTCTTTCCAAACTCCCTTCGATCCTTTTTCCACAAGAATTTTAAAATATTCATCCGCTCTGAGAGTTGATCCGTCATAGTAGCAATCTTTTCCATTTAAAAGATCGCACGGCCCCATGCAAGATTGTCCTTCATACATTGGAAGCGGGGAATGATACCCAACATCGTATGGGAAGGGTTCATTATCTGATTTTGGTACGCTCGGAAGATTCCACCTTGTTGCTAAGCGAAATTGCATAACGGCCATTTTGCCTGTCAAATAAAATGAAATATCTACTCCGCCAATTCCACCATTCTTTGATGGGTCAGGATGCCTTCTATCAAATGCTTCTCTAAAAATTATTCGTTTTTTGAACCTTTCAGTTTTATCAATCATTTAATCCACCATAATAAAATATAGTAAAACTATCCATATCCATGAAATTGGTATGTTCCCTAAATACCAATATATCGCTATTAAAAACCATGCGATTTCCATTATTAAAACAGAGTGAAGAGCGCTTTCTCTTCAAGTTTAACAATTCGAGATTCTTGCAATAATATGCACTTATTCAGTGCCTCGAGTGTCTGCGTTTGCATCTGTATCATATCCATTAGCTTCTTTAAGTCATCGAATGATGGCGATAAATCTTTCATTTAGTTTCTCCGTGTGATGCCAAATAAGCCTGCGCAATTTTATGTATCGATGTATCTATATCGCCTACGCAATCAGCTATATACCAAAGGGTAAAACCAATAATGCACAGAATCAAACCAATAATGCACAGAACAAGGCTATCAAACTGCGCCTTTTGCTCTTTAGTTAGCATCGTAATACCCCATCTGTTCTTTCATGTCTTCAATCAAATTGAATTGGTCAAAGACAGCCTTCCCCATTTCTTCAAATTTTCCGACAATACAATAAATAGAAATGTCATTATTTAATTTAATAAGTTTATCAAACTGTGCTTTCTGTTCTGGCGTCAGTTTTGGCAGACGGTTATATACAAGTCCTGCACACTTTGCAGGATCTAACCAAGTTTCATCAAACTTTTCTGGTGTCATTTAATTACTCCAGCTGCTTTCAAATTCTCCATGAAATTCTTCGTGGCTTCGTCATAAATTCTTTTCTGCTCAATTATTCTTCTTCTTTCTTCTGCTCTTTCTTCATAATAAGTAGCAGGCACATTCATTCGATTTTTTCGTGCTTCAAAGGCAATTCTGAAATCATCTCGCGCCATCTCACTTTCAAGCTTGTAATCTTCTGGTGTCATTTTAAAATCTCCCCTCCAGTTCACCAATGTCTTTTATTTCATCCGATTGCTGATTAATTATTTCATTATAAATCAAGGATCTTGTCTTGTTGTCAATTCCAAATGGCGCATTAATGAACGATAAACTATCCTTCAGAACACTAAGAAGGCAGACTAGTTGTTTCTCGCTTATTCTCATTTAATGCTTCCTAAAATAAATTATATGATGCATTCTGCATAAGAGGATAAGGCGTTTCTATTACATTGATGACTGACTTTATTCCATAGACGAAAACAGTAAAAATGAACGGTGCCACCGCTAGACATACGATCACCAGACTCAATGATATTAAGAATGTAACCATATCAAAGTCGCTCCTCATCTCCCCTCCATCATTTTTAGGTTAGGAAAACTGACTTTTTCAGCTTTTAACCACTCGATGACAAACTTTTCTTCGCATGCATCGCAGGTATAAGTTATCTTTTCTCCAACTGTGGCAAATTGATGAACCCTAAACTTATTTTTTGTCTTGCATCCGCTACATTTATTCATTTCCCCTCCAGCAACCCAACATAATAAGAAGGTGCATCTCGATAAGTGGCCGTCTTAAAGTCACACAAGCCAGCCTGATAAATTTTGTTCACTAGATATCTGTCCGAATTAATTGCTATATCATTTAACCTACTTTCTTCTTTTTGAGCCTCCTCAAAAGAATCGAAAACACTTATAATCCTATCTTCTTTGCCCCAACTTGAGATAACGGCAAACTTAGTTGTCATCTCTCCTCCAATAGCTCTGGGTGCTGATAAATATTACCAATAATTTTCCAGAATTCAGGATTACTTATCCAATCGTCGGTATTCCATTCACTAGAGATTTTTTTTATTTCTCCATCTTCCATTCGTCCAATTGCAGTGCAAGTATCATATCTATCAAACCGCGTAATATATATATCTTCATGTATTTGTATAACCAGGCCTGTTCCATCCATTATAAGGTCACCAGCATACATTAATTTTTTTTCTCTATCTTCTCTATACGTCGTAAGCATCTCATCGCTTAACTCGTTCTCGCTTCTGCACATTCTTTCGGCGGTTCTCACCGTATGAGCATGCGAACAGCCATCACCATTTATTGTGATTGGCCTCTTATTAAATATCCCCTCGAAATAAAGCATCTTTTTGTCGGTGAAGTCCCATACTCTATATTTCATGGTAATACCATTCTTTCCTTAAAACTTCGGCCATTTCGTCGAAATCTTTTGAGTGTGGAATAACGCACCCTATATCATCGTTCATTACAAATAAACGGCTGCATTTTCGACACCCAAGCTTTCTGCATGATTTTGAATAAGTCTTTATAAGAAAATAATCATGCCTGTTAAGTTTGCATAAAATGAAGTCCCATACGGGATATTTCATTTCAATAACCTATTTGTCATTTATCACTCCTACTTTTATTTTCCACAACCTTATCCACAGTTTTTGTGGATAACTTTTCAAATCTTTTCATTTCTTTCGCTGCTTCTTGTCTTGCTTCTGTCAATACTTCTGGTCTCTTCGCATCCTTATCTTTTTCATTTTTAATGCGTTCATATATTTCTTCTCTATGCACCGTTATTTCTTTAGCTGCATTAACTCCCAACCTAACTTGATTGCCTTTTACGCCAAGAACTGTAACGGTTATTTCGTCACCAATTATAATCGTCTCACCAATTCGCCTCGTTAAAATCAACATCCTATTTCTCCTTTCCATTTAAAAAATTCTATCTAAAATTTACCCGCAGCCGGAGCCGTCGCCATCGCCATCGCCGGAGCCGTCGCCATCGCCGTAGCCGGCACCGGAGCCGTCGCCATCGCCGGAGCCGTAGCCATCGCCGGAGCCGTAGCCGTCGCCGTAGCCGGAGCCGGAGCCGTAGCCGTCGCCGTAGCCGTCGCCGTAGCCGGAGCTGTAGTTTATTGTTCCCATATTGGTACCTTTTTAATTGAATCTTTTGCTGCATCCGTAACTTCTAATATTTCAATTGCTTGCAATAATTCAACCCTATTTACCTCACATGGAAATTTACAGTTTTTTGGACTTTTTGTTCCTTCCATGGCCAACTGGGATAGTGAAGATGCGCCATCCCAATACCATAATCGTCTCGCATTCTCTAAAATTACTTCTTGACCATTCCGTGATACAAAATCTCCAGCAAAAACGCCTGCCGAATAAGTCCGAACAATTACATACCTTTTTTCATCGCTCATGTTGATTCCTCTTTCGTTAATAAATAAATTCACAATAATTTAAAACGGTATATCATCATCCTTTAGTTTTTGAGCATTAGTTGAAAGAGGCTCATTGGCTTTATTTTCTTGATTAAACAAATAATCAATTACAACATTTTTATCAGGATATGTGTCTTTTGCCTTTTCAATTTTAAGTTTAAGTGTTCCTCTTCTGCCTATACACATGCTTGGCATGAGTAGACCAGTCTCGTATTCGTTTTCAAGACCTGTCCCTACGCAGAAATGACGTAATTTATATTCCATGTGAGGGCTCAGGTAATCAAAAACTGTCCCTGTTTTAAAGTTTTTATCAGTACATCTAAGCGTAAGCTTTATGGAAACATTCCCACTTGTTTTTGAAATATTTTCATCGGCAGCATCAACCACGAAATCAGCATTGCCTTCAGCTAATATACGACTTACTTCTTGCTCAGTTCTTGGTGGAAATTTCATTTCATTTCTCCTCGTCAAAATAGTCTTTCATTTTTTGCTTTACAAGCAAAAGGTCATTGTCTATGTACCTCTCTTCAAACATCCCCATAGGAGATTTTGCTATATGGCTTCCATCATTTTTTGTTAGAAACTTATATACGCCGTCTGCAATAATGGTATGAAGAACTACTGTAAACATTCCCTCAACCGTTATCTTGTCATCCAGCATCTTTCCTATTGTCTTACATTTTGATCGTCCAAGTGCGTCTAATTCAGTATGGGATAGAAAGAAAAAATCTATATCATCCCTACAGTCCGATGCTTGCTTTATTATTGACCAAGCGTTCTGGGCTATTTCAGTGAATTTATCGAATCCGCGCTCTTTTGCTCTGCGCATGAATTCATTTGCCATTACATATTGAAAGTCATCAATAACAATATTCTTAATCTGTGGAAATTTTATATTTACATACCTTATTTTCTTTATAATTTCCGCTGCATCATCAGATGCAAAGTAATTCCCCCCTTCTTCTGTTAACTTTGTATAAAGAGACTTTGACCCCTTAAATGGCAACGGCTTATCCAGCACATTAATTAAAAAAGTTTCGTTCGCTGGCAATGTTCTTATACTGCTACTTTTTCCGCTGCCTGATTCACCCATTACCAATGTCATGGTTGCCATGATCCGTGTCCTCCAAATATTGCTCATCATCTTGTGATTGCTGTTGTGCCCATTGACTCAATTGCTCTTCATACTCGTAAAGTTCGTCCATAATCCCTCCTGGTTAACAATGATGATGCTCAAGTGCATCTTTAATCATATCCATAAACTTTAACTTTTCTTCAAGGCTTTTATTTGTTTGTCCCATGTAGCCATCTACCATATACGAAACAAATGTAAAGAATATCCCGTCTTGATTGGCATTCGTTAACTTCTTCAATAAAGAAAATGCAGCTTCCATAATCTCTATTTCTTTTATATCAATTTCCTTCTCCGCTATCATTGTCATTGGATTATCTCTATTTTCTTTTCGGCGCCAAACATTTCAGGTTTTTCTTTCAATGCGATATGTAATTGGTCTTTAATCGCGCTGCATAAGAAATCAATAATCCCTGGTGCAGCTTCAATCTGATAATTAATTTTAATATAGTTACCAACGAAATTATAAAATGTTGCAAACATGATTTCGGATTGTTGTTCTTTCGTACTATCTTTAAATGCAAGCCGTATTAGTTCTTGCATGTGATGCGCTGCTGAAAATTTCATTCCCTGCTTCTCCCTTTAAAATAAAATGTATGAATGGCATATATGAATACGGCTACTGCACTTAATGTTATTACTGCTGGTGACATCTTTGTTATGCTTTCAGCTATAAATCCAAAAAACAATGCACATCCAAATGAAACAGCTATTGCCTCAGGCGCGCTTTCCATTCTCATAACATATCCTCCAGTTGTTCAATAAGTTTAGCTATCTCATACCGTGCGATCATGGCGTTATCAACAAATATATATGGCAAATAAGTATTAATACACATTTCATCAAGTTTGCCATGAGCGCAGTATGCCATCTTTAACATCCCTTTAATCGGTTCCATCCCTGATCTCCCTTACTCTTTATCTGAACGTAGGCCAATTAATACTTTACTGAACTTTTCATTAGCAATCGCAGCATCTAACGCACAACATAAAAAATCTGACATTGTTAACTTAAGCGTCTTTGCTGCTGGCTTCATAACCGTATGAATCTTTTTGTCAATTCGTAGACTTAATAAAAAATCTCTCTTATAGCCCAGCTTCTTTTCTCCTAGATAGGTCTCAATTGTCTTTCTTGGCTTGCGACTTACCTTGCGTGTTTTCTTAATTACTTTCTTTGCTGCTTTCTTCACTTTAACTTTCTTTACCATTGCTGCGCTCCTTTATACTTTCCATTACTAAATGTTTAACAAAATTTGAGATTGTTCTATTCTCGCTTTTTGCCCTCTCTTTCACTTTCTCCCATGCTTCCGTTGGGACATCTATAGTTATTCCCTTGTTTCCTACGTTTCCCGTCTTGCTGCCTGTCATTATCTTTCCATCTCCACGTATGTATTTGGATTGAGCCTTGCATGAGTCGACCTATTGCCTGGTTCTTCATGAAACTCAACAACTAT
>Ga0182030_10025237_pt1 | contig 10849 bp, 12 predicted proteins | sample 812S3MmetaG_FD_121299 | JGI IMG/M metagenome (GOLD analysis project Ga0182030, IMG submission 121299) | Permafrost microbial communities from Stordalen Mire, Sweden - 812S3M metaG (Illumina Assembly) | ecosystem: Environmental > Terrestrial > Soil > Wetlands > Permafrost | place: Sweden... | reverse complement strand
CGTGCGGTCGTGCGGTCGTGCGGTCGTGCGGTCGTGCGGTCGTGCGGTCGTGCGGTGCGGATGGTGGCCGAGCACTTGCACGAAAGTTCATCACGTGGGCGACTATTGCCAAATCGGAAATCGACCCGATCCATGACGCGGAATCTGCAGTGCTTAATCCTCGGGCACCTCAAAGACTAGGGTGGTCCGGAATCCGCGCGTCCTCCAGACGCCAATTGCGATGCCTACCACCATCCAGAAGGTGCCGAACAATTTCGCCTTTGGACTGAGATTCCACCACAGCATCAAACATATGAGAAAGCCCAAGATCGGGGGGATGAAGTTCCAGAACGTTCTGTGCGCCGCTCTCAAAAAATACCTGACGAAAGCCGACGCATTTACGCCCATGAAGGCGATGAGCGCACCGAAGTTCAGTATTTCCACGCCAAGCGTGTAGTCAACGAAGAAGGAGCCTATCAGCGCGACCGCACCCACAATGATAACGTTGTTGCGGGGTACGCGATGTTTCGCGTCGACAACTCCGAAGATCCGTCGTGGCAATGCGTCGCTGCGGCCCATACCATAGAGCAACCGCGCCGCGCCAAGCTGGGTTGTCATGCCACACCCGAGACTGGCGGTGATCAGTGCAAGGCCAATTATAGTGCTGAGGGGCGCCCAGGTGCGTCCTGCCACCCAGACATAGGCCGTATCTATATCAGGGAATTTTTCCGCCGCGGGCCAAACAAGCTGTGCTTGGTACATTAGCACGGTCAAAATGGTTCCAACCAGCAAACACGTGAGTACCATCGCCAGTGGTATGTTCCGCCGCGGATTTACAGTCTCTTCCGACAGGGTTGAGATGCCGTCGAAGCCAATATAGTTGAGTATCGAAATGGCCGTACTACCAAACAGTGCGCCAAAGCTGAAGGTCACCGGATCGTAGAACGGTCGGGTGTAGAAGGAGGGGTCCGTATGCGGATGAACGAACAGGTAGTGCACCGCCGCGACTAGGATTGCCACGCCGACCGCACCCAAGCCGATTGCAAAGACCACATTTACTCGCGCGGACGCCCGAATGGCTTGGATGTTGAGCCACGATAACAGGGCAACGTAGAAGATTCGCCAGGCATATACCGGTACGCCCGGTATAAAATTATGTGTCTGCTCAGCTGACCAGTAAATGCACACCAGCGGATTAAGGGTGTAGTCCATTGTCATTGCCCAGCCAGTGATGTAGCCGAGGCTCGGATGAATTTCCTGGGCAACGTAGCTGAAGGCCGATCCTGCGCTCGGGTACACGCGTGCCATTCGACCGTAGCTGATGCCTGTGAACAGCATGGCGACCATGGCCACGAGATTGGCAGTGACGACGTGCCCACCGCCACGCACGCTGAGCACTCCGAAAAGAGTTAGCGAAGCGATCGGTGACGTAATTACGACACCATAGAACAGCAAATCTCGAAGCGTCAGTGTCCGGTACAGACGCGGCGTCGAAGGGAGACACGTTTTGATGTCCATTATCGACTTTTGTTCAATCGTTTACAGCAGCCGCATTGACTCCACTAGCCCCGACTTCACAGAACTAGGGGAGAGACACGAGAGCCCATCGGTACCGTCCGATTGACACAATTTCTCGCTTAATAATCTGTCACGACCGGTCAAGCGCCCTCGCGAGGACGACTCTTTTTGGGAATACATCCCAATCCGCATTAACGTGCAGAAACAATCCACCTTTTCCGCTGCGGGCTTTTTAGCGACAACTGCATTCGGGCGTCGAGTCAAAGATCATCACCGGCCGGCTCGCCCTCGGAAAACATGACGTAATTTCATCCCTTGACACAAGATACCGCCGCTGCGTAGATTACGCAATCGATTACGTAAATCGATTACGTATGCCAAACGAGCGAAAGCGACCGACAATGATGGAAGTGGCCCGTGCTGCAGGGGTGTCGGCGGCCACCGTGTCACGCGTACTCGCCGGGGTCGCCGGGGCCACATCGGAAGACACGGCCGTATCGGTAAGGCAGACGGCCGCAAAACTTGGCTATGTGGTCAATGCCGTTGCCGCCGGCTTGCGGAGCCAGCAAACGCGCTCTATCGGGTTAGTGTTGGCCGATGTGAGCAATCCGTTCTTCGGTCAATTGGCCAGTGGCGTGGAAAACACCCTCAGCGATGCGGGCTACAGCGTGATCCTCGTCAACACTACGAACAGTATCGAACAGGAAAAGAGGCTCGTTAGGCTTCTGATTGAGAAAAGAGTCGAAGCGCTCGTCGTTGCCACTTCGGACACGACGGGCGCGCATATTCGAGAAGTAGTAGATCTCGGCATGCACGTAGTTCTTGTCGACTCCGAACTGCCGGGAATCAAGGCGGAGTCGGTGGTCATTGACAACGTCGCTCTTGCTCAGGCGGCTGTTGAGCACCTTCTCGAGATGGGCCACGTGGATATTGCAATTGTCACCGGTCGGTTGGAGGCATCAAGCGACTCTGGCCGATTCGTAGGCTACCGACGCGCCCTCCGCCGACGCGGCATCGATGTCAATTCGGAATACGTCGTCTGCGGTGAGTTGACGTTCGAGGGTGGTCAGCGCGTCGTCCAGCAGCTGCTCAAGCTCTCTAATCGGCCCACCGCAATCTTCGTTACTAATAACGAAATGACGATCGGCGCGCTTGTTGCAATATCAGACGCCGGCCTATCCTTGCCAAAGGATATTTCGGTAATTGGTTTTGACGACATGGATTGGTATCGCATTGCAAAGCCGTCAATTACCGCGGTCCGACAGCCTCCCTATGATATGGGCCGGCTCGCCGCTGAGCGGCTACTGGCAAGTTTGCGCCGCAAGCGTCAATCTAGGCCGAAACGGTGGCTACTAAATGCCGAATTAATCATCCGCGAAAGTACTTCGGCACCACCGTGGCGGTCCCGCGCCCAGAATAAGAAAACAGCGTGAGCGGCGTGATGACCAGGTGCGCAGAGCAGCGATGCTTCATCTCGGGCAGCTTCGGCATAGAGAAAGTGGCGCCTGGGAATTCTATTTTCTTGAATGTGGTGAACCGTGATCTCGGTTCGTCGTATACGCAAGCGAAATTTAACAAATTAGGAGCATCCGAGTGAGTGGACGGCTCAGCGGCCGATCAGCAGTTGTGATAGGCGCGGCGCAAGGCATTGGCGCTGCGGTGGTTGAGAGATTTATTGAGGAAGGTGCCTTCGTTACCGTTGGCGATATCAACGAGGGGCTCGGCCGCTCCTTCGTCGCCGGATTTGGTGCGGGCGCCGCTCAATTCAAGCGCGCAGACGTATCCAACGAAGAAGATATGAGGCAACTCGCCGCTTTTGCCAGCGGCCACAACGGAAGGCTAGACATTTTGGTTCAGAATGCCGGCATCTACCCGCTTGGCGACATTGATAAATTGCCAAAAGCGCGATGGGACCAAGTGTGCGCCGTGAACCTCACGGGAACATTTCTCGCAACTCAAGCCTGTTTGCCGATGATGCGGGCTCAGGGCGCTGGCCGGATGATCTTCACATCTTCGATTACGGGGCCACGCGTCGTCAATCCGGGGCACAGCGCCTATGCTGCGAGCAAGGCCGGAATCAACGGATTCATCAGAGCGGCAGCGGTCGAATTCGCCGGTGATGGAATAACAGTCAACGGCGTCGAACCCGGGAATATCTTGACGGAGGGCGTAACTGCGGGCCGCTCCGCTGCTTATATAGCCGCGATGAAGGCATCAATTCCACTTGGGCGCCTCGGAACGCCGAGAGATATCGCAAACGCGATCTTGTTCTTGGCATCTGACGAGGCATCGTTCATCACTGGAACGACAATCCTGATAGACGGTGGACAAACCCTGCCCGAGAGCAAAGATTTCCATGTCGGAGGCTAATGGAACAACGAATGGGGGAGAAACGAGACTCAAGGCTATCGCGCGAATTCATGGGAGATCGAATATGAGCGAGATTCACTTCCGCTTGCCGACCGAGCTGCCGTACGGCGCATTAAGCAACTACTACCGCCGTCCTCTGCTATATGATGGTTCGAGGTACCCAAGTGCCGAACACGCCTATCAAGGCGCTAAGGCGCGGCGCACGGATGTACGCGACTGGATAGCTGGGGCTCCTACGGCCATGCTCGCCGCCGTCGCAGGCGATGGTTTACCTCAGGACGAGGTCGTGCCTGGTTGGAAGGCTCAGCATCTCGCATTAATGCGCGGAATTATACGTGCCAAGTTCACGATGCACGATGATTTGCGTGCGCTCCTTTTGTCGACGGGCGATGCAGTTCTCGTCGAATGTGCGCTGGAGGACAGCGTCCCCAATCGCTTCTGGAGCAAGGTGAATGGCGAGGGCATGAACATGTTGGGTGTGCTTTTGATGGAATTGCGCTCGGAACTGCGCGTCATGCCGATTGAGGCGCCGGCTAATCGGAATCAACAATTGCGCAAATCAAGAATTGTGAGTGAACGCTTCGGTTGAACGTTTGGAGGACCCGATAGTTGAGTCCCGCATCGTCCGAAGCGAGGCTTCGTCAAGTGCGCCAACGAGGAATCGATCGGAATGAATTTTTGCAGTGACAACGTCACAGGTGCTTCGCCGGAGATTCTGGAAGCGTTGTGCCGCGCCAATACCGATTCTGTACCGGCTTACGGGGAAGACACTCTCACCGCGCGGGTCGGGGCAACGCTAAAGGAGGTGTTCGAGACCGATCTGGCGTTTTTTTTGGTTGCTACCGGGACGAGCGCCAATGCTCTGTCACTATCAGTCATGGCTCCTCCCTTCGGCGCAGTTTATTGCCATCGCGAGGCCCACGTTGAAGTTGATGAGTGCGGCGCGCCGGAGTTCTACACCGGCGGCGCCAAGCTCGTGAATCTAACGGGCGACCACGGTAAGCTGACCGTCGCACGAATCGAGGAGGCATTAGCTGGAGCTCACCAGGGTGTGGTGCATCGCGTCCAGCCAGCGGCAGTCACGCTGTCCCAAGCCACAGAGGCCGGTACATGCTATCGATCAGCTGAAGTGGCGGAAATTGCCGCAGCGGGTAATCGCTATGGCGTGAGGTTGCATATGGACGGCGCTCGCTTTGCCAATGCGCTCTGCTTCCTAAAGGCGAGCCCCGCCGAGATCAGTTGGCGCGCCGGAGTCGACATCCTTTCGTTCGGTGCAACCAAAAATGGCGCGCTGGCGGCAGAAGCTGTCGTGATCTTTGATAAGAAGCTGGCCGCGGATTTTGCATTTCGCCGCAAACGGGGTGGCCACCTGTGGTCCAAGATGCGGTTCCTCGCCGCCCAGTTTGATGCTTATCTTAAAGACGAGCTGTGGTTAAAAAATGCGGCCAATGCCAATGCTATGGCCACGCGTCTAGCGGAGGGGTTAATCCGCGTGCCGGGCTCCAAATTAGCCCATCCAGTGGAGGCAAATGAAGTCTTCGTTGATCTCCCCGAAGATGTCATTCGCGGTCTCATCGCCGATGGCATCCCGATCCGGCGGTGGCTTGGCGAAGACCGGACTTTACTTCGCTTGGTTACGTCCTTCAACACTCAAGCATCCGACGTTGCCGCGTTTATCGAATGCGCTCAACGACACGCGGGCGGGGTGGGACCGCAATTCGGTTGAAAGCCCACGCCATTCGACGCAGAGCTCGAACCTCCTACGGTGTCTGCGAAATCGAGTATTGCGCGATGCCGAATTGATTCGAACGACCGAGCAGGGAGTGGAGAACCTCGACAGTGTGCGATGGGATGAGCCGAAGGCACGATATCCGGAATTGCTGAAGCTTGCGATGAAGTTTCAGCCGTAGCTGACCCAAAACCCGGAACCGCGCTGCCGGTGCCCCGGGGCGACTTACCGTCGAGCCGCGGTTGCGGGCAGAAGCTTTCTGGGCTTGTGCGATCGTGTAGCGCGCAGAACGCCGGTGATTTGCCTTTCATGGCAAATCCCGCTCGTCGCATGCGACGAGCCCTGTTTTGCACGCCCCGTTCAAGGCCCACTCAGTCCGGACCGCGTGATGCACGCGATGACCCCTCAGAATGAGGATCGCGTGAGTGATCTGTTGGATCGGACTCGCAATGGCTTCCGACTCCGATGTCCATACCGAAGCACACGTTAGCACCCCCTGGCCCCGTGAGAAAATGGGTGCGGTGGCATTTAAGGTCGCACATTGCGACCTTAAATCACAGGTGGGAGGCTAAAAAAAGGGGACCCATGAGCGTCCCCGAAGCCGTCGTCAACGGACTACTTTGATCGATCGTCGTCGGGTGCGAGGACAACCAGCCTACCGTCCAGGGGAATAGCACTGAGCTCAATGCTAAAGCCGGGGCCTTCCTTGTGAGGGAAGGCGGCGCCGATTTTCGTCCACCGTTTGCCGGTCTTGCCGTTGCTCTCGTATTCCTCGACGGTGAAGACGCTGAGGTGGGTCGCGGCGGGAGCCGACCCGGGGAGGGAGTGTTGGATGGGGGCCGGCGAGCGGCTCGTTTGATGGTTGCGAGTGTTCATCGTTGGTGCTCCTTGAGTTGGAGGTCTCGTATCGTGCGGCGGCCGGAAATCCGGGGAGCGTACAAGCGGCGAGGGCAGATGGGTCTTTGAATAAATGGCGGGTTGATCGAGATTTGAGGAAAATTACCGGCAGATGATCGTTCGAAGGAGTGGGGGATCGCGATCGGAGTGGGCGGCGGTTCCGAGCGAGTAGGGCTCTATATAGAGCGATCGTCGAGGAGGGACATCCGGAGCGCTCGCCAGAGAATGAAGCCGTTCTGCGCATTGTCGGCCTTATGATAGTCGCCGCTCTCTGCGGACTGCATTACCGTAGTATCTAGTGGTCGCCGGTTCCGAGCGGTCCTCCTTTGGCGTGAGTTCGGCATGGGGAGCCGTCCGCATCAAGGGTCGCAGACCAGCTTGAATTTACAGAAGGAGGGCGTTTCATGGAACTGACGGGTGGATGCCTGTGTAAGGCAGTGCGCTACCGGATCGCGGAGGCGCCGGTCACGGCGCGGGCGTGCTGGTGCCGGATGTGTCAGACGATCGGCGGCGGGAGTGGCACCGTGAATGCAATCTTTAACACGACGGCGCTGAGTGTCAACGGCGAGCTCAAAGAGTTCACGTTCATCGCCGACAGCGGAAACGTCATGTATTGCCGTTTCTGCCCCGCATGTGGGACGCACGTACTCATCACCTCACAAAGGAGGCCACATTTCACTGCGGTCCGGGTCGGCACTCTCGACGATCCGAATAAGGTGTCACCCGAATCGACAATTTGGACATCGATGGCACCCACGTGGGCGGCGATGGACCCAAAGCTCCCCCGTCTTGATGAACAACCTCCGCCGGGAAGGTCAACGCTGAGTGGCACTTCCGGAAAATCGTCTTAGGCGGGCAGTCAGCCGAGGCGCTGATTTGACCGATCGCAATCGCCATTCAACGGATCGCACCGGGTGATGCCGGGCGGCTCGTGGCGATTTTGGCGGTTTGTAGCGATTCAGCGCAAACTGCCCCGGGAGGGAGGTTCAGGGACTTGAGCGATCGGCCACTCGAAGACGCGTCGGAAGGCCAGCCGCCGAACGGGGTTGGATCTGCGCTGCCTGCCGAAACACATGCATCGGTCGCCGCGCCAGCGAGCGAGCCGCTTCAGCACTCGAGCACCTGGGAGCGCATTAAGCAAAACAAGATCGCGGAATGGACGCTCGCGTGTGTGGCTTTCGCGTTCGCCTTTCTGCATGGAGCGACGCTCCTGAGCGACGCGCTCGAATGGCCACACCTCATCGTACGCTCAGTCACCCTGCTGTTGATCGCTGGGGCTCCGATCGTGCCGGCGCTCGCGTGGTATCACGGCGTGCGGGGTCTCAAGCGCGTCAGCGGCTCGGAGCTGCTTATCATTGCGCTGCTGCTTGCGATTGGGGGCAGCCTGTTGTGGCTAGTGCCGCGCCCCACAGATGAGCGCGCGAAGCCGGAGACGGGAGCGATCGTTGCAAAGCCAGAGACCAAGGCAGAGGTATCCAATCCGCCGGCGCACTCGATCGCGGTGCTGCCGTTTGCGGACATGAGCGAGAAGCACGATCAGGAGTATTTCGCGGATGGGATGGCCGAGGAGATCATCGAGCAGCTCGCAAAGATCCCGGCCATCAAGGTCATCGGCCGCACATCATCTTTCCAGTTCAAGGGGCACAACGAAGATCTGCGCGCAATAGGTGCCAAGTTGGGCGTTGCCTACGTGGTCGAGGGTAGCGTGCGCAAGTCCGGAGATCGCGTGCGCGTCACGGCGCAACTCATCGACGTCAACGATGGATCGCACCATTGGTCGGAATCCTATGATCGGGACCTCGTGGATGTGCTGAAGGTGCAGGATGACATCTCGGTGGGACTTGTCCGAGCGCTGCAGTTGTCTATGGGTGCGGACGAGCCTACGTTGCGCCCGACCCTTAAGAGCGCCGATGGCTACGGGCTCTACTTAAAGGGCCGACAGGCCTTCAATCGATACGACAAGCCGGGATACGATCAGGCGGCGAGTTACTTTCGCCAGGCCATGCAGCTCGAACCGGAGTCAGCGCTGGCAACCGCATGGCTCGCATATGTCTGTTGGACGCAGACGGTCTATGGGCTTATGCCGTCCGCGACAGGGGGCGAGGAAGCCCGCCGCTACGCCGAGCGCGCGCGCTCTCTCGATCCACGATCGGAACTCGCAATGGCCACGCTCGGCCTCGTCCAGATGCAGGACTTTGACTGGGCAGCGGGAGCGGCCGACCTCGATCGCGCCCTCGCGCTCGCGCCGGGTAACGCCCGAATCCTCGCGCTTCAGAGCGATGTGGCATGGGTCCTCGGACAATGGGATCAGGCCATTCGCGAGCTGAACGCTGCGGTCACCCTCGACCCGTTGTTCCCGGCAGGCTACTACCTAATCGGTGAGGCTCAGCTTGGGGCTGGACATTGGAGCGACGCTGAAGCGGCATTCGACAGGGCGATTGAGATCGCTCCGCACTATGCGTTCGTGCACTTCTACCTGGCAAAGGCGCTGCTCTTGAAAGGAGAGAAGCAAGCAGCATTGCAGCAAATCGCTTTGGAGCCCGACGAGACGGCACAATGGGCTGGTCGTGCCGCGATCAACCATGCGTTGGGTCGAAAGGCCGACTCGGACGCTGCGCTCAAGCGTCTTACCGAACTTGCGGCGGCCGACTGGGAGTTTCTTATTGCGTATGTCCACGCATATCGGGGAGAGAGCGACGCCGCATTTCTCTGGCTGGAACGGGCGTTCACCCACAAGAGACCTATCTTGTTTAACATAAAGAGCGAGCCTTTTTTGAACCCGCTGAAGGGAGATCCGCGCTACAAGGCGTTCCTTAAGAAGATGAATTTGCCGGAGTAGCAGTGTTGCCGTGAGCCTATCGTTTGAGACAGGCGGGGCACAATATCACTGGCTGGGCCGCTGTGAATCCATTGCACTGCGCACTCCCTGCTCCGTGCAAGCCCGGGGCATCCGTCCTGGACGCCCGTCGAACGCATGCGTTCGACCCTTGGAGGCTGCGGGCTACGCGCCCCGGGGGAAACTTTCTGCGCTTTTGCGGTCCTGCAGTGCGCAGAAAGCCGGTGATTTGCCTTCCATGGCAAATCCCGCTCGTCGCATGCGACGATCCCTGTTTTCCACGCCCCGTCCCATGATCTCGCGTAACCATTTGGCGCCTCGGCGCGATGATCGCGGTCGCCATGCCGGCGCAGGCGATGCGACGCGCTTCGCGCGTCTCCGGTGAGCAAAAGAGAAGCATCGTGCGGCAACAGGTGATGGAGTCGGGGATTGAAGCGCTACTCGATGCGCACGATGCGCTGATCAGGGCGTGTGTGGAGTCGCGGCTCGCGTTTGGAGAATTCGTCGCGGCTTGCGGGGAATTTCCGATGGAGCTGGACGGCGAGGGTGAATCGTTCGGTAGTGAAGTGGGGCGGTTCATGCCGATGGTAGGCCTCATGAGGCTTCGGGAGTTGGTCGAGCGGTACCCGAACTTGCGTTGCGGCGTGGCGGACCAGATCGAATCGTCAGAGAAGTAGGCCATGGCGCTGATTTGTAAAAATCTCAGCGAAGAGTCGATCAAGAACTTGCGGCGCCTTCAAGGGGAATTCCTCCCTCCAAGGTCGCGAGTGCTGTTGATGCGGGCATCAAGCGTTCTGCAGGCGGGTCTGGGGTGCTTTTGCGGTTGGATTTTCGTCCAGCGGATGCAGGCATTACCACCGTCGTTCCCGATGTCTTCCCACCGGGGGATTGGCGTTATCAGGGCGGGAGTTTATGGTGCGGCGCTGCTCATCGGCGGCGCCTGGTCATGGTGGAAGGCGGGTCGGGGATATCGATTTGGATCCGGCATGGTGCAGGGCCTATCCAACTCTGGGGCCGTTGTCTGGACGGAGGACGTCCTCGGGATCGTCAGCGGAACGATCAGCCATGATTATGGCGGGAAGGCTGCTTTCATGACACTGCAGTTGGCGAATAGCAAGCGACGTATCGACATAGTGCCCTCACTCGCGGAGGCGCTGAAGGCGCTCGAACCCAAGTCCGTCAGCGAGCCGCCGATTGATTTGAGAGCAGCCGTTGAAGCTTCCGGCACGGAGCCCGTAGGGCCATCTTGGAGCTGCAGATCGTGTGGCGAGGAGAATCCCGGCAACTTCGAGGAGTGCTGGAAGTGCCAGGCGGTGAGAGATGGTGCGAGCAAATAGGGCCGAGGCAAGGGATAAGACTTAGGTGATTCGGAAATGGGTCGCATGATGCCCAGAGAGACGACGGGTTCAGAGATTAGCTGTGCTAGCTCTTACGGTACGTTCCAGGTCTCGGCGACAATCTGCGGCAGCACGGTTCCGGCGGGACCGCGAAGGCTGAAGGTCACGGAGTCATCGATCTCG
>Ga0182030_10025236_pt1 | contig 10849 bp, 8 predicted proteins | sample 812S3MmetaG_FD_121299 | JGI IMG/M metagenome (GOLD analysis project Ga0182030, IMG submission 121299) | Permafrost microbial communities from Stordalen Mire, Sweden - 812S3M metaG (Illumina Assembly) | ecosystem: Environmental > Terrestrial > Soil > Wetlands > Permafrost | place: Sweden... | reverse complement strand
TTGGTGAGCTTGGTCCAGGTGGCCCCGCCCCCACTCACCGAAGACACGGTGAGGCTGGACGACTCCAAATCCACTCCCAGCACGAAGGCGTCGCCGACGGTGACCGGATCAACGGAGAGTGTCGTTTTACCTGTCCCGGAGTTCTCGGCGAGCGAGCCCACGGCGGAGATGGAGGACGAACCGGACGATCCAGACACCTTCGTCGACGTCATCCGAAGTCCATCGCCGTTGTAGGAGTAGCTGGTCCCGTTCGTCGGCGTCGAGCCACACGACGTGGAAATCGTAGTGCTCACGTTGCAGAGCTGACCTAAGGGATTCCACGCGTAGTCCGTGGTGGTGGTGCCCGAGCCCGTCGTCGTGGCCGCGCTGGCCCGCTCCCCATTGGCCGTATAGGTGTAATTGGTCTCCACCGTCGCCGTCGGCGGCGACGTGCACGACGCCGTGGAGGAGACATTTGCCAACCAGCAGAGCTCATCACCGGTGTTATAGGCAAATGACGTCGTCGACCCTGAAGGCGGCACGTCCTTCGTGATCTCGCCGTTTGCCGCCACCGTGTAGGTGTCGTTGCTCGTTGACGAACCGAGGTTCGTGGCTGCGGTGATCTGACTGTTGGCGTTGTATGTGGTCGATGCGGAGGTCGAGCCGTTTACCTCGGTCGTGGCCTCACGCTTATCACTGTCGTAGGTTTCGCTGTCGTCGATCGCAGAGCCCGCGCTCAGACTGGTGGGTTCGCCGTTGTTGTTGTAGCCATAGTCGGCGCTCGCACCCGATGACGCGACGGACGTCGGCGAGCTGGGAGTCCACGCGTCCCCGTACGTATAGGTCGTGGTGTTATTGGTCGACATCCAGTCTGTGACCGTGTGCAGACGCCCCGCCGAGTCATACGCTCTGGTCACGATGGTGTTGGTCGGTGAACCCGAGGCGGGCGAGGAGATGGTCCCACAGCCCGTGGTGACGTCGAGGGGATACGCCTCACAGATGACTTGGCCGTCATAGTTGTAGAGGTACGACACAGTCTTGTCGTTGGAGTCGACTGTGCTCTGCAGATCGCCATTGGTGTAGGAGTAGGCGGTCGTTGCCGCGGACGGCGAATAGGTGGTCATGGAGAGACGTTCTGACGCTCCGTTATAGGTGTACGTGGTCACGCCCGACACGTCGGTTCCTGAACCACAGCTGTAGCTTGTGCCGTTATCGGAGGTCGTGCAGATTCGTCCGTCTGCGTCGTAGGCCGTCTTCACTGATGAGCCGTCGGGATTAGTGGTGATGACAAGATTCCCGTCGGCGTTGTAGGCGTACTGCGTCTCTTCAGCAAGCGCGTTGGCCGTCGAGGTTTCGAGTGTCGGATATGACGTATCGGTGAACTCGTTGCTCGTCGTGTTGCCACCGGGGTCCGTCATCGATGTCTCATCTCCCAACGAGTTGTGGACGGTCGAGGTGTCGCCAGACATGGTGGCGCACTGGTTCCATTCACCTTGTTGAGACGCGAGGGACACGTCGCCGGTCACGCAGACATTCCCAAAGTCGTCGTAGGCCGTATATTGGATGGCGTCGTCGGCCGGGTCCACGATTTCAGTTGGAGAATTCGGGTAGGCCAGGTCCTCGTAGTAGTAGTGAGTGACGTTGCCGAGCGAATCCGTATTCGAGAACACATTGGTGCTACCCGGGACGTAACTCGTAGCGGTCGAACCCTCCTGGTAACCCGTCGAGCAGGAGAGACCACTCACGGCAGAACTCGAAGTGACCGTGTAGCACGCTCGATTGTCGCCGTCGTAGACGTTGGTCGTGGTTGCAGCGGCGGATTCTTCGGTGAGCCTATTGAGATCTGCGTCATAGGTAAAGGTGGACGTGCCCTCACCCGGCGGGATCGACGTCGCGAGCAGATTCGCAGGTGTGTACGTGTCGACTGTGGCGTAGGCGTTGCTCGTTGACTGTGAACCGCTTTGTCCTGCCGGCGGAATCGACCACAAGAGGTCGCCCATCACGTTGTAGTCAGCGGTCGTGGTCTGAGGATCGGACCCGGTGGCGGTGTCACTGTAGTCGAGATACGCTCCCGCCACGTTGTCGTTGACGTCGTAGGAGAATGCAGTCGCTCCCGCTGGGGCGTCCGGTGAAGGACCCACGATACCCAGCCCGCAGGAGGGCGGCGTCCCCGAAATCGACACGGTGGGCGGCGCGACGTAGCAAAGCTCGTTACCATACTCGTAGTAGCCGTAGTTCGTAACGTTGCCAAGAGGATCGGTCTGCGTTTGCACTTGACCCAGGCTGTTGTACGTGTAGACGTAGGCCCCTGTGGGCGGGTCGGAGAGTGAGTTTGAGGACTCGCCGGGATAGGACCAAACGAGCTCGTTGAGGTTATTGCTCCCCGCGTCGTTGTACATCGAGGTCGCCCAGTCACCGAGAGAGTTTTCGGTTTGATAGACGTTGTTCGCTGTGTCCAAAATGATTGTGGCGCTCGGAGCCGTACCGCCGAGCGAGTTGGGATACGTGATCGACTCGGTCGAGTTCGACGAGCCGTAGCCAAAGGACCAGCTATATGTCCAGGTCTCATTGTTGTCGGAGTCACTGGGCGAACCCAAGGAAGTCGAACTTTCTACGCCTCCGTCGTAGGTGTCCACTTCAACGGGGGATACCGCGGTCGCTCCGGGAGACGGAATCTGGGCGGGATACGTAACAGTCGTTGCTTGAGGGTCCCCGGCGCCAAGACACTGCCCCATGGAACAGGCGTAGTCATAGGAGTACGTGGTGTCGTATCCCGTGCCGTCAGTCAGCGAACTTGCCATGCCCTTGTAGGTCCCCGAGGTGTTGTATGCGACGGACGTGGTGTGGGCAGTGCCCGACGTGTAGTCAGGGTCTTCGATCGTCGCGAGGTCACTGTCATAAGGGCTCCCGGCTCCCGTGCTGTAGACGAAATTCCACGTGCTTGGACTCGACTGGTTGGCGTAGTTCTCGATGCTCGTGAGATTGTTATCGCCGTCATAGGAGAGGTCATACGTGACACCTGCTGGGTCGATGACCTGAGTAACCAAATTCGCGTAGTTGAGAACTTCGATTTCGTCGTGCCAGCTACTTTCGGCGTACATCTCGATCACCGTGCACTCGTATGCGTACGTGGGACAAGCAGTAGTGCCGGTGAGCGGAGCGCTACCGGGCGCCACGTCGTAGTACTTGATCAGCAGAGGCCCATACGAGAGACTGCGCGTGGTCGACTCCACGCCGAAGCTGCCATCCCAGTTGAACTCCTGGATAAGTTTTCCGCCGTCTTCTTGGTACATTGCGTCTTCTGAGTAATAGTCATCAAGTTGCGCCTGCACGCTCTCCAGCGCGCACCAGTAGTGGTTTGATGTCTCGCCCGTGATGGAGCCGGTGTACTTAAGAGCGCTCGGGTTGTCGCCCGCATAGCCAGAACCAGTACACGATGTGGACGTTCCACCACTCGGTGACTGCGTGAACTCGCTTTCGGATCCGGTTCCATCGTTTACCGTCAATTCAGATGGGACGCTGTCGCCGTACCATTCGGTGATCGAGGCGTCAAGATTGGAACTCCAGCCAGTTCCGAACTGTCCATTGGCGTCTACGGCAACTTCCGCCTGAGCGAGTTCGGCGTCGTAGCTCAGCTTCAGGCCGAAGGGACTTTCGCCACCGGCGATGTTGAAAAGCGTATTGGAGGTGTTGAAGTCCCCCGTCAGTGTGTTTACGCCCGACCCACCGTCGAGGGACTCCGATGGCGGTGCTGTTCCGGTAATGTCAGCGGCTTCGCAGGTGTAGCAGGTAGCAGCTGAATTAGCGTCTCCGTACAGTTGACCGGGGGTATAGAGACTTTCTGACTCAGTAAATTCGGGGAGCAGTCCTCCATTGTGGTGACTGACTCCAGTGCTCGGCACCGGGGCCAACGCTGACGCGGCGCTACCGAAAGCAGAGCCTAAGGCTAAAGAAGATACGACCGCTGCGGCCAACGTCGCCACCATTAACCTAGAAACTCGTTGTGAAGGTCTAGGAAACGATAGGTTCCGCGCAGTGAGCCAGTGCTCCCAAGTGTTCTTCATTGCGCTACCCCCGTTTGCGTTGTGCTCGTAGTCGTGTCAATCGTGGTGACGGGTTGGACGCTCCACGTGGAGCCGTCCGTGGTTGTCCCGGTGACGGCGGTCGGGCCCTCGAGGCCAACGAAGACGCAACTCGTGGACGAGAGACACGAAATTTTCGCCACGGCACTCACGCTCGCCGGCAGAGACGTCGTGTCTTGCCAAGTAACTCCGCCATCTGTGCTCGTCGCCTCGGGCGCGGACGTACCCGGGCCAGGTCCGCTCGCGACGCAGGAACCATCTGGAGCGCAGGAGACCGCGTTGAGCGTGTAGGAGCTTGGCGGCATTGTTGACGATGTCCACTTCTCTCCGCCGTTGGTGGTTGTCACCGCAAACGCAGAGGCCGTGGAGTCGCCTGCGCCTTGACCATTTGGTCCGATGGCGACACACTCCGTCGCAGAAGCGCACGATACGTTTCTCAGAACGCCTGTTCCACCATCGATGAATTCTGGGCTCCATGATTGCCCGCCATCAGTACTCACGAGGATCTCTGCCCCCACGGCAACGCAGAAGTTTTCGCTCGGGCAATCCACTGAGCCCAGGGCTCCTAGGTGCGGAGGAAGCTGAGGCTCAGTCCAGGTTGATCCACCGTCGGACGAGACCAGCAAATCCCCTGCGTACGGTCCCGCTTCGACTGGCGTGACGCCGACGGCGACACAGAGCGATGAGGCGGGACAACTGACTCCCAGCAACGTCGTATTTGACGTAGGGATGGTGACAGATGTCCACGTAGCGCCGCCGTCGGACGACGTTGCCGCATCTCCTACGCCTACCGCGACGCAGTCACTAATGCCCGAACACGTGACCGCATTGAGTTCCGGTTGTCCGGACTCCACCGAGGCCGATGTCCAGGTGTTGCCGCCATCGGATGACGTTGCCGCGATCCCGCCCAAGTTTGCGTCTCCACCGACCGCGACGCAGTCGTCGCTCGTGGCGCACGTGACCGCGTTAAAGGCGCCCGTCCCCGCTTCCGCTCCTCCAGGTGTCGGCACTGCGGGCGCGTCAACCTCGTCGGCGGGCACCGTCCACGAACCCGTTTGACTGACCGTCGCGCGCGAAAACATGGGGGAAATCGCCTGGTGATGCCCGACCAGCGCCGAGGCAGTCGAAACTGTTGCTACAACCATCACTGCTCCGAACAGCGATAGGGCGACGACTTTTCTATTTCGGGTGACGTTGATTCGCGGGCGTGAGCGCCTTTGCGGATCCTGCTCAATCACTTCTGAACGGGTAACTCGACGTAGCGCGTACGTTTTCGACACGGCCTCTCCCCTCGATCAAGAGGGGAACTCGCCTCGGTTCTTCTCTATGACAGTGGCAGCACCATAAATCTGCGACTCGGGTTATTCAATGACGAGGCGCCCAACTTCGTCACAACAATTGAGAGGTCGACGATCACTTCATCTGCGCGCAGGCCGCTCCGGCCAATCTGATTTCGGAAACAACGGTCGGCGCACGGCCAGCCCGTGTTGATTACCATCGTCCCATCGTTCACGGTGCGAGGGAGCAATTACGTCGCAAGTCGATGTCAAAGAGTCGCGGCTAAAGAAGTGGCAGGACGTCTCGGCATGGCCGATCATCGTTCTGAGTTTCGGATACATCGCTGTCTATGTCATTCCCATCTACTGGTACCCAATTCGCCCAGGGCTCTCGACAGCGTTCCATGTCGCGGAGTACGTCATCTGGGGAGTATTTGTCGTCGACTATGCCGTGCAGTTTCAACTTGCCTCGAACAAGAAGCTGTTCTTTCGCCATGAGTGGCTGAGTCTCCTCTTTGTTGTGTTTCCTTTCCTGCGACCGGTGCGGGCAGTTCGCGGGATCATCTTCATTCGCCAAGCAACAACGAAGAAGAAGTCGCTTGTACGCTCTCTACCCGCAATCTTGGCGACAATGGCTGTGCTCCTGGTCGTTATCTCGGGGGCCGCGGTACTGAGCGCCGAGCGATTCGCGCCGCACGCCACAATCACGACACCGTCCGACGCACTCTGGTGGGCGCTTACCGAATTAACCACGGCCGGAGGAGGGAATCTCTCTCCGGTCACGATCGAAGGTCGACTCATCGCCTCGTTCCTCCTGATATTTGGACTTGGTCTCTTGGCCAGCATGACCGCATACATCGCCAGTTGGGTTCTCCGAGAGTTCAACATCGCAAAGACTGACCAGTCGAAGGCCGACTGACCGGTGAGCGGATGTTGCTTGCGTGTGATATCAAGAGGTAGATCAGGAGGCGCAGGTGGGCGTTTACTTCCGCAAAAGTAAGAGTTTCGGGCCGGTGAGATTCAATATTTCAAGGCACGGTCTCGGGGCGTCATTTGGAGTAAAGGGACTTCGCGTCGGAAAGCAGGCTGGTCGCCAGGGCCTCTACGTTCGGGGAGGCCTCAACGGCCTCTATGGGCGCAAGCACTTTGGCTAGGAATCCCATTTGTTGGTGTCCAACCAATGTCTGAGTCGAAGTCGCATCCTGGGGTGCGGAAGAGACTGTCCCGTCAACCAATCACGAACTCGACGTTCTGAGACCCCGGTCGTTTCAGCGACCACTCGTGTACCGAGTTTCTTGATCCAGGGAAGGACGCGTCGTTCCCATAGATCGTCGTCACGATAGATCGTAAGTCGTTGACTGAGATCGTCGACGGTCAACTCTCCAGAGGCGCGCTCCTCCAGTCGGTTGGCCTCTTTTCCGATGAGAGCAATATGACCGGCCACGACCCCTCGCCGTTGTAACAGTCCTTTGGTCAATCGTCCACACGAAGAGCCGTCGGGGCCAAGCGCTATTGCTTCGGGGTGTGTCTCGTACTGCGCCAGGACATTTTCGAACGAGTCGATGCGAGACAGTCCAGGGCGTCCATCGCGAGTCGTAATGCCATGGATCCCCGCCGCGGGGTCGTGGACGTCCACCCAGGAGAGGTGTTGGCTCAATCGGCCAGTGGAAGAAGGCAGTGGCCCCGTGGGCCGAGAACGTAGCGCACCTCTTTGGTGAGGCTATGGGGGGCAAGTACCAGCCCTCTTCCCCCCTTACTCGGCGCCAGAGCATCCAAGCCAGCCGCGACGTGAAATCACGAAGGAACAAGGAGGCCGTCTATCGCGACGTGTTTACCAGGGGACCCCTAGCCCCTAAGCAAGCCCCTCGAAAGAGTGGGGACGTAGACCTTCGAAACTGTGAGACGTGCGGGGGCCTCTCTCTAGGGGACAGCACATCAACTGCCCTACCTGTTGGGAGAGCAAGCCTGGTCAGGACATTTACACGCGTAACCAGAGGGGAGTAGCAATCTCCGAGAGTAAGAGGGCTAGCAGGGAGTGGAGGGAAGAGCACCCCCTAGCGAAGTGGGACATTGAGTGGCATCGAGAGGCCGTACTACCTGGGCTAGAAGGAGTGCCCCTCTCGGCGATAGTGGCGGCCTGCGGGGTCGCTAAGTCGACCGCTTCTGCCATTAGATCAGGAAAAAGTGTTCCAGCGGAGAGGCACTGGCAGAGCCTGAAACTCCTGGGAGCTGTGGGCTAACTCTGAGCATTCCGAGTTTGCCGTTGGGGGATAGTTGCGCCGTCTTATGGACCATTCGATTAACAGTCGGGCACCTCTTTGGGATCCTTAGCCTCACCTTTCTTCGGCCGTCTTGCAATGTTCCAATAAGGACTCTTGCACTTGGGGCAGACTCTCGGTTCTCCGATCGTTGAGGACCGTGGCACCCAAGTGTGTCCGCAGCGGGCACACCCATAGCCTTGGAGGTCCACTTTTGGCATCCGAACAGTATGTACGTATTATGCATATACCGTAAGTAGACTACTTAAGAGGTATGATTAATGAGTAAGTAATACCTGATCAAAAGAGTTTTGCCGGACGTCACACCTTAGCGGTATACCTAACGATGGAGTAGGGCGACGGAGTAGTACGAGATAAGGAAGCGTGTGCTCTAAACGTGCCTAAGCATGGATTGGAGGTAGTAGTTATGCTTACATCCTTCGGGAAAGGTCGGTCTGATTATGTCGAGAACGTGGGTTGCGGCAACATGACACCGGTACAAAGCAGGGAGAATCTGGCCAAAACTCCCGCAGATCCTCACTCTGTCGTCCTGTGGATGATTGGCGAACTACGAGACCAGTTTGATGAACCCATCGAGCACGAAATGCTCGCTTGGCACTTAGATAACCCATCCCCAGAAGAATCAGAGGTGGTCAAGAATGCCGTAGTTGAGGGAGACTCAACTACAAGGAGAGAGTATCTTTTTCTCATTTTGGGCGACCTGGTCGATTTTGGTCTGATCACTCAGAATCCCAGTGGCCTCTACCTCACCAACGAGGGTTCAACCGTTCTCGAAGATTTGAGGACGAACATGAGTCTGAACGCTCGTTAGTCGATCTCGCGAGCATCAACAGTGACGATTGGTTATAGCGAGTCGGATTTCGCGCGCAACGTCACGAAGGAAGTCGAGATCGCTGACTATCGCGGTGAGTTCGGAAGAGATCGCGATCGGGTCCTGTTCTCATCGGCATTTCGACGATTGGCGGGTAAGACCCAGGTTGTAAGTGCCGGGGAACCTGGCGACTTTCACACGCGAATAACGCATTCCATAAAGGTCGCCCAGCTCGGTCGCCGAATCTCGCAGCTATTGCAGCAAAAGGCGGACGTTGCTAGGAGTCCCGATCGAAATGGGTCATATCCCTCGCCGGACCCCGAATTAGTCGAAGCGGCATGCCTTGCGCACGATCTGGGTCATCCTCCGTTTGGCCACGCTGGCGAAACGGCGCTCAAAGAGGCGGCTGACGAAATCCGGCGCGATGAACTCCTACGCGCAAAGTGCAAGAAAGAAGAAATAGACAAGAAGGTCACTGACTACGGCGGGTTTGAAGGTAACGCTCAGACCTTTCGTATCTTGACAAAACTCTCGGTCCGCCAGCCACGCGGATCTCAAGGACTCCTATTAGCAAGAGCAACCCTGGATGCAACGATCAAATACCCATGGCTGCGAGGAACTCCCGGCACGCGCCCTGACAAGTGGAACGTCTACCCCGACGACGAGGAATACGCGAACTGGGTAAGGGAGCCAGGCCCGCCACTCGGGGCTGGTGCTCGCAGGTGCTTTGAAGCGCAAATCATGGATTGGTGTGACGACGTCACTTATGCGTGTCACGACGTAGAAGACTTTTACCGGGCCGGTCTCATCCCTCTAGACCGACTCTTCCACTTCTTTCGGCGGCCGAGCGAAACGACGCTGGCCACTCCAAGGGCGGCTGTCAGGTTCTTCGACTTTGTCGAGAAAAAGTGGACGATCAACGGACGGGGCTTCGACAAGGAGAAGTCACTTCAGGCATGGAATTCCATCGGACAATACATGCGAATATCGAGTCCTTATGATGGGCGGAAAGACACGAAAATCAGTATTCATCGAGCAACTTCGGCTCTTCTTACGTTCTTTGTAAATGCAATAGAGCCTTCGACCCTACCCCCTCATCGATACAACGCTGAACTGGTAATTGGTGATGACGCACGGCTCATGTGTGATCTTCTTCAGGAACTGATATTTCACTTTGTCATTGAACGCCCCGCTCTTACTTCTCAGCAAATTGGACAACAGAGAATCGTTAAGGGACTACTGCGTTGCTACTACGACTCCGAGCGCCTACTACCGGAAGAGCGTCAGGAAGAGGTCCAGGCGGGGGGAGACAAGCTGCGGGTTTGCATTGACCATGTGGCCTCGATGACCGAATATGGCGCGTCGGCGATGTATCAGCGATTGACGGGAGTGGACGGGGGACTTCACACGGATCTCATATGGAGGACATAGCACTTCGGATATCCCACCAGTCGCGTCAACGTTGTAGCGCCATGGTCCCTCTCGATGACCGGTCGATACGACTTTGATGGTCTTCTAATCAATCACGGTGCTCACCATCAGCGAATGGATGACTGGCTGCAAACCTGACCGCTGCCGTCAAGGAGTTTCTTCTTTCCACTTCTCGTACCACTCACGGAAATCTTCTCCCGCAAGAATGATGAGTTTTTCGCCCACGACGTCATGAAATTGCGGAACTAGTGGGAGCCGATTCCACACATTGAGAAGTGCTGTATATCGAGCGTATGCAGCCAGTGCTTCAATTGCCTTTTCCTTGGCTTGGCGCTGAGGAGGCTTGGAAGCAGATATGAGGCGTCCGAATTGTGCCAGCGACTCCACGGCATATCTTTCTCGCTGCTCGGCAGTCTCGGATTGATCGGGGATGAACAGGTTTCTAGATTTTTCGAGGAGATTGAAAAGTTCATCATCAAACTTCTGAGTTCTCGCTCGCCGAAGTAAACGGTTGCGCCACCAATGAGACCGGCGACCACATACGAGACAATGGGGTTTGAACTATCGCCTCGATAAGTGTTGAATTGAAAATTGATGGACCCGTGCGACGAGCCTATAAAGTTAGTCGTTGGAACCCATTTTCAGACCTTTCCGATGTCATCTCGCGGACCCCCTCGGGTGCGGCAGCCCTTCTGTCTGCCTGTCGGGCAAACGGGAATTACTCTCGGCGCGTTCCAGACTCAAATGCTTCGACTAGCAAGCGAAATCATCGAGCGGGAGTCAGAGTGCGATCTGAAGGTCATCTTGCATCCGGACGTTTTACCCGGCCTTATCACCTATCCCTCACTATTTCAGTGCGGCTGGAGGTGTCTAGGTTCAGGACCTCGTTCATAGATGAGTCGCGACATCGTTCATAGTGCCATCGCTGACGATGGGAGATGTCCAAAGCCCGTGTCATTGTCCTCTCTGTTGTCCACCAAGGTCTGAGCA
>Ga0182030_10025235_pt1 | contig 10849 bp, 11 predicted proteins | sample 812S3MmetaG_FD_121299 | JGI IMG/M metagenome (GOLD analysis project Ga0182030, IMG submission 121299) | Permafrost microbial communities from Stordalen Mire, Sweden - 812S3M metaG (Illumina Assembly) | ecosystem: Environmental > Terrestrial > Soil > Wetlands > Permafrost | place: Sweden... | reverse complement strand
CTGGATCGAGCATTCGCGCTCGCCGAGATAGATGACATTGCCGTGCTTGTCGCCCAGCACCTGGATTTCGATATGGCGCGGGTTGACGATGAATTTTTCGACGAAGACGCGGTCGTCGCCAAAGGAGCTTTTCGCTTCCGACTTCGAGCGGGCGAAGCTTTCCGCCACTTCCTCGCGCGTATTGGCGATGCGCATGCCCTTGCCGCCGCCGCCGGCCGAAGCCTTGAGAATGACAGGATAGCCGATGCCGTCGGCGATTTGCACCGCCTCCTCCGGCGTCTCGATCACGCCGAGATAGCCGGGCACCGTCGAGACATTGGCGGCATTGGCGAATTTCTTTGATTCGATCTTGTCGCCCATCGCCTCGATCGCGCCGACGTTGGGGCCGATGAACACGATGCCATTGGCCTTCAACGCCTCGGCGAAGGCGGCGCGCTCGGACAGGAAGCCGTAGCCGGGATGCACGGCCTCGGCGCCAGTCTTCTTGCAGGCGTCGATGATCTTTTCGATGACGAGGTAGGACTCCGAGGCGGCGGGGGCGCCGATGTTCACGGATTCATCGGCCATTTCAACATGCAGCGCGTCCTTGTCGGCGTCGGAATAGACCGCGACGGTCTTGATGCCCATTTTTCGGGCGGTCTTGATGACGCGACAGGCGATTTCGCCACGATTGGCGATGAGTATTTTCTTGAACATTTCGGCCCCGGAACGGTCTTTCCGGCCTTGCTGACAAGGCCCCAGCGATGGATCGATCGCGTTGTATGGGAGTTCAAAGCCTCCGTCCAGCCGTCAAAGGGTTTACGCTGTCGCGGCGTCCGCCAGCGCGGACTGCACGGCCGGCGCGCGGGCGCGCAGCCGCACCGCCTCGACAAATTCCTTTGGCGCTTGATGAACCTCGGCCAGGACGCTGGCGAGAAGCGCGAAACTGGCGAGAGTGCCGCTGCGATCGGCCTCATTCAGCAGCCAGTTGGCCTGGTCGCGCGACAGGGCGCCCGTGGGACGCGATTGCCAGACGACCTGGTCGGTCAGGCATTCGACCAGGAACTCCACCCATTCCCGGCATGGCCGGTCCTGCGCGCGATCCAGCTCGAAAAGCGCGTTGGCCTCTTCGCGCGTGACCACTTCGTCCTCGAACATGGCCCGGCGCAATTGCTTGACTTCCCCGGCGGAGAGCGACTTCGAAGAGCGCGCCAGCGACCGGATCAACGTGCTCCGCCCGTCGCGGGCTTGCATGCCGAACATGGAAAACTTCGCCGGTTCGACAAGATTCATCAACGCAACTCCATCGTCGCGTCGACGCTATCCTGTGCGCCTTGCCTGATCTTAAACGGACTTGGTGAACGGAAAGAAAGGTTAAGGCTTTGACTAGACGCCAGTTTCATTCATGCTCAGTTTCCGTGCTATGACTCGGACGTAAAATCCTCGGGGAGGCTGTCATGTCACGCAAACTCGCCGCCGAATTTTTCGGCACTTTCTGGCTCGTCTTCGGGGGGTGCGGCAGCGCCGTCCTAGCAGCAGCTTTCCCGCAACTCGGCATCGCCTTTGCTGGCGTCGCGCTTGCTTTCGGTCTGACCGTGCTGACCATGGCCTATGCCGTCGGCGGAATTTCGGGTGGCCATTTCAATCCCGCGATTTCGCTGGGCCTCGCCATCGCCAATCGATTTCAATGGTCCGAACTGATCCCCTACTGGGTCGCTCAGGTTCTTGGCGGCGTCGCGGCCGCCGCCGTTCTCTTTGTGATCGCCTCCGGCGCCCCGAATTTTACGCCGGGCGGCTTCGCCTCCAACGGCTATGGCGAGCTTTCACCCGGCCATTACGGTCTGGTCTCCTGCCTCGTCGCCGAAATCGTCCTGACCGCCGGGTTTCTAGTGGTTATCCTCGGATCCACATCGAAAGCGGCGCCCCCCGGCTTCGCGCCGATCGCCATCGGACTGGCCCTGACGCTAATCCATTTGGTGTCGATTCCCGTGACCAACACATCCGTCAATCCGGCGCGCTCAACCGCTGTCGCTCTCTTCGCTCAAACTGGCGCGCTTAGCCAGCTCTGGCTGTTCTGGCTAGCGCCGCTGATCGGCGGCGCGCTCGGCGCCGTGATCTGGAAGACGCTTCTGGCGCCAGGCGAATCGCCGGGAATGATCGGACAGGAACCTTGATCGGACGCGAAGCCTGACGATCGCAATCGAACGCTCTTCCTCGCGCAAGGCGCGGGGGATTGCGGCAATCAGTCGTCGCTGCGAGCGTAGGCGCGGCGGTGGTAGAGCAAGCTAGAACCATTGTCGCGCCGCGTCACGCTCTCAACTACGCCGAACAGCACGTGATGGGTCGCCACGTCTTTCACTTCGACCAGGCGGCAATCAAAAGTCGCCAGCGCGCTTTCGAGCATAGGCGCTCCGGTGACGCCGCGCTTCCAAATGCCGTGCTTGAATTTCTGGTCGAAATGCTCGTCGGTCCGGCCGGCGAAAATATCCGCAAGGGCAAGGTCCTCGCCGCCAAGCGAATTGATGCTGAAGACGCCGTTTTCGAGGAAGCGTTTGGTCGAGGGCGAAGCGCGGTTGACGCAGACCAGCAGCGTCGGGGGCTGGTCGGAAACCGAGGCCAAAGCGGTGACGGTCATGCCGGCGAGCCCCGCCGCCCCGTCCGTGGCGATCACATGCACCGGCGAGGCGATTTCGCTCATCGCGTCGCGGTATGCCTTAGCTTCGAGCATCAGCACCTCTTTCGCGCGCAATTTTCGTCGCCTCTTCCGATTTTGCCTTGAGACCGCTGCTTACACTGACGGGAAGATTCGGGGAAGCTTGACGGACGAAATTAATGTCGAAAACCTCAACCCATGCTGGAAACACCGCCCGTCATTGCGAGGAGTGAAACGCCACGAAGCAATCCACGCTGCGGTTCGCTGCAAAGGTGGATTGCTTCGCTCCGCTCGCAATGACGGCGCAAAGATTGCGTCGCAAGATTATTCGTTTCCCGCCGCAAAGTTGCGGCCAGCCCCCGCGCTTGCTAGCGTCCTCACCCAGCGGGCGCGCCCGATTCTGGACCTTTGATGGAAATCTTCCTGCAGCAGCTGATCAATGGCGTGACGCTCGGCTCGATCTATGGGCTGATCGCCATCGGCTACACCATGGTCTTCGGCATTATCGGCATGGTCAATTTCGCGCATGGCGACGTGTTCATGCTCTCCGCCTTCATCGCGCTGCTGCTTCTGCTGCTGTTCACCCAGGTTTTCGCGCTTCCGGTCGGCATCGCCTTCTTTGCGGTCATGCTGCTCACCATGGCGCTGACGGCCCTGTGGAGTTTCGTCATCGAGCGGGTCGCCTATCGCCGGCTGCGCGGCTCGTTCCGGCTCGCGCCGCTGATTTCCGCCATCGGCATGTCGACCTTCCTCGCCAATTTCGTCACGGTCACGCAGGGGCCGAACAACAAGTCGATCCCGCCGCTGCTCGATCATGTCATCCCCATCACGTCAGGCGGCGCCTATGATGTGACTTTGTCATACAAGCAGATTCTCATCGTCGCGGTGACCGCGTCTCTGCTCGCCGCCTTCTGGTTCGTGGTGCAGAAGACCCCGCTTGGCCGGGCGCAGCGCGCCTGCGAGCAGGACGCGAAAATGGCGGCGCTGCTGGGCGTCGACGTCAACCGCACCATCGCCCTCACCTTCGTCATCGGCGCGGCGCTGGCCGCCGTCGCCGGCAGCCTGTTCCTGCTGCATTACGGCGTGGTGAAGTCCTCGGACGGCTTCGTTCCCGGCGTAAAAGCCTTCACCGCCGCCGTGCTCGGCGGCATCGGCTCGCTGCCGGGCGCCGTGCTCGGCGGCCTGGCGATCGGCCTGATCGAAACGCTTTGGGGCCAGTATTTCTCCAGCGACTACAAGGATGTCGCGGCTTTTTCCATTCTGGCGATCACCCTGATCTTCATGCCCTCCGGCCTGCTCGGCCGGCCCGATGTCGAGAAGGTCTGAGCCTTGAACGATCCACTTTCTCCGGTCTCTCGCGCACTCAAGGACGGCGCCATCGGCGCGCTGATCGTCGGCGGCCTCGGCTTTCCGGTGATCCTTTTTCGCGCCGATCCCGATTTCAACAATGTCCTGGCGCTGCATTTCCGCTGGCCACTGTATTTCATCTTCGTCGGCATCGGCTTCGTCCTGCGCTTCGTGCTGTCGCTTTGGAACGCGCGGCGCGCGCCGAAGATCGAGGTCCACGCCGCCCCGGGTAAAAAACGCGGCTGGCTGGCGCCGGCGGGCCTTGCGGCTCTCGTCGCCTATCCCCTCCTGGTCCTTGCACTTCTTGGCCCCCTCCCCGCGCTCAAATGGGTCGATACGTTCGGCGTGCAGATTCTGCTTTACGTGCTGCTCGGCTGGGGCCTCAACATCACCGTCGGCCTCGCCGGCCTGCTCGATCTCGGCTATGTCGCCTTCTATGCCGTGGGCGCCTATGCCTATGCCCTGCTGGCGCCCCTCACCGGCTTCGGCTTCTGGGCGCTGCTGCCGGCCTGCGGGTTACTCGCCGCCGCCTGGGGCCTGTGCATCGGCTTTCCCGTGCTGCGCCTGCGCGGCGATTATCTCGCCATCGTCACTTTGGCGTTCGGCGAGATGGTCCGCATCGTCGCGGTCAACTGGGACGTGGTCACCCATGGCGAGGCCGGACTGTTCGGCTATCCCGGCCTCACCTTCTTCGGCCTGCCCTTCATTCCCGGACCGCATGGCTTCGACGCGCATTTCGGGTTGAAATTCGCCGGCGTGCACAAGCTGATCTTCCTCTATTACCTCATCCTGGCGCTGGCGCTTTTCGCCAATTTCGTCTCGATCCGCCTGCGGCGGCTGCCGTTGGGCCGCGCCTGGGAGGCGCTGCGCGAGGACGAGATCGCCTGCCGGGCGCTTGGCTTGGACACCGCCAACATCAAGCTCACCGCCTTCGCGCTCGGCGCGTTTTTCGCTGGAATCGCCGGTTGTCTCTTCGCGCTCCGGCAGGGCGTGGTGACGCCGTCAAGTTTCACCTTCACCGAAAGCGCGACAATTCTGGCCATCGTCGTGCTCGGCGGCGCGGGATCGCAGGTGGGCGTTGCCTTCGCAGCGGCGCTGATCGTCGGCTCGTCCGAGCTGTTGCGCGAACTGACCTTCCTCAAGGCGGTCTTCGGCGAAAGCTTCGACCCCACGCAATATCGCATGCTGCTGGTTGGCCTCGCCATGGTCGCCATGATGAATTTCCGCCCGCGCGGACTGGTTTCGACGCGCCAGCCGACCATTCTTCTCAAGGATGGGGCCTCGTGAGCGGGCCGCGCTGGATCAAAGAGTCCATGCTGCGGGTCGATCATCTGACCATGCGGTTCGGCGGCCTCACCGCCGTCAACGACGTGTCCTTTTCCGTCGGCCGCGGCGACATCACCGCGCTGATCGGGCCCAACGGCGCCGGCAAGACGACTTTGTTCAATTGCCTGACCGGTTTCTACAAGCCCACGGTCGGACGCATCGGTTTTTCCCCCGTGGGCGCGCTGGACGAGGCGAAGATCGAGACGCTGACCGCCACCGGGCGGAAATATTCGCGCGACGGCGCGGTCTATTTGCTCGAACGCATGGCGAATTTCGAAATCGCCCGGAAGGCGCGGGTCGCGCGCACTTTTCAGAACATCAGGCTTTTCGCCGGCATGAGCGTGCTGGAAAACTTGATCGTCGCCCAGCATCTCGTCCTCACGCCCGCTTCGGGCTACGGATTTTTCGGCCTGATCGGCCTGCCCTCCTGGCGCCACGCCGAACGGGCGGCTGTCAGTCGCGCTGAAAAATGGCTGGACAGGATCGGGCTGACCCATCGCGCCGACGATCTCGCCGGGGCTCTGCCCTATGGCGACCAGCGCCGGCTCGAAATCGCCCGCGCGATGTGCGGCAATCCCGCCCTGCTCTGCCTCGACGAGCCCGCCGCCGGACTGAACGCCAATGAATCGCATGGGCTGGCGGCCCTGCTGCGCGAAATCCGCGACGAGGGCGAAACCTCGGTGCTTTTGATCGAACATGACATGGCCGTGGTCATGGCGATTTCCGACCATGTCGTGGTGCTCGACTACGGCCAGAAAATCGCCGACGGCTCGCCTGCGGAAGTGCGCGAGAACCCCGCGGTGATCGCCGCCTATCTCGGCGTCGAAGAGGATGAGGCGGAAGAGTTGAGCGGCGAGGCGCAACCATGAGCCCACTTCTTTCGATCAGGGGCGCGACCGCCTATTACGGCGCGGTGCAGGCGCTGAAGGGCGTCGATCTCGACGTCGGCGCCGGCGAGATCGTCGCGCTGATCGGCGCGAACGGCGCAGGCAAGTCCACGCTGATGATGAGCATTTTCGGCATGCCGCGCCTGCGGTCGGGACGCATCCATTTCGATGGACTGGATATCACCGACCGGCCGACGCATGAGATCGCCCGTCTCTCCATCGCCCAGTCGCCGGAAGGGCGGCGCATCTTCGGCCGCATGACGGTTTATGAGAACCTGCAAATGGGCGCGGCCCTGGCGCCATCAGGCGACCTCAAACCGAATCTCGAACGCGTCTATGCGATATTTCCGCGTCTGAAAGAGCGCGCGGGCCAGCGCGGCGGCACGCTGTCGGGCGGCGAGCAGCAGATGCTGGCCATCGCCCGCGCCCTGATGAGCCGGCCGAAACTGCTGCTGCTCGACGAGCCCTCGCTCGGCCTCGCGCCCCTCGTCTGCCGCCAGATTTTCGAGGTGGTGCGCCGCCTCAACAAGGAAGAGGGCCTGTCGGTGTTCCTCGTCGAGCAGGATGCGCATCACGCCCTGAAACTGGCCGACCGCGCCTATGTCATGGTCACCGGCGCCATCACCATGCAGGGGCCTGGCAGGGATCTGTTACGCGATCCGAAAATCCGAGCCGCCTATCTCGAAGGAGGCGGACATGGATAGTTTCATCATGGGCGACCCGCGCGTGTTCATTGGAGTCACGCTCGTCCTCGGCGGCCTCGCCTCGGTCGCTTCCGGCCGCGCCGTGGCGCTCGGCTGGCGGTCGCTGTGGCTAATGCCGCTCTATGGGCTGCCGCTCGCCTTCGCGATGCGCTTCCTGTCCTGGGCGCTGTTCGGCGAGCCGCTCGCCGCGCCCTTCGCGGCGCTGCTGCCCTTTGTCTGGTCGGTTTCCGTGCAGGCCCTGACCTGGCGCCTTGTTCATGCGGCGCTGAATAGGCGGCAATATCCGTGGCTGACACGCTGACGCTTTCACCCTTATCCATCGACAACGAACCTGTCCCCGGTGCAAACTTGCCGCGCAAGCCAAAAGGTTGAGGAAAAGAGTCATGCGAAAAATGGTCTGGTCCGCCGGCCTGGCGGCGTTAATGCTTTCTGAACTTCTTGCCGGCCCCGCCTTGGCGCAGGTCAAGATGGGCGTCGGCGCGCCGGTGACCGGTCCGGACGCCGCCTTCGGCGCGCAACTCAAGAACGGCGTCGAACAGGCCGTGACCGACATCAACGCCTCTGGCGGCGTGCTCGGCAAGAAGATCGAGCTGAGCGTTGGCGACGACGCCGCCGACGCCAAGCAGGGCCGCTCGGTCGCCAATGACTTCATCGGCCAGGGCGTGACCTTTGTGGTCGGCCATTTCAATTCCTCCGTCACCATGCCGGCGTCGGACGCCTATAATGAAGCGGGCGTGCTGGAGATCACGCCCGGCTCGACCAATCCGCAGGTTACTGAACGCGGCATGCCCATGCTGTTTCGCACCTGCGGCCGCGACGACCAGCAGGGCGCCGTCGCCGCCGCCTATCTTGTCGCGCACGCCAAGGACAAGAAAATCGCCATCATCCACGACAAGTCGACTTACGGCAAAGGCCTCGCCGACGAAACCCGCAAGGGGCTCTTGGCGGCGGGCGTGCATGACGTGATCTACGAGGGCCTGAACAAGGGCGAAAAAGACTTTTCGGCCATCGTCTCCAAGATCAAGTCGGTGGACGCAGACATCATTTTTTACGGCGGCGTCCATACCGAGGGCGGGTTGCTGGTGCGCCAGATGCGCGACCAGGGCGTCAAGACCGTGCTGATGGGCGGCGACGGCATCGCCAGCCAGGAATTCGGCGCCATCGCCGGACCGGGCGTCGAGGGGACCCTGATGACCTTTCCGCCCGATCCCCGCCTGCTGCCGGAAGCCGCCGCGGTGGTCAAGGAATTCGAGGCGAAGAACTATAATCCCGAGACCTATACGCTCTACGCCTACGCCGCGGTGCAGGTGATCAAACAGGGCATGGAGCAGGCGAAATCCGTCGACCCCGCCGATGTCGCCAAGGCGCTTCACTCCGGCGCCGCTTTCAAGACAGTGGTGGGCGATCTCTCCTTCGACGCCAAGGGCGACGTCACCCGCGCCGATTACGTCGTTTACGAATGGCGCAAGGGGGCGGATGGGAAAATTACATACCAGCAGCTTGGGAAATGAGATGAAATACTCAATCTAATATATTGAAAAATGGTGTTATTGCGAGCGGAGCGAAGCAATCTAGAGCGCCAGCTTTAATTGGAGAGGCGCGCCCGTTTCGACGGGTCCGTGCAAGTGAACCGCTGCATCGAACCTCTGGCCCTAGTCTGGATTGCTTCGCTGTCGCTCGCAATGACGAGGGAAAGATTGGCGCGAAAGTTCCCCTCAAACTATCCGAGTGTCGCCAATCCGGGAAAAGCCTCCAATAGCCAGAAGCTGACGGTCTGGATTCCGCCGGTCAGGAACAGCAGGCCAGTGACGACCAGCAGCCCGCCGACGACCTTCTCCACCTTGCCGAAATGCTGTTTGAAGCGTTTCATGAAGACGATGAAGGGCTCCATTGCCAGCGCCGCGAGCAGGAAAGGCAAGCCGAGACCGAGCGAATAGGCGGCGAGAAGGGTCGCGCCATGCGCCACTGTCGCTTCCGAGGAAGCCACCGTCAGGATGGCCGCGAGGATCGGGCCTATGCAGGGCGTCCAGCCGAACGCGAAAGCGAGGCCCATCACATAGGCGCCCCAGAGGCCGATCGGCTTTTCGACGCTGACCCGTTTTTCGCGGTAGAGCAGGTTGAAGCGGAACAGGCCAAGGAAGTGCAGGCCCATGCCGATGATCGCCACGCCGGCCAGAGCCGACAGCAGCGGCAGATGCTGGCGCACCGTCTGTCCGACCACCGAAGCCGTAGCGCCCAGCGCGACGAAAACCGTGGAAAAGCCCAGCACGAACAGCACCGCCGCGATCAGCGTATCGCGCTCCGCCCGCCTCTCGCCGCCTTCAACAAGCTCCTCGAGGCCGGAACCGGCGATGAAAGTCAGGTAAGGCGGCACCAGCGGCAAGACGCAAGGGCTCAGAAAGGACAGCAGTCCCGCCAGAACCGCCGCCGATAGGGTCACATTGCTGGTCATCGTCCCGCCTGTTGGTTGATCTCGCCTTGCACTCAAAGCTTATACGTTGGATTTTATCAAGCGTTTCAGAAATTGGATTCGTTCATGCGCAATCTGATCACCGATGTCGCCGGGGTGAAAGTTGGCTCGGCGCATGATGCGGCGCTGGCCTCGGGCGTCACGGCGCTGCTCTTCGACGCACCCGCGACCGCCTCGATCGCCGTCGCCGGCGGCGCGCCCGGGTTGCGCGACGCGGCGCTGCTCGAACCCGACATGACCGTCGAGAAAATCGACGCCCTCGTGCTGTCGGGCGGCTCGGCCTTCGGCCTCGATTCCATGGGCGGCGTGCAGGCTTTTTTACGCGAAAGCGGGCGCGGACTGCTTGTGGCGGGCCAGCGCGTGCCCTTGGCGCCGGGCGCGATCCTGTTCGATCTCGCCAATGGCGGCGACAAGTCCTGGCGGCGACAGCCGCCCTATTGGGCGCTGGGCTACGACGCCGCGCAAGCGGCGGCGGCGGATTTCGCGCTGGGGACCGAGGGCGCGGGCTTCGGGGCGACGCTCGCCGATCTCAAGGGCGGCCTCGGCTCGGCCAGCATGCTGACGCCGGAGGGTTTCGTGGTCGGCGCGCTCGTCGCGGTCAATGCCGTGGGCCAGGCGACGATCGGCGACACCCGGCATTTCTGGGCGGCGCCCTATGAGCGGAACGCCGAATTCGGCGGCTGCGGCTGGCCGTCCGCTTTTGCCGCCGAGCATCTCGTTTTGCGCACAAAAGGCGCCGCGCCCGAAAACACCACCATCGCCATAGTCGCCACCGATGCGCGGCTGGACAAGGCGCAAGCCAAGCGCATGGCGCTGATGGCGCAGGACGGCGTCGCCCGCGCCCTGCGGCCCGTCCATGCCGCGCATGACGGAGATACGGTTTTTGCCGCGGCGACCGGATGCAGCGACAGGACAGCGGACATTTTCGCGCTGACCCACGTCGGCGCGGCCGCGGCCGATTGCCTTGCCCGCGCCATAGCGCGCGCCGTGTTCGAAGCGACCCCCCTGCCCTTCAAGGGCGCGCTTCCGAGCTGGCGTCGGAAATTTGCATAGCCCGTCGAAAGACGGTCGTCTTCCAACGCGGCTGAATTATTTGTGCGTGCCACCCGGATGGCTCTGCTGCGGATGCACGAAGATCGAATTCGAAAGCTCTTTTGGCGTCAACGAGCCGCTCCTGTCCGCGTCGATACGATCGAATTCCGCCGAAGCGAAGGACAGGAATTCCGCTTTCGAGACTTCGCCGTTGCGGTCCTCGTCCATCAAGCGGATGAGGCCGACCACGTCGCGGCGGGCCAGACCGCCCCTGAGGCGCGTGCGCGAGAACTCGCGGACATCGAGGGCGCCGCCGCGGTTGACGTCGAGTCGGTCGAATTCGGAAGACATGAACGACATGAATTCCGTCTTCGAGACCGTGCCGTTGCGGTCCTTGTCCATCAGCCGGATCAGGTGCTCGGTCAGCCGGTGCTGCGCCGAAGGCCCGGAG
>Ga0182030_10025234_pt1 | contig 10850 bp, 10 predicted proteins | sample 812S3MmetaG_FD_121299 | JGI IMG/M metagenome (GOLD analysis project Ga0182030, IMG submission 121299) | Permafrost microbial communities from Stordalen Mire, Sweden - 812S3M metaG (Illumina Assembly) | ecosystem: Environmental > Terrestrial > Soil > Wetlands > Permafrost | place: Sweden... | reverse complement strand
GAGCGCCGGCCTTTGGCGATGGCTTGGAAATGCAGCGCCGTTGCCACCAGTGATTTGCCGGAGCCGGTCGGCGTGTTGAGAATGACATTCTTCTCGTCGAACAATTCGAGGATGGCGGATTCCTGCGCGGGATAAAGCTGAAGCCGCCGCCCGGCCACGTAATCAAGAAATTTTTCCAGCAGCAAGTCGTTGCTGATTTTCTCATCACGCGGGATCAAATCATAAAGGGTTGCGGCCACGGGACGCGGACTCTACCGGCTTTCCCCGCGCCTGAGAAGCAAGATGATCACGGCGAAAAGCGGCTTCGTTCGCAATTTTGAGCTCATCATCGCGCACAAATTTGATTTTTAACCTTCGCTCGAACGCCAGCGTTACAAATCATTTTTGTCCGGCGGAACGAGCCAGCCGCCGGTGGCCTGCAGCGGTTCGAGCTGGCCAACGCGCGTGATCCAGACGGCCAGCGCCAAAGTTCTTCCCGGGCGATGCCGTGGCGTGTCCAAAATGAATCCTCCTGTTGCGCCGGCATCGCTGGTGGCCATTCCGAGTTGCACCAGATTCACCACCACGAAGTCATGCCGCAGCCGGCGTCCACGGTTTTCACCCGCTTTCACATCGGAAATGATGCCGCCCGCCAGTAGCACGGCATGGATTTCGTATCGCGCTCCGGAAATTTTTTCCGGCAGAAAAACCGCCTGCCAGCGGTTGGTATCCGTGGAGCTGACCGTGAGGCGGCCTGCCGTTCGGCCATCGGCGCGCGGCCCCTTCTTGCCGGTGAACCAATCGTGCCATTCATGGCCATCGAGAATGAATTCAGGAGTGTAAATATTGTCCGAGCGCCACAGTTGCGCAAACGCCCGCTGCCGTTCGGAAAATTCGGCGTCCGACCAGGCATCTTTCCAGCCAAGATAATTCCAGTAGTCCACGTGAAACGCGAGGGGCACAAAATCTTTCCAAAGGCGCGGCGAATCCTGCAGCCCGGTCAGCCATTTTTCCGCCGGCGGGCAGCTGCTGCAACCTTCCGAGGCGTAAAGTTCGAGCAAGGCCGTCCGCTGCGGGGTGCTGGCAAACTGGAACAGCCCGTTGGTTTGCGCCGGAGCCGTTGCGGCCAGCAGGCAGGCCGTTAAAATCAGCGACGAAGTTTTCCACATAATCTTTGGTCGAACTCGACTGGAAAAACTTACACCCAACCATTAAAATTTGCGCGGCCGGTTTGAAATTATGTTTTGCCGGGAAAATTTGCAAATTGCGGATGAACGTCTAACTTTTCGTCATGCGTGAAGGAAATGGATCCCCCGACAACCCGAAATCGCCGGGACTTTCCGATCCCGAGCAGTGGGTGGATTTGCACGGCGACTACCTTTTCAAATTCGCCTTGATGCAGTTGCGCGATCCCGCCAACGCGGAAGATGCCGTGCAGGAAACCTTTCTCGCGGCGCTCAAGGGCGGCAAAAGTTTCAGCGGCAAATCCGCCGAGAAAAGCTGGCTGGTCGGCATTTTGAAGAACAAGATTTTCGACCACTACCGCAAAGCCGGCCGGGAAACGTCGTTCACGGATTTGAATTTTTACGCGGACGAGGAAAGCGACCGCTTCGTGGCCGATGGTTTGGGCCAAGGCGGCTGGATTCACGAACTCGGCCCGCAGGAATGGAGGCACGCCGGCGAAAGCCTGGACAACGAATTGTTTTGGCAAGCCTACCGCGACTGCGCCGGCAAGCTGCCAAAAAATGTCGCCGCCGTTTTTAATCTGCGCGAGGTGGACGGCATTGCGAGCAAGGAAATCTGCGAGCAGCTGGACATCTCGGAAAATAATTTGTGGGTGATGCTGCACCGCGCGCGCATGGCGCTGCGCCGCTGCCTGGAAACCAACTGGTTTGAAAAACAAAAATAAAAATTACCGTAAGGATTCCGGTGATGCCGCGACCAACCAAGGCGGTTGTGTGAAAGCTGCCGGCAAAAAATGAAATCGCATTCGCTCCTTCTCAACTGCCGCGCGGCCGCCCGGCTTCAGTCCGAGGGGTTGGACCACCCGCTCTCGACCGGCAAAAAAATCGGTCTTTGGCTGCATCTGCTGATCTGCAAATGGTGCCGGCGTTACGGCCGGCAGATCCGCTTCCTGCGGGACGCGGCGCAGGAACAGCCGGACGCCTTGGCTACAACGGCGAAACTCTCGGACGCGGCCCGCGACCGCATCAAACAGCGGTTGAACCGCGAAAAATAATTTCCGAACGCGCGGCCAGCGGTTCCCCGGCAAATTTCGTCACCGAATTATTTCAACGTGCTGATTGATTTCTGCGGCAGGCTTTTTATAGTTCGCAGGTTGAACCATTATTGAGATGAGCCAAATTACCGACGCCAACGCCACCACCCCACCGCCGTGGAATATCGAAGCCGCCCGCACGCTTTACAACATCCAGCGCTGGGGCGCGAAATATTACGATATCAACGACGCCGGACATGTCGTCGCCACACCATTGCCGGAAACGGGCGTGACCGTGGATCTCACCGACGTCATCGAGGAGGCGAAGGGGCGCGGCTTGAAATTTCCGCTGCTCATCCGCTTTCAGGATATTTTGCGCCACCGCGTCGAGGCCATCAACAAGGCGTTCCAAAACTCGATCGCAGAATTTAATTTTCAGGGCAAATATCGCGGCGTGTTTCCGATCAAGGTGAACCAGCTCCGCGAAGTGGTGGAAGAAATTTTGGACGCGGGCAAGCCGTTTGACTTCGGCCTCGAAGTCGGCAGCAAACCGGAATTGTTCGCGGGCCTCGCGCTGCAAAACCAAATGGGCAGTTTGATTATCTGCAACGGCTACAAAGACGCGGAGTTCATCAAGATGGCGTTGCTAGGTATCAAGCTCGGCAAAAAAGTAATCATGGTGGTGGAGAAACTCGAGGAGCTGAAACAAATTATTTCCATTTCCAAATCGCTTTGCGTCGAGCCGCAGATTGGCATTCGCGCGCGGCTGTTGAGCAAGGGCGCGGGCAAATGGGCCGAGAGCGGCGGCGAAAATGCGAAGTTCGGCTTGAGCACGGCGGAACTGCTGGCGGCGACGGAAATGTTGACGGCGGAAAACCTCGGCCACTGCCTGAAGCTGCTGCACTTTCACATCGGTTCGCAGGTGCCGGATATTTTGACCGTGAAAAAAGCGGTACAGGAAGCCGCGCGGTTTTACGCCAAGCTGCACAAAATGGGTTTCGCGATTGAGTTCATGGATGTCGGCGGCGGCCTCGGCGTTGATTACGACGGCTCGCGCAGCGCGTTTGATTCCTCGACGAATTACACGTTGCAGGAATATACGAACGACATCGTTTATTACATCGCCGACGTGTGCAACGCGGAGAAGGTGCCGCACCCGAACATCGTCAGCGAAAGCGGCCGTGCCATCGTCGCGCATCACAGCGTTTTGATCGTCGAAGTTTTTGGCACCATTGAGAAAATCCGCCCCGGCGATTTTCTGAAATATGGCGATAACGAACACGCGCTTGTCCGCGAGTTGCTCGACATCAAAAAAAACCTCACGAAGCTCAACAAGCTCGAAGCCTGTCACGACGCGCAGGAACGCAAGGAAGATGCGCAGCAGATGTTCGCGCTCGGCCTGCTCGACCTGCCGGACAAGGCGAAGATCGAAAATCTTTATTGGGAAATCAGCCGCGAAGTCGTCACCAGCTTCAAAGGGCAGGCGTATATTCCCAACGAAATTCAAAAGCTCGAGGATACGCTGGCCGACCAGTATCTCTGCAATTTTTCCGTGTTCCAATCGCTGCTGGATCATTGGGCGCTCGGCCAGTTGTTTCCCATCATGCCGATTGGCCGGCTCAACGAAAAACCCACGCGCGAGGCCACGCTGGTGGACATCACGTGCGATTCTGACGGCGCGATCAACAAGTTCATTGACCTGCGCGACGTGCGCGACACGCTACCGCTGCATCAACTGAACACCAACGGTAACGGCCAGCTCGAGCCGTATTACATCGGATTTTTTCTGATGGGCGCATATCAGGACATCATGGGCGACCTGCATAATTTGTTCGGCCGCGTGAACGAAGTTCACGTCTTCCTCGAACCCGACGAGCCGACCGGCTACTACATTGAGGAAATTATTGAGGGCGCAACGATCATCCACTCGCTCGCCGCCGTGCAATACGACGAGAACGAACTCAAACGCAAGATGAAGGCGCAGATGGACGAAGCCATCAAGTCCGACCGCATGAAACCGAGCGAAGCGATGCGCCTCCTGGATGATTACGAACGCGGACTGAAGGCATATACCTATTTAAGTTTTTGAAATTACAAATATCAATTTGCGAATGATGAATCGTTTGCTGCCCGGCGATTTATTTGATTCGCGAATGATAATTCAGAATTCAAATTTTACCGATGTCTGAACCTGTTCCCAATCCGCAGTTGCTCCGCTCGCTCGGCCGGCTGGCGCGCGGGCTGTCCGCGCTGTTTTGGGGTTTGCCGGCCGCGCTGATCATCTGCGCGGAAACCGCGCGCGCCGACTGGCTCAAGCCGCTCGGCATTTTGCCCGCGCTCGCCGTCAACGCGCTGCTGCTCTATGGCCTCTGGCAGATGAGCGATTTCCAAAAACAGGAACGTCCGTGGCGCAATGCGCTCGACCGCACGCTGCTGCTGGCGCTCGTCAATCTCGGCCTCTGCCCATTCATTTTCTGGCACAACAAAATGCCCGGCCAGGTTTTCTTCAGCATCGCCGTGATGCTGCTGGAAGTTTCCGGCGTGCTGTTTTTATTCAACTTGAACCTCGTGCTCAAGCGGCTCGGCGCGATGCTGCCGGATGAATCGTTGCGCCACGAGACGCGCCAGTTCACCGCGCTCAACCGCTGGCTGCTCGTTTTGCTGCTGCTGGTTTCCATCGGCATCATCGGGCTGGCCGAAATTCACCTGCCCGCGCCCGCCGTGAGCCGGCTGCTCGGCTGGATCGAAACCGCCAGCCATCTAATTTTGATTTTTTTCGTGCTGCTGCCACTCGCGATGACCATGGCGCTCATCTGGAAAACAAAAGAAGTCATTCTGGATGCCGTCTTCGGCGCGCGACAATAAATTCCCCATGAAACCAAAGCTCCTGTCCCGCATGGGTCGGCGCACCGCCGCGCCGCCGATTTCCTGGCTGATACACGCGTCACTCTCCCGGCCCAAACTGATTTCGCTCGCCGCCGGTTTCACCGACAACGCCACGCTGCCCACCGCGGTTTCGCGCCAGTTGCTCAACGCATTGTTGCGGTCGCCGAAAACCGGCCGGCCGGCGTTGCAATACGGCATTACCGCCGGCGAACCCGGTTTGCGCCGGCTGACCGCACAGCATCTGCAAAAGCTCGACGGTGTGGATGGGGCAGGCAACAGCCATTCACCCGAATGCGTGCTGATCACCGGCGGCTCGCAGCAATTGCTTTACCTGACGCTGGAAGCACTGTGCGACGAAGGCGATATCGTCCTCGTCGAAGATCCGACCTATTTTGTTTTTTTGAGCATTCTGCAGAGCCGCGGGCTCAAGGCGCGCGGCGTGAAGCTGGATCGCGACGGTCTGGATTTGGTCCATCTGGAAAAAGTTTTGGCGGCGCTCAAAGAATCCGGCGAACTGCGCCGCGTCAAAGCACTTTATCTCGTCAGCTATTTTCAAAATCCCACCGGCGCCACGACCAGCCTGAATAAAAAGGCGGCGGCGCTGAGGCTGTTAAAAAAATTCGAGCGCGCCGCCGGCCATCCGCTTTATCTCCTCGAAGACGCGGCCTATCGCGAACTGCGTTTTGTTGGCGCCGATGTTCGCTCCGCGCTGACACTACCCGGCGCGGCGGCCCGCGTGATTTACACCGGCACCTACAGCAAACCGTTCGCGACCGGCATTCGCGTGGGCTTCGGCCTGTTGCCGGAACCGCTGTTCACGGCGGTGCAGCGCATCAAGGGCAACCACGATTTCGGCACCGCCAATCTGCTGCAGCACCTGCTCGCCCGCGCGCTGGCCTCGGGGCTTTACGACCGGCACGTCGCGCGGCTGAAAAAGCGCTACGCACAAAAAGCACGCGTGATGGAGCTCGCGCTGGCGGAACATTTCCCGCCCAATGTGGAAATCTGGGAGCCCGCCGGCGGACTTTATTTCTGGGCGCGGCTGCCAAAAAATATCTCGGCGGGGAAAAAATCAAAGCTGTTTCAAGCCGCGCTCCAAAATGACGTGCTCTATGTGCCCGGCGAACTTTGCTACGCCGATGACGCCTCGCGCCGCAAGCCGGCCAATGAAATGCGCCTCAGCTACGGCAGCGCGAGCGAGAAAAATATCCGCACCGGCATCCGCCGGCTCGGCGCGGTGCTGCGGCAATTCATCCCCTGATTTCCCGCGCCGGTTTGCCGGCCGCAAAATTCGTGGTTCTTCGCCGCCGTTCGTGGTTTAATTTTCCGCGTGACCATCATCACCGATGAACGATGCACCGGCTATGCGCAGGCCGGCCATCCGGAACGCCCGCAGCGCATCACCGGCACCGTCGAATTGTTGAAAAGTCAGACGGATCTGCCGCTCACCTGGCTTGCACCGACCACCGCGAGCGACGAACAAATCCTCCGCGCCCACACGCCGGCCGTGCTGGCGCGCCTGGCCGTGCCAGAAAATTTCGACGAGGACACGCCTTATTTTGACAACATCGCCGGTTATGCCCGCGCCTCCGTCGCCGCCGCGCTGGATGCGCTCAAACTGGCGCGCGCGGGGGAAAATGTTTTCAGCCTCATGCGTCCGCCCGGGCACCACGCGCTGCGGGAAAAATCCATGGGCTTCTGCTATCTCAACAACATCGCCATCGCCGCGCTCGAAGCTGCGGCGACCGGTTGCAAGCGCGTCGCCGTTTTTGATTTCGATGTTCACCACGGCAACGGCACAGAAAACATCTTGGTAAACCGGCCCGGCATTGAATTTTTTTCCGTTCATCAACACCCGACCTATCCGCACACCGGCGCGGAAAACGCCGGCTACAACTGTTTCAATTATCCGGTCGCGCCGCACTCGCCACGTGAAACCTACCGCGCCACGCTCGCGCGCGCGCTGGACGACCTGCGCAGCTACCGGCCCGACGTGGTCGCCGTGTCCGCCGGGTTTGACGCCTACGTGCGCGATCCGCTGGCCGAAGGTTCGCTGCTGCCGGAAGATTTCCACTGGCTTGGCCAAACGCTACGCCAGTGGAATCTGCCGCTCTTCACGCTGCTCGAAGGTGGTTACAGCCGCGACCTGCCGGAACTGATTCTGGCTTACCTCAAAGGCGTGGATGGAAAATAAGACCGCCGCCAGTTTTACAATTCAGTCTTGTCCCGTCCTAAACCCGCTGGCACCCCGTTTTGATTCCGCTCGACAAGGCGCATTGAAAACTTAATCTGAGGCGATGACGCCCGCGCCCGTCCTGCCGATTTTATTTGGCGGCTTGTTCGCTTGGAGCATTTATCGCCGCATCCGCCGCAACATCGGCCGGCAGCCGCTGCGGCCGGTGCGCATCTCGATTTCCATCACGCTTCTCACGCTCGTCAGCGTGCTGTTTTTCGGCCTGGCCCGGCGGTCGCCGCCACTGCTGCTTGGCATCGGCGGCGGCTTGCTGTTGGGCGCGCTCCTGGGTTTCGTCGGGCTGCGCCTCACGCGGTTTGAGACGACCGACGCCGGCCATTTCTACACGCCCAGCACGCCCATCGGCATCGCGCTGTCGCTGCTGTTTCTCGGGCGGATGCTTTACCGTTTCTGGATGATTCGCGATGCCGTGGCCGCACCCAACGGGCCGCCGCCGTTTCAAAGTCCGCTGACTTTTTTTATCTTCGGGTTGATTGCCGGTTACTACCTGGTTTATTACATCGGCCTGTTCATGCACACCCATGACAAGAAATAGCCGGGCCATTGGGCCTTCGAAATAGTGCTTCAGTTTTTCCCTTGTTCGCCGAAAACCAGCTGGATAGCAAACCGTCTCGTCTCGCCGACGTTCGATGGCCCGGGCCAAATAAAATGGAACCTATTTACAAATTATTGCGCGAAGTCAAAGTGCTGCCGCCGGCCCCGCAGGTCTTGCCGAAAGTGCTGGACGCGCTGCACCACGAGCAGACGACTCTGGAAGAGGTGGGCGAAATCATCGCGCTGGACCCGGCGTTGACGGCCAAGCTGCTGCATTATTGCAACAGCGTTTATTTTGCCGGCCGCGAACCCGTCGCCAACGTGCCGGAAGCCATCGGGCGGGTCGGGTTCCAAACCATTTTCTCGCTGGTCTCAGCGGTCACCGGCAGCAACTCGTTCACGCTGCCGAAAGACGCCGGCGTGGACGGCGCGCAATTGTGGACGCATAGCCTCTCAACCGCTTTCGGCTGCAAATTCATCGCCGAGGACATTGGCGAAGACAGCAATATGCTGTTCACCGCCGGCCTGCTGCACGACATCGGGCGCGTGGTGCTGGCCCAGGCCAAGGGCGCCGACTACGGCCAGTTGCTCACCACCGCCACCAGCACCGGCCTGAGCCCGACGGCGGGCGAACAATCCGCCTATGGATTCACGCACGCCGAGGTTGGCGCATGCCTCATGGAAAGCTGGAAACTGCCGGTGCCGCTGGTGCAAAGCGTGCGGTTTCATCATCAACCCGCAGCCGCCGGGGCGGACAAAAAAACGGCGGCGGGCGTTTGCGTGGGCAACGCATTGGCGCACATCTTTGAACATCCATCGGATAATTTTGCAGACTCCAATCAAGAGCTGCAAGCCGCCATGGAACTGCTCGGCATCGGCAACCGGCATCTGGAACTTTACGACGAACAGATGCAGGAAAATTGGGAGTTTGTGAACACGCTGATTCAGCTGCGTTAGTAAAAAGTATTTCCGTGGAAAATGTGTCGGCTGGCGCGGAACGCGGCGACCGTTTAGCCTTGGCGCGTGACCGTCCTCGAAGCGATCCAGAAAAGCGCCGAATTTCTTGGCAAGAAAAATGTCGACTCGCCGCGCCTGCAGACGGAACTTCTCCTCGCGCATCTGCTGAAAATGCCGCGCATGAAATTGTATCTCAATTTCGACCGCGACCTCACTACCGCCGAAACCGACGCCTTGCGCGAACTCGTCAAACGCCGCGGCCAGCGCGAGCCGCTGCAGCACATCACCGGCTCGACTTCATTTTGCGGTTATGAAATTGCCGTGAGCCGCGCGGCGCTCATCCCGCGACCGGAAACCGAAATGCTCGCGGAACTGGGCTGGAACTTTCTCGCCACTTGTCACTCGTCACTTGCCACTGCCCTCGACTTCGGCACGGGCACCGGCTGCATCGCCATCGTGCTCGCGGCGAAAAGTCCGCACACGAAAATCACCGCGCTGGACATCTCGCCGGAAGCGTTGGCGCTCGCCGAAGAAAACGCCGCCCAAAACAAAGTGGCGGAGCGCATCGAGTTTTTTCAAGGCGATGGCTTTGCCACGCTGAAAACCGGGGTGCAGTTTGATTTGATCGTCAGCAATCCGCCTTACATCGCGTCGGCGGAAATTGCGACCCTCGACCCGGAAGTCCGTGACTTCGATCCGCGCGGCGCGCTGGACGGCGGTGCCGACGGCTTCGATTTTTATCGCCGGCTGGCGGCGGAAGCCAAAATATTTCTGAAACCCGCCGGCAAGATCATGCTGGAATTCGGTGACGGCCAGGCGGACGCGATAAAATCCATTTTTGAAAATGAAAAGTGGATTGTCGAAGCCGTGCAGGAAGATTACAGTCAGCGCGCCCGAATTTTAATCGCAAAAATTTAACCCGTCGCCGAGACGCGGAGACGCAGAGTTTCAAGTTAACTTCTCTGTGGTTCTGCGGTTCTGCGGTTCCAATAAAAATTTCATGGACAGTTTTTTGATAAAAGGCGGCGTGCCTTTGCACGGCGAAGTCACCATCAGCGGCAGCAAAAACGCCGCGCTCCCCATTTTGGCCGCGACGCTGCTCACCGACGAGCCGTGCGTCATCCGCCGCGTGCCCGACTTGAGCGACACGCGGTTCATGGTGAAGATTTTGGAGTCGCTCGGCGCGATGGCAAAGTTTGAAAATGGCACGGTCACCGTTCACGCCAAAAAAATCAAAGGCTATGCGGACTACGATCTCGTCCGCAAAATGCGCGGCTCCATTTGCATCGCCGGCCCGCTGCTGGCGCGGCTGCGCAAGGCGCGGATTTCTTTGCCCGGCGGCTGCATCATCGGCGCGCGACCGATTAACTTGCATCTAAAAGGTTTCATTTCGCTTGGCGCGAAAATAAAAATCGAGGGCGGCTACATTGACGCGACCGCCAAAAAGCTCACGGGCAGCACGATGTTTCTGGGCGGCCGCGCCGGCCCGACGGTGCTCGGCACCGCGAACGTGATGATGGCGGCGGCGCTGGGCGACGGCATCACGGTCATCGAGAGCGCGGCGTGCGAACCGGAAGTCGTCGATCTGGCGAATTTCCTGAACGCGATGGGTGCGCAGATTGCCGGCGCGGGCAGCCCGACCATCACAATCACCGGCGTGAAAAAATTGCACGGCGCGGAGCACGAGGTGATTCCTGACCGCATCGAGGCGGCGACCTTTTTGATCGCCGCCGGCGCGACGAACGGCGAAGTGACTTTGAAGGGCGCGCGCGCCGATCATCTGCGCGCAGTGATTGACAAATTGAGCGAAGCAGGCGTTTCCGTGGAACGCAGCGGCGCGAATTTGATTTCGCGCCGGAAAGGAAAATTGAAACCGGCGGACATCACGACGCTGCCGTATTCCGGTTTTCCCACGGATGTGCAGGCTCAGATGATGTCGCTGCTCGTTCTGGCGAAAGGCATCAGCATCATCACGGAGCGGATTTTTGAATCGCGGTTCATGCACGTCAGCGAGTTGGCGCG
>Ga0182030_10025233_pt1 | contig 10850 bp, 6 predicted proteins | sample 812S3MmetaG_FD_121299 | JGI IMG/M metagenome (GOLD analysis project Ga0182030, IMG submission 121299) | Permafrost microbial communities from Stordalen Mire, Sweden - 812S3M metaG (Illumina Assembly) | ecosystem: Environmental > Terrestrial > Soil > Wetlands > Permafrost | place: Sweden... | reverse complement strand
GGTTGGCCAGCGCGATCTCCCCGAGCCGGTTTTCGAACCCGAGCGATGGAACACAATTCAACTCATCATGGATGCCGACATCCTGAGACCTACTTTAGCCTCTAGCAGGACCGATCTCCTGGGCGGGACGTTCTCGGGTGGGCGCGCCTTGATCGCCGGGGGTTTTACGGACGACACAATGGGGAATTTCGGACCCATAGCGCTTTACGCCGGCGGATCGGGAGAGGTGCATTTTAAAGACGTCGCTTACAAAGACCTGATGCACAAGACAGAGCCACTGGAGAGGGTTTCGAGCAACTTCCGGATGCAGCGCATCAGCGACTTCTATTACTCCTGGTGCGCCGCGGTAGCCGACATCAATCACGACGGAATCCTGGACGTGGTAGCTCCTCCGTTTTACTATCTCGGCCCCAACTTTACCGAGCGGCGGGAGTTCCTGCCGGGCCGCGCCGTCAACGTGAGCACCGAGTACACGGACCATATGATCGTCTTTGCAAAAGACTTCACCGGGGATAGCTGGCCGGACATTGTGAGCACCTTTACCAACGGGAGGCCCCTATACCTGTACGTGAACCCGAAAGGAGAGTCGCGCCGGTGGGACAGGTACGAGGTGCTGCCGGCCGTCGGAAGCGAGATTGCCCTCGTATATGATATCGACGGGGACGGGAAGCCGGATTTTGTATTCAAGGACCGGGAGGATGGTATCTCGTACGCAAGCCCGGATCCCGCCAATCCGACCGGGCTCTGGAAGGTAACCCACATTTCCGGTCCAATCCGCTTCAACCCCCACGGTCTTGGTGTAGGCGATATTAATGGCGACGGGCGCCCGGACGTTTTGGAAGCCACGGGATGGTGGGAGCAGCCGCCCAAGGGCAGCGGGCAGCAATTGTGGGCGTTCCATCCGGCGAATTTCGGCTTTGGCGCCGGCGAGATGTCGGTGTATGACGTCAACGGCGATGGCCTGAACGATGTGGTGACCCCTCTCGCCGCGCATGGCTGGGGGATTTCCTGGTTTGAGCAGAAGCGGGACAAGGCGGGCAATATCTCGTTTGAGGAACACCCCATCATGGGCGACCTCTCGACCAAGAGCGCGGGCAACGTAGCTTTCTCGGAAATTCACGCATCCATCGCCGCCGATCTCGACGGCGATGGAATTCCAGACCTCATCGTGGGCAAGCGGCTTTTCTCGCACCAGGAAAGCTACACCGATCCGGATCCCTATGGTCCGTCCTTGCTCTATTGGTACCGGACGGTTCGTAATCCGAAAGCTCCCGGAGGAGCCGAATTTGTTCCGGAGCTGATCCACAACCGCTCGGGTGTGGGTTCCCATTTTGTGGCTGTGGACCTGAATAAGGACGGCGCGCCCGACATCATCACTTCGGTCAACAGAGGCACATTCATCTTCTACAACAAATTGCACGCCGGCAAAGCGGCGCCTGCGCCCAAGAAGTAGGACGCGGCTGCCAGGGGAGACCTCGATTCCAGGGCGGGCCGCTATCGCCCTATGAGCTTGGCATTTACAGGTACGAAATACCGTATATAATCGTAGGCAAATCAGGCGCCAGCCCCTTTTCGGAGGGTGTTGGTCACGGGTGGGGTAGCCTCGTGTCTGCAAAGGAGGCAGACAGGAATGAACTCACAGTCGAAGCCGAACCCGGCGGCCGAGAATTCCCGGCGGGACTTCCTGCAAAAGATCGGGACGCTGGCTGCGGCGTCCGAGCTGGTTGCAAATGCAAGCGCCGCCCCGCAGCAGCCGGCGCCGGCGCCGATGCCGATGGTTCGCTTCGGCAAGCACATGGTATCCCGCCTGATTGTGGGATCGAACACTCTCGGCGGCTTGTCGCATCTATCCTCCATGATCGATGTGGAGATGCGCGCCTGGCACACACCCGAGCGGCTGATGCAGACCTTCAAGCATTGTGAAGAGATAGGCATCAACTGCAACGAGTCCGGGAGGCGCATCCCCGAGTACAACGCGGAACACGGCGGCAAAATGCTGTTTACGCTTCGGGGCTCGGCGAAGCTGGGCAATGAAACCGAAGCCCGGCCCTGGGTCCATCCCAAAGACATCGCCAAGCTCGGGCCGATCGGCATTCACCACCAGGGCGCCGGCGAGAACGGCACGGACGCGTGGTGGAGAAAAGGTCAGCTCAACGCCGTGCGGGAATACTGCAAGATGATTCGGGACACGGGCGTGCTGGTAGCCGTCACCAGCCACCGGCCGGAAGTGTTCGACATCATCGAGTCGCAGGATTGGGACGTGGATTACTACATGACCTGCCTGTACAAGTATGGCCGCACCCAGGCGGAATGGGAGAAGTCATTCGCACCCAACCCCGGCATGGCGCCCGCGGAGCTCTATCACACGAAGGAGGGTAATTCGGAGCATTACGGCGGGGAGACATCGTTCGTGCGCGGCGATCCGGCGGAGATGTACAAAGTGATCAAGAAGACCAGGAAGCCGTGCTTTGTGTACAAGATTCTGGCATCCGGGCGCTTGTGCGAAAAGCCGGAATTCGTGGAGGCGGCCTTCAAAGAGTGTTTCGCCACCATCAAGCCGATCGACGCGGTGGTGGTCGGGATGTACGACAAACACATCGACCAGTACGCCGTAAACGCGGAATACGTGCGGCGCTACGGCTCGAACACCGGAACATCCTCCAGCGCAGCGTAAGAGATCAGCGGCGTTCTTGGGAGGTCCGAAGTGGCAATATCGATCAAGAACAGCGCGATCGGGCGGCGGGAGTTTCTCATCGGTTCCGCCGCGGCGATCGGTTGCCGCGGCGCATTCGGACAACGTCCCGATCAAGCCAAATTGAACCGCATCGCGGTCATGAGCCTGTGTTTCGAACCGGTTCTCAAAAGCGCCGCGCATCCGGACGATCCCGAGAGGAAGATCGACATCCTGGACTTTGCCGATATGGTCGCCGAACGCTTCGGCATCCATCGTTTGGAATTCCAGCACACGGATTTCGTCTCAACCGAACCGGCGTACTTCGAGGAGTTCCGGAGCCGCATCAAGAAGGCGAAGGCGCAGATGAATCAGATCAATCTGGAATTCGCCAATCTGAACATTTCGGCTCCGGATCCGGTGATCCGGCTGGAGGCGATCGACCTGACCAAGACCTGGATCGACCATGCCGTGGTGCTCGGCTGTCCGCGGGTCATGGTGAGCCAGGGCACTCTCGCGCCCGAAGTGCGGCAAACCGCCATCGAGGCGCTGAAAACGATGAACGCCTATGCCAGAGCGAAAGACGTTTTCGTGACCATGGAACCGCGCTGGCGGGTGGACGCCCGCAATGTGCCTTGGGACGTGTTTGTCGAAGTGCTCAGAGCCTCTGGGACTCGGGCCAATCCCGACTGCGGAAACTTTCCCGATACGGAGTCGCGGAACGCCGCCTTGCCCATCCTGTATGGGATGACAGCGGGCAGCAGCCATGTCAAGAACATCCCGGAGAAATTCCACACGGCTGACGCCATCAGGATTTCGAAAGAGGCGGGGTACAAAGGGATCTATACGATCGAAGCCAGAGCCAATAATGGCCCCGATCCCTACGCTGCGGTGCAAACCATTGCGGAGATTCTGCTCGCTAATATTTAGGTCGATATTTGGGCAATATTTCTTGGATGGGCCGCTCACTGACGCAAGTTTTGTCGGCGGCCCGAGATGGAGGTGGGTGCGATGAAGCGACGGGAGTTTCTCATTGGTTCCGCCACAGCGGCTCTCTCCGGCAGCGCGCGGGGACAAGGCCCGGATCAAGCCAAACTGGACCGCATCTCGGTCATGAGTCTCAGTTTGGGCCCGCTGCTCAAGGGGACTGCGCGTCAGGGCAACCCGCAGGCAACGCTCGATATCATGGACCTCGCCGAAGCGGTCGCCGAACACTACGGCATCCATCGCGTGGAATTCCAGCATACCGATTTTGCCTCGACCGAATCCGCGTACTTCCAGGAATTTCGGAGCCGGATAAAAAAGGCAAAGTCGCAGATGAATCAAATCAACCTGGAATTCGCTAATCTGAACATTTCGTCGCCGGATCCGGTGATCCGCCTGGAGACGATCGACCTGACCAAGAGATGGATCGATTACGCCGCGGCGCTCGACTGTCCGCGCGTCATGGTGAACCAGGGCGATCTCGCGCCGGCGGTGCGGCAGACCGCGATCGACACGCTGAAGACGATTCACGCATACGCCAGGACGAAGAACGTTTTCGTGACCATGGAAAACCGCGGCGGGCCTTGGCTAGTGGTGGTCGAAACCATCAAGGCCTCCGGGATTGGCGCAAATCCCGATTGCGGAAACTTCCCGGACAATGACTCGCGGGCTGCCGGATTAGCCGTAATGTACCGGCTGACGGCGGGCAGCAGCCATGTCAAGAATATCCCGGAGAAATTCGACACGGCCGCGGCCATAAAGATCTCGAAAGACGTGGGGTACCAAGGGGTCTTCTCGATCGAAGCCAACTCACGCAACAGCCCCGATCCCTACGCGACGGTGCAAGCCATTGTGGATATTCTGCTCGCCAGTCTGTAGCACGTTGGCGCCGGTCCGGCCGGCGCCAACGCACCGGCGCGCTAAGCCCTAAACGTGTAGCCCTGCTTCTGCAGAAAAGCCTTGGCGATCCTGGCTGTCTCCAGGGCCGGCACCGGCATACCGGTGGAGGAATCCAGTTCTACCATGACCATGCCTTTGAGCGTTCCCTTGCTCTCCATCAAGTCCAGAATCGCCGCGAGGTTGACCTTTCCCTGGCCCAGCGGGCAGTAACCTTGATAGTGCTCGCCGCCACTGTAATCCTTGAGGTGCAGGTGCTCGATGACGGGCAGGAAATCCTTCACGATCTGCACCGCGTCGGCGCCACCCTTGGTGAGCTGTCCGACATCGAAGCCGGCTTTCACAACCCGCGTGTCGAGCGCGTCCATGATGTCATACACCTCGGGGCCTTTTTCCACCATCGTGCCGGTGTGCTGGTGCAGCACCGCCTGCAGCCCGAGATCGGCCATGGCCTTCCCCGCCTCGTTCAGCGCGTTCGCGATGTTGGCCTTATGCTCGTTGAAATTGTAGTTCGCATCGCGCCTGCCGCTGGCGTTCATCAGCACGATCCGGGCTCCCTGCTTTTTTGCGGCCGTGCCCTGTTCCACCATGATTCGAATCGACTCTTTGAGCTTGGCGGGGTCGGCACATTCGGGGCTGGCGACGATGGAGATCAGGGGAAGATCATGGTATTTGTGCAATAGGCGTCCTACGCCCCCATAAGCATCCATGGCCACAACGGCATTGCCGAACAGTTCCACCCCGTAATAGCCCAGGCCGGAGATGTCTCTGATGATGGTCTCGATCTGATCGACATCGACCGGGGGGCCTCCGGACACGCCGGCAGGAGCCCCTTTCGATTCGGCAGCTCCAGCGGCGGCCTTTGGAGCCGCGCCGCCGCGGGAACCGCCGCCAAACGTCATCCAGGTAATGCTGGTGTGGCCGATTAAGAGTTTCCGCGGTTTCTGGCCCGGGATTTGCGGTAAGGATGCCGCGCCCAGCCCGAGCGCCATGGTCTTCGAGAACATACGGCGACTTAGCCGATTCTGCATACAATCTCCGTACAATTGGCCATTCGTTTTCCGGATGACCTTGTCTGTTTTGGCTTCCTGGTCACCGTTAATTATAGATCGAGGGGGCGCCTCCAGTGTGGTGTTTCTGTGGTCATACTCATCCCGGGCGATTGAGGGGACCAGGCCGTTGCGGCTTCCCGGTCAGGAGCAGTTTGGCGTCGGCAAAAACGCCCCCGGCCTTGACCTGCGCGGAGCGCGCCGCTACCATAGCGCTGATGTTACGGCCCGCAGGTGCCGGCGCGGCTGGAAACTGCGCGTCATGCTGGGCGGGCCGCATCCGAAAACATCGCTTCGCGAGGTGGAAAGGACACTATGAAAAAGATCGGCATTGCACTTCTGCTGGCGGCCGCGATTCCGGCCCTGGCGCAAAACTCCAAGCCGTTTTTGGGCCGGTGGGACCTGACCGTCACCGTCGGCGACATGAAATACGCGAGCTGGCTCGAAGTCACCGACAAAGCGGGCAAACTCGATGCGCGCGCCCAGCAGCGCACGGGTAATGTGGCTCCGGTAGCCGGGGTCCGCATGGAAGGTCAGCGGTTGTTGGTGACGGTGGCGGCGGCGGTGCCGGCTCGCCCGGCCGAAGGCAACCGGCCGGCCACTCCGGCGCGTCCCGAGACTGTCTGGGACCTGACGGCAGCCGGCGGCAAGCTTTCCGGCGTTTCGAAGCAGGGCGACGTGAGCTGGCAGATCGCCGGTGTGAGCGCGCCGGCGCTGAAACGGGCCGCGCCGGCGGCGTGGGGCACTCCCGAGCCGCTGTTCAACGGCAAGGACCTCACCGGCTGGCAGCCGATCAACAACACCCCGGAAGCCGCCGACATGCACTTCGCCAATCACTGGACCGCGAAGAACGGAGAGTTGGTGAACGAGGGGCGCGGCTCCAACCTGCGGACCACGCGAACCTTCGGCGATTTCAAGCTGCACGTGGAATTCAGTTGCCCGCCCGGGGAGAACAGCGGCGTGTACCTGCGCGGCCGGTACGAAGCGCAGGTCGCCCCGCCGGAGCCCCAGACTCCGCCGTCCGCCAAACAGGCGGCCGCGAAGAAAGGCACGGGCGGCGGCTATCACAACCCGTACGGTTTCGTGGGGTGCATTTACGGCATGGTCGGGCCGGCCACGCAACCGGCTTTCGCCGGCGAATGGCAGGTGTACGACATCACGCTGGTTGGCCGCATGGTGACCGTGATTTTCAACGGCGTCACCATGGTCGATAACCAGGAGATCGCGGGCGTGACCGGCGGCGCGATCGATAGCAACGAGGGCGAGCCCGGCCCAATCTACCTGCAGGGCGATCATCACGGTGGCATCCGTTACCGCAACATGACCATCGCTCTGGCCAAGTAGCAGGCGTTGGGGCGGGACGGCGGCCGTGGGCGGATGGGTGGGCCGCCCTTCCATCCGCCGGCTATTTGGGGATTTCCACGGTCACGGTTCCGCCTGCGCCGACCGGAACCCTGACCGAAGAGATCACCCGTCCCAGGGGCTGTTTATCGATGCGGGCTCTGGTGGGTTGACCATCGACCCATAGCGTCTCATGAGCGCCGTCAAACGCGGCTTGCCAGATCAACGCCGGCCCCGTCTGGTTGGTGAAGACGGATTTGCGGCCGCCTTCGTGCCGTACCGCCACTTCGTTGGCGCGGATAGGCAGGTTGCGGAGTTCGGCCCAGCCGATCGTCCCAAGTCCGGGCAGGGTCCTTACGATCCTGTCCACAAAGCCGCCTTCGGCCGCCGCCTGGAACGGCGACACCGGATCCACGGTGATTCCCATCAGCCCCGTCACCATGGCGCCGATGACGGAATACGACACTTCGGGGTACTCCCGGCGGGCGCGATTCGCGCCCGTGAGGTCCATCATCTGCGTGTAGGCCACATCCGGAATCCCGTATCGATACAGGACCTCAGCCTGATGCGACTGGCCTTCCACAGCGGAGGACGGGGCCTTCTTGATAGCGGCGAGAAGCTCGCCGGCCGCGCCTTTTGCCTTCGGACCGTCATCTACAATATCGCGGTACAGCAAGTCCAGGCCGCCTCGTCCTTGAAGCTTGTAATCCGCGCCCAGGTGCGAATAGAAGAACTGGCCCTTCTCGTCCCACCAGGCGCTGTTCACAAGCTCCCTGACGCCGGCGGCCTTCTTCAGGAATATCCGTGCCGCCTCCCGGTTCCCCCGGAGCTCCTGGATGCGGCCGTATGCCAGATAACCCGCGTACTGGGCGTTCAGCAGGTCGATGCCCAACGCGTAGTTCGGGTTGCCCTCGTCGTAACCGGGGATGCCGCGGGAGGTCTGGAACCGTTTCCTGGGGTCGAATGCTTCTCCCAGGTTCATCCTGCGTGGGCGCTTCATGACCCGGTCAAGGCTGAGGTCCCAGCGCTCGACGTAGTCGTACACGGTGCGGTCATAGAAGTTCAGGAAGACCGGGTCGTTGATGTAGGTCCTGTCGCCGGTCCAGACGTACATCCGGTAGCAGGCATCGAGGATGTCGAAGTTGGCCGGGAGGTTGTACCAGAACTCGGCGTCGCTGGCGTAATCCACCGGCGCCGGCCGGTTGTAGCGGTCGATCTCCCAATAGCTGCACCAGTCCTTGGAATCGGAGATGTTTTCGGCAAACCGCCGCAGCATGTTGGCGTTGTGCCGGGCCAAGCCTAAGACGTGCGCGCCGGTGGCCTGATGGGCCGTGTCGCGCATGCAGAAGGCCTCGCGGCCGGGGAGCGCGGCCTCGTACCAGGGGCCGACCGGATCCCCGTCGAAAACGTAGGCCATGGCCTGCCTTTTGGCCCAGTTGAATCCTTCTGTCAGGCGGGCGTCCGAGGATGTGAGCGCCAGTTTCGACCCGGTTTTCCCGGCAGCGGGCTGCGCCCGGCCGGCCGCGGCCAGCAAAACAGCCGCCAGAAAGAGATTTGTCATTCGAATACCCATGCTAGTTTCCTCCTTCGGACGCGGATGAGGCGCGCCGGCTGGTTCCCGCCTACTGCTGCCCGAGCTGCTGAAGCGCCCGGGTTGCCCTCTGGGCAATGGCCCCATCGCTGCCCTTGGCAGCCTCGCGAAGATGTTGCACGGCGCCGGGCATGTCTCCCAGCGCGACCAAGACGGATGCCACTTCCAGATGCGCGCGGCTGAAATCGGGCCGCAATTCCAGCGCCCGCCGATACTCTTGGGCCGCCTCGGGCAATTGCCGTTTTCCGGCCAGAAGCTCGGCCAGTAATACGTGCGCTTCCGCCAGGCCCGTATCGGCGCGCAGCGCGGCTTCGACGGATTCCCGCGCCTCGTCGAACCGGCTCACCTGGAACAGTGCCAGCGCGTAATCGTAGAGATGCGGTCCAAAGCCCGGATGGAGCCGGGTGGATTTTTCGAGATCCTCGATAGCCTGGGCCATCTCGCCTTTCCCGGCGAACGCCCTGCCCATCAGATTATAAGTTGTCGCATCATAGGTGTCGCTGTCCTTGGAGGGCCTGATCTCCAGGACCTTGCGGAAATGGGCGATGGCTTCGTCAAACTTACCCGCATCGGCCAGCGCACTCCCCAGGCGGAAGTGAACCTCGGCGGCATTGGGGGCGATCGCCAGAGCCTTTTGATACTGCGCGATGGCTTCGTCGGTTTTTCCCAATCGGGCCAGGGCAACCCCCAGGTTCAGGTAGAGGACACTCTCGCCAGGGTTGAGTTCCAGGGCCTTCTTCCACTCGGCGATGGCCGCCTCATACTGACCCTTGCGCGCCAGTTCCCACGCGACATTGTAACGGCGGTAGAACTCCGTGGCCGGAACGTCGATCTTCAGCAGTCCATCCGGCGGGATGTTGACGAACTCCGGGATGTTCACGGCACGGTTCGCCGCCGTAGCGTCGTCGATCAGGATGGCCGGGCTGGAGTTGCCGTCTTCGTCGAGATGCGTCAGGAACATTTTCGTGTAGGGCCCGCGGCTCTTGGAAGAAAACACCAGCCACCGTCCATTGGGGGAAAAGCTGTGCCATGAATTCATCAGCTGGGTGTTCGCCCGGAGCCGCCGCGCCTCCCCGCCCGCTGCCGGAACGATGTAGAGCTGGCCATCGGGACGCATCAACTGCCCGTTGCGACACTGGACGAATATGATCCAGCGGCCGTCCGGCGAGACTTTGGGAAACGAGTTGCTCACGCCGTTTTGCGAGGCGCCCGCGATACGTTCCGGCTGCCCGCCTTTGCCCGCATTAAAAGGGATGCGATAAAGATCGTACTGGATCTGGGTCTCGTTGGGATCGTTGGCGCGCTCGGCCACCTTGCCGCCGGGCGAATAGGCGTCTCTGGCCTCCGCTCTGGCGAACACCAGATATTTTCCGTCGGGACTCCAGACGGCATTGGTGTGCACGTACCGCTGGTCGTCGGCGCCCGGCAACGGCTGTAGTTTACCTGCCGCCTTGCTGTACCAGGCGAGGATTCCGCGGGTTGGATAGAACACCTGCAGGAAACGGTAATCCTTGAAGTTGGCGGTGTAGAAATTGTTCAGCGAGCCCTTTTGTTGGGCGCCCGGCCCCTGAATCATGGTCACCACATATTGCCCATCCGGCGAAACTTGCGACATGAAACCAACCCGAATGGCGCCCGTCAGCTTGCCCTCGTAGGTGCTCCACTCAATCACGTCCCTGGTGGCGATCGACATTTGCGGGCGGATGGGAACCAGCGTGTACATGCCTTTATCGTTCTGCGGGCCGTCGAGATCCATCCCCATGGTTTTGCCGTCGAGCGAGAAAGAGTGGCAATTGGCGCACGTGTACATGCCTGTCAGAAGCAGGCGGCTGCGGGATTCACCGACGTTTCGCAGGCGCCAGCCAATCAGCGGCAGTCTGGTCTGGTCGAGGGGCTTAATGATCCCTTGTTCGGTCTCCGAGGGCATCAACGGCACGTCCCGGTAGAAGATGGGCGCGCCCACCGGATCTTTCGACGTCCGGACGGTGAGGGAGCCGCGCGAAAGGGGCTGTGGCGCCTCTTCGTTGGCGAAGCCGGTGATGGTAAGGGTCGCCGGACGGTTGACGGAACGCTTTTTGATCGCCGCCCAAGTCTGGGCGTCCGGCTTCCAGGTCCACGAAGCAGCTTGTTGCGGCGTCAGCTTCGGAGGTTCGTTGTTGTCCGATACACACCGCGGGTCGATTTCGCCGATGCGCAGGCGCTCTCCCCGGGATACCGCGCGCAGGCCGGGCAAGCCGTCGCCGAACGCGATATCGATCCGCCACAGCCTGGCGGCCGGCGAGGCGTCGCGCCACAGAAAAGTCGGGGCGGTAATTTC
>Ga0182030_10025232_pt1 | contig 10850 bp, 12 predicted proteins | sample 812S3MmetaG_FD_121299 | JGI IMG/M metagenome (GOLD analysis project Ga0182030, IMG submission 121299) | Permafrost microbial communities from Stordalen Mire, Sweden - 812S3M metaG (Illumina Assembly) | ecosystem: Environmental > Terrestrial > Soil > Wetlands > Permafrost | place: Sweden... | reverse complement strand
TCGCCGTTGCCGAGGGATTGATCAGACGCTTGCAAGAATTATCCTCGTGCGGCGAACTCATCGGCATCTCTACGCTGCTCGCGCAAGCTCGGCTTTTACGCGACTGCGCCGTTCGGCTAGACGAAGTCATCGCCGCGTTCAACCGCCGATGCGGGGAGGTGGGCAACGTAGACGAAGACGAGGCAAGTCGCCACAACACGGCGGTCAAACGCCTGAGCCGCTGCCTCCTACCGATCGAAAGCACGGCCATCGGCACCTACGGACACGATCCCTACGGCCTCACGGCGCAGTCGACCGTGCTGCCGGCGCTATTCGAGTTGCCTGCCTGCGCGGCGCTGTCGCCGAGCACCGAGATGCATCGCCGATTGCAAACGCAGCTCCTCAGGGATCGAAATCGCATTTCCGATTCGCTGGCCTCGGCCATTGCGATTGCGGCGGTATATTAGCTTGCGTGAACCAAGCGGCGTAGGGGGTATTGACAGCGAGTTTGCGATTGTAATCCGGCGCGCCGTCGGTCCACCAAACATCACCGCGTTCTCCTAACGCTCGTTTCGCGGCATCGACGAGCAGGCGTGCCGAGATTCTTTCTTTTGTATCGGTCGAATTCTTTACGATGCGCCTGGCAACCATCAGATCCCGCACGAGTCGCTCGTGAGTTTCCGGATCCAGCGACGGGTTGCTCAGGCGCCAGAGACGACCTTGCACGACAAAATACCGTCTATCGGGCGTCGCCGTGTAGTCGGCACGCGAACCGATTTGCCCAATCTGCGCCTTACCGCCCACGCGCCTCGTATGTGAAAGGGACCCGCTCAGCATGGCGTCTCTCCCGCGTTTGGCCAACCAAAGGGTGACTGACAGCACCGTGAGAAAGCTTAGCGTAGAGGAGACTGCCCTCGGAGTCGGCCGATCGGCCATCGGCCTGTCAGAATGAGGCGCGTTCACGTCGCGCTCATCGGCGGCGCAGCGGAAGTACCGGCGTCAGCGCGGGTACCCATGATATAGGAATAACTTTTCGTCAGTTCCGCACCGAACAGGAATAATTGGGCGGAATAGAACGACCACAGAAAAAACACCAGCAGCGAACCGGCGGTCCCGTACACCGAAGCAAAGGCGCTTTTACCCAAGTAATAGCCGATGGCGAGTTTCCCGATATCGAAAAATATTGCAGTCACCAAGCCGCCGACCCAAACATCCTTCCAATGAAGTCGCTCCTGCGGAATATATTTGTACACGAGCGCGAACAAGACCGTGGAGATCCCGAGGCTCAGCGTCGAGCCCACGATGAACACCAAATCGCGCCATTGCCCTAAAAAAGAGCCGATCCACGCGCCCAGGGCAGCGAACAGCGCGCTCGCGAGCAGCGAGATCATGAGCAAAAAGCCAACTCCAAGGACCAGTCCCAAGGAGAGAAACCGTGCTCGCAAGATCCGCCAGAGTCCGCGGGACCTGTTGCGCTTGGGTATTCCCCAGATACGATCGAGAGAGTTCTGCAATTCGACAAATACGCTCGAGGCGCCAATCAGCAGGGTGACTGACCCGACCAAGGTCGCGAGGCGGCTGTTACCGAAATAGCTCGCGCTCGAGAGCAAGGTTTGCACGGCGGTCGCACCAGCCTTGCCGAACAAGGTTTGCAGTTGAGGCAGCAACTCCGCTCGCACGGTGTCGACGCCGACGACAATACCAACGACGCCAATCGCAATGATCAAGATCGGTGCCACCGAAAACACCGTGTAGAACGCGAGCGCTGCTCCCATGGTGGAGCCGTCATGTTGAATCCACGCGCGCACCGCTTCCGCGATGATGCGCCTGATGTTCGATAGAATTTTCAATAGACCACCTGACGGAGCCGAGGCGCGAGGCACTCCGTCCCATCGTATGACCTCGAGGGGCGGCCGAGGTTACGCCTCGAGTGCTCGGTTTCGCGTAGGCACGATCCCACGCACCTTGAATCGGGCCCACTGCCCCCTCGGCCCGGCTGCATGTCTGGGAAACCGCGCTGCGCCGCACGAAGCAGCGGATGAGGACGAGTCAATGCCCTATTTCCTTGTCGGCGTCGGCTGACAAAGTGGCCCCGCGGCGAGGATTCACATTCTGGACGAAGTGTCTTACCGTCTACGAAATGTCCCATCCAGCGGTACCGCCAGAAGCCCCGACGCTTCCCATCGCAGAGGGCAGCCCCCCGAGTCATCAATCGTCGATCACCGTAAGCTCGACTGGCGGCATCGATGTCGGGACGCTACTTGCGAGCCGCTACAGATTGTCCGAACTCATCGGAGAGGGCGGGATCGGGCACGAGGATCGGTCCCCGCAGACTACGGCGTCGCCCAGTTGCGCCGCGATCTGGTCGACATGATCAACCGCGAGGATCCACCCTATCGAACCGTGGACGAGTGGTATCTATTCAATCTCGTGCGTTTGCCCAGCGGGCTCTGGGTATTCGATAAATTGGGGCGCGGCGGCAACATCGATGGCTATAAGTAAGGTCTGGCCCATCGTGCTGGCGCTCACGGCCGGCTCCGCATTTGCGCGCGAAGCGGCGACGCCGTCCGAATGCCAGGCCCGCGCCTCGCAGCCGGCCATCGCGGGCATTCTCGCCAAGGTCGCGCGCAATCCCGATGATCTGCGCGCGCAGGTCGCTTTGGCCGATGCTTGGAGCGATGCCGGGTGCTACAACGAGGCGGTCGGCGTGCTGCAAAGGGCGGTGGGCGCGCATCCCGAAATAGCCGATCTACAGACCCGGCTGCGCGTCGCAAAGAGTCTCGTCGGCGAAGAGCATTTTTTCGACGATCTCGACCGCGCCGACAGAGAGGCCAAATTGAAGCGCGACGCCTTTCGCTGCGACAATCTTGCCGACCTGGATGCCTGCCGTGAAGCGGTCGTCGTGAAACCCGATGACCCCGCCCTGCTCACCGCGCTCGGCGATGCTCTGATGCGGGCGAAGCGTCCATCGGAAGCGCTGCAGCCCTACCGGCGCGCGGAGGCGCTGACGTCGGACACGGGAGCCGTGGCGGAAAAGATTCGGCTGGCCGAGGCTCTGCTACCCGAGCTCTCGACCGCGGTGCCCGCCGGCGGCGGGTCAGCGAACGCGCGCCTGGTACGCGCAGTGCCGACTCCCGCGCCCCGGCGCTACTCGAACGTGTCGCCCGACGGGCAGTCGCATTGAACGCACCGGCGCATCTCAAAAAATGCTTTGCGGCTACTTCACGATGTCGCGCTTCATGGGCGCGAGTTTTGCCATGAGCTTGTTCTGCAGGCGGTAGGGCACGCCCGATTTGCCGAGCGCGATGTACAAATCCTCGGCGAGCGCGTCGAACTCCGCGGTATTGATCAAAAGTTTCCGATGCGCGGTGCGCATGTCGCGGCCGGTGTAAGTACAGGGCCCCGTCGCTCAGCTGGCAAAGCTGCTCGTACAAGAGCTTCTTGAATTTCACGAGATCCGTCTCGGCGAAGGTGAAGTTGATGCGCGGATCCGCTATTACGATATCCGTGAATTTGTCCACGGCCGCGTGCAATACCGACGCGCCGCCCATGGTGCCGAAGAGGCTGCCGGCGCGGCAGGGAGCACCGCGATCGGCGAGAGACACAATCAGTGCGAATGCCAGGCTCAAAGTGCGTCTATTCACGATTAGAATCCCGCCTGGAGCGACAAATACGCACCGTTTTGACTTGGAGATTCCTGGGTCACCGGTGCCAAGATGCTGCCGAGATTGGCGTAGCCCGCGACCACCGAAAGGTTGCGCGATATCGTCCATGCAACGAAGGCGTCCCATGCTTCGCGCTCGTCGTCGGGGCTCAGGTTGCGCGGTTTTACCCGATACTCGGCGCCGACCGCCAGCATGCGGGTGATCAGGACGCCACCGTCGCTTCCGGCTCGATCGACCGGTCATGGCGGAGATCTCCGCCGAATCCTAGAAGTCCGAACTCGTTCGCATTCGTATATCGCAAGGTAATGTCGAGCACCAGGCTCTGCGCGAGCAGCACCTTGGTTGCGGCCAGGTAGAAATCGGTCCCGGAGTTGCCGCGGGCGCCGATCAGCTTCGGGTCTGTCAGGCCTGTGAAGTCGCTGATTCCGGTGTTGCGCTTGTATTCGATACCAACGGCGGTCTGAGGCGCAAAGGAGTCCTGATCGTAAACGGCATCCCCCATGAGCCGCAGCTTGAGGCCGAAAACCTGTTCCTCGACTTTCAACCCATTGAGCGGACCGCTTGTCGCCTTGAACTCATCGTGGGTCGCTGATGTCTCGATACGGTCGATCGCGCCGACCGCGAACCCATAGCTCTGCAAGCGAAAATCATTCAAGGGAACGAGGGTGTAGTGGGCGTTCGCGCCCCAGCTCGTGTCGGTACCATAGCCCGTGATCGTCGCCCACGGTACCAAGCCCCCGCCCCCGGCGCCGTCCACGTCGGTAAAACCCGCAGTCAAAGGCAGCTTACCAAGGTCGGGCATGAACGCACTCTCGTAGGGTGCTCGTTGTGCCCATGCGATCGGCGCGCAAGCGAGCAAGCTGAGGAGATAAGCCAGGGGAGCGATAAGCGCCACGCAACGGTGCATTGATGGCATGGGGCCCTCACGGATGTAGCGCTATAGCGTACAGCGCACGGCTCTCAGGCTGCCAATAAGTCGAGGGCGCGAGCGCCGGTAAGATAGCCCCTACGAATCGCCTTCGCAGACTTTACGGTGATGACGAGCCGGTGTGCCCCATCGCGCTCAAAAGCTGGTCTGCCACCATCGGTCGTCCGAAAAGGTAACCTTGCCCGAAGCGACACCCCATGGCCTGCAGCATCGCCACCTGCTGGGATGCCTCGACACCCTCGGCCACGCTCGCCATGCCGAGATTTTCTATCACACTGACGGTGGCATGAGCCACAGCCAGCACATGAGGGTCACGGGACAAGTCCGTGATGAATGACTTGTCAATCTTGACCGTGTGGAACGGGTAATCCCGCAGACAGCCCAAAGACGAAGTGCCCGTGCCGAAATCGTCCATCGCCAGCCGCACGCCTATCGCGCTCAAGCCCAGCAGCAGTTCGCGCGCACCCGCGGGGTCTCTCATCACTTCGCGTTCCGTCAACTCGAGCTGCAGGGCAGAACTCGGCATGGTGGCCTCCTCCAACGAATCGCGTACGGCAAGCAGCAGCTGGTTGCCGAGGACCATCTGTCGTCGCGATAGGTTGACGCTCACGCTCGCCGGCGCGATGCGCGGGTCCTCGCGTTGCCATCGTGCCCACTGCAGGCAAGACTGCCGCAACACCCACTCCCCGATCGGGATGATCAGGCCGGTCTCTTCCGCAATCGGGATGAACTCGTCCGGGGAGAGCTTACCCATTTCAGGATGGTCCCACCGGATCAGCGCCTCGACGGAGATCATGCTGCCGCTGCTGAGGTCGACGATCGGCTGGTAGAGCACCGTGAGCTCCCGGCGCTCGAGCGCCAGCCGCAGCGCCGCTTCGATATGCAGCGCCCGCGTGAGGCGATCGTGCATGGTCACGTCGAAGAGGATAGTGTTACCCCGGCCCAAACGCTTGGCCTCATACATCGCCGTGTCCGCATTGCGGAGCAACTCGTGCGGCCCTCCGGCAGCCGCTCCGCCCATTGCGATGCCGATGCTGGTCGAAGACTCGAAGGCTTGGCTCGTGAGCGGGTAAGGAACTGACAGTGACGACTGCAGACGATCGGCGATGACCCGAGCTTCTTTGACGCTATCGATGCCGGCGGCTACATAGACGAACTCATCGCCGCCGAAGCGCGCGGCGAATGAGCCGTTGGGGTCGTTGCCGGCGTCTGAGGCCGTCAGCTCATGGTTCAAGCGCTGACCCAAAGCGATCAGCAACTCATCACCCGCCTCGTGGCCTAGCGTGTCGTTGACGAGCTTGAAGCGGTCGAAATCCAGGAACAGCACCGCAAAGCAGAAGGCAGGATCGGCGCGGTTGCGATCACAGAGCTGCTGCAGCCGCTGAAGCAATACCGTTCGGTTGGGCAGGCCGGTGAGCCGATCCTGCTCCGCTGCCGCGCGCAGCTCCCGCTCCATTGCCTTGCGTCGCGTGATGTCCTGCTCGATCGACCAGAGGTAGGGCCTGCCAGCGGGCCCGACTACTCTCATGCCATTGAGCAGCACGTCAATGCGACGACCATCCTTATGGATGAAAACACTCTCGATGGGTCCGCAGCGACCGGTATCGCGGGCTTGCGTCAGGTACTGCTCGCGCGCGCCTGGCGACTGGTACAGCGCGCGATGCTCCCCGTTTGCCCCCAGCAGCTCGTCGCGCGTGTATCCGACGATATCGCAGCAGGCAGTGTTGAAGTCCACAGGTAGCAGCGAATCGAGGTCGGTCAGGCTGATGCCCACCGGCGCCAGATCGAAAAGCTCCTGCAGCATCCCACGCGCGCGGCTTTGAGCAATTTCCGCCTCCTTGCGCCGCGTGATATTCATGTGACTGACGGCGACTGCAGTCGTTTCACTCTCCAGCCGAGTGACGCTCATGTGAAACCAGCGCCGCTCATCCGGACTGTGACAGCAATACTCGAGGTGAAACTCCGTCGTCCGGCCATTCAGCACGTCTTGGATTCCGGCCCGGGCCGCCGCGGCCTCCTCGCCATCGGGCTGGTCGACGCCGTGGTCACAGACCTCGAAGTAGTTTACGCCAATGGGTTTTTCGGCCTGCTCCGGCGAGCCGTTCTCGCGCGCGAACCGCCGCCAGCTTTCGTTGACATCTCTGATGACTCCCTGCTCGTCGACGATCGCGATTTGCTCCGGGAGCGAATTGAATGCCGAAGGACGGAATCTCTGTCCCATGGGTATGCTTCAGACTGCTGTCAGGCGGACGACCGCGTCGGGCAGTTCCGCCGCTACCTCGCGGCACGTCTCATCGTGCAATCCGAGGCCGGCAATCCATGCAGTGTCCGGAATGCCGGAGTGCGGGACCCATAGGCCGTACCCCGCCTCGTCTGAGCAGCGGTCGCCCACCGCGAGGAGCGCCGGCAGCGCCTCCGTTCCGGTGAAGCGTTTACCCGTCTCGGGCGCATGATGTGAGCGAAGGGCCAGAGACAGCCAGTCGGGCAAGTGCCAGGCCTCTGCGACCAGCGCCGAGGCAGAAGCGTGGTCAATACCCAAGAGATCGGTCTCCGCTTGCAGAATGGCGCTTTGGTCCAGCCCAAACGCGCTCAGGGTCGCCACGACCTGTGGTCGAAGGCGTGCAAGGATGACGAGACCAATGTCATGGATCAGGCCGGCCATGAACGCTTCGGCGTCAACACCGGCGCGGGCGCGTTGCGAGAGCGACTGAGCCGCGGCGGCGACCGCAATGCTGTGATAACGGAAACGCTGGGCGTCCAGTACTTTGCCCACGGTGGGTACACGAATCCGCTCCATGCACCCAACTGCGGCGATACCGCGAACGCCGGAAAGACCCAGGACGACGATTGCCTGTTCGAAGGTTCCGACGTTCCCGCCGCGCCGGTAATAGGCGGAATTTGCCACCTTGAGTACCCGCGCTGCGAGCGTCGGCTCCGCCCGCAAACAACGCACGATCTCGGCCGCATCAATGCTGTCGTCAAAAAGCAGCGCAACCAGTCTCGCGGGACCGGCGCGTCCGCCCGATGCGCCCAGGTCGTCGGCGACTGCAACTATTTCCGCCGTCGTAATCGGCTGTGAACTCTCTGAGGAATCGGTCATCGGAACCCTGCGCCTTGGGTAGTGCCATGCATTGACACGGCAGTCGAGAAGCTCCGCAAGGTATTGCCTCCATGAACAATGGGCGCTGGGCTTTCACACCGCGCGCGCTTCAGTCCTGATAGCTGTATCGGCTGATGGGCCCGCTTCCTGAGCCGCATTGCCCAATGCGGATGGTGCGACGCACCATGCCCGTACGCCACACTTCCAAGGAGGAGATGACCTGATGCGCATCATCCGCGTCGCATGCCGCGGACATCCCGAGTTCATGCGCGAGCTCGCGCATAGCGGCATTGTCGGTGCGTTCCACCGAGTAGAGTTGATTCGCTGTGACCATAGGCCGCGCCTCCGAGAGGATATTGGTTTGGTTACGACACGCATGACTCAGGCAGCGAGCAACGCACGGAGCAACGTCAAGAGCTCGTGCGCCCTGATAGGCTTGCTCGTGATCCGCAGGTATGGATCACGCGGCAGTTGTTTTATCGCGGAGGAGGTATCGCCGGTCGTCAGGACGGCCTTCAATGACATACTCAGCATTTCGCGCAACGCGGCAATGACTTGGGTGCCGGTTTCACCGTCATTCAAGTGATAGTCGGTGATCAGAAGGTCGAGTTTATGCCCTTGCCGGGCGTGCTGCAGCGCCTCGGATAACGAGGCGACCGGCGTGACATGGTAACCCTCCAACTCCAGCAATAGGCAGGTCGCGCGTCGCACCGACTCGTTGTCTTCTACCAACAAGACGTGCGCTTCCCCGATCAGCGCCGGCAAAATGGTCGATTCTACGATCGTGGGCGCCATCGTGACGGATCGGCCGCTGCTCGCAGGGAGAAGAAGTGAGAACGCTGACCCTCTGCCCACCTCGGATCGAACGTCGAGCTTCAGCGTCAGCAGCCTCACCAACCGCTGTACGATGGAGAGGCCCAAGCCGTAGCCATCGCGCGAGACATTGGTCGGAACTCCTACTTGATAGAACTCATCATAGATGTATGACAGCTGATCCGCCGGGATGCCAATGCCTGTATCGAGCACCTCGATGCGAACTAACGCGGCCTCGTGCAGACAGCGCAAGCGAACCCAGCCTTCGTGAGTGTACTTGAGGGCGTTCGATACCAGGTTTCTCAAGATCTGCTCCACCAGCGAGGGGTCACTGTAAGCGGCGTCGTTGCAGCTATCGATTTCCAACACGAGTCCTTTATTGGCTGCAATGCTCGCAAACTCGAGGCGCAGCTCCTCGAAAATCGAGGCGACCGTGAAATCGGTCGGCTCGGGTCGGACCGCCCCGGACTCGAGCTTGCTGATGTCGAGCAAGGCGTTGAGGAGCCTCGACATGGCCCCGATCGCTTGCTCCTGTTGCGAGAGGGCTTCGATGGAGCACTGATCTGTCGCTCGCCGACGCAACGTGCCGTTGAGCAACTCGAGGGTCTGCAGCGGTTGACGCAGATCGTGACTGGCGGTCGCAAGGAAGCGGCTCTTGCCTCGGTTGGCTCGATCGGCGAGCTCTCGGGCCTGATCGGCCAGTTGGCGCAGCTGATCGGCCGTCTCTCTTGCAGCCTCGGCCGCCTTGCGCGTCGCGATGAGCTCGGTCTCGATACGCTTGCGGTCGGTCACATCGCGGATAGCGGCGGCGACGAGCGTCCGTCTCACATCCTCGATGGGGCTCAAACTGATTTCGACCGGAAACTCAGTGCCGTCGCGGCGCCGTCCAAATAGCTCCAAGCCTGCTCCCATGGGGCGTACTCGCACATCGTTGACGTAGTTCTCGCGATGTCCGGCGTGTCGCGCCCGAAAGCGCTGCGGCATCAACACCTCGATGCGCTGGCCGATGATATCGTCATGCTCGTAACCGAATAGCGCGGAAACTTGCTGATTGGCAAGGCGAATGATGCCGCCGGCATCGATGATGATCATCGCGTCCGGGGCAGCATCGAGGGCACTGCGTGCAAGATCAGGGGGGGCCGTACGCATTCAAGCGATCTCTACCTCCGCCGGTGCAAGAGTGCGCGGCTCCCTGCCAGTCGAAAGCGGGAAGCGCGGCCAGCAGCTTATTCTGCGGCGCACCGACGGCAGGTACGAAGTGGCTCGACATTCCGCTGGCGTCCCCGTGTTTCGAAGTGTTGCTGCGCTTGCGACCGCCTCGGCACCATCCCTAAACACGGCTCTACTATCTGTGCGGTACCACACATAGCAGAATTCGATCGCGAAAAATGACCGGCGCGTATCCGGCTTTGGCTCGATCGTCTGTACGGCAGCGCACGTTATCGTGATCCCGATGCTGCGGAAACTACGGATATCGAAGCGGGCGCTCGCAACTTAAGATCCCATTGAATTGAAAAAACATTGGAATACTCAAGGATGCCTGTTATGAATCCGCGGTTATTGAGCACACTCGGTGTGACAGCGTTGATGGCAATAGGGATCAGTTCGGTCCGTGCCGATGATGATCCCTGGGAAGCGCGCCTGCGCGGCGTTTATCTGGACCCGGCAAACAAGTCGGATGCCATTCCGGGTCTCGCGCCGAAGAACGCAATTCACATCAACGACAAGTGGCTGCCGGATCTCGATTTCGAGTACTTCTTCACGCCCCACTGGTCGACGGAGTTGGTGCTCACGTATCCGCAGACCCAGACCGTGTCCGTGAGCGGCACCTCGATTGGTACGTTCAAGCATTTACCGCCGGTGCTGACTGCAAAATACGATTTCCTACCAGATCATGATTTCCAGCCCTATATAGGCGCGGGCGTCAATATCACGATTATCTCAGATGTGAATCTGGCAGTTCCCGGAGTCGGGGAGCTCAAGCTCAACTCCACGAGCGTGGGACCCGCGGCGCAAGCCGGATTTGACTACAAGCTTCAGAAGCACTGGTATTTGAATGCCGACGTCAAGTGGTTCAAGCTCGGTTCGGATGTCGATCTGGCCGGCGGAACGAGGGTCTCGACCGTTCACATAGACCCCTTCCTGTTCGGCATCGGCATTGGCTACCGGTTCGGCGAGCATGAGCAGGTCGCCTTCGGTTGAACCTTGCCGAGGTACTTTTCAATGTTGCCTTTAGCTTGCAGCGTTATTTAACTCTATTGGTATTCTTTTTTTGGTCTTCGGCTGGTGACCCTGTTCAGCTGCTTCGGTCGAAGCGGCAGCTGGGTGATCAAGCAAAGTATTGAGGAATCCGCGAAATGGGCCG
>Ga0182030_10025231_pt1 | contig 10850 bp, 9 predicted proteins | sample 812S3MmetaG_FD_121299 | JGI IMG/M metagenome (GOLD analysis project Ga0182030, IMG submission 121299) | Permafrost microbial communities from Stordalen Mire, Sweden - 812S3M metaG (Illumina Assembly) | ecosystem: Environmental > Terrestrial > Soil > Wetlands > Permafrost | place: Sweden... | reverse complement strand
GGACTTAGTGGGCAATGCGGGCGGTACGGCCTATGCTTCAGTTACGATGAGCGGGGATTGCGCGCGCAGTTCCACGGGGGCGATCACCTGCACCAAGAGCAACGGCACGGCCTTGGGGACGGGAGCCTTCGCAACCATCGCAAACTACGCACCGTTGGCATCACCGACCTTCACCGGGACGGTCTCAATTCCGAGTGGCGCATCGATCTCAGGGTTTGCTCCGCTAGTGTCTCCGTCCTTTACTACTCCCGCACTTGGGACTCCAGCAAGCGGTGTGATTACCAACCTGACTGGTACTTGCACCTCCTGCACGGCATCGAGCGCCAATGCAGTGAACAGCAACACGTTCCCGGCCAGCGCAGGATTCACGAGCGGCGGAATGCCATACTTTTCCAGCACTACCGCGATGGCGTCGAGCGCCTTGCTTACTCATTATGGCTTGGTCTACGGTGGTGGCGCTGCTGGCACTCCTGTAAGCCTGGCGGCGTGTGGCGCGAATTTCCCGGTTGTGGGGTCTGCAACTGCCCCGGCCTGTTCTACTATCGGTTGGCTTGCGTCTGCTACTCAGTGGGGTATCCCCTACATGAGCACGGCCACACAGATGAGCACGACTGGAGCCTTGACGCAGTATGGGGTGTTACTAGGTGGAGGTTCGACTACAGCACCTACGGCAACGGCGGCTGGAGCAACCAATACCGTTCTTTTAGGGCAAGGCGCAAGTACAGCACCGTCATTCGGAGCACTACCGCTGACTGCCTTGGCAACTCAAGCTGCGAATACTGTGCTGGTAAATAATACGGCGGGAGCGGCCACTCCAACCGCTGTAGCGCAGGTGGGCATCTCCGGCGGCTCTCCGGTCAAGGCAACAAATACCTATGGCTGTCTTAACGGCTACGATCATCTCGGATGCGTGGTGTGGAGCGAAAAAGCTACCGCGCAAACTACAACCGCCTTTCCAGGCACCTTCAATCCAACTGCTGCGGGATTGTATAGAGTATCTGAAACGGCTTGCATTACCACGATTGGAACGGCAGGCACTGTGCAACCTGTTTTTCTTACAGGTTTATCTCAGGCATATACGGCTCTGCCCGCTGGTAATACAATGCCTTTCACCAGCCCACTCGGCGCTTGCTCCAGCGAAAGATTAGACGTTCGCATCCCAGTTTCAGGTTCAACTTATGGCGTGGAACCTGATTTCTACGTTTCTGGAAATGTCGGGGGCCAATACTCTGTTGATGTGTACGCGGAGTACATGGGGCCATAGTTAATCAAGCGTGGCCACTGTGCTTGCAGCGTGGGAAGCGTGGCGCATTTTTGCCGACATTCTATTCGCGCAAACACATCCTTTGACAGAGCCGAAGCAGTTATCCAAGCGGACGAACGCAGTAAAAGCTCAACTATGCCATCGGGGGGTCAGTCGCAGTGATTCTGGCGGCGACCTTCGATGGCACGACCTACACGCAGTATGAGAATGGCGCACAGATTGCTCCAGGCACACCCGCATGCCGAATCCTGGGCCTATTCCGCATCGTGCAAGTAATTTTCGGCCGAATCAATCGTATTGCTTACCTGGATGAAATGAGGGATTTGTGGAGGAGACAACAGGAGAGAGCGCGGCGGTTGCGAGGGTTTTTTGCCCGGAGGAGATGGACCGGGAGGAGCTGGAGCGGTTCGGACGGATTCTGGATACTCGGCCTGTGAGCCTGCGGGGGCGGACGGTGGGGATGGAGCTGGCCGAGAAGCTGCTGAAGGTTCGGACGCGGGAGGGGAGAACGGCGCCGTTGCGGGCGAACACGGTGCAGCGGGCCTTTGAGCGGCGGCGGGGCGAGCGGAATATTGTGTTGAAGGCGCGGCAGATGGGGTTGACGACCTGGGCGGCGGCGCGATTTTTTCTGAAGACAATCACACATCCGGGGACGCTGACGCTGGAGGTGGCGCACACCCAGGAGGCGGCCGAGGAGATCTTCGGGATCGTGCACCGCTTTGTGGACTATCTACCGGAGGCGCTGCGCGAGGGGCCGTTGCAGATTTCGCGGGCCAATGTGCGGCAGATTGTCTTTCCGGAGTTAGATTCGCAGTACCGGGTGGTGTCGGCGGGCGAGCGGAACGCGGGGCGGGGATTGACGGTGCAGAATCTGCACTGCTCGGAGCTGGCGCGCTGGCCGGGCGATCCGGCGGAGACGCTGGCCGGATTGCGGGCGGCGATGACACCGGGTGCGGAGCTGATTCTGGAATCGACGCCGGAAGGGGTGGGAGGCTGCTTTTACGAGCAGTGGCAGAAGGCCGGCGAGCAGGGGATGGTGCGGCACTTCTTTCCCTGGTGGATGGAGCGGAAGTACCGGGCGAAGGCAGTGAATGAGGCGAGCCTGACGGATGAAGAGCGGGATTTGATGGCCCGCGAGGGGCTGGATCTAGAGCAGATCGGATTCCGGCGGCAGATACGGGCGGATTTTCGCGGTCTGGCGCGGCAGGAGTACGCGGAAGACGGCGAGGGCTGCTTTCTGGCCAGCGGGGATTCGGTCTTTGAACTTTCGGCGATAGACGCGCGGCTCGCGACGGTGACTGAACCTTTGGAACGGCGGCACAACGGGGCGCTGGAGATTTGGTTGCCGCCGCTGACGGGCAAACAGTACCTGGTGGCGGTGGACCCGGCCGGGGGCGGAAGCGATGGGGATTATTCTGCGGCGCAGGTGCTGGAGTTGGAGACGGGGTTGCAGTGCGCGGAGTTTGCCGGGCATGTGGGCGGACTGGAACTGGCGCGGCTGATGACGGAGTTGGCCACGGAGTACAACCAGGCGTGGCTGGTGGTGGAGAGGAACAATCACGGCAGTGGGATTCTGGCGCTGATTGAGAGCGTGTGCGGCTACGTGCGCGTTTATCAGCAGAATGGGCAGACGGGCTGGCTGACCACGTCCATGAGCCGGCCGACGGCGCTGGGACGGCTGGATGCGGCGTTGGTGGAGCGGCCGGATTGCTTTCAGAGCCGGAAGCTGCTGGCGGAGTGCCGGAGTTTTGTGCGCCTGCCGGATGGCGGTAGTGGGGCGCGGCCGGGGACGCATGACGACCGGGTGATGGCCATGGCGATTGGATTGGGGGCACGGGAAGAGCTGCCGAAAGGCAGCTATTAGCTGTTAGCTATTAGCTGTTAGCTTGGGGGTGCTGATGAACGGAAGGCGAGTCGAGGTTTGTGGTTTTTCACCCATTTCGCAAAGAACGCGAAAAGGGTGGGGCACGGAGCATTTGTGGCAGTACGGAAGTTTGGGTAAGAACAGCAAGTTAGCCTCCGCTTCGCGGAGATAGCGAGTTAGCAGGTTAGCGGCTGTCGGGAGATAGACAAGAAAAAATGCTGAAAACGGCCTGAAACGGGAGTGGATTGCGGGGAATCTGGTCTGGGCGCATAGAATTCGAGTGAGGTTGCTGTTTTAGCGAACAAGGGTGAAGCGCAGGTTCTTCGACTCCGCTGCGCTTCGCTCAGAATGACGGGGCAGGGCTTGGCGGTTCTGGCGGTGCAGCATATCCGGCGGATGCGGGGCGGAGCGCAAGGCCAGTTGATGCTGGGCGCCGACGGCCAGGTGTACGTGGTGAAGTTTCAGAATAATCCGCAGCACGTGCGGGTGCTGGCCAACGAGTTTATGGCGTCGAGGATTGCGGCGGCGGCGGGGTTGACGGCGCCGGAGACGGAGCTGGTGGAGGTTTCCAACTGGCTGGTGGAGAATACGCCGGAGCTGGAGATGGACCTGGGCAGGACGCGGGTGCGCTGCACGGCGGGATTGCAGTTTGGGTCAAGATTTGTGGGCGGGCTGATGCCGGGACAGGTGGTGGACTACTTGCCCGAGGAGCAGATGGCCGAGGTGCGGAACCTGGGTGAGTTTGCCGGCATCCTGGCGCTGGATAAGTGGACGGGCAATGCGAATGGCAGGCAGGCGGTCTTCGCGCGCAAGCAGCGGGAACGGCGCTACCGGGCGGTCTTCATCGACTACGGGTACTGCTTTCACGCCGGGGAGTGGAGGTTCGAGGATCTGCCGCTGCGCGGGGTTTACTACCGCAACGATGTGTACCGGGAGATTGCCGGGTGGGATGCTTTTGAACCTTGGCTGACGCGGCTGGAGAGCATGGCGGCGGAGACGGTTTGGGCGGCGGCCAATGAAGTCCCGCCGGAGTGGTATGGCGGCGATCTTAGTGAAATGGAAGCGCTGGTGGAGAAGCTGCTGGCGCGGCAAAGCCGGATTCGGGAGCTGATTGAAGGGTTCGGGAAGTCGGATAGAAGGCCATTTCCGAAATGGGTGGGGATGGGAAAAGATGTTGGGGAGGGATGGAAAGATGAGCGGTGGGAGAATAACATGGGGAGGGTGAATTGAAGGGCAGCCTTCAGCTATCAGCTTTCAGCTTTCAGATTCCGGCCTTGGAAATGGACAACGGCTAGAGCAGGGCTAATAGCTAAAAGCTGATGGCTGGTAGTTTGGACTGAGAACTGAGGATTGAGAGCTGAAAGCTGAGGGCTGAAAGCTTGCATCTATGAGTAGCGAAAGTCAGCGGCGGGCATGCACGTTTCAACTGCTCCGGTATGTGCCGGATGCGGTGCGGAACGAGTACGTCCATATCGGGGTGATCCTGAAAGAGCAGGGCGGCGGGGAGGCTCCGCAAGTGAAATTTACCCGCGACTGGCGCCGGGTGCGCTGCCTGGATCCGGAGGCCGACACCGCGCTGCTGGAGGGGATGGAGAGCGAGCTGCGGCGGCGTTTCCAGGAAGAGCCGGATGGGAAGTTGATGCGTCTGCTGAGCGAGGCGCTTTCGCTGAACGTGCAGATGACCGAACCCAAGGCTTACTTGGCGGAGAGCCTTCCGGCGGGGATGGAAGAGTTGATGCGGCTGTATGTGGAGCCGCCGCCGCGGGAGCGGGTGCCGAGACTGAGCGGACGGGCGGCAATACAGGCCAGGATGAGGACGGAGTTCGAGCGAGCCGGAGTGTGGGATCTGATGCGAAAAAAGATCCCGGCATCGGAGTACACGCGTCCGGGGGATCCGCTGAGGATTGACGTGGGGTACCGGCCGAACGGAATCGTGCGCATGTTTCATGCGGTGAGCCTGGAGCCGGGCTTGGAGATGGCCAAGGTGCTGGCTTTTTCGGCGGCGGGACTACGAATCGGCGTCGAGCGGATGGAGCGGGCCAGCCTGGAGCTGACGGCCGTGATTGAGCCGGCGGTCCGCCTGGGAGCCACCGACGAGGAGCCGGAGCGGCTGGAGATGTATCGCTTTGGCGTGGAGACGATGGAAGAGAACCAGATCCGGGTGCTGACGACGTCGGATTTGGGGCGGGTGGCGGAGACGGCGCGGCGGGAGCTGCGAGTGTGAAAAGACAGAGATCAGGGGTCAGAGATCAGAGATCAGTAACTGCGGTCAGCTGATTGCGAGGAACGGATTTCTTTCATCAAATTATCCGTTGATGACTTGCAGATAATTATCTGTGTTTGATGTAGGATCGATTTTGTTGAGTAACGGCAGTAAGTTTCGGACTGTTTGCTGATAACTGACAACGAACCACTGATCTCTGATCTCTGATCTCTGATCTCTGGCAAAGACGAGGCATGGCCCTTTCGGGGGTTGTGCCTTTTTTGTTTTTGGGCGGCGAAGAAGGAAGGTGCGCGTGAAGGTTGGAGAGCAGTTGCGGGAGATCTGGCGGCAGGCGACAGGGAGCGGGCATAGCGCGGAGATGGCGGCGGGCGCGGCTGACGCGGAGGCGGAGCGAAAGACGCTGGCGCTGCCCGCGATTTTAAGTCCAGTCCAGTTTCCGGGGCAGCACTTGCCCAAGCCGACACCGATGAATTTGCGTAAGTTTGCGGAGACTCCGGTAGTCAGGCGGGCGATCAACGTCATCAAGGATCGCATTGCGGCAATGGACTGGCAGGTTCGGGTGCGGCGCGGAGTGAAGGCGGGTGAGTTGGCCTTTGCGGAACGCAAGCTGCGGGCGCTGCGCAGAACACTGGAAGAGCCGAATGCCTCGGACAGCTTCCGGACGCTGATGGAACAGGTGATGGAGGACGTGCTGACGGGCGGGTACGGGGCCATCGAGATGGAGCCGACCGGCGATGGTGAGCGTCCGGCGATGTTGTGGGCGGTGGATGGGGCTTCGATCCGCATCAATCCGCGCTGGGACGGGCAGCCGGAGACACCGCGGTATGCGCAGGCACTGCCGGGACAACTGGCGTCGAGCGCCATTGAGTTGCGCGACGACCAACTGATGTATGTGCGCATGAATCCGCGCAGCTTTACGCCCTTCGGGCTGGGGCCGCTGGAAGTGGCCTTCGAGACGGTGAACCAGTTTTTGAGCGCGCACCGCTTTGCAGGCAAGCTGGCGGCGAACTCCGTGGCGCAGTATGCGCTGTGGCTGAACGAGGCGACGCCGGCGCAGCACGACAGATTAATTCGTTGGTGGCAGGACGAGATCGAAGGAACCGGGCGGGTACCGCTGATTTCGACCGAGCAGAAGCCGGAGGTACTGCGCTTCGCTCAGGGCACGGACGCGGATATGCGTCTGGAGTGGCAGGAGTTTTTGATCCGCATGGTGGCCAATGCCTTTGGATTGCCGCCGCTGATGCTGGGGCTGGAGGCGGACGTGAACCAGTCGACCGCTTCGGAGATGGCCGACGAAGCCTTCCGCGGAGCGATCTCGCCGCTGGCCCTGCTGCTGGCCGGGCATATTACCCGGGACCTCTTCGGCAAGTGCATCGGCTGGCGGGAGTTTGAGTTTGTCTTCAACGAACTGGGCGCGCGGGACGAGACGACGGAACTAGCGGTGCAGGTGCAACTGTTGCAGGCCGGCGTGTTGACGGTGAACGAAGTGCGGGCGATGCGGGGATTGGGGCCGCTGGGGCAGGATGGCGCGGCGGTGCAGTTGTCGGGCGAAGCGGAAGAAACAGGGAATAGGGAATAGGGAATAGGGAATAGGGAAAAACAACACGGGAGCCGAAGATCGAACACTCTTGAAGCTGGGCAGTAATTCCAAGTCCCTATGTCCCTAGTCCCTTAGTCCCTGCATTACAGAGCGGAGAGCGCATGAGACTGGAAGCGATGGCGGTAAAGATTCCTCAAGTGGACGGACACCCCAACCGGGTGCCGTTCGAGGGGGTGCTGACGATGGTGAATACAGCCAGCGACAAAGCGCCGGCGGGGGCGCGCGGACACCGGGTGATGCTGACGCATGCGGCAGCGGAGAAAGCGCTGCCATCGCTGCTGGGCATGGCGGTGGACTACCGGCCGGGGTGGGACGGGCACGACGCGCGGCACAAGATCGGCCTGCTGACCGAGGCGGACTTGATCGGGCAGCGGCTGGTGGTGAAGGGCTACCTGTATGCGCGGGATTTTCCCGAGGTGGCGGGGGCGATTGAGGCGCAGGTTCCCGAGTCGCTGGGCATGAGTTATGAACTGGCCGACGCGCGGGTGGAAGATATGCGGGCTGAAGTATGGAAGCTGACCCGCGTGACCTTTACGGGAGCGGCCATACTGCTTCGGGACAAGGCGGCCTATCGGGCCACAAGCTTCCGCATGGCGAGTTAGCGAGAAGCAGCTAACAGCACACAGCTAACAGCGGACAGTTAAGAACAGCCCGCCGACAAGTGCAACCGACAACAAAGCTGATAACTGACAGCGGGTAACTGTTTGCTGTCAGCTGTGAGCTGTCAACTAACGAAAGGAATGGCATGGAAAACAAAGAGCAAGAGATAGCGGATCGGCTGGAAGCGGCGACGACCCTGCTGGAACGGACGCTGGGCTGGCTTGAAGAGCGCCAAGGCGCGCTGAGCGGCGAAGTGGAGAGGATCTCGGCGACCATTGAGCAGAGCCGGAGGGAAGCGGAGTTGGCGGAGAAGCTGGCCGCAGCCGAACAGGAGCTAGCCGAGTTGAAGGCGGGGTCTACGCAGAATGTGCTGAACCCGCTGCGCAGGACGCTGCCCTCGACGACCAGCGAGATGCTGGCCAAGCATGGCATCGGCGAGGGCCCGGTGGACGTGCGGGCCCTGGACGCGGCGCTGGCCGGGTTGAGCCTGGAACAGCGCATCGCGGTGAAGACGCAACTACTGCGAGCGGGCGCGATTGCGTGAAAGCAGCTTCTAGCTATTAGCTTCTAGCTTTTAGCAAAAAGCACGTATGGGAAGGCGTATCAGTTGCGGCTGGAATACGACCCTGGGGGAAAGAAACCAGGACCGAGTCCTGCCGGGAGAGATTCAACCACAGCCGGATTCCGGCAGAACAAGCTGGCAGCTAAGAGCTAGAAGCTAGCAGCTAGAACGGCCCCATGGAGGGGGCGGAAAGAGCCTATGAACGCAACCTTTGCAGACATTCACGCGGCAGCAGACTATATCGGGCCGGGCGCTATCGAAGTTCCGTTGTATCAGACCGAAATTTTCGACATCTGCCGGCGTTCGAGCCCCTTCGGGCAGCGCATCAAGCAAGTACCGGCGACCGGGCATCCGTCACGGTTCTTTGAGGAGACGGCGATTCCGAATCCAGGAACGGCTGGCTTCGTGAATCCGCGCAGCATTTCGCCGACGGTGGTGAGCCCGACGCGGGTGGAGCGGAGCGTACCGCTGAAGGCGATCGTTTCGCAGATCAACTACAACCTGTTCGACATCGAACTGGGCGACCAGCAGAAGCAGTTTGCCTATCTGCAGGCCAAAGACCTGGTGGACACGGTGAGCGGCGTGATGGTGGCGCACGACGTGGCGTTGTGGAACGGGAACGACACCAGCCTGAGCACGCCGACGACCACGCAGTACATGGGTGTGGTCTCGCAGATTGCCGCAACTGGCGGCTTGACGACGACCATCGGCACGACAGCTTCGATCGTGGACGGGATCAAGTCGGCAGTAGCGCAGATGGTGGCCTTGAACGGCTACCATGTGCGGCCCACGGCGATCTACGCCAACCCGGTGCTGCTGGACCTGATCGACCGGGAGATGAAGACGGAGTTCAACGTGGTGCTCAATACCGGTCCGATCACCGGCGGCATCTCGGTGAAGATGCTCTCGACGCAGGCGGGCGATCTGCCTCTGATTCCCGATTGGAGCCTGGGCTACACGGGCACGCCGGGATCGGGCACGGCGGTTTTGCCGGCCTACATCGTGACCGAGGATCTGATCGAATACCACTGGCTGGGCGATCCGGCGCCACGCGTCTTCCAACTGGGACTGCCGAATTCTCTGACCTACCAATATGTTGCGGTCAAGTTCGGAGCCGTGGTGGTGAAGGGCGCTAACTACGCTCACTATCAAGTCCTGGTGGACCGGTAGAAAAACAGGGAACAGGGAACAGGGAATAGGGAGTAGAAGACAGTCAGCCTGATTGCTTTCATCGATTCGATTGCGGTGAAAACATTGCTCAACTTTTGCATACAGGCGCGATGAGCACGAATGTCTTTGCTTTCTAACCTTGATCCCTGTTCCCTATTCCCTGCATTTCGAAAGGATAGGTTATGGCATATCTGCAGCCAGCGGATTACCAGAATTACGGCTTGCCGGCAGGAACGACGGCAGATTGGATTACTGCGGCGACGGCACTGATCAACAGCTACTGCAGACGGCCGGACCTGAACGTGATTCAGTACACGGAGCGGTTGCGGGTGACGAGCGGAGCGCAAACGGTGTTGTTGAGCTATCTGCCACTAGCGCCGCTGGGCACGGCCACAACGCCGCTGGTGAGCCTCGAAGGCCGCTATACAAGACCGCGGCGGGGAGAGCTTCCAAACGAGCCGCTGCTGGAGATTGCGCTGGCGTTTTCTCTGCCGGGGCAGTGGACAGCGATAGATCCCAGCACGGTGGACTACGACCCCAATACCGGGGAGTTGACGCTGCCGTGGAGTGTGCTGGGACTGCCTTACAACGAGGTGTCGGCGACCTACACGGCGGGATTGGCGACGATTGGCGACGACGTGAAGACGGCGTGCGCGCAGATTGTGCGCAATGCGCAGTCGACGCCGGCGTTGAACGCGAGCAAGACCAAAATCGACACGATGCAGATGCAGTATTTCTCGAGTTCGCTGGTGGACGAAACAGTGCAGGCCTGGCTGCGTCCTTACATTGCGAACAGGTTGGGGTGAGGGATGAGCGATACGGCGGCGCGCAATCCGGTGGGAGCGCCGCGGATGCTGGCCGATGCCCTGCTGCGAAGCGTGACAGGCACGACGGCCCTTCTGCGGGTGACGGGAGCGATTATAACGAGCAGCCAGTCGGAGGTGGGGCTGGTGGCAACGACTTTTGCCGAAGCGGCGGTGAGCCCGGTAGTGATGCGCAAACTGCGCCCCACATGGCAGGAGAAGGGCGAGTCCAAGTGGGAGCTGCTGGTTTCCGCAACGGGCGTGGAGCAGCAGGTGAATGCGCTTGACCTGGATTCAGCCCAGGCTCTTTTTGCGATGACGCTGACGGTTACGGTGGCGGGGCAGGATTACCTGATTGAATCGGTTGCCGCCAACGAAGCCTTCGGCCAGGTGTACATGTACCGGTTGCTGTTGCGGGAAGCGCGCCAGCAAGCGGTGTGAGAAAAGCAGGGAATAGGGACTCAGGCAGAGGAGCATACGCAAGTCTCGGGCAAGTGTCAGGATTATTGTAATTGCCCATCAAGAGTACGGTATTTTTCTCTGCACTGTCAGGATGCTTCTTTCCCCCAGTCACTAGTCCCTCCGTGGAGCAACTATGCAGAATGCGAAAGATTCGTTTTATATGGCGCTGCGCACGCGGCTGGCGGCGATCAATCCGGAGAGGACGATCCTGCTGCGCGGAGCGGTGCGGCCCGGGATTCTGGCGGAGGAAGCCGAGGCTCCTTTCAGTCAGCTTCCCAACGACGTGTTTGTTCTGCGCTGG
>Ga0182030_10025229_pt1 | contig 10851 bp, 9 predicted proteins | sample 812S3MmetaG_FD_121299 | JGI IMG/M metagenome (GOLD analysis project Ga0182030, IMG submission 121299) | Permafrost microbial communities from Stordalen Mire, Sweden - 812S3M metaG (Illumina Assembly) | ecosystem: Environmental > Terrestrial > Soil > Wetlands > Permafrost | place: Sweden... | reverse complement strand
GATCCTTCAGTTGCTCCGCCGTGACGGCGGAGATCGACGTGGGAACGATCTGGAGATTCTCGGAACGCCGGTTGGCCGTGACGATGATCTGTTCGATGCCGGCATTGTCGGCCTCGGAGTCCGCCTCCGCCACCGCCGCCCAAGCGGGCGGTGCCGACGGAAGCATCACGGCCAGCGCCGTCACCGCGAGGACGATCAGCGGCTGACAAACCTTGGGCATGTGGTCGATTCTTCTCATCGGGGGCGTCCTATGGTTGAGGGGGGCTGCCGTAGGCGTCATCGCCGTAACGGTTGAGGTTCGTGGTGGCATGGAATTGATCGACGAGGACCTGGACCATCTGCTGACGCATCTGGACCAGACTGACCTCGGTCAACGGGATGCGGCGAAGTTCGGCCACTTCGCGCAGGGTGTAGGGCTTGCTGCCCTTCGGTGCGCTGGTGCCGCCAAGGTCGAATACCACGTAGTTCATGAGCTCGGTGAGTGCCGCATCCGGCATGCTCGAGAACGCCACGTTCGGCAGTCGGACCAGATACCGCCGGCCTTCCGGCAGATTGAGAAACACACCCACCTGATCCTTGAGGTCGGGTACGAGGCGCGAATTCGAGACACCCTCGAGACCATGACACCCCCCGCAACTCAGCAGGTAATTTCCGCGGGGCGTGTGGACGTCAGCCGGTTGCGCGGTGAGCACCGCCGGCAGCATGGCGAGCGCCGGCAGTCCCGCAAGGGCCAGCCGGAGCATCCGGAGCCTCGGCAGGCGGCGCGGCGCGGCGCCGTGTGGTCCGGACCGCGGGGGCACGCGTTACTTGGCCTCGCCGACCAGCGCCGCGGTCGAACAGTGATAGGAGGCCGAGGCATTGCCGAAGCACCAGATGATGTCGTTGTTGAGCGAAGACCGGTAGGTCGGCAGTTCCCGGTCGGAGTTGTCGCACCAGCAGGACTTGCCCGCGCCGCACATGGGCTTGCCGCAGCAATCCCGGTACGCGATGACGAAGGATCGCCCGTCCTCCGGATTGACGCACGTACCGATCCAGGAAATCGGCGAAGGCTCGGATCCAGCGGGACAGGTGTGATGGCCGCCGCCGCAGCAGCTGCACAGGACGCCGTCGGACCCGCAGTACTTCCAATAATTGCACTTCGTGTCGTCGGTCGTCTGGGAGTTGCGTTCGAAGTCGGTCTTCGGCCCCGGCGCCTTCGGCTCGGCCGCGCGGGCGGACCGCGCGATCGGCAGCAGGGGAAACGCGGGCGCCGCCAGCATCGCCACGCCGAGCTTCGAGAGAAATCCGCGGCGCGAGGAGAACCGGGCCAGGTTGCGGGTGAGCCGTTCGCCCATCTTATCGATGGGCGACGTCATCGCACGCCCTCCGGTTGCGCCATCAGATAGGATTGCAGTGTGGCAAAGCCGCTCTCCTTGGCGATGATGAGGCTTTCCAGGTGCTCGCGGCTGTTGACCAAACCCTTGGCGGAGATCAACCCCGCGTCGTCCAACAGCACCGCGTACGGCAGCTTGTCGACACGGTACGCGAGACCGATGTCCGGCCCGTTGACGAAGCGTTTGGCGTCGATGCCGAACCGGTCGACGAGCTTGTTCTGCTCCGCGAGGTCGCCGTCGCCGACGAACAGCACGTCGAGCCGCTCGGCTTTGGTGAAATCCTGCGCGACGGGTATGAGCTTTTTGCAGATCGGACAGGTGTTCGAGACGAACAGCAGCAGCAGAGCCCTGCCGGCGGCGAGATTGCCGCCCACCGTGATGGCATTGCCGGCCAGAGCATGGACTTCCAGTTTCGGCGAAGCCTCGCCGACGCCGGGACCGGCCGCGCTGAGCAGTGCGCCCGCCGGTGCGACGCGCTCGTGCAGCACCCCGACCTGGCGCGCCAGCGCAAGCACGGTGAGGGACAGAATGATCACCACACCCCAAAGCAGCCACAGCGAAATCATCGTCGTCATTTCTCAGCTCCCGTGGTAACCGCGCGGCGCAGGCGCCAGGACGGCACCAGGCTCCACAAAATGTTCAAACTCTGTAACAGCACGAACAAAACAGTGCCCAGCATCACGGCCTCGGCCACGCCAGGGTCCGGCAATGCGCCGACGGGGACGACGGCCGGCACCGCCAGCATCGAGGCCAGCCCGGCATTGCGCGCCACCAGGATCCAACTCAGGGTTTGCTTGAAGGCGCTCTGAAAACACCCGCAATCGATGTGGCGGCGGCCACGCCCGAGATTGATGGCCATGGCGGCGGCGAACAGCATCAGCAGCGCGGCGGCGCCCGCTTCGGGCCAGGGCGACGGAGCGACCAACAAGGCCGCGGCCACGGCGGCTTCGGCCAGCGGCAGGAAGAGGGCGAACGCGGGCACGGCGATCTGCGGCATCAGCCGGTAATTGATCACCACTCCCTGAAACGCGAGGCGGTGGCGGATCTTGCCGGACGCGGCGGCCAGGAAGACGAGCGCCATCAGGACGCGGATTGCCAGCGCGATCTCATTCATGGCTAGTTGCCGGTCACGAGGACGGACTCGCCGGCTGCGAACTCGACCTTGCGCAGGATCTCTCCCGTGCCGGCGTCCATCACCACGTCGCCGCCGCCCTCGTCATTCACGAGATAGATCAGGGGCTTCGCCGTATCCTGGGAGACGCCGATGGTGCCGTAATACGGCGGGCGGTCGTTGGCGAGGCCGCTCGTGGGTATCGGCTGCAGCGGAATGCGTTTGACCAGTTTATGGGTGTTGGTGTCGAGCACCCACACTTCGGTCCCACCCTGTTTGTGCGTCCAATAAGTGCCCATATGCATCAGCACGAACAGCCTGCCGCTGGCCTTGTGGTAGGCCGCCGGCTGTCCCCCGCCCGGCCGCCAGGCGAGTTCCTGCACACCGGTGCCGGCGGCTGAATAACCCGCGGCCTGCTGGATGGACCAGGGTTTCTCGACCGCCGCATCGGGACCGATTTTTGCCGGATAGACGAGGCCGGTGTACGAGAGGAACAGCGCCTTGCCCGTGGTGGAGTCGATGAAACTGTTCTCATAGACCGGATCGTTGGTGGCGTCGAAGAAGGGCTTGCTGTGGGTGACGGTGGCCTTGCCCGAACCGCTCAGATTGACCAGCGCCAGCGATCCGTCGCCGCACAGTGACGCAAAATCCGTGTTGCCCCAGGGAAAGATCAGCGCGCAGCCGGGGATTTCGACGGTACCGCCCACCGCCTGCTTCTTGAGGTCGACCCACACCACCGAGGAGGCCGGAAGCATGATGTAGACATAGGCCTTGGAACCGTCGGCGCTGAGCTGGAAGTTGTGGAGTTTGCCGCCGACGAGGGCCCGGCCCGGCAAGGGGATCTCCTTGATCAGATTCAGCGTCTTCGCGTCCCAGATCGACACGAGATCCTGTCGCTGGCCGCGGGAGCCGTGCGCGAAATAAGTCTCCGAGACCAGGAAGCGGCTGTTGTCCGGCGCGATGGCGAGGTTGGAGACATAGCCCGCGGGGATGCTGCCCTCCAGCTTGCCCGAATCCGCGTCGAAGATGCCGAAGAACTGATCGCGAAAGCCGCCGGTGAAGAAGCGGTGCGGTCCGTTGGGTTTGAGCGTGGCGACGTCGCTTTGGTCGGCGACGACCGGAGCGGCGGCGGGTGTCGGAGCGGCGGCAGCCACCAGGCAGGCCAAGGCTCCCGCCCACATCACGCGTATGCGACCCTGAATGGACATGAACTCTCCCAAAGGCAAGTGCGCGGTTCGTCTGCCCCCCCTATTTTTTATCGCGCCAGCCGGATCGAGAGTGGCAGACCGCCCCCCGGACGTGCGAGGCAAAGCGCGCCATTAACATGGCAATTCGCGCCACGGGGCGTGGCGCGGCCCCGCCCGGCGAAACTAGCGGCGCACCCGCGCCATCCGGTGATCGCGGGGCGCTGCGCCGCGCCAAGTCTTGAAAGCCCGTGAGAACGTCGTCGCATCGGAATAGCCCACGTCGTGCGCGATCACGGTCATCTTGGTCTTGCGGTCTTTCAACAAGCGGTCGACGATATGGGCGCGATGCCGGCGCACGAGTTCGCGCAGCGAGGTTCCTTCCTCGGCGAGGCGGCGCTGCAGCGTGCGGGGCGACAAGCCCACTTCAGCCGCGATGCTGTGGACTTCGAGATCCTCGCGTCCCAGGCGCTTGGAGATGACGTGCGACACCTGCGAGGCGCAGCTGTCGAAGACGGTTTCGGTGCGCATCAAGTCGGTCAGATGACGCTCGAGGTATGGCGCCATCCCCTCGCCGCGCGAGGCAACCGCCCGGACCAGATCTTCCGGACGGAAAATCAAGCGGTTCGCGGTCTGACCGAACAGCACCGGAGCGCGAAATATCCCGCCGAGGGCGGACTGGACGTCGCGTGTGTCATGGGGCGCGCGCTCGTGCTCGAAGTGAACCGCGACGGGACTCCAGTTTTCCCCGAGCAGCGAGCGGATCGCCGAGCACGTCGCGGAAAGCGTGAGCTCCGCGTCCTGACGCCGGGGCCAGATGGCGGCATCGCGAATCTGGTAGGCATATTCCGGCATCGCACAGCGGGCATCGAACTCGACCCGCGTCGCACCCTGCAACATGGGAAAGAAATTCTTGAGCTGGCCCAGCGCACATTGCAGGTTCTTCGAGGCCAGAAATATCACACCGATGGGGCCGAGATCCTCCATGCGCGAGCGAGCGCCGAGTTTGGCGCCGAGCGAGGGATCTCCCAGCGCCTGCGCGGCATGCTCGAGGAAGCTCACGAATCGAGCCAGGGGAATCTGTTCGTAAGGATCGGAGAAACCGCCCGCGTACCCAACGTGTTTGCGCAGCAGGCGATCGACGGCCGCGCCCTGGCTGCGCAGTTCATGCACGATTACGGCTAGGACGTTGGCGCGGATCGTGGGTGCAGAGTGCGGCGTGATCATCACGAATCCAGTATTACTGCGTAAGTCGGATGCTGACAAGCGCTGCAATTCATTAATGCCGCCGGCACCCGCCGAGGTCGGCGCCACGCATCATCGTGATGCAGGAGCGACGAGCATTCGACCCATGTCGGTGCGCAGCGGCGACCGTCGCCGACGCGTGAGCGTCACCGCCTCGACAGCACCGGCGGGGGGCTCAGCGCTCCGACGCCGCCCAACGCTTTGTAGATGCCGACCACGCCGACGTTCACCGCACCCTCGGTGTCGGCCACGGCGCTTTCCGCCTCGAGCTGCGTGCGCTGGGCGTCCAACAGCGTCAAGAAATCGGTCACTCCTTCCCGATACCGGTCGGCGGCGAGCTCCGCGGCGCGGCGTGACGCTCGTGCCTGTTCGACCAGGCTCTTGAGCCGGTCTTGCTGATCGCGGTAATCCACGAAGGCATTCTCCGTCTCCTCGAGGGCGTTCAATACCGTCTGCTGATAACTGATCAGCGCTCCGTCCTCGTTCGCGCGGCTTTGACGCAACCTGGCCCGCACCGACGCGAAGTCGAGTGCCGGCCAGCTCACGGTGGGCGCGAGCGACCACGCGCGCGCATCGGTACCCGTCGTGGAACTGAACAGATGCGCGAAATCCCCGGACAGAAAGCCAACGAAACCCGTGACGGTCACCCGCGGAAAGAGATCTGCGGTGGCGACGCCCACCCGGGCCGTCGCCGCGGCGAGCCGCCGTTCGGCTGCGCGTACATCCGGACGGTTGCTCAGCAGCGTCCGCACGTCGTTGCCCCCCTCCCCGATCGGGAGCGCTCGGGCATACGCCGGCACCGCGACCGGCGCGAGCGCTGCATCGAGCGCACCGGGATGTCGGCCGAGGAGAACGGCCAGACGGTAGCGCGACGCCGCCGCCGAGGTCTCGAGCTGCGGCAGAAGCGCCTCCGTGGCCTTCAATCGGGCCCGGCTGCTTTGCACGTCCAGTTCCGTGCCGCGGCCCGCGTCGTAGCGCACCGTGGTCAGCCGCACCGTCTCCGCGGCATTGGCGAGATTGTCCCGCGCCACCTGTATCTGCTGCTGGGTGCTTCGCAGCGAGAAATAATTGCGCGCGACCTCGGCCGCCACGGTGACGCCGGCGTACCGCAGGTCCTCCGCCTCGGCCGCCAGATCCCCACGCGCCGCCTCGACGGACCGGCGCACGTGTCCAAACAAGTCCAGCTCCCACGAGGCGTCGAAACCCAGCGTGTAGCTCTCGGCATCGAAGCGCTGAGTGCCGAATCCAGGCACCTGCTCCTTGCTGTGCGCGTATCCCGCGGTCGCCGGCACGTGAGGCGCGTAGTCGGTCTCGGCGCCCGCGAACGCGGCGCGAGCCGCCCGCACGCGGGCCGCCGCCATCGCGAGGTCGAGATTCGACGTGAGCGCCTGCGCGATCAGGTCATCGAGCACCGGGTCGTCGAACTGCCGCCACCACACCCCATCCGGCGATTGCCCGAGCAGGGGTGCGCCGTCGGTCGACGCGGCGTTGACCAACGTCGCCGGTGGAATCACCGGCGGCCTGAAGTCGGGTCCCACGGCGCACGCCGCAAGCAACGATGCCAGGATCATGATGGGAAAAAGCTTCATGATGTCGTCCTTACCAGGGCAGCGGCTCGCCCCTGTGGATGAAGGCGCCGTTCGGACCCTCGGGCCCGATCAGCGCGAGGGCCACGCCGGTCTTCGCGCCGTCGACGACTTCCATGGGTGCCGACGGGCCGCCCAGATCGGTCTTCACGTGCCCCGGATGCGCGGCGTTCACCTTGATCTTCGTGCCGCGCAGTTCGTATGCGAGTTGCACGGTCCAGCCGTTCAACGCCGTCTTCGATACGTTGTACGCCGGGATCTTGAAGTCATAGACCGGCGAGGACGGATCGGAGTGCAGCGTCAGCGAGGCGAGAATGCTCGACAGGTTGACGATCCGGCCGGCGTCGGATTTCCTCAGCAACGGCAGAAATGCCTGCGTGACCGCGATCACCCCGAACAGGTTGGTGTCGAAGGTTTTGCGCCACGTGTCCAGGGTCTGCGCGGACACGGCCTTGCTCCCCTCGTCGAGACCGATGCCGGCATTGTTGATGAGGATGTCGAGAACCCCGAACTTGTCCGTGACCCAGGCCGCCGCCGCGGCGATGCTGCCGGCGTCCGTCACGTCGAGGGTCAGCGCCTCGACGTCCAGTCCCTCCGCCTGCAGCGTCAGGGCGGCCTGCACGCTCCTGGCACGATCGCGGGCCGCCAAGACCACATGGACGCCTCCGGATTGCGCGAGTTGCCGGGCGGTTTCGAAGCCGATGCCCTTGTTGGCGCCGGTGATGAGTGCGATTTTGCTCAAGGCAGATCTCCTGTGATGGATGAATGAATGAACGGATGCCCCGGCACGGGAACGCCGCTGCGAACCGCGCGCCGGCGCCGCCGGCGCACCAACAAATAGAATACCGGCGTCAGAACCAGCCCGAAGAAGGTCACGCCCAGCATGCCGGCGAACACCGCGACGCCCATGGCATGACGCATCTCCGCCCCCGCGCCGTGACTCAACACCAGAGGAATGACACCCATGATGAAGGCGAACGAGGTCATGAGGATGGGCCGCAGCCGCAGGCGCGCCGCCTTGAGCACCGCGCGCAGCGTCGAAGCGCCCCTGGCCTCCGCTTCGCGCGCGAATTCGACGATCAGGATCGCGTTCTTGCTGGCGAGACCCACGAGCACGATCAGGCTGATCTGCGTGAAGATGTTGTTGTCGCCCCCGGAGAACTTCACCCCAAGAATGGCCGACAGCAGCACCATCGGCATGATGAGGATGACCGCCAAGGGCAGCGCCAGACTTTCGTATTGCGCCGCAAGGACGAGGAACACCAGCAAAACCACCAGGGGAAAGACATAGACCATGGTGTTGCCGGCCAGGATTTGCTGATAGGTCAGTTCGGTCCACTCGAAGGTCATGCCGTTCGGCAGCTCGCGGTGCGCGAGCGTCTCCATGAGCTGCTGCGCCTGGCCGCTGCTGAAGCCCGGCGCGGCCGCGCCGTTGATTTCGGCGGTTGCAAAGCCGTTGTAATGACTCACCCGGTCGGGCCCGGCGCCCGGCTGCACGCTCACGAACGAGCTCAAGGGAATCATCTGACCCGAGGCGTTGCGCGTCTTGAGCTTGACGATGTCCTCGGCCTGCAGCCGGTACCCCGGCTCCGCCTGCACGTTGACCTGATACGTGCGCCCGAAGCGGTTGAAGTCGTTCGCGTACAGCGAGCCCAGATAGATCTGCATGGTATCGAACACATCCTGCAGCTCGATGCCTTGGGACTTCGCCTTCTCGCGGTCGACGTCGGCGTGGATCTGCGGCACGTTGATCTGAAAGCTGGAGAAGAGCCCGGCGAGGCCGGGCGTGGCGCCGCCCTTGGCGATCAGGTTCTGCGTCTGCTTGTACAGTTCCTCGAAGCCGGCGCTGCCGCGATCCTCCACCTGCAGCCGGAAACCTCCGATCGTGCCGAGTCCCTGCACCGGCGGCGGCGGAAATATGGCGATGTACGCGTCCTGAATCGCACCGAACTTCTGGTTGAGGGCGGCCGCGATGGCCGCCGCCGACTGGCCCCGCCCCGTGCGCTGCTCGAAGGGTTTGAGCGTGGCGAAGACGATGCCCGAGTTCGGGCTGTTGGTGAACCCGTTGATCGAGAGCCCGGGAAAGGACACCGCATGGTCCACGCCCGGCTGTTTCAGGGCAATGTCGCCCATCCGCCGGATCACATCCTCCGTACGGTCGAGCGTCGCGGCATCGGGCAATTGCGCGAAGGCGACGAGATACTGCTTGTCCTGCGGCGGCACGAAACCGGTGGGGGTGGTCCAGAAACCCACCGCAGTGAGGCCGATCAATCCGCCGTATACCGCGAGCACGACGACGCCGGCGCGCAGGACGCGGCCGACGCCGCGCAGATAGCCTTTCGCGCCGCGGCTGAAGGACCGGTTGAAGGGCCGGAACAACCAGCCGAACGCCGCGTCGATGAGCCGCTGCAGCCGGTCGGGCGCCGCGCCGCGCGGCTTGAGCAGCAGCGCGGACAGCGCCGGCGACAGGGTCAGTGAATTGAAGGCCGAGATGACGGTGCTGATGGCGATGGTCAGCGCGAACTGCTTGTAGAACTGTCCGCTCAAGCCGCTGATGAAGGCGGTGGGTACGAATACCGCACACAGCACGAGCGCCGTCGCAACGATGGGGCCCGTGACCTCGCGCATGGCGCGCTCGGTGGCCGGTATCGGCATCAACCCATGCTCGATGTTGCGCTCGACGTTCTCGACGACGACGATGGAATCGTCGACCACGATGCCGATGGCGAGCACCATGCCGAACAGACTCAGGGCGTTCAGCGAAAAGCCGAGCATGTGCATGACGGCGAAAGTCCCGATGAGGGACACCGGCACCGCGATCAGCGGGATGATGGAGGCCCGCCAGGTTTGCAGAAACAGGATGACCACGAGCACGACGAGGAGCGTCGCCTCGAGCAGCGTGTGCACCACGGCTTCGATCGAACTGCGGACGAAGACGGTCGGGTCGTACACGATCCGGTAGTCGATGTCCTGCGGAAAGCTCTGTTTGAGTTCGGCCATCTTGGCGCGCACCGCGGTCGAAATGGCGATGGCGTTGCTGCCGGGGCGGGCAAAGATGGGAATGGCGACCGCCGGCGTGTTGTCGAGCAGGGACCGCAGCGCGTAGCTGTCGGAGCCCAGTTCGATACGGGCCACGTCGCGCAGACGGGTGATCTGGCCCGCCTCGCCCGAGCGCACGACGATGGCCCCGAAGTCCTCCTCGGTCACGAGCCGGCCCTTGGTGTTGATGGCCAGCTGGAAATCGGCCGCGTTCGGGGTCGGCGGCGCGCCCAGCGAACCCGCGGCCACCTGCACGTTCTGCTCGCGGATGGCCTTGACCACGTCGCCGGCCGTCAGATTGCGCGACGCCACCTTGTCCGGGTCCAGCCAGACACGCATCGAGTAGTTGCCGGCCCCGAAGGTCTGGACGTCGCCCACGCCGTCGAGTCGGGCCAGTTCGTCCTTGACGCGCAGGGTCGCGAAGTTCGACAGGTACAACATGTCATAACGGTGATGGGGCGAGATGAGATGCACCAGCATGGTCAGATCGGGCGAGGCCTTGTTCGTGGTCACACCCAGCCGCTGCACCTCCGCCGGCAGTTTCGGCATCGCCTGCGACACGCGGTTCTGCACCAGAACCTGCGCCTTGTCGACGTCGGCCCCCAGCTTGAAGGTGACGGTGAGCGTCATGACGCCGTCGGCGGTGGCCTGGGACGACTGGTAGAGCATGTTCTCGACGCCGTTGATCGACTGTTCCAGCGGCGAAGCGACCGTCTCGGCGATGACCTCCGGATTGGCGCCGGGATAGGTCGCCTTGACGACCACCGTGGGAGGAACCACTTCCGGGTATTCGCTGATCGGCAGACCCGGCAGTGCGATCAGGCCCGCGATCAGGATGACGGCTGACAATACGCCGGCAAAAATCGGACGGGAAATGAAGAAATGCGACAGGTTCATGGCTGAGGCCTTGGGGTGACGGCGTGCCGGTTACTGCAGGGAGACGCGGGCGACCTGGCGCAGGCCGTCCTGATTCTCGCTCATGGCCACCTTGGTGGCCGCGACGGTGGTGCCCGGCCGGACGCGTTGCAGACCGTTCACCACGATGACGGCGCCGGGATCGAGACCGCTCCGGACCACGCGCAACCCGTTTACCTCGGGGCCCAGGGTGACGCTCTGGTAGTCGACGGTTTGGTCGGGTCTCAGCAGCATGACGAACTTCTTGCCGAGATCGGTGCCGACGGCTCGATCGTCGATCAGCACGGTGTCGCGGGTGTCGTGGCCCACGAGTCGGATGCGCACGAACAGCCCGGGCGTGAACACGCCGTCGGGGTTCGAAAAGACGGCGCGCGCACGGATGGTTCCGGTGCGTCGGT
>Ga0182030_10025228_pt1 | contig 10852 bp, 8 predicted proteins | sample 812S3MmetaG_FD_121299 | JGI IMG/M metagenome (GOLD analysis project Ga0182030, IMG submission 121299) | Permafrost microbial communities from Stordalen Mire, Sweden - 812S3M metaG (Illumina Assembly) | ecosystem: Environmental > Terrestrial > Soil > Wetlands > Permafrost | place: Sweden... | reverse complement strand
CTCGGGCCGAGGAAGGGTAGCGCGGACCTGTTTCTTAGGTCCGCGGATTTTCCTTATCAATCGGGGACGAGCCGCGGACCTAAAAAACAGGTCCGCGCTACATCTGCTGAATTCCAACGACTTACGCGTCGAGTTTCTGCAGCGCCGAAAACATCAAGTCGCAATCAGCACCCCCCCCGACCCCTTCCGCGACTGAGGAGGGGAGCATTTTCAGAACAGCCTTCCCTGCCAACTGCCATCCTGCGCGCCGCCTCACCCAGGCGCCCTAACTGCTTTTATCCTGTAACTCCTAACTGGGTGACCCAAGTAAGTCATTCCCCTAATTAGTGCCAATTTGAATGCGCCTTCGTATGACATTGGCTTACCGCCCAGTGCCTCCTACGTTCTGCCTACTGCTTTTCGCTGTCTGGCTGTTCTTCCCCATCTACCCTCTACAACTTGCGACCTGCCTTGTTCTCCCCACCTACGACTTGCCACCTACCCTTCTCCACGACTTGTGCACGAGGGGAAAGCGGCGGCACATGGGGCGGTCAGGCAGCAAGTTGGCGGAGGCGCCGGCTTCGGAATCGAAACGATGATTATGCGCCTAGGGATTTGCAGTCTGGGCATACGGTTTCCTCCAGGCGGGGAACCAATGGAACAGCAAACAGCCGCTTGCGGACGATAGCCGCGCGCACCTCCAGCCACTCGCCTCGGACGGACAAGCTACGGCAAAGACTACAGATGGGGATCGCTTGATTCGATCGAGCCGCCCCGCGGGACAGCAGGGTTACAGATTCCCGGGCCTCGGTGCGAACCACCCTTCCCTCGCATTCAATCGCTCCCGCTCCCAGCAAATGCAACGTCAACATCATATGCCTGATCTCCGTCGGGGCATCACAACGAAAGGGAATGGTCATCCCGGAGCGGCGTGATCGCAGGTTACTGTAGATGTTCGAGTAAAGGATGCGAGCCTCCTCACCCGTGATGAAGTGCCAGATGGGCTTCCCCACCACATGCGCTTCGGTGAGTTCGGGGGCCTCATTGCTTTCCGCAAAGTGCAGCCATTCCGGGCTGACGAAGGTAATCTGGTCTGACCCGTCGATCACGTAGACGTAATGAAGGGGTGTTTCAGGCGTCATAAACTTGTTCTCCCCGGGGACAACCCAGGCACACTTCCAACTCCCTGCTTGGGGGCCCCTTCAAACTGCGGGATTCAACAACCCGGCGGGGGCGGTCCACCTTCTCTATCCATCGGCGTTTCCGGCCCCGCACCTTAGCAGGATTTCGCACCTATCACGGGAACGGTAGAGCGATTATTCGGGGATCATCTTCCCCTACATCATGCCGCGGGGCGGAAATGTACTCGAGTATTTTCTTTACTGATAACATCCTTATTTTTAATTGGATATAGCAGATAATCTAAGGTAATAGAGGAAGGCTATGGCCGCCCGCTTCTGTTGGTGGCGGATGTTCTGAGGGGGCGTTCATCAAAATAAAAGCCGCAGGATTTGAACTGCACAAACTCTGTGCTTGTTCATGGTCATGCGGCTCGCTCACGGAATGAGGGTCAGCGCGACAGCACCGCCAGCAAGGCCAAATAATTATCCACCAGGAAGCCCTCATAGCCGCGCGACGTCCCGTCCCACGACTTCCAATCGTAGGATTTGCCATTGGCGCCAAACCCCTGGAAGCCCCCCTTTTCATATCCGGCGAGCAAGGGAAACAGAATGGCGTCGGCGTCGGCGCGCCGGTCCAATTGGTACAAGGCCTGGAGAGTGAAGTAAGCAAAGTCGCCCGTGGCGCCGCCATTTTGGTAGATCTGGAAGCCGTCGGAGCCATCCTCTTTTACACCGCCACCCGAGCTCAGTTCGTGATGAGCGTAATCCTCCCGGCGAACGGGCATCAGGTTGCCAGGCAGGCCGTATTCAAAATGGCTGTAGCCCACCTCTTTCATCTTGGCGAGCAGGCGGTCCATGATCTGATTCGCTTTGTCCCTGGGAACTAAACCGTAGGTGATGGCCACGCTATTCACGAACAGGAAGTAGTAATCGTGCAGCTTCCCGTCGGCGCTCCGCCAGCCGGCCAGCACTCCCGTGGCGGGATCGTAGAAGGTGTCGAAGTAAACGGAGCGGATCTTCTGCGCGCGGGACGCATAAAGCTGCGCATCTTCCGGCCGGTCGGCGCGCCGAGCCATTTCGGCCATTCCCAGCAAGGCATGGTAAGCAAGGGCATTGGAGTAGGCGTCCTGGTGGCCAAAACCGATGGTATCCCACCAGTTGGCCGGGCGCACGGTGAGTACCTCAGGCCACGAGCCGGAATTGCCACTCAGGGGATATTCAATCAGTCCCTGTCCATCGCGATCCATAGCGAGCATCTTGGCAGCCCAATTTCGCAGCCCCGGATAGTTATTCCTCAGCCAGGTATTATCTTTGCCGGCTTGAACGTAGTCGGAGGCAGCGGCCAGCAACGAGGGATAAGAATCCAGGAAATCGTACGGGACATCCGGCTGGACTCCCGCTATGCCGTACGCCTTCATCCCACTGAGGTAGCGGTCCAATGTCTGGCGTATCAGGTCCAGGGCGGTCAGGCCAGGTGCAAGGGGCGGAGTGTGCACGGCCACGGTGGAGTACTCAAAAAGGGTGAAGGCGCACGGGTCGCTGGCCGCGTGGTTGGCCAGCACGCGTAAGCGGGGGTTCAGTTGAAAGATATTGAGCCAATTGCGGCGGAACCCGTCAAAACGGGAGTCGTGTGCAAGTTCCGGCGGGCCAGGATAAATCGCCACCACTTCCAGGTGGTAATCGATGTCGGGCATTCCCGCGGAGGCAGCGGGAAAAGTCACCTTCACGTAATCCTCCGCCCGCTTGGACTGTGGCCTGCCGGGTGACGGATCATCCGCATGCCGCAAGGATTCGTACCCCAGCGCCAGCCCCTTGGCGGGGCTGGAATCTACTCGGAAGGTCCCCTGATCCGGCAGGTGGAGAAGCGCCGGAAGTCGGACGCTGCCGTCATCGCTGATGAATCCCAGCAGCGTGGCATGGATGAGGGAGGAATTAAAGTTCAGCACCAACGGCGGCGGGGGATCCCCTCCGGCAAAATGTGAGCGCAGGTGAATTTGTCGCGCCGTGAACTCGAAAGTCCACCCCGGCGGCGCCGGGGATCGAGTTCCCGAGCGACGATACTCAAACTTCGAGCCGACACGGTGCAATTCATATGTTCCTTCCGGCCTGGCCGGCGGCCGCAGTGCGCTTACGCTAAGTTGGTTCTTGCCCAGTGAATCCACGGCCAGTGCCACAAAGGCAGGCTGGTCCGGCGCTAATTCGATACGCAGGAAAGCGGACTGGTATTGCCGGGTATTGTCTTGCGGTTTTGCCATGCCTAAGGCGAAAGCAAAAAGTGCGGGTATTAAGATCACAACTCTTTTGCCCATAGCTTACTCCTTGAAAATGGATGTCCTCAACGCATGTGAGACTTAGCTCGCCTTTGGCGAAGCTACAGCTTCCGGGCCTAAGGCCCCCCTCGAGGGCTTGGCTATTTTCGGACCTGGAGGACCGGCCCCTTTTCTGGAATCCACTCCAGCTATTTTGTATCAGTCCCCTGTTGTCCTTGCCAAGGTCTAATTGGGGCACGAAAACGACTTGCACCGCGGAGGCCTACTCCGGCTTTCGCCTGTGTGCCTGTGCCAGGAGACCAAATCTAGCCCGGACTTCTCACTACGGTTGGACACGGCCGGAAGGGCGGGGCTTCAGCCCCGCCGAAATCGGGGCTCCCACCCTCTATTCGTCCCGCGCCCCGCGCAGCTTGCGGCTGCAAACTGCGCGGGGTGCGGGACATGGAAATAATCAGGAGGGCTTTGCAGCGGCGGGGCTAAAAAGCACGCATGCCTTACCCAGGTCCCGGCCACCGCCGATTGTTTCCACTCACGCCCTGAGGCCCTTTGACTCAATTGGCAGACACGATTCTAGACATCCAAATTGCCCAGCAACTATCTCGTGAGATTTGGCCGCCTACTCCTTCCGTACCTTGCTCTCCGCCAGTTTCACCGCCGCGTCCAGCGCATCCGCTGCCTTCACTTTCACATCCGGTTCTACACCCGTTACTGCCCAGTCGGGCTCTGAGTAGGGATTGATCGCTCTGGTCTCACGAATACCCATGAGAATTTGGGGTTTGTCGCGATTAGACGTCTTGAGGCGATAGGCTTCTGTCCTATAGCCAGTTTAGAGCGTCTATAACGGCATCGGCGTTGTCAAGCCCTACTTTTCCGTGGGGGCGGCGGTTGGATTTTTCTCGAGCCTTTGCCCTTGTGGATTCGCTTTGGGCGCATCCCGACCAAGGCTCGCCTCATCGAATCTCGGGATGGAACGCTGGGGTTCCACCCGACGGATGGGGATTGGGCCGCACGCATGAAAACCACTGCAGGCGCCACCCGGCCCATGTTACCCACCCTTGACCGCCCGATATTCCTGTGCTACCCTTCTCGGCTATGGCGCAGTCTACCTATGTCCCAGGGCTGGGCGTGGGAGAATCGAATATTCTGGATTCGCCCCGGCACTCGGCTGTCGTCCGAGTCACTCACTGGCTCACGACGATAACCTTCATCGGCTTGCTGGTTAGTGGGACCGCCATTCTCCTGGTTCAACCTAGTCTCTACTGGGGGGAAACGGGCTCCTTCGTTACCCCGTCTCTGATCGATTTGCCGTTTCCTTACGTATCAAGGGGCCAGTCTGGCTGGGGCCGGCATCTCCATTTCCTTTGTGCCTGGGTTGGTATATTGACCGGCCTGGTTTATGTCGTCTTCGGCCTCTTCACACGGCATTTCCGCAAGAATTTGCTGCCCGCCAGGGGGGACTTTTCGTGGTCCTCCATCGTGCAGCGAGCTTCGATTCGCTTCTGGCCGGAGCGCCCTCTCGAAGATGAATCCCTGACGTATAACGCGGTTCAGAGAATCACCTACCTGGGAGTTATATTCGTCTTGTTTCCTGTGATGATTTGGACAGGTTTCGCCATGTCTCCCGGTATCACCTCGGTCTTCCCCGTGCTAGTCAATGTCCTCGGCGGTCACCAATCCGCACGAACCATTCACTTCTGCGGGGCAGTTTTACTTGTCGCGTTCCTTTTCCTCCACATTGCCATGGTTTGTCTCGCCGGTTTTATGCATCGCGTCGGGGGGATGATTACTGGTCATGTTGCCGCCGGGAAGGAGCCCTCATGAACCGCAAAATCTCCCGGCGAAAGTTGATCACGACCAGCCTGGCGTCTGCTGCCGGTGTCGCTGGCCTGGGGGTCGCTGACCACCTTGCCCATCGCTACGGTCTCGTCCCGCCCGATGCCGAGGGTTTCTACGGCCCGAGCAACACCCTCACCTATGCTGCCCAGCGCCTCCTGATGTTTCATCATCCCCTCGGCCGCGAATTTGACCGCAGCCAAATCTCAAAAGGCGTAATTCCTGTAAAGGGCCAGGTTCCCGCGACCGAATCCTATCGACAGCTATTGCGCGGGAGATTTGAAGACTGGCGGCTGACCGTCGACGGCATGGTCGCCCGGCCACATTCCTTCTCCCTCGCGGAACTGAGACAATTCCCTGCCCAAAATCAGGTCACCCTACATGCTTGTGAACAAGGCTGGTCTTTCATTGCCGAATGGACCGGAGTCCAGCTCTCCTATATCTTGAATTTGGTCGGAATCCGCCCGCAGGCAAAGTACGTCGGCATCTTTGCCTATGACAAAGTCTGGGACACTATGGACATGTTCGACGCCTGGCATCCGCAAACCTTGATTGCCTATGGTATGAATGGACAGGATCTCCCCGCACCCCACGGGGCTCCGGTTCGTCTGCGCGTGGCGCGCCAACTTGGTTACAAGAACGTGAAGTATCTTTCCCAGCTCATCGTAACCGATAATGCGAAACAATACGGAAAAGGGCTGGGAGGCAAGGCTCCCGAAGGAGGGTGGGCCTGGTACGCCGGCATCTAAGAAGGCTGGGTGGCCTACACATCTGGCTTATGACGCACAAGTCTTTTCGATTCACCGTCGCTCAAACTGCCATTCTGAGCATTGACAGCCGTTCGGCTGCCCATGACAGGCAGAAACTCGTGCCGAGGAAGGGTAGCGCGGACCTGTTTTTTTAGGTCCGCGGCTTTCCCTTGTCCATCGGGGACGTGCCGCGGACCTAAAAAACAGGTCCGCGCTACGCCTGCTTTTGGGGCGAAGAACCCCCGTGGTTCGCCCGCGTCATGAAACCCCGCAGACTGCCGGGGCCCTTCACTGCTGGTGAGAATCCAGCGCTAGAACAGGAAGTTAATTCACTATTCTATTCGTAGTGTCGCCGTTATAGCGTCTGAGAGTCAGTTTGCCAATGCGTTCGCTTGCTGGTGTCGTTTGCTGGGCGGGGAAACAAACTTCACCTTACGAAGCGAGTTCGACGCCCCACTGAAGGAGATTGACGTTCAAGATGGGCTTGCCGCAATCAAGGTCACAGCCGGCAACACTATCTAGGGAATTACCGCTCAAGGTGATGGTAGAATGCGCCTAGCATTCGGCGAGGAATTGGCGCGCCGCCCCCGTGAGCAGTGCGCCAGAAGTAGCCGGAGTCTAAGCCAGGGCGCTCGAAAATTCAGTTTGGATTAAGGATGGTCATATGCGCAGAAGGAAGTTTCTCCAGACCTCCGCGGGGCTAGGTGCTCTGGCGGGGATGGGAATCCCCGGCCTTACAGTTGATGGCTGGGGCGGGGACGCGGCCGCTGATGATGCATTGCCTTCAGCAGACGAGCCAGCCGGCAAGATCGGCCGGCCGGTGCGGGTCGTGAGCCTTGCTTACAAAGGTCATGAAAGGCCCTTGGAGAACGTCGTCCAACTCGTGGACAGTGAAGGAGCCCGAGGCGCGGATATCATCGTCCTGGCCGAGACTTACCGGGGACTGAATGCGACCAGTGAGGAAACGCTCGACGGTCCCGCGGTCACGGCGATGGGCGGGTTGGCCAAAAAGCATCGAACGTATATCGTTTGCCCCATCGACCGGAGAGACGGGATCCATCGCCTCAACTCCTGCGTGCTGATTGACCGAGAGGGACGTGTGGCCGCCGTTTACAACAAAGTCTTTCCGTGGCTTCCGGAATTTAAGCGCGTGCCGCCGATCGAACCCGGACAGGAAACGGTGGTTCACCAGGCGGATTTCGGGCGGGTGGGCTTTGCCATCTGCTTTGACTCCTTCTTTAACGAAGTCTGGCAGCGCCTCGCGACCCAAGGGGCCGAACTGGTGATTTATCCCAGCGATGCCCCTGGCGGGATTTTACTGGTGGCCCAAGCCGTCAACTATCACTATTACATCGTGAGCGCCACCCACACTCCCGATTGCCAGGTGTTGGATATCACCGGGGAAGAACTGATCTATAAGAAGGGCGACGACCTGCTGATTACCCGCATCACCCTGGACCTGGATCGGGGAATCTATTGCACGGATTCCGTCGAAGCCAACAACGGGGGCTCCGTGATTCGTGATAAGTTGCTGAAGGAGCATGGCGACGATGTGATGCAAGATAAGTCCATCGAGCGCGACGGATGGTTTGTGCTCAAGGCGAAACGCCCCGGAGTGAGCGCGCGGGAGTTGGCCCGTAGTTATGGTCTGGAGGAACTGCGGGACTTTATCGAACACTGCCGTCAAATTGTTGACCGGCGCCGCGGGTGGGAATTCAGTGAGAAACTCTGTAAGCCCCAATCGTCGTAGCGAGTGACGGGTTGCAGAAATGAGCGACCCTATTTGTAGCCGGGCGAAAGGACGGGGCTTCACAGGCTGCGTAAATCCTCTTCCGTGCTGTCATCCTGAGCGCAGCGAAGGATCTTGCTCTGAGCATTTTCAAGGCAGTGCGAGATTCTTTCTTCGCAATGCTCAGGACCGCCTGTGGCTCCTCCGAGTGACAGTCTTGAAGGGTTTTTCCACAGCTTATGAAGCCCCGCTCTTCCGGGAGCCGTGAATAACCATGCTTATTAATTCAATTTGGAATTAGGAGCCGGAAACATGGCCTCACACGATAACGACCAAACGCTGGGCATGAATGCGCGGATTTGCCGGCGGGATTTTCTAAACTCTACCCTGCTGGCTTCCGGAAGTGTGCTGCTCAAATCGCTGACCCCTCTTCAGCTTCTGGGGCAGCAGGCGGATTGGGGAGGCTATACCGGAATGGGAGATTACGCGGGCGCGAACGGAAACACGGAAGAAGTGATGCTCGCCGCGCATGCCGTGCGGGATGGCGCTTTCGATTCCCCCTCGGCACAGGGGGTCGATACCGGCGAGGTCTTTGACCTGGTGGTCGTGGGGGGAGGCATCAGCGGTCTTGCATCCGCGCTTTACTTTAAAGATGCGGCGAAGCCCCACCAGACCTGTTTGGTGCTCGAAAACCATCCTATTTTTGGCGGTCAGGCCCGGCGCAATGAGTTCATGGTTGACGGACACCGGTTGATTGCGCCGCAAGGCTCCAACTGGTTTTGGATACCCCCGTCTTCAAAGGAGATGGGAGATTTTTACGCCCGCATTGGTGTGAATCCCAGTGAGTTCAAATACCAGGAGTGGGGTGGACCGCCCCCGGCTATGCCGTTGAGCCGCACCAGTTATCACTTCGCGCGCAATCTGCCTTCGCCTCCTAACTTCGGTTTCTATTTCGGGGAAAAGTTTGGCCAGCGGCCGGGAAAGTGGGTGGTTGATCCCTGGAAAAAACTGGATAGCCTTCCCCTATCGGCTGAAATGCGGTCCGATTTCGCCAAGTATCTTCAGGCCGTGATTGATTATCACCAGTCCCACCGACATGAGAGCGATGCGGAAATGCGCCACCTCGATACCATGACCGCAGAGGATGTCCTCATGGAGCGCCACGGCATAAGCCGCGAATTTATCCGCCTGTTCGTGGCTCCCCATTTGGCCGCGGCGATTGGAGCCGGCCCCGACGCAGTAACCGGCTGCCGTTATACGGTGTATGGGTCGGGTGATAACCTTACGCGCCACAGCTTTCCCGGAGGGAACACGGGTTTCACGCGCCACATTGTCAAGACGCTCCTTCCTGAGGCTATTTCCGGCCCGCGCACGCTCGAAGCGGTGTGCCGAAACCGTATAAATTTCACCGCGCTGGACCGCTCCGGCAACCAGGTTCGCATTCGCCTGCACTCCACCGCCGTCCGCGTGGAGCACGAAGGGGAGCCGGAGAAATCCGAATTTGTCCGCATCATGTACACGCGCGACGGCAAAGTCTATCGCCTGAAAGCGCGTGCCGTGGTTATGGCGGGGGGCGGCTGGATTACCAAGCACGTGGTGCGCGACCTGCCTGCCACCCATCGCCAAGCCTATGACCAATTCAATTACTCCGCCACAATTGTGGCGAACGTGGCGCTGCGCAACTGGCGGTTCCTCCACAAGCTGGGCCTTTCCGGCGGGCGCTGGTTTGAGGGTTTCGGTTATTGGACCGAGGTGCGAACCATCGCCACGTTTGGCTCCGACTCGCCCACCATCGGACCGGATTCTCCCACTGTCTTGTCCCTGATCGTGCCTTTCTTTTATCCGGGCTTACCGGCGCCCGAGCAGTGCAGCAAGGGCCGGGCGGAGTTACTCTCCACTCCCTTTCGTGATTTCGAGCGCAAGGTCCGCGAACAATTTACGGAGATGTTTTCAACGTCGGGATTTGACGCGCGGCGGGATGTTGCCGGCATCATCCTGAATCGTTGGGGCCACCATTTTATTGTTCCTCAGCCGGGAATCACGTTTGGAAAAGACGGGAAAGGGGGGCCAGCCGAGGTGCTGCGCCGGGCCCCCTTTGGCAGGATTGCCTTTGCCAATACGGATCTTTCAATAGATTCAGGTCATGATCGGGCCATCATCGAGGGCCACCGTGCCGTGACGCAGCTCCTGCCCGTCGTGTAGCCGGTGGACCTCCAGAGATTGGGTATAGGGTTGGTTTAAGTCCCAGCACGGTTTACATAAGAGGTTTTGAGGAAACTATTCATCAATCTGTTCCCCAGAGACCCCCTCACCCACCGCCTTGCGGTTCCCCCTCTCCCCCAAGGGGGAGAGGGAAGAAGAATTCTTTGTTTTGGTCCTGGATGCATGAGTCGTTCCGTCCCAAGAAGGAGCGGGTGCTGACCACAAAGATTACTGCCCTCTCCCCCTTGGGGGAGAGGGGGAACCGCAAGGCGGTGGGTGAGGGGGTCGAATATGGGGAACGGTCAGCTTAAGATGGACAGCATTGGTTTTAGCCCATTTGTAAAACGCTGCCAGCGAAGCGAACTTCGCTCTCCAAATCACGTTTCCGAGGTAAACATGAATAAACTGACTCGCCGATCGATGCTGCGCCGATCCTCCGCCCTGGCAGGCGCCGCAGCCACGTTACTCCCCGTGGGCAATTCCAAGGCGCAATCGAAGCCACCCGAGCCGGACCGGAAACTGAGAGTGGTTGCGGTGGGAGGCCACTGTGACGACCCCCAGACCTGTGCCGGCGGAACCTTGACGCTTTATGCCGATCAAGGGCACGACGTGGTCGCCGTCTCGTTAACCGGATCGGTGCCTGCCCCGGATGCCAATCCCGAAGATCGCATAGTCAAGGACATGCAAAATTGTATAAAGATGGCGGAAATCTTAAAGATGCGCTTGGATTTCTTGAACTACGGCGGATCGAATAGCGGCCAGTTTACGCTCCCCATCCGCTATGGCACCGGATCAGAAATCACCGGACAGCGCTATAACGAGTTCACAGAAATTCTATTGGACAAGTACAAACCCGACATCGTTTTTACTCACTGGCCGATCGATTTCCACATGGACCACCGGGCCGCTTCACTGCTCACTTATAGTGCCTGGTTGGCCAGCGGAAAGAAATTTCCTCTCTACTACTTT
>Ga0182030_10025226_pt1 | contig 10852 bp, 13 predicted proteins | sample 812S3MmetaG_FD_121299 | JGI IMG/M metagenome (GOLD analysis project Ga0182030, IMG submission 121299) | Permafrost microbial communities from Stordalen Mire, Sweden - 812S3M metaG (Illumina Assembly) | ecosystem: Environmental > Terrestrial > Soil > Wetlands > Permafrost | place: Sweden... | reverse complement strand
ACTAGTTGTTCGTCACCACGACGCGATCGACAAAATTGACGCAATTCATGCCTCAGTAGGCTGCAGGGGTGAGTGACGACAAGAGTGACCAATTCTCCGGCCCAGTTCGTCTCGAACGGCCCGCGACGGGCGGTGCCGTCGGACGCCTCGATGACGGTCGCGTGGTCTTCGTGCGCCACGGCCTTCCGGGCGAATTGGTCCGAGTTGCCGTAACGGAGTCGACGTCGAAATTTTCACGCGGCGACGCCGTCGAGGTCCTGGAAGCCAGTCCCGGTCGAGTCGTTCCACCGTGTCGTTACGCCCACCCGGGAGGTTGTGGCGGCTGTGACTTACAGGACGCGTCGGCCGAGGAGCAGATCTCGTGGAAATCGTCACTGGTGACTGAACATCTGCGAAGGATCGCCGGGGTCGAACACGAGATCTCGGTGACGCAACCAGCCAGCGAGCCGCAGGGCTCGCGGACTCGCCTTCGCTGTGCGGTCGACGACGGCCGACTTTCGCTGCGCGCCGCGCGGTCGCACGATTTGGTCACCCTCGACGCCTGTTGGATAGCCAATCGAAGGTTCGCGCCCGCCTTCGCGTCGTCGTGGCACGGTGCCGAAGAGGTTGAGCTGCGAGGTATCGGCGAGGGCGATCCCTTCGCGGTCGTTCGCCGGCTCACGCCGCGGGGCATGATGCACGAGCTGTGCTCCTTGCGCGGTGAACCGCTCGAGCCCTCAACGCATTCGCGCGTCGACGTGCGCGGTCACGTGTTTTCGGTGGGACCGCGTTCCTTCTGGCAGTCGCACCGTGACGCACCGACGATGCTGCTCGACACCGTCCTCGAACTGGCGCGCGCGCAGTCCGATGACTACATCACCGACCTCTTCAGCGGCGTCGGGCTGTTTTCCGTGCCCCTGGCCAAGGTCGTCGGACCGGGGGGACGAGTGACGGCGGTCGAGTCCTCGCCGTACGCGGTGCGCGACGCTCGAGAGAACGCTGAAGGTTTTCGCAACTTGAAGGTTCGTGAGTGGTCGGTGACGCCGCGATCGGTCAACGACTCGGTGGACGAAGACAACATCGTCGTCCTCGACCCTCCTCGGGGCGGGCTGACCAAGGGCGTGGCCGAAGCGATCATTCGACGGCGACCCCGTCGAATGATCTACGTCTCGTGCGACGCAGCGACATTTGCCCGTGACCTCAAGATTTTGCTCGCCGGGGGCTTCACGATGAGCGAATTGCGAGTGTTTGACCTGTTTCCGATGACCGAGCATGTGGAACTTGTCGCAAGCCTTGACTTCTCGACCTAGAGGGTAGAGAGTGATTTTGAGGGCGAGATGACCTCGACCCTCAAGAGGGGGTTGAGCATGCCATTCAAGTTGGATCATCACCACCGAATCACCGCCCAAAAGCTTTTCAGTCATCCGCTCTGTCACAACATTCAATGGCACGACGTCTGTTCACTACTCGGACGTTTTGGCGAGGTATATGAGACGCACCGGGGCAACTGGGCGGTGACCATCGATGGCGAGACGACGTCGTTTGGCTCAACTCGTTCGCGCGACCTCACCGAAGCCCAGGTGGTGAAGGTTCGCCACTTCCTGCGTGCATTCGGCGTGACGAAGGAGCTCGTGCAAGCGGCGTAGTGGTGCTCGGCCAGTACCGTAAAGGTGGTGGCCGCACCGCTCATCGTTCTCGTCCCTCCCTCGGAGGCCAAGACGCCCGGCGGCACGATGCGGGCGAGTGTCGGCGCGTTCGATACCGTGCTCGAAGAAGATCGTCGTGACGTCATCAAGGCCCTTATCGCGATGCTGGACGGGTCGACGACGCGACGCCAAGAGATCGTGCTGAACGCCCGCGGACCATTGTTAGAACGGGCCCTCGAGTCCACGAGGCACTTGGCTGATGAGCGCGTTGCGCGCCTGGCGGCGTGGCGGCGTTACAGCGGCGTGGTGTGGTCGCACCTGGGTCCCGCGTCACTGGAGCCGGCGCAGCGTCGACGAATACTCGTCCCGTCGAGCCTCTACGGCATCACGACGGCCGAGGATCGCATCGCTGACTTTCGGCTCAAGATGAATGTCGGCGTCACCCCGCTCGGCACGATGTCAACGTTCTGGCGACCGAAGGTCACCCCGGCACTGGCCGCGCACGCGCAGCGTTCGACCATCGTCAATCTCTTGCCCCTCGAGCACGAGGCGGCCCTCGACTTGGGGGAGCTCGCGAGCACGCGTCGCGTCGTGCGAGTGCAATTTCTTGATGGCGAAGGCGGTACCACCGTTGGTCACGACGCGAAAGCGGTGAAGGGAATCCTCGCGCGTACCTTGCTCACTGAGGGATTGGATGCGCTGTCGACCTTCGAATGGCAAGGTTGGCGTTCGGTCATGGCCGAGGGCACCTTTCAGATCGTGTCTCCCTCACAGCGCAACCTCGACGGTTGGGTCACCAAGAGAAAAAAGGCATGAATTCATGTAGTTCTGAGAATGACTTGGGGACTGACCTACCAGACATACCCGGCGCAGCCGATAAATGATGCCTACTCGACGAGTGACTGTCAGCCGATCACGAGTTTCACGATCTGCTCGCAGGACCACCTCCCAACCCTCATCGGTTCATCATGCGAGGGTGAGGACCTCTTCTAGGTTGAGTAAGTGGCGTAAACCACCACCGAGACGATCTTGGGAATCGAGCTGGTGTTGAAGTCTCCGCTGCCGTAATTGACGGACCCGGGCGCATCCACGGACACCTGTCCCACCTTGATCGAAATCGGCTTCCCCAACGTGACCTGTTTGCCCAACGCGGCTTGAGCACGCTGTCGAGCGTTTGCGGCCGCCTCTGCCGTGAGAGCGGGTCGCAGTTTCTTCAATCCATTGAAGGTGTACTGCGGTTGTTGGGCGATGAACGGAACGTTGTTGGCGAGCAGGAGATTGCTGACGCCCAGAACACGCTGCATGGCGGTCAGGCGAGAGGACTGCACGGTGACCGTTTGGCTCATAGTGAAACTGGTCACTTGACCGGTCGCCTGTGTATTGGGTTGCACATATTCCGTGCCAAATGAGATTTCGTCGTTGAGAGCTCCGGCGGCGATAAGCGCGTTGCGAATCTGGGCGGTCCACCCCTTCAATTGCGCCAGTGCCGCCGAGGTTGTCGACTTCGTGCTGGCCACACTTGCCTTCCATTGGAATGTGTTGGACGTGACTGCCTGTTCAGCGGAACCGGTAATCGTGATCTGGTTGGTCTGCGGTTGATTTCGGTTTCGGATCCCCGATGCTACGGAGAACGATCCGATGATGAACGCCGCCGAGAGGATGATCATTCCAATCAACTGCTCGTGTGACCGAATCGAGCCTTTCTTCCGGGACACCGGTTCTTGGTCTTTATCATCGATGCCGATGGCGGCTCCCTCTTCGGCACTCACGGGTTGACGTTATCCCAACTCTTACGCCGTTTTTTTGACCAATTCGCTGCGAACTGCCCTGTGCGTCAGGATGTCAGTCCCATGACTTGGGGACTGATATACCTGACGCACCCGATGGGGGCGTTGAATGAGGTCCCTACGGAGATTCCTCATCGGGAATAAAGACGTTCTGGATTGCTCTAATGCCCCCAACGTAGGTGTCAACGGAAATGTCGGGGGGCCAAGTGACATCACCCTGAACGGGCCAGATTCTCTTCATGACGCTCTGGTGGTCAACTCCCGTATCGACCTTCATGGCGTGGGTGAGGTTGTGCCCCCAGACTTGCAAGACGACGAATCCAATCGAGAAGGTGCTCACGTACATCCAGCGCCCATCGACAATGTCCTCTCGCACTTGCTTGACAAGGCCGTCATCACTCGTGTCGATTCGCGTCCGACGAATCTTTTGCAGAACGGTGTCCGCAAGTTTCATTTCTTTCGTTGGGTCGATACGCCCAATCCAGACGACATGGTTCTTAAGCGGTTGCTTTTTCTTGTAAAAGGCTCCGTATTCAGAGTCTGGTATCGATCGATTCTGGGGCGACTGGTGGTCAAGTACCAGTACCGTTTTGATCGCCCAATTCGCAAGCGCAAGTTGTTCCGCAGGGGTAAGTGATGTGGAAGCATTCGCGGTCATCATGGGCGTGATTACGGGGCGCACACGAGTTTCCATCGCGTTCATCCAACCCCCGTTGCAGTCCTCGCAAAAACCCCAAATCCTGTCCTCAAATGGCGCGGATGAGAATCGGATTGGCTCTCCGTCGCCAACGCCAATCTCGACCGTTCCCCTTCCTACGATTATTCCGTCGAACGCATCCTTCATCCATTCAGCGAATAGGTGCTCGCGACTGTCCTTCGCAGTGGATGGACCACAGAAATTGCAAACGCACTTGATGGGTTTTTGCGTGCTCATGCCATACCGTAACCCTCTAGCCCTAGGATGTGCTTATGGAGAAGCGTCCACCAAAGGCCAAGAAAACAAAGGCCAAAACGGAGTCCGAGAACTTCGAGGACGTAGCTCGAAAACTCTTCAAAGTCCCCAAGTCAGAGATAACCAAGAAGAAGGCTTAAGCCTTCAACTCTGCGTACGTAAGTCGCTTCCCAGCAACGCCCGCAGTCACGTTCACCATGCGCTGGTAGTCCGTCAAATCACGGTTGTTGAACGAGAACGTTCGCTCGGCCACGTAGCGGTTTGTGTGCTTGGGAAGGTTGTGTGTGTAGGTGCCCTTCCACGCGCGCTTGTAGAGGTTCCAAAACGACTCAATCGAATTCGTGTGGGCATCGCCTCGAACGTACTCACCTGTTCCGTGATTCACGGACTCGTGTGTGTAATCGAAGCCAAGCCAGTTGTACATACGCGACTGGTCGGTGTAGATCGTCGAACCGAACTGCACCCAGTTGTGGACGCTTGCGATGAGGTTCTTCTGCGACACGCGCTCGACCATGGCAGCGCGAACTTCACCACCGCGCTCGACGGCTCCGTGAATGGCAACCTTGTCAACAGAACCCGAACCGGTGACCTTGCGCTTGCGATCAGCAGCCGACATGTTCTTAGCGAGTCCACCAACGTAGGTTTCGTCAGTCTCGACGGTGCCCGACAACTTGCGAAAGGTTCCGCTTTCCATGGCGAGGCGAATGCGGTGGTTCATGAACCATGCGGTCTTTTGGGTAATGCCAAGCGACCGACCCAACTCGTGCGAGGAGATTCCGTTCTTGGAGTTGGCAATCAGCCAAATGGCAGGGAGCCACTTATCAAAGCCCATGGGCGAGTCCTCGAAGATGGTCCCGACTTTGATGGAGAACTGACGCTTGCACGCCTTGCACTTCCAAATCTTTCGAGTCGTGATGAAGGAAGGGTCTGCGCCTCCACAACGGGGGCACGCAACCTCGCCGTCAGTCCATCGCAGGCTCTTTACAAACTCAAAGCAACGGGCCTCGTCAGCAAAGTAACGAACGGCCTCAATCAGGGAGTGTGGAAGTTTTGGAGTGGTGTTCTTCATTGGTACATCTTCCCAAATGGGTGTGACATCTACTCACGACTCATAGTCGTAGGCTCCCGGAAATGGAACGCCTTCGTCCGTGGCTTGTCTGGTGGGCAACCGTGATTGCGACCGGTTACTTCTCATTTCTGTATCTGCACAGTTGGAAGGCGGTGGCCGCACTTGCTGGCGTTGCGACAGGTGCTATCGGATTTGGATTGATTTTTCGCGACCTTCTGCGTCGTCGCCCGAAGATCGAATGGGGCGCACCAGAGTCAAAGACAATCCAAGTTGAGGGAAGAGGTGGCTACATCGCCTACATCACTGTGGCAAACCGTCCGAAAGTTGGGATGGAGTCCATTCATGCAATGAGCGTCACCCTTCGATACAAGAATACTGATACGGGTGAAATCTTGTACGACCGAATCATTGGTAGGTGGTCTCATTTGAGGCGAATCGATGACCCTGTCGAAGCCGACGCCCACAGGCGTGTCGTCTTGGAGGGCGATGGGTACCCATACCGCATCGAGGTGGCAGCCGGGTTCTCAGGTTCACCAGGCATGTTCGTAATTGATGATCGGCAAAAATTCCAGCAATTGAATATGCGGCCGCTTGGGGTTGGTCCCGTGACCGTCGAAGTGAGGCTTCAGGGCGCGACCCCAGGACGGCATATTGACGAAACTCGCAAATATAAGATGACCGGACTTGCGCACTCAATCGAAGTCGAAGTTATATGACCTCAATTTCGGGTGCGTCAAGTATGTCAGTTCCATGACTTGATATTGATATCAAAGTAATATTAAGATGATGTCATGTTGATATTAGAACTACTAGCAGGCATCCGTGAGGACTTCAGTGCATTGGGTCAGCTCGGGGGACCCGAGACGGCGTCAATCGCCGAGCGCCTGAGCGCCGCCATCGAGCCGTCGCTGCGCGCGCATTTCCTCGAAGCCATGGACCACGTGATCCAGGAGTTCAATCTCCAGGACAGTGTCGCGCTGACGTTGAACCTCGAAGGCGATCAGATTCGAATGAATCGTGTGGTCGCGGTCGAGGGCAACGTCGCCGCCCCGACGCCGAGTGACTACTCCGCGCGCATCGCGTTGCGACTCAGCGATGGCCTGAAAGAGGACATCGAACACCTCGCGACGGACGCCGGATCGTCAGTGAACTCATGGATCGTTCGCACGCTAGAGCGATCCGTGCGCAGCGACCCGACCGAGTCCGGATCGCACAATCCGCGACAACTTCGCGGCAAGGGCCGCGCCTAAGAGTTCGCGAAGGAGCGCACCATGTTCAGCAGCACCACGTCCGACAAGTCGTCGGGGTACCGAGGGGGAGATGCAGTGACAGCCAAACTAGAACGCCATGAAGTATTCGAAACATCCGGCCCCGGAACCGTCCGTGTGACCACGGCCAGCGGCGACGTGACCATCGGAGCTTCGGAGAGCAATGTGATTGAGGTCACCCTCAGCGTCAAGGATCCTTCGTTCCAACGCATGCTCGACGAGGCCGTCATCGAATTCGACCGGCAAAAGAATTCGTTGGTCGTTCGGACTCGAACGCATGAGAACTTCAACGCCATGCGTGGCTTTAAGGCCGCGATTCGTCGTAGCCCCTGGTTCGAGTTCGGTGGATCCGACCCCGATGTCCACATCGCGCTGCCGGAGGGATCGAGCGTTGAAGTGATGACGGCCTCGGGCGACACCGAGATCATCGGGGGCCTCGCGAAAGCCACGGTGACCAGCGCGTCCGGGAATGTATCGGTCGCCGACGAAGTGGGCGTTCTCGAGATGAAGACCGCCTCCGGGGATGTCACGACGGCCACCGTTCGAGAGAGCCTGACGTGTCACAGCGCCTCGGGCAACGTTCGCTGTGACGGCGCCGGCACCATCACGAAGATTCGCACCGCCTCGGGCAGCGTGCGTTTGTCGGTGGAGGTCCCCTCGGACATCTCGGTGCGGACGGTTTCGGGCAACGTGGCGGTCTCCGTGGCGCGCGGACTGGAAGTGGACGTCGACGCGACGTCGATCTCCGGTCGACTCTCCTCGACGATGCCGCTCGACGGAACGACGGGGGGCTCGCCCCAAGACGCCGTCTCGATCAGCGCCAAGACAGTCTCGGGCGACGTGAAGGTCAGCTCGGCGTCGTAGCGTTATGTTGATCCCGAATCCTCTCATTGCGTATGGCATCGAGGGCGCTGGCCGACGTGCTCCCGCGCGACTGCTCTTCGCTGAACGTGTGAGGGCACGTAATGTCGACGTGACGTCCATCGGGTTTCGCGTCGAAGCCAACGACCTCATCGTCGGGCGCGAGGGTGGCGAGACCGAGCACGTTGATCCGTCGTCTTCTCCGACGTCGTCGCTTCTTGAACGATCGGCGGATCTACGAGGACTCTTGAGCGCACCCGATTCGACTCATGAATCCGAGCGAAGGTGAGTGATGAAGACGAGACATCGCATCGAGCGCGGCTCCTTCGCCACGTGACCGCTTCGTGTGGGGTGTGAACCGAAGACGCAGAAGTGTCGTTGGCTCCGCTGAGTGATCGGTGGCAGATTTCGTCTACGTGTGCGTGTTCGTACCGGTGAGGACGGGGTTCACACTTAGGCTCGCTATCCGGGTGCACACGCGAGTGGGAACTCGAAATTTGTCGTAGAAGTGCGACGGCGATCCGAAGTGAATCGTCACTCCGGTCGCGACCTTGGCATCGCAGACCGGTGGAGGCGTCCATCCAGTCGTGGGCGAGATCAACAGCATCACGTTGGCCCGACCGCCGTGGGCCTTCAAGACCACGTAATCAGGTCGATCGGAGGGGTTCGTTTCGGCGGGCGGTCCGACCGGAGTTCGCGTCGTTCCGTCAGTCGCTTGGACAACCGGAGATGCGTCGAGATAGCAGTTCCGGGCGCCGCGGTTCGTGAAGATGATCGGCGATGCCCCTGGTATGCCCTTCATCGGCTTCGTGCGAAGAGCGGCAGTGACGTTGTCACCGGTCGTACAGATCGTCAATCCTTTGTATGAGCCCGCGGGCAATTCCGGCAATGCGGTCCAAGTGCGACCGTCTCGGGTTCGATAGATCAAGCCACCAAGAACATCATCGATCGCTCCTGTCGATCCAATGGTCGACAGGGACTCGGGCGAGCCGCCTTGACCGTCGATGTCGGTGCGGGTCCACGTGGCACCGCCATCGTTGCTAGTCGCGACGCCGCCCGTCGCTCCGGCGACCTCCCCGAAGAGGACGCGGCCATTTCCGCTGGGAACCAGCGTCGTCGCCTCTTCATCACCGTGGAAAACTCTCGACCACGTGGCGCCTCCGTTGTTGGTGTGCCATAGGGCGCCGATACCTTGGTTCATGCCCACGCCAAGGAAGCAAGAGAGGAGCCACCGTTGGGAGCTATAGGTAACCAGTTGATCGGATCCGAGTCCAGCGCAGGGGTCGTCGAGGTGACGCCACGTGATTCCGGCGTCGCTGGATTCTGAAAGCGAAAGACGGCTGTGCTGACCGCCCCCGCCCGGTTCGCCTTCACTCATGACGAAGGTGTTCGACGAGACGATGGCGAACAGTTGTGCGTGTCTGTTCGCGACGTTGCTCGTTCGGGGGATCCGTACCGTGCGCCACGGAGTCGTGGCGCCGACCCGGTACAGCGACAAGTCGTTGGGACAAGAGTTGAAATCGGTTGACTGGCGTGGATGAGAGCAGATGTCGCTCACCACTGCCAGTGTTGACGCCGTGGCCAGAAAACTCGGTGCGACGCCGGGGGTCAGGACCCTTGACCACGTGGTCCCAGCGTTCGTCGTCGTGAAAATTGCACCCGGCACTTGTCCCTCGCTCGAGACGTAACCGACGAGTCGACTGACGAAATCGATCGTGGGCACGAGTTCTCCGCCGCCCTGATGGAACGACAAGTAAGGGAGAGCCCCCTGCATCGTCCAACTCGAACCAGCGTTCGTGGTGCGAACGAGGTCGACCCATCGCGTCGGGTAAAACGTGTCATTCGCCACGACGCCATATCCCCACGTTGGGTTGACCATGTCGACGCGATCGATTTGCGAGCCGGCTCCGGCCGTCATATTAGTGATCGAAATTCCTCGGTGGACCAGCGGACTGGGGTGAATCGAGGCGCCCTGTCCGGGTGATGCTCCCGGCACGACACCGAGAAACGAAGCAACGACGGTCAGTGCGGCGAGAGGAATGAGTCGAGGACGCCGCACGCTGCCCAACATAACTTCATCGGGACTTCAGCATTCGTCAGGCTCTCGTTCAGCCCCACACTTCGTCGGCGACTGCACGAACGAGCTGAAGTTTCGCGACCTCTTCATCGAAGGTGAGGCTGTTGCCCTCGACGGTTGAGGAGAAACCGCACTGCGTGGATAGACAGAGTTGGTCGAGCGACACGAATTGACTGGCTTCATCAATCCTGCGCTTGATGTCGTCCTTGCTTTCGAGCGTCCCGTTTTTTGTGGTGATCAGTCCGAGAACGATCATCTTGCCCTCGGGCACAAAGCGGAGTGGTTCGAAACCTCCCGAGCGATCGTCGTCGTACTCGAGGAAGAATCCGTCGACGTCGAGTTCGTTGAAGAGAGCCTCGGCGACGAAGTCGTAACTACCTTCGGCGGCCCAGTAGGACTGGAAGTTACCCCGACACGAGTGGGTGGTGATGGCCATGCCTTCGGGCCGACCGGCGATCGCCGCGTTGATCTGCTTGATGTAACGCAGGTGTTGGTGATCGGCGTCGTCACCGCGCTCCGAGATCATTTTGCGTTGGGCGGGGTCGTTGAGATAGGCGAGAGACGTGTCGTCGAGTTGGAGGTACGTACAGCCAATCTCGCCGAGTCGACGAACTTCTTCGGCGTAGGCCGCGCTGAGGTCATTCCAAAAATCATCGACGCTGTCGTAGACCTCAGGGTCGATGGCCGCGGCGCCCCCTCGGTAGTGCACCATGCTCGGAGAAGGGATCGTGAGTTTGGGAATTGCTGTCGTCGTCACCGACTTCAAGAACTTGAAGGCGTCTTCGAAGATGGTGTGTTCGAGGCGCACTGGTCCGTCGACCTTGAGGGCGGCTGAGGTGAACGACGTCGATCCCTCGGCGTTCTTGAAGGCGACCTGCAACAGCTCGTCAGTTTTGGAAATGCCACCGAGTTGGTAGATGAAGTCCATGTGCCACGACGTTCGGCGAAACTCGCCGTCCGTCGCGCTCTGGAATCCGAGGTCTTCCTGCAGCGCCACGGCGTCACGAATCGCGGCGTCTTCCACTTCGCGCAGCGCGTCGGCGTCAATTGTGCCGTCGGCGAATTCCTTGCGAGCCCCCAGAAGATTCGCGGGCCGCAAGAGACTTCCGACATGATCGGCACGGAATGGGGGACTGGTTCGCTTGGTCATGTCGAAAACTGTATCGGTTCACGCGACGTCAATGCCGAGCGCGCGTTTCCTCGAACGGTCGTT
>Ga0182030_10025224_pt1 | contig 10852 bp, 10 predicted proteins | sample 812S3MmetaG_FD_121299 | JGI IMG/M metagenome (GOLD analysis project Ga0182030, IMG submission 121299) | Permafrost microbial communities from Stordalen Mire, Sweden - 812S3M metaG (Illumina Assembly) | ecosystem: Environmental > Terrestrial > Soil > Wetlands > Permafrost | place: Sweden... | reverse complement strand
GTTGAGCATGGTGCTCTCGCCGCTTCTGATCCGGCACAACCGACGCATCACCCGCGCGGTGATGGCGGAGGCCGGCCCACCCGGCACCGAGGTGATGAGCGACGTGCGCTCGACCCTCGCGGTGGCCGAGCGGGACCACGTCGTCATATGCGGCTTTGGACGGGTGGGGCAGAACATCGCAAGGGTGCTGGAGCAAACCGGCTTCGAGTACATCGCCCTCGATCTCGATCCCCATCGCATACGGGTCGGCAGGCAGGCGGGCGATCCAGTCGTGTACGGCGACGCCGGCCAGGTGAAAGTGCTCGAAAATGTCGGCGTGGCGCGGGCGACCTGCGTGGTCATCACCTTTGCCGGCCCCGAGGTGGCACTTCGGATTCTGCGCTCGATTCGCGAACTGCGCCCGGACGTTCCCGTGCTGGTGCGGACCCAGGACGACAGCCGGCTCGAGGAATTGCAGGCCGCGGGGGCGACGGAGGTCGTACCCGAAACATTCGAGGCGAGCCTCATGCTGCTCTCACATCTCCTGCTGCTGCTGAAGCTGCCCGTGTTCCGCGTGATTCGCACGGTCAACGACATCCGCAGCGACCGCTACGGCATGCTGCGCCAGTATTTCCGCGGGGCGGGTGCGGAACCCCTGGACGAGACCCACGCCTATCGCGAAGAGCTGCACAGCGTGATTCTTCCCCCGCACGCCTGGGCGGTCGGGCGCAGCATCGCCGACCTGGCCGCCCGGGGCTCCACCGCGGCGGTGAGTGCAGTTCGGCGCGACGGAATCGTGGGGCGCGAGCCCGGTCCGGACACGATATTCAAGGTCGGCGACGTGGTCGTCGTCTGCGGCACCCCGGAGGCCGTGGAGCACGCGGAAACCGTCCTTTTGATGGGTTGAAATTTCTCTTTACAGACGCCCGACTCGCTCGCATAGTACGAAGGCTGTTTAAGGGCAAACCCGTCGAAAGGCGGGGACGCAAAACCACCGGTCTAATGGGCTTCGCAGGAAGCCTGATGATAGCGGGGTCGCCAGTAACGGTGCGCGCGGCGCACCGGCGTCGTCGGATCGTGCCCCCGGACAGCAAGCGAGAGTCGAGCTTGTTTTCCATAACTCCGGGGTCATCCATATGGTAGTCAAAGTCAATCGTTCGCCGGGCGCGGATTCGTCGGGTTTGCATCGTCGCCCGCGATTTGTGCTGCGCGCCAAAAAGATCGAAGAGATTGCCGCGATCTTCGCCAATACCAAGACCTTTCCAGGCCCGGTGCGCATGGTGGGGGCCGATTATTCGCAGACCCGGTGCGTGGGAGGCGACGGCGGCACCACCGTCGCAACAGACAACCTCGACAAGGTCCTGGAGTTCGGTGAGACGTCGGTTCGCGTGCAGGCCGGGGTGCGGATCGGCACGCTCGCACGGGCCCTCGCGGAGCGCGGACAGGAGTTGCCGCTGACACCCGAGATGGGACATATTTCCGTGGGCGCCGCCGCCGTGACCACCTGTCCCCAGGCCTCCCAAGTCGCGGGCCTCGCCCAACTGTCCTCGCTCGTAACCGAGTTGAAGCTCGTCACGCCTCAAGGGCGGGAACTCACAGTCACCGAATCGAACCCCGATCTTTTGCGCGTGCTGCGCTCGAGTTTCGGTCTGCTGGGCGCGGTCCACGAAGCGGTCCTGCGCGTGCAGCCCTTGACCGCGGTCAAGATCGACTACCAGATTATGTCCATCAAGGATTTCGGCGCCCGGTTCGACGGCGTCGTGACCGCCCCGGGCGCGCTGCGCCTGCACATCTCGCCATTCCACGATCGCGTCATCGTGGAGCGGCGAATCCTGGATGAGACGATGAGCATCAGCCGCTCGGGCATCTGGCAGATTCGCAACTCCGTGATGCGCAACGTCCTGCCGGCCTTCGGCTCCAGCGTGGGCAGCGTACTGGCGGGTCCCGGCGTGCGGTCCGCCGTCGTGTCGGGAGTCCAACGCGCGCTCCGCGGCGTGGTGCTGCATGCACACGAGTGGATCCGTGACCTTCCCGCGGAAGCGTGGAGATCGCGCTTCACCTACAGTCTGTGGGCGTTTCCGCAGGCGGACTTCCCGCGTGTGCTCGGCGACTACGCGGCCTTCTGCAAGTCCTACTACAAGCAACACCGTTACCGCAGCAATCTCGTCAACGGCGCGAGCCGGCTGCACCAGGATCGCGGCTCGCTGTTCAGCGTCAGTTACACGGGTCCGATGTTCACGCTGGAGCCTTCATCCACCGGGGACCGGGGATGGGACGACTTTCTCATCGACTTCAACGACTTTGCGTCGGCGGCGGGCGGGGTGCCGACCTTCAACCAGACACGGGCACTGCAACCGGAGCACATTGCCAGGGCGTTCGGCGAGCGCGCCCGGTTGTTCAAGGCCCTGCGCCAGCGCACGGATCCGCTGAATCGTCTGCGCAACAGCTATTTCGCGTACTTGTTGGAGTAAATCGCGCCCACGCGGATCGACCGGGCGGCTCCTACAATCCGGCGACGATTTTTGCCTTGATGCTCTCGAACTCCGAGTCGCTGATGAGCTTCGCATCGAGCATTTCACGCGCCTGACGCAGGCGTCTCGTCGCCTCTGATTCGCCGGGCGGAGTGCCGCCCGGCGATCCTCCGGAAGCGTACGGATACGCGCCGTTCCCGAATTGCACACCGCCCGACTTGGCGCGCAGCTCCTCCAGTTCGCGCACGCGGCGCTTCTCCCGCCAAACCTGATCGTGCTGCTGGCAGATCCGGTAAATCGCCTGGGCCTGATCCTTGCGCAATCCCTCGAAGGTCCAAACCCGGTTCACCTCGGCCCCAATGTTGAGGTCTGAACTCGACTGCGCGACCAGCGTCAGATCGGCCGCGAGTATGCCGGCGCGGATGCGCGTTTCTTTCAAATCCTGCCACCTGATGTCGGCGGAGTCGTAGCCGCCGAGCAATCCGCGGTGCAGCGAGATGAACCGGCCACTGGTCGCCGCGAGGCAGAGGCGGCGGTGCGTGAGCGCAAACAGCCGATGCTGCATGGCCCACGCCTCCAACGTCTCGTCGACTGTGAGCAGCGCCTTCAGGGTCTCGAGCGCCCGGTGGGTGCTCACATCCTCAGAGATATCATGGGCTGGATCGGTCATCACGCGTGTTCCATGAACGAAGACTTTCAGGCCTTGTCCTGCAGATGGGCCTCGACGAACCACAGGTATTTGTCGGTTTCACGGGAGATGCCGGTGAACAGGTCCGCGGTGTCGGCGTCGCCCAGCGTCGCCGTTTCGTCGATGGCGGCCCGGACGAACTTGCCGAATACCGAGAGCTGCGTCGACAGATAAAAGAGGTGGTCCTTGCCGGCCGTGATCGAGAGCGGGTAGTTCTTCAACTTGCTGCGCTTGGCGGCGACCGCAACCGTGCCTTCGGCGGTTCCCCCGAGGGCGGTGATACGCTCGGCGATCTCATCGATGTATCCGAGCACGGCATCCGACACCTTGTCGAACAACTCGTGCAACGCGATGAAATGGGGGCCCTTGACGTTCCAATGCGCCTGCTTGACCTGGCTTTGCAGGTCGATGGCATCGGCCAGCCGGTCGTTGAGAATGACGACGACGTTGCGGCGGATCTTCTCCGCAAGGTCGATCTTGGTCTTATACATGGGCAATCCTCAAGGATACGGTTTCCGGTCGGCCGCTATTTTGCACCGCTTGCCGGTGAATCCCAAATGGGAATTGCCGCATGTTTGAGAACCTACTCCGTCCTCCGGATGCGCAGCTGAATGGCCGCGACGACGAAGAGTGCGCCGACTACCGATCCGATCCAGGTTGCGGGGCTCGCGAGAAATCCGATCGGATCGAACACGCGCCAGATTCCGCCCGGCGCGGCCAACCAGTCGCCGTCGGTCGCCAACGTGACCCACACGCCCCCGCCCGGGAGATCCCGAAAGGCGTGGGACGTGTAGTCAAACGTCCGGTCCAGCAGCAGGCTGCCCAGGAGGTGAGTGCCGAAGAACCAGCGCTCCAGCAAACACAGTCCGAGCGGTGTCAGAACCGACCAGAGCATCACTGCGCGCCGGGCCCACGCCGAAACGGCGATCAGCCAGCCGGCGATCGGCAGGTACCAGATCGCGGTCGTGAGGATCAGATACAGCCAGAGCGCCTGCAATTGCAGCCACAAATCCGCGCTCCACAAGGATGCGGCGATCGCGTTTCGTCCCCTTACCGACACGACGAAGGCCATCAGCAACGTCGACAGGTCGGCGGCGACGAAGTAGACCAACGGGATGGCGATCAGGGCGGTGAACAGCTTGGCGAGCACCGTGGCGGTGTCGGAAACCGGCAGCGACTTCCAAAATAATATGCTGCGGTCCTTGCGCTCCGCGTACAAGCAATCGAGCAGATACCAGGTCGCATAGACGTTCATGACGAGGAAAAAAATCATGCCGAAACCGAACAGCATCAGCGCGCTGACGGCCGTGCGGCGATTCATCGACAAAATGACCCCGTTGACGTCGACCCGTCCGAAGAGGGTGGCGAGCGTGAGCGCGGCGCCGATGACCGGAGGGATGATCCAAATCGCGCGATTCTCCCAAAATTCGCGGCGCACGAGCCACGAGAATATCTTCATGCAGCGCTCCTAGGAGAGTTTGGCCACGAACAGATCGGACACGCTGGGCGTGAGGACCTCGCCCAGCCCGGCGAGCTGCCCGAAATCCGGATTCTCGTAGTAGAAAACCGTCTTGCCCAGCGTGCGCCGCTCATGAAAAGGTCGCCCGGCGCGCGCTTCCGCGACACGGTCGTCCGCGACGGCGACTGCGGCGTAGCGGACGGCGATGTCCTCCACCTTGCATTCGAGAACGATGCGGCCCCGGTGGATGAAGATCACGTCGGTCAAAAGATTCTCCACCTCCTCGACCTGATGGGTGGTGATGAGGATGGTCCGGGTGTCGTCCATGTAGTCGTCGACCAGCGCATCGTAAAAGGCGCGCCGCGCGAGAATGTCGAGCCCGAGGGTCGGTTCGTCGAGCACCAGGAGTTTCGCGTCGATCGCCATCGTCAAGGCAAGGTGCACCTGAGTCTTCATGCCCTTGGACAGCTCCCGCACCCGCCGCGCGCCCGGGATCCCCGCCTTCGCGAGCAGCGCGTTGGCGCGCTCCCGGCGGAAGCGCGGGTGGACGCCGGCGACGAAGTCGACCGCCTGATCGACGCGCAGCCACGAGGGCAGCACGGCGACGTCGGCGATGAAGCAGGTGTCGTTCATGAGGGCGGCACGCTCGCTGAACGGCTCGCGGCCCTGCACCCGCAGCCGCCCCTCATAGGAAGTGAGCCCGAGAATGGCCCGCAGCGCACTGGTTTTGCCGGCACCGTTCGGGCCGATGAGCCCGACGATCCGTCCCGCCTCGACCGTGAAGTTCACGCGGTCGAGGGCGATGTGCGATCCATATTTCTTGGACAGGTCATGGGCTTCGATGAGGGGCGGCATCGTCGGGATCAGTTCTGTGGGTGCCCGCCGCGGGGCGGCGGTACGGGATGGGTGAGGGCCGGTGTCTGGGCAAACAGTTCGGCGGCCGAGAATCCCAACCGGTTGATGACCGCCAAGATCTCCGGCCACACCATGCGCAGGAACCGCTCCCGCTCGCCGGCCAGCAGCAGACCCCGCGCGCCGTGGCTGACGTACATGCCGAGTCCGCGTCGCTTTTCGACGAGACGCTCCTCGACGAGCTGCTGGTACCCCTTTAGAACCGTGAGCGGATTGAGCCGATAATCGGCCGCCACCACGCGCACGGAAGGCAGCGGGTCGCCTTCCTTCAGCGCACCCTCGAGAATGAGGGCAACCATGCGATCGCGGAGCTGGCGATAGATGGGTTGATCGTCGTTCCAGAGGGGCGTCATATCACTGGTTTAGTTACCTGGTTATATACTTACATATAACACCAATACATTCAAACCGAACAGGGGGCTTTGGCCCGGACAACGCTTTGCCCGGGGCATGAGACCCGCGTTTCGGCTACCATTCCACGCTTTTCGGAAGGGGGAAGCCATGAAGAAGCCAGTTACCGTCACCATCACCGGGGCCGCAGGGAACATCGGCTACGCCCTCGCTTTTCGGGTGGCCTCCGGGCAGATGCTAGGGCGCGATCAGCCGATCAATCTGAATCTGTTGGAAATCCCCGCCGCCAGCGCCGCCGTACAGGGCGTCGTGATGGAACTGAACGACTGCGCCTTTCCGACACTGAACCGCGTGACCTCGACCAGCGATGCCAAGGTCGCGTTCAAGGACTGCGAGTTCGGACTTCTCGTGGGTGCCCGGCCCCGCGGCCCCGGCATGGAGCGCAAGGATCTGCTGCTCGAAAATGCGAAGATTTTCTCGGCACAAGGCAAGGCGCTCGACGCGATGGCGAGCCGCAACGTACGCGTGTTGGTGGTGGGCAATCCCGCCAATACCAACTCCCTGATTGCCCAGCGGAATGCCCCTTCCCTCGCGCCTAAATGCTTTACCGCGATGACCCGGCTCGACCACAACCGCGGCCTCGCGCAACTGACCGAAAAATCCGGGGTTGCGCTGGCCGAGGTAAAGAAGGTCATCATCTGGGGCAATCATTCGGCGACCCAATATCCGGATCTGCACCACGCCCTCGTCGGCGGGAAGCCTGCGCTCGATGCGGTCGGGGATGCCTGGTTCAAGGACACCTTCATCCCGACGGTGCAGCAGCGCGGCGCCGCCATCATCAAGGCGCGAGGCACTTCCTCCGCTGCATCGGCGGCGTCGGCGGCATTGGACCACATCCATGACTGGGTGCTTGGCACGCCCGCCGGTGACTGGGTGAGCATGGGGATTCCCTCCGACGGCAGTTATGGGATTCCCGAAGGCGTCATTTACTCCTATCCGGTGACCTGCAAGGATGGCGCGTACACGATCGTTCAAGGGCTTTCGATCAACGATTTCAGCCGGGATAAAATGGCCGCGACCCACCGCGAACTCCTGGAGGAGCGTGACGGCGTGAAGGATTTGATTTAGGAGCCTCAAAAGCCACCGCTCCCGACGGATCGTTCGTGTCCGCCGGGTAGCGGCGGTAAGATGAGCGGGTTCGGCGGACAATCCCGGAGGTTTCCCATGAATCGTGCCCTGCTCGCGCTCTGCGCCGGTCTTATTGCCACTGTTGCCCTGGGCCAGGACCGTTCGCCGCCGGCGCCCGGCGCCGAGGTCTACATCATCGCGCCGCGCGCCGGAGCCAGGATTCACGGACCGGTCACCGTCCGCTTCGGCCTGAAGGGAATGGGGATCGCCCCCGCCGGCGTGAAATTCGACAACACCGGGCATCATCATCTGCTGATCGATACGGATCTCGGCGAGATCAAACTCGACGCTCCGCTGCCGGCCACCGACAAGATCGTTCATTTTGGCAAGGGCCAGACCGAAACGACGATCACGCTGGCGCCGGGGCCGCATACCCTCGAATTGTTGTTTGCGGACTATCAGCACCTCTCGTTCGACCCGCCCCTGCATTCGAAAAAGATCACCATCACGGTGGATTGAGCGCGTGTTGCCGCGCTGCGACGCCCGACGCATGGCCGCCCAGACGATTCTGCACGTGGACATGGATGCGTTCTACGCCTCGGTGGAGGAGCGGGACCGGCCGGAACTCAAGGGCACACCGCTGATCGTCGGCGGCACCGGCGGCCGCGGCGTCGTCGCCGCCGCGAGCTACGCGGTCCGCCGGTTTGGGGTGCACTCGGCGATGCCCATGGCAGAGGCGCTGCGCCTCTGCCCCAAAGCTGTCTGCGTCGCACCGCGCATGTCGCGCTACAAGGAAGTGTCCGACCAAGTCTTCGCGATATTTCACGAATTCACGCCCCTGGTCGAGGGATTGTCGCTCGACGAGGCGTTCTTGGACGTGACCGGAAGCCGGCGTCTTCTCGGTGATGGAACCGCGATAGCCGTCGAAGTGCGGCGCCGCATCCTCCTCACCACCCGGCTGACCGCGTCGGTGGGCATCGGGCCGAACAAACTGCTCGCGAAGATCGCCTCGGACCTGAACAAACCAGACGGCTTGTTCCGCATCGGTGCGGACAATCTCCACGCGGTGCTCGACCCCCTGCCCATACAGAAGCTGTTCGGGGTGGGACGCAAATCCCTGCCCGGCGTGCAGGCGTCGGGTATCCGCACCTTCGGTGATCTGCGCCATGCGGACGAGCAGACGCTGTGGCGGGCTTTCGGAAAACATGGCAAGGCCATGCAGGAGCGGGCGGCGGGTATCGATGACCGGCCGGTGGTGCCCGACCGGGAGGAGAAATCGATCAGTGCGGAGGAGACGTATTCGGTGGACCTGCGCGACCGGGAGGACATCACGCGCCAGTTACAGCACCTGGCGGATCGCACCACGCGCCGTCTGCGCGCCGCGGAACTGGTTGCGGGACGGGTGATCGTGAAAGTCCGGCGCAGTGACTTCACGACCTACACCCGTCAGCGGGCGGCAGAGCCGCCCACCCAGGACACGGCGGTCGTATCGCAAATTGCCAAGGCGCTGCTGGGGGAATGGTTGGACGCCCAACCCCTGGCGGCGGTCAGACTGCTGGGCGTCGGCGTCGCTGATTTGCAGGAACTCCGTCAGCCGGATCTGTTCGCCGCCGAGTCCCCCAAGGCATCGCGCCTGGATGCGACGGTGGACGGGATTCGCGAACGCTTCGGCACCGCGCTTGTCACACGGGCGAGCCTGCTGCCGAGGAACCCCGGCGGCACGGGTTCTACCGGCTCATGAGCTTGTTATCATCCAGGCAGCCATGTACACCAGCTTTTTCGGTCTGAGCGAGAAGCCGTTCGCGATCACCCCGGATCCGCGCTACCTCTATCTGAGCGAGCGGCATGCCGAGGCGTTGGCGCACCTGTTGTACGGCATCAATGAATCCGGCGGATTCATCCAGCTGACCGGCGAGGTCGGCACCGGCAAGACCACCGTCGTCCGCACGTTGTTGTCACGGGTGCCCCATCACGCCGACGTCGCCGTCATACTGAATCCGCGGATCACACCGGTGGAGTTCCTGCTCACCATCTGTGAAGAGCTGGGAGTGCCGATTGCCGCCGCGGATCGCGGCAGCGTCAAACAGTTGGTCGATGCGCTCAATCAGCGGCTGCTCTCCGCGCACGCCGAAGGCCGTCGCGTCATCGTGATCGTCGATGAGGCGCAGAATCTCTCGGCGGAGGTGCTCGAACAGGTGCGTCTGCTCACCAACCTGGAAACTCCGACCCAAAAACTGCTGCAGATCATCCTCATCGGACAGCCGGAACTGCGTGAGCTGCTGGACCGCAATGATCTGCGTCAGCTGGCCCAGCGCATCACCGGCCGTTACCACCTGAAGCCGTTGACTCGCGAGGAAACGCAGGGGTACGTGCGGCACCGGCTCAAGGTCGCGGGTGCCTCGGGTGAGATATTTACGCCGGGCGCGTTGCGCGAAGTTCATCGTCTGTCGGGAGGCATTCCCAGGGTCATCAACGTCAGCTGTGATCGCGCGTTGCTCGGCGCCTACACTCAGGAGACCCGGCTCGTGTCCGCCGGACTGGTGCGCCAGGCATCCGGCGAGGTGTATGGACGCCATGTGGGCCCGCCGTGGCTGGGCTGGGCCGTCGGGGCGCTGCTGGTGTCGGTGGTGGCCGCCGTATCTGTGGTCGGCTGGCGTGCCTATCGCGCACACACCGTCGTTTTGCGTCCGGTGACGGCTGCCGTGCCCGTTCCGCCCGTGTCCGCGCGGGGCGGAACGCCCGGACCGGCTGCAGCGCCCCCGATCTCGATCGATGCATTGCTCGCCGCCAATGCCGGCAGCACCGGCGACGCCGCGGCTTTTCGACGCCTCCTGTCGCTGTGGGGCACCGCGATGACCGAAGACCGGGATCCCTGCGGCCAAGCCCAGAAGGCGGGACTCGCCTGTCTCGATCAGCGGGGATCCTGGGCCCAGGTGCGGGAGTTGAACCGGCCTGCCATTTTGAGTCTCACCGATGGCGAGGGGCAGAAGCATCGGGTCGTGCTCACCGGCCTGGACGATCGCTATGCGACCTTGAGCCTCGGCGAGCATGAACAGCGCGTCCCCATCGACGAGGTATCCCGCGACTGGTTCGGCGACTTCACCGTCATTTGGAAGCCCAAAACCTCGCACGCCCGGATTCTGTCCATGGGCATGCACGGCGACGAAGTGCGGTGGTTGCGGCGCAGTCTGCATGCCCTGCACGGCGCCGCCTCGGATCCCGAACACGCCGACGTGTACGATCAGGCTTTGGCCATCGAAGTGCAGAATTTCCAACGCGAGCACCGGCTCAACGTCGACGGTGTCGCCGGCCTGCAAACCCAGGTCGTGCTCGACACCGCATTGGCGGATCCCGGCTCACCCTTGCTGATCCAGCAGCCTCACAGCGGTTGAGCGCCCAGGAACGACATGTCATTCATTCTCGACGCCTTGAAGAAATCGGAGATGGAACGGCAACGCCAGGCCACGCCCGGGATGGTGGAGTCGGGCACCGCAAGACACCGACCGCGCCTGCCGGTGTGGGCGATCGCGCTCGGTGCGCTGCTGGCCGTCAACCTGGTCGTGCTGGTCGTCGTGCTGACGCGCAGCGCGTCGGAGTCGCCGCCGCCGCACGTCGCCGCGCAGAATCAACTCCCCAACGCACCGGCCGCCGAGGCGGTCGCTGCGCCCGGCGCGGCTAGCGGAACCGGGAGGCCCCCCGCGCAATTCAGTCCGCTCGACGCCCCGGCGGAATACGCCCCCGAAATACCCGTGGCCGGACCGTCGGCCGCGGCGCCGCTCCCGCCGGCACGGTGGAAACCGGCACCGGACGCGGTCCGCACCGGTCGCCATCGCGGACCGGCGGCCGGCGGACCGGCGGCCGGCG
>Ga0182030_10025223_pt1 | contig 10853 bp, 9 predicted proteins | sample 812S3MmetaG_FD_121299 | JGI IMG/M metagenome (GOLD analysis project Ga0182030, IMG submission 121299) | Permafrost microbial communities from Stordalen Mire, Sweden - 812S3M metaG (Illumina Assembly) | ecosystem: Environmental > Terrestrial > Soil > Wetlands > Permafrost | place: Sweden... | reverse complement strand
CTTTTCGATACGGTACTGGGCGACGATGCTGTTCACTGTGATGATCGGGTTGCTGTTTACCGGGTTTTCCACCAAACGCCTGAATGGTTCGGCCGCCCGCCACGCTGATGTCTTCGTGGGGAACTCGCGTGCCGAGCCGATGAACCTCGTGCGTCGATGGCCATTCTCACACCAGAGGAAATTCCAGGTTCTTCGACGCTTGTCGAAGACCACACTACCTTGTTGTAGCCGTGCTCGTTTCATGTGCTCCTTTCGGTTACGAGCACGGACGGCTGCGTGGATCATAGCGCAGGCGTCGCATTTTTTGGATCACTGTTTTCTCGCAATCGCAGAGGCGAGCTCTGACAAACGAAAAACCCAGATTTTTCGCTTCATTCCAGTGCCAAGCGCATAGGCACCCGCGATACCCCTGCGCGCGAGTGCGAGCAGGTAGCGGCGTTTGATGGATAGAAACTGCGCGGCTTCTTCAGCGGAAACAAATGGTTCCGGTGTCATATCGCACTGCCTCAAGTGGAGTGTGCGATGACAGGGGATTTCGCGGAAGGTTAGTCGGGGTTAAGCGGGTGCCGAATTGCTACGTTTCGCTTGAATTTGGCCAGCGATGCCTGTAACAGCTTGATTATCGACCGAACAGACTCCACCCACGCAGAAACAGAAAAAGTGCATGTCAACCAAACACACGCGTAAAGCGAATGAAGTAGATGCCAATGGCATAGAAGTTCATTTTTCGTCTGAGGTGAAAAGTGCTTTCGCGGATCTGGCGGCGGCGGCGCACTTCAGTAAAGATTTTGACGCAGACATACTCAGCATCGTTCAGGACTGGGCAGCAGGCAAGCCTCTCAGTGTTCACAGTGTTTTTACAGCCTTGCCTTTGATCGCTGAGGAGACTTCCAAGCACGCCCGCGCAACAGGGGATGAACGGGCGGCCGAGGCGTGGAGGGAGCTTTGTTTAAAGATGTCGGAAAAAGGATTCACGCTCACGCCACTGCGGCGTATAGGCAAATAGCAAGGCTTCATTTCCTCGCTGGCAGTTCCATCCGGCGAACGAGTTCCTGAAACTTCGGGTGATCTCGCAGCGGGTCGAATATCGGCCAGATATGGAGCCAGATCATGAACGGAAAATAATCATCACAGCCGCGCGCCAAGTGCGCGATGGCTCTTTCAGGCTCTCCCAGCCCCATATACATAAGAGCCAGCTGCGTTGGCTCCCTGTCCCCGGTCTTCTCGTGATACTCCTCTAGTTGAGCCAACTTCTCCCTTGCGGGTTTTTCATGTGCGCCGCCGAGCCTGGCATAGGCTAGCCCAGTCAAGCCAGGCCATATCCCGATCTCGGGTGCCTGTGTCATATGACTCATTACATTGACGAGCCTGTTGTTGATTTTAAGAACAAGCTCGTAGCGTTCGAGGGCGAAAAAAACGAGGACTAGAGTAAGCATTACAATCCAGTCGGTTTCGTATTTGTCATGTAGATTACGAAGCAGCCGCTCGGCTTCCTTGAACTGCCGGGTCGCATAGAGAAACAACGGGTAGATTCGTTCAGCGCCCGGATCGCCCTCCTTTCTCTCTGCCTTGTCTTTTACGAGATGCAGAGCTTCGTCGCGCCTGCCTACCGCAAGCAGATAGAAGGCGTATGCCGAATAATCCCTGGTTTCTAATTCGTTGCGTTCCAACGCGGCTCCAAAACTGATGGCGGCCTGGTCCCACTCCCACAGGCAGGTATGCACAGCGCCAAGTGCCGCGTGCCCTTGCCAGAGGTCCGGATTCAGACGCACCGCCTCTACCGCCGCTTCCTGAGCCCGCAGAAGGTAATAGGGCATCGCGGGCTCCGGGCATCCGTAAAGGGAATTGATGTAGTAAGCCTCCGCTATTCCTGCGTAGGCCGCCGCGTGGCCGGGCTCTAACTTTAGAGTTTGCTTGAAATAGTGAAGTGCGTAAAAGAGGCCAACGGGCGATAGCTGATTGATGTGCACAACCCCGCGCTCGAACTCTTTGTTGGCGGGAGACTTCGGGTTGTAACTAAAAAGTGGCTTATACGCCTTGCCGGCGGGAAGCTTGAGCTTTTTATCGAGGGGAGGAGAGGGCAGGGCGATGATAACAAGATCCCTTTCTCCGTCGTTTGCGTAGTACCTTGCAATGACATCACGCAGGTTGCTTGCGGTGACGCGAACATCAGGTATGTTTCCCCTAAGATATTTTCCGGGGAAGAGTTCGCAACCAATTATCGACTGAGTGATTGGCTCGCTCGCAAGAGCTCTTTCTGTGACGAACTTAAGAAATTTCGATGGATTCTCGTTGGATTGAAATAGGGCACCGGCGAGCATGTGATCAAGCTGCCTTCTGACTTCGTCCGGGCTCGGTAAACTGCGAGTTTCACACGCCATCTGCATTACCTCTGCCAAATCCCCTCTATTGTCTCCCAATTTAGGAGGGAATCTTAACCCTCGTTTACCTGTGCAGATGTTTTTTCTCATGGCACCCTACGTTCAGATTTTCGAACGTGAATACGAAAGAAACGATTCTGAGCGAAGGGCATTAAGGAGGCACACAGTGAAGCTACCTGACTCTCAACAAGACACGGGGAAGCAACGGAAATTGATCAAGGTTGCAGGGGTTCTGCTGGTCGTACTCTGGCTGGTTTCGCATCTTCCGCATCACGCGCAGGTAAGGCCGGTTATGGCGGAGAAAAAAGCCGCCCCTGTAGTCGCAATGCCGGCAGCTGCTGCAGCAGTGGTGCCCGCTGCTCCTGCTCCAGTCGTAGTTCCGCCGCCTGACCCGATAGCCAATGTCGCTAGAGTCCTCGCCGGAAAATACGAAGGAATCGGGACAGTTTCACAGAAGCCCCCTCGGGGCTGCCGCCTGAACGTCGAGGTAAGGCGGCAAGACAAGGACGAGCACTCTCCGCCGTTCGAGGCGTACACGATCCTCGCATGTATGCCTGCGTTGACCTCGAATTGGAGGGGCAGCAATTACACCGTTACTTCTGCCGTGCTCTCGGGCGTTGGCCACGACGGCGCAACTCCGTCAATTGAGTTTTCGGTTGTGAGCAATGGCGGCGTGAGGGAGTCGCTATTCAAGTGCGGAATGGAAAAGTTGACCCTGCAAGCCTTCGGCTCCAACCGCGCTACAGCCAAGTGGACGGAAACCGGTCCGGAAATATGCACCGGGGGAGAAGTCATTTTGGATTCACGTCGGACGTATTGATCTCAATTTCAAAACCAAAAAAGGGAGTTACTCATGCAAACAACAAAAGTGGCAGCGGGGTTCTTGCTTCTATCGGTTATCGGGGTTCAGATGGCGAACGCACAGCAGTGTCAGGGAAAAGCAGGTAGTTTTGCTCTGGCCGCGTGTCAGGTGGCATCGGCGAGGGCATTCATAAGCTCTGCCAATGCGCCTCCGCCAGAACTCAACGGTAAGGCCCCGGCCTTATCAACGGGCTGGGGTGACGCGATCCATCTGGATAGCTTGCCGTCAACGGTAGAGCCTTCGGGATTCACTCCATTGACGAAATTGCGGCGGCTCGATGATGGCGAGTTCGTTTTACAGCCGGGATTCTTCGAGCTCTCAGCAGAAAGCTTTTCGCTGGAGCCGGGCGATTGCGGCAACCGTGCCGGTGCGGCTTTTCTTCCGGCTCCTATCCGTGGCCGCCGTGCTGAGGTCGTCGCGTCGATCTTAAAAAACACTGAGCTGCATCCTGAGATTGCTCACAACGATATTCAGGCGCTGCTCTGGGCGATTACTGCGGGTACGGACTTCGAGAAGATGCCCCCCGCCGTGCAACAGACAGCCGGGCGCATCCTGCCGCGCGAACTCGTAGCGGAAATCCAGGGGTCGGTACAGGCAAAGGCGGCGCAGAAAGCCTTAATGGTCTGGCTGAAAACTCGTGGGGTTAAACTGCCATTTGCCGCTCCATCGGCGACTCCGGCTGTAGCTGCGGTGGCCGTGGCTCCCAATCCAGCATTCACGCGTGGAACCTGGGCAGGGATGCCTGGCGGGTGGTTCGTGCGTTACACGCCTGACGGCTGCTCAAAAACCCGCGTGCAGATCATCGTGCCGGATACCGCGTTTGCAGAGGAAGGCGACGCCGTACCGGTATTTGACCCCACGGCATTTGTCGCTGTGTACATGGCCTCACCGCAAATGCGCTTAGGTGTCACGCTGAGGCCAGCCAAGTAGTTGGGCAAATGCAGGGCGCGCGGCCCATCAATAGCCGCGCGCCCGTGAGCGGAGAAAAATCTCATGACTGCATTCGAGCAAATCTGGGGACGGGTGAAACAAGCGGGAATAGCCGGCCTGGTAGTGGTCGCAAGATCGCAAGACACGCAGACGCTTCGGGATATTGCCAGAGACTGCGGACGCGAAGACGACGTGATTGTGTGCAGCGAACTTCCATCTACGACAACGGAGTGAACTTATGGGACTGATTGCAGATTTCCTGGGCGGAAAAAGAAACGGGACGCGTCCACCGAACGATCCATCGATCCGGGCAATGGTCGGCGGCCATGACCCGTGGGACCTCGACTGGCCGCTCTTTCAGTGGTCGCCCTGGGATGTTTTCAGCTTAAGGAACGCGCTTGAGTCCGTGGCGATATTCGGGGAGCTGGGAGCAGCGAAGACGACAGGCTCAGGCGCATGGCTTTTGCTCAAGTACCTTGAAATCGGCATGGGCGGGCTTGTCTGTTGTGTGAAGCCCGGAGACCGTGAGCTCGTCGAGGCCTACGCAAAAAAAACGGGCAGGGAGGATTCATTGATCATCGTTTCCCCCGGCAATAAGTGGCGCTGCAATCTCATCAAGTACGCGCTCAAGCGGCCAACCGGCGGAAAAGGGTCGCGGGTCGAACAGATTGTGTCGTTGCTGATGACGATAGTAGAAGCGGCGGAGCGGGGCGAGCGGGCAAGCGCAGGGCAGGGGGATAAATTCTGGCAGCGTTCTTTGCGGCAGATCTTAAGAAATGGAATCGAGGTCTGCATCGCCGCGCGCGGCGAAGTCACGATGTCGATGCTGCATGAGGCGATCACCTCGGCTCCGCGCAGCCATGCGGAAGTGCATAACGAGCAGTGGCAGAAGGATTCGCTGTGCTACCGGCTGATCGAAGAGGCCGAAGCACGGGGGCGCAGCGAGCGCGAGCAAAGCGACTTCGAGCTGGCGGCGAAATACTTCCTGCGGGAATTTCCGGATATGCCCAATGACACGCGCGGCTCGATTCTCGCCACTTACGGCGTGATGGCCGATGTCCTGCTGCGCGGGCACATGGCGGACTTGTTCGATGGCGAGACGAATTTTGTCCCCGAACTCTCCTTTGAGGGCGCGATTATCGTTTTGGATCTGCCTATCAAGGTCTATGGACAGGCAGGGGTTTATGTCCAATCAGCATTTACTTATCTATGGCAGATCGCAGCTGAGCAGCGCGATGTGAAAGCAAACCCCCGCCCGATCCTATTTCACTGCGACGAAGCCCACTCTATGGTCGGAGACTACACGTGTGAATTTTTGGCAACCGCCCGCAGCGCACGAGTGGCAACGATTCTGATCTCCCAAAACCGACCCAATTACCTCGCCGCTATGGGCGGCGAAGCCGGACGCCATCGCGTCGATGCGTTCCTGGGCAACATGGGCACGGTCATCGCGCACGCCAATGGTTGCGTGGAGACGAACAAATGGTTGTCGGACAAGATCTCCGACGAAATCCAGATCCGGACAAACGTTCACAGCAGCCGCGAACAGGCGGGGCAAGGCAGCGGAGGCGGAGCCGAAGCCGTAGGACGCAAGGTGCTCGCTTCAGAATTCACGATGCTGAAAAAAGGCGGACCCCAGAACGGATTCATGACGGACGCGATTGTCTATCAGACCGGGGCCTGTTTCATCGCGAATGAAGGCCAGCCGTACCTGCGCACGACATTTGCCCAGCAGATTCCCGGCGTGACCATGAAAGAACGCAAGTAAGAGCGCTGGGAAGCACGGCGGGCGGTTACAGGATTTTTTGCAAGCAGAAGTCAGGACGCCGGGGAGGGCGTCAGTCATGAGGCTGATGAGGGAGTCGAGGGGAGTATTCGGGGGAACGGATATCTGGAGAAAGTACGAGTGGGCGCTGGGGTTGCTGAGCCTTATCAGCTCCTGCTTTGCCGTAAGCGTGATTCCATTTTTGAGAAAGGACATGGGAGAGCGGTATTTCGGGTGGCTGAATATCTTCTTTGGCTACACCGTCGTCGCCAATTTCATGTTCCTGGGCACGATTCTGTCTATGGCACTCGGGTTCGTGGGACACCCGCTGTCGTTGTCGCCGCAGCTGATGATGCTGTTCTGGCTCTCTTTCATCGGAGCAAGCATCTACCACCGGCGCGAGATAACGCGCAAGAACAACGCAGGGCTGGAGTGGCACAGCATGTATATCGGCACATCGCTGCTGCCGGTGCCTTTCAGTGCGGAGAAGATCCACAAATTCATCGAGCCGGGGCTGGTGTTTGCGGCGGGGTATCTGCTCTATGGATTCTCGGGCCAGGTGGGCCTCTGGCTGATCCTTGCTGCGGGCGGATTGTTCGTCAATAACCACATCGTCTATTACAACGAGCGCCAGACGATCCTCGACTATCGCGACGCGCAGATTGAAGCGAAGTATTTCAGTGCTGCGCTGAGTGGCAAACCGGCGCGGGAAACCGCCGGGTTTGTCGTCGCGGAGTCGAGCATCAAGCTCATCGGACAGGACGCAAGACTGCAAACCGCGTTCGCCAATCTCTCGACTGAACTGAAAACCCTGATTGATTCTCCGCCGGATTTTGGCAGCGGAAGCATTGCCTAGAGGTGATGTATGTCAGCAGCAGAGAAGTACGGCAAGTCCGTCGAGTCGCTGTCCCCGGAAACATTGCAGCAGGCACGCTCCGCGGGACAGTCGCTCGCCGACAAGGGCGTGGTCCATGAATCGTCGCTGGGCTCGGGCGCACCGGCCCCGACCCCGGCGATGAAATACAGCGGCGGCAGTGAATCCCTCCAGCGGGAGATAAAGCCGCCCTCGCAGTCACGGTAACAAGGCATCAGTCGTGAAGCGCTCGCATGGAACCCCGGACACCGTCCACGGGTGACATTGAGTCACACCTCGCGACCATCACGAGCGCTTCACGCTGGTTGAGTGAAACGTCGATAGGTCTTTTTACACTAGCGGTTGACAAGATCGCAGGACTGATCCACTACATGTTGTGAATCCACGTCAGATGGAGAGAGTCACCAAGTGTTGTTTGTTACCCCGGCCACTGGCGCAAAAGAAGCCAAAGATTACTTCACGCGGCACATGTCTTCGGACTATTACCTGCGTGATGCTGCCGAGTTCGCGGGCGAGTGGCATGGCCTCGGGGCCGAGCTGCTCGGGTTATCGGGAACAGTGGACAAGGAGAGCTATTTCAAGCTCTGCGACAATATCAATCCCAAAACCGGAGAACAACTCACTCCGATCACGCGCGGCGAAAGGCGCGTGCTCTACGATTTCACCTTCGATGCGCCGAAGTCGGTAACGCTCGCCTACGAGCTGGGCGGTGACGAGGGCATCATGGATGCTTTACGGGGAGCGGTCAAAGACACGATGTCGGAAATGGAAGGGGCGATGATGGCGCGCGTGCGCACCAATGGGCGCAGCGAGGACAGGGCCAGCGCCAATATGACCTGGGCCGAATTTATCCATAGAACAACGCGGCCCGTGGACGGAGTGCCGGACCCGCATTTGCATATACACGCCGTTGCCTTCAACGCAACCTGGGACCCGGAGGAGGAGCGATGGAAAGCCGCGCAATTTTCGAATCTAGTGCGCGACCGGGGTTACTATCAGGCCGCATTCCACAGCAGGTTCGCCGAACGTCTTGCGAATCTCGGCTACGGCATTGAGCGCGATGGTAAGAGCTTCAAGTTGGTTGGCATTGAGCGCGAAACGACAGAGAAATTCTCAAGGCGCACGGCGATTATAGAAGCCGAAGCCAAGCGTTTAGGGATAACCGATGCCGATGCCAAGGACAGGCTTGGCAGGCGCACGAGAGAGAGAAAGAACGAGCAGGAAGTCTCCATTGCTGAACTTCGCAAGGAGTGGCGGGGGCGCTTGTCGGATGAGGAGCGGGAAGGCATCGCAGGTGCACGGCAAGGCCAGCAGACGACCTCGATGGACGCATCCCAGGCGATGGACTACGCGTTATCGCACTGCTTTGAGCGCGGCTCCGCCATCCCGGAAAAGCAGTTGCTGCGCACGGCGCTGGTTCAGGGCGTCGGTGCCGCCAGCGTCGATGACATCAAGGGCGAAATAGCTCGCGACAACGTAATCAGGCGCGATCGCCTTGGCCAGCGCTGGGTTACGACGCAGGAAGTGCTGCGCGAGGAAATCGCCATGACGGACTTTGTGCGCAATGGTAAGGGCAGGCACGGGAAGCTCGGTGGCGAGAAGAAAACACCCGGCCTCGATCCCCAACTAAGCAAAGAGCAGCGGGAAGCCGCTCTGATGATTCTGAACTCACGCGATACGGTGACCGCGCTTAAAGGCGGGGCCGGTACGGGCAAGACAACAATGATGGTAGCGACGGTAGCGGCCATCGAGGAGTCAGGCAAAAAGGTCTATACGTTCGCGCCGTCCGCCGAGGCGTCTCGCGGAGTGTTGCGCTCGGAAGGGTTCAAGAACGCCGAGACGGTTGAGCGGTTGTTAATCGATCCCAAGATGCAGCACGAAGTTCACGGACAGATCCTCTGGGTGGACGAGGCTGGGCTGCTTTCGGTGAAGGATATGAAGCGGCTGCTTGATGTCGCGAAGGACCAGGACGCGCGCGTAGTCCTGTCGGGGGATTCGCGGCAAAATGCAGGCGTCTATCGTGGCGATGCATTGAGAATTCTGGAGAAGGACTCGGGAATAAGGACCGCGCAGCTCTCGGAGATCCGCCGGCAGAAGAATGAGAACTATCGCAATGCGGTCAAGGCCATCAGCGAAGGCGACGAGACGGGCAAGGATGGCAAGACAAGGCTGGAGGCCGGGATTGAAATGCTCGACAGAATGGGCGCCATCATCGAGACATCGGGGGATGAGCGATACCGGCAAATCGCCGCCGATTATGCGAAAGTCACCTCGGAATATAAGGGCAAGAAGCTGAAGTCGGCACTCGTCGTTTCTCCCACCCACGCAGAAGCAGGGAAGGTTACAGAAGCCATCCGCGAGGAACTGAAATCTTCCGGCCGTGTATCCGGGAATGAGCGTGATTTCCTCTCGCTGCGCTCACTGAATCTGACGGAAGCCCAGCGTGGCGATGCCCGCGAATATCTGCCCGGTACCGTGGTTCAGTTTCACCAGAATGCCAAGGGATTCAGGAGCAGCGACCGTGTGACGGTAACCAACACAAAAGCGGGCAGAGTGAATATCCGCCGTGCGGATGGAAGCGCCGGCACGCTCCCCCTGCAGGAGGCAAAGAAATTCCAGCTCTATGCTCCGGAACAGGTGTCGCTTGCCAAGGGAGACAAGCTGCGCATCACCCAGAACGGGTTTGCGCGGGAGTCGAAAGGCCTCCTCGGCAAAAGCAAAAACCGGGTTAATAACGGGGCGGTGTATGAAGTCGAAGGCTTCAACCGCGAGGGGGATATCAAGCTCAGCAATGGCTACGTCCTGCCGAAGAATTACGGCGGGCTGGCGCACGGATATGTGGTGACGAGCCAATCAGCCCAGGGTCGGACGACCGATGTGGCGCTGGTGGCGCTCGGCTCTGAATCCCTTGTCGCTGCAAACCGGGAGCAGTTTTACGTCAGCGTCAGCAGGGGCCGCGATGCGGTTCGGCTTTACACCGACGACAAGGCCGCGATGATGGATGCCGTCCGCACCAGCGGTGCGCGTCTCTCCGCCACGGAATTAATGCAAGGGACGGACGCACGGCCGAAGCCCAAATCACGCGTCCGGGAGCGGCTATTCAAGATGCACCAGGCATACCGTGCCTATAAGGAAAAACTCACGCGCCTTGTCGCGTGGGATGCAGTTCACCAGCAAAGGGAGGGCAGGGGCCTTGAAAGATAGCAGCGCAGAGAACCGACAATCCTCGGTATTAAGAAAAATCCTTAAGCATCCTGCCGCTGCCCATGAGCCGGAGACGGAGGACGCCGACAAGCCCTTCGAGGATGCACGCAGCCGGGACAATCTCAATCTGGAAATCCGCCTGTCCGACGGCAAGCGAAAGTTCTTCAGCCTTGTCGGGCTGGAGGCGGAGTTTGATTCCGGCGATGACGGCGACACTCTCATGCTTCATTTCGTGCGGGCGGAAGTCGTTGTTACCGGGCGGGGGCTGTTGAGTCTTTATGAGAAGCTGCTCGACCAGCGCGCGCGATTTATCAAGCAAGGTACTGAAGCCGAGGGAGAGCTTCTGGACCCCAATGTTCCCTATGTAGAACAGATCGAAATTCACAGAAAAGAGGACTAATTAGCCGTGACTCAAGAGACGGTAAGGGCGCTGTCGGATGTTGAACTCTCGCAAGTGATTACCTGGGCGCAGGACGAAATTAAAACAAGAACCGAGCGGCGCAAGCAAGAAGCCATTGCCAAGATTAAAGCACTGGCGTTGCAGGTCGGCGTCTCCGTTTCGATTGCAGGAGTCCGGGGCAGGCCGGCGAGATTAAAGCAGGTCACGAAGCCAACGAAAGCATAGTAATTGTCGCAGCCCGTGCGTTGCTTCGTGATCGAAAATCCCCTCAGACCATTCCCCATAAATGTTGCGGCGTGCCGATAAAAAGTACGGCATCGCCGCAACCTGTCGGCTGCTGATTCAGGGTCCTCACAACATGATCGCGCATATGCACCGTGCCATATTTCCGATGGTATTTGTTGCACGCAGGACACGATTGAGATGCCGGATTTTGG
>Ga0182030_10025220_pt1 | contig 10853 bp, 6 predicted proteins | sample 812S3MmetaG_FD_121299 | JGI IMG/M metagenome (GOLD analysis project Ga0182030, IMG submission 121299) | Permafrost microbial communities from Stordalen Mire, Sweden - 812S3M metaG (Illumina Assembly) | ecosystem: Environmental > Terrestrial > Soil > Wetlands > Permafrost | place: Sweden... | reverse complement strand
TCGCGCAAGTTCTGGCTGCAAACCGATAATCGCCAGACGCAAGGGCATCTCGCCATCGCGCTGAAACGATTCAACGCCTTCAACTCGTTTGCCGATTCCACGCCGCTCGACATCATGAAATCGCTCAAGGAGCGCAGCGTGACGAACGAGGAGCTGGGCCGGTTCTGGCGCGACACGGAATTGAGCTGGTGGTGGTATCGCGCGCCAATTGAGACGCAGGCGCTGATGATCGAGGCGTTCGACGAGGTGGCGGGCGACGCGCAGGCGGTGGACGATTGCCGCGTCTGGCTGCTCAAACAAAAGCAGACGCAGGATTGGAAAACCACGACCGCCACGGCTGACGCGGTCTATGCGCTGCTCCTGCGCGGAAAAGATTTGCTCGCGAGCGACAAGCTCGTGGAAGTCAGCGTGGGTGGAATCAATGTGACGCCGGGAGCAAAAGCAGAAGTCAGAAGTCAGAAGTCAGAAGTCAGAACGGAAGTGGAGCCTGGCACTGGCTTTTACGAACGCCGTTTTACCGGCGCGGAAGTGAAGACGAAGATGGGCGAGATCACCGTTAAGAAAATGGACGAAGGCGTTTCGTGGGGCAGCGTGCATTGGCAGTATTTCGAGGACATCAGCAAAGTAACGCCTTATGAAGGCACGCCGTTGAAGCTGAAGAAAACTTTGTTCACCAAGGTCAACACCGCCAAAGGCCCGACGCTCGAACCAGTGAAAGGCGCGCTCGCCGTCGGCGACGAACTCGTCGTGCGCATCGAGTTGCGCGTGGACCGCGACATGGAATACGTTCACCTCAAAGACCAGCGCGGCAGCGGCACGGAGCCGGTGGATGTGTTGTCGCGCTACAAATACCAGGATGGTCTCGCGTATTACGAGAGCACGCGGGACACCGCGAGCCACTTCTTCATTGATTACCTGCCGAAGGGCAATTACGTGTTTGAATACTCGACGCGCGTGCAGCAGCGCGGCAGCTATCAGACCGGTATCGCGGAAATCCAGTGCATGTATGCGCCGGAATTCAACAGCCACAGCGAAAGCCTGCCGCTGGTGGTGAAGTGATTTTTGAACGGCAGCGAACAAAATATGGATCTACAAATGACATTTCACCGGCAAAGGAAATTCCGGGCATCGCAAGGAAGCCCACCGCCGAGGGAATGCGAAAAGGTGGCAGTCGTTCACGCCGGTTCACCCACCGTCAGGCCGGTCACGTTAATCAGCACGCGGGATTTTTCCAAAAACGAATGGCACAAAGATAAAAACCGCTTCACGAAGCCGCCGGAATTCGTTTCAGGATTTTTATGCCGAACCGCCCCTTTTGGAACGGTTCGCTGCCGAACAATTCCACCGGCGTATAATTCTTTTCCACCCAGCGCATGAGTTCCACGCCATAGCCCGGCTGCTGGCCAAAATAACCAAGACCGAATTCAGCCGCCTGCCATTCCACGAGCAAGAGATAATCCGGCGGATTTTTTTCAAAGGCGGCGGTCATTTTTTCCTGACTGAAAACGGCGAACATCGTCGGGTTCCAATCCAGGCAGGGCGTCGGATTGATCCGGCGGCTCAAATAATTCGCCATGATACCTTCCGGCAAGGCGGCCAGCGTCGCGGCCGGCGGAACCTGGGTGTCAATCCATGCCAGCGCGGCCTGGGTGGTTTTGGCCTCCACGGAATTTCCCTGCGGGCCGGAAGCGATGATGCGATCACTGGCTTGACCCACCGCAAGATTTTTCGCGGCGTAAAAATTTTCCGATTGCTGGAACAGATTTCCAAAGCCAATCAGCAGCACCAAACCGACGACGGCCCGGAACAGCCGGGCGGGAACTTGGTATTTATTTTCCAGCAGCAGCGGCAGCAGCCAGAGCAGCAGGTAAACCGCGCTGACAAAAGCAGGCATGGCCAGCGCAAATCCGTAATGCCAGATGCGCGGAAACAATCCCAGTTTCAGCAGCAACACCAGGCTGAAGGCGCTCCATAAAAACGGGAACGCGGCTTCCCGTCCGGCGGGCATTTTTCTGTAATTTTCGCGCAGCAGGCAACCGGTGACGAAAACCAGCAGCGGCAGCGACGCGCCACATTCCACCCAGTTAAACCGGACGGCCAAAAGCAACAGTGGCGCGACGAGCAGGAGCAAAAGAAATTTTTTTGCGAGCCAGGAATTCAGTTTCGCCACAAACCGAAAGGCGACCGCATAAAACGCCACCGCGCCGGCAACGAAAAGAAAATGCAGGGCCATGGTGCGCAGATGCATCAAGGGCTGGTCAAGGCCCAGGCACCATTGGTAATAAGGATTCTTCGCAACGGCGGTCTGAAACAAGGGCAGCCAGCCGAAAACCACGGAGCGCAAACTTTCCCGCCAGCCTTCAACGCTCAAAAAATAAAGAAAAAAAACCAGCGCCGGAATCATCGCCGCCGATAAAAAACCCGCCAGCGATTTTGCGGCGAAATGAATTTGCCGCCGGGACGCGAAAAAAATGCCGAACGCCAGGACGCCAGCGGCCGCCAGCGCCACAAAAATGTCCGGCTTGGTCAGAAACACGAGGCCGCTGCAAAAACCGGCGGCGACCGCGAAGCGAATTTTTTCCTTGGCCAGCCAGTCGGACAACAGCGCGACGGCAAGAATTGAAAGGAGCAGTCCGTGCAGCACCTCGTGGGAATATGGCGCGATGTAATTGTAATTCCCGATGGAAACATATTGGGCAAAGGCGAACCCGAGCACGATGGCCAGACCAATGACGGTGGCGGTCAAAACGTCGGCCGCGGCCACAAAGCGGCGATAGACCAGCAGCAACAGGGCGGCAACCAACGTCAGATTGGCCGCGATGAGCGTGAGAAAGGAGGTGCCGAAAATTTTGAAAAGGAACGCATTGAAGTATTGCGAGAGCGGGCCGCCGGCAAAATAAAACAAGTCGCGATAGAGCACGGCACCGTGGGCCAGCCGCCAGGGAATGTAAAGCTGCCCGCCAAAATCCACGAGCAGATCCGGCCAGCGCCGCCAGGAAACGGCGGCGGCAAAAACAAAGGCCAGCGCCACCACCGCCAGGCCGGTCCAAAAAAATCGCCGGGCGGAAAGGTTTTCCGCGCGGCAATTTTTTTCGTTCGGGCTGGTCACGGCAATTAATTAATAAATTCTGCTTTGGTCACGACGGATTTTCCCCACCTCACGCCAACGCGTCAACACAACCTTTCACTTCAACGAATTTAATCAGCGCGGAAATATTCACTACGAAAAAAAATTCCATTTCGAACAGCGCAGTCATTTTAGCCGGACGAGATAAAGTTCGGTCGGCGGGACGGCCGGGGTTGCCGGCGTGGGGAATGCGAATTGGCCGGCAAGAGTGCCGTGATATTTTTCCGTCCAATTTGTGATGCTTCCATCCTGCGGATGCAGATGCACGACGACAAAGTGAAGGCCGAGCGAGCGCAGATATTCCGGGGCATCGCCGGCGGTAAGGCACTCGACCCGCCGGCGGCCGTAAGGCAGCCAGAGGCTGGGTTCGTCCACATCGCAAAGAAGCGGGTAATAACCAACGACGGTTTCCTCCGGTGGCAATGACTGATCGAGAAACTTTTTCCGGGCCTGGGCGGCCTGATAATCGGATTCCGCATAGCGCGAATTTTGGTCGCCCACCAGCTCGTTTCCGGGAATTTTTTCGTGGAGCATTTTCCAGACGGATGGAAGCGGAAGCAGCGGCCGGTTGCCGGCGGTGGCCACCAAGATGGCGGTGAACAGCATTATTTCCAGACCGAGCGGCTGCCACCGGGGTTGTCGCACAACTTTCGCGTGCCCGCTTTTGACGAGGAATAATGGGAATAGAAACAAGTAGTAGGGCGCAAGGTGCCGCGCATTTGAAAAAGTTCCGACCTTGGCCATGAAGAGCAGCAGCAGCGTCCACGGAACGACTCGCAGCCAAGTCAAGAGCGGTTCGCGCGGAACGAGGTTGCCGGCGGGACCGGCGTTTCGCAGCCGTCGCAGCGCGATGAACGTGGCGGCCATTAAAAGGCAAACGCCGAGACCGAGGCCGGCGTTGCCCTCGCAAACGCCGCGATAATATTCGCTGCTCAAATATCCGAAATTTTCAAATGATGAAAAATGCGCGCCGAAAGGCGTGTGCACAAACTGCCGCATCTGTTCATTCCAGAGCGAGGTCGAATAACGAAAAAACGGCGGCAGCAATTCGTGGAACGGCGGCATCAGGTTTTGAAGCGGAATGCAAAACGCATTGCCAATCACGCCCCAAACCGGGTCCAGATGAAATTTCCCCGCCGACGGCAATCCCGCCACATCCACCGGCAGCCACGTTCCGCAGTGTTTGAAATTGAGGATGCTGACTGGCACGATGGAGACGAGCAACCCAAACAGCGCAACCAAGGCGCTGCCGATGGGCCGCGCCCAAAACAGTCGCCGGCCGGGCCACGCCGCCAGCACCCACAGCAGCGCCAGCGGCAGGTTGGTTTGCTTGACACCGGTGGCCAGAGCGGCGGCCAGCAGCGACAGCCAAAGATCGGCGGCGGACTTTTTTTCATGCGCCCGCAAGGCTAAATCCACGGCCGCCAAAACATAAACAGCCGCCAGACCATCATTGTCCACCGAACCGGCCTGCAGGGCGAAACACCAGCCTGCGGCCAGAAACCACATCCACCACCAAGTCACGCGCGGACGCACTTGCAGCCGCGTGAAGACGCTGAAAATCAAGCCCGGCAGCAGCAGATAGGAAATCCAGTTGATGAGGAATAAAAACCGGTCGGTGTGCGTGAACAAAATCAACGGCGCCGACAACCATTCAAAGCCGCAGGCGCAGATATTCATCCGCGCATCGCCAGTGTGAATCCAATGCCACTGCTCAAACCACAGCCAATGGAACACCCGCGGCAGCTTGTAGGCGCTGGTGTCGTAGTTCAGGTCCGGCCGCAGGCAGCCGGACAGGAAAGCCAGCAGCACCAGCAGGAGAAAACACATCGGGGCCGGACGCCGGAAACGACGGCTTGATTTTTTGAGAGCCGGCCACAGATTTGTCTGCGCAAACCAGTTTGCATTTTGTTGCCAGCCGACCACCGCGATGCCAGCGAGCGCAAAAGCCACTCCATAACCAATGCGGTTCAACTGATGCAGCGCCGACAAAATCCATCCGGCGCCTGACAGCAGAGTGCCGAGCAAAATCCATAATCGCACACCATTCAACATGGCCGCAGTATATTATGAATCCCGCCAAGCTTCGATTTCTAATTGAACCTGCAATCGGATGCCGGCCCACTTGCCTGTCCGCAAAAATTCCTGGTTCATTGCGATAATTTTTTTCTGCCAGTTTTGTCCGCTACTGAATTGTTCGTCAAATTGGAAGGCAGACAAACCAACATTTTCACATATAAGGGTTTTCCTTATGCGGCTAAGGTTTTTCCACTACTTAAATCAGCGATTTTACCACTTGTTACCAGCCCGGTGTTAGCTTAAATTGTCCTCATGCAAACAATATTTGCAAAATCAAGCGAGACTGCCAACGGCAATGAGGAGAATTTTTCCCCCGATCATTTCACCGACCTCGCCCCCGCCGAAAACGGCCAGGGCAACCGCGCCTTGGTGGACGCGCTGGCCAATTCGCGCATCTACCGCGACTACGAACGGGCGTTCAGCGACATGACCGGACTGCCGGTGGCGCTCCAGCCGGTGGAGACGTGGCAGCTCCCGCATCACGGCAAGCGCAACGAGAACGCTTTTTGCGCGCTGATCTCCAAGAAAAGCCGGGCGTGCGCCGCGTGCCTGCAAGTGCAGGAACACTTGTGCCAGAAGGCTTCCATCGGCCCAGAGACGGTGGTTTGCCCGGTGGGTTTGTGCGACAGCGCCATCCCGGTGCGCATGAGCGACCGGCTGGTGGGCTACCTCCAAATCGGCCAGGTATTTCGTAAAAAACCCACCGCCGCGCAGTTTGAAAAAGTGGTCAAGCTCGCCGCCAAATGGGGGCTGGAAACCGACCGCGAAACCTTGCGCAAAGCCTACTTCTCCGGCAAGGTTATTTCCCCCAAGGAACACGATTCCGCCGTCAAGCTCTTGACAATTTTTGCCCAGCATCTGGCAATGTTGAGCAATCAGGTTTTCATCCAGCAGGAGAACGCCGAGCCGCCGGTCATCACCAAGGCCCGCGCCTACATCCACGAACACCAGACCGAGGAATTGTCCCTCGGCCAGGTCGCCAAGGCCGTCAACATGAGCAGCTACTACTTCTGCAAGATGTTCAAAAAGGTCTGCGGCATCAATTTTACGGACTACGTCGCCCGCGTGCGGATTGAAAAATCCAAAAACCTGCTGCTCAATCCCAATCTGCGCGTCAGCGAAATCGCCTTCGAGGTCGGCTTCCAGTCGCTCACGCATTTCAACCGCGTGTTCAAGAAAATCCTCGGCCAGTCGCCCACCGATTATCGCGCACAGTTGCTGGCGCACTGACGAACGTGCGCCCGTCTCCCGGTCCGACACCACGGCGGATCATTTTTGACTCCGCGATTGGCATTGGCTTTGGCCGGCAAATTTCCGATATTCCCGCCGACAACGGGATGAAGGAAAACAAAAAACAGTCGAACGCCAGGCTGCTGGTCCGTTCCGAATCCGCCGTGCGCGACCGCGAAGAGCGGCTGCGCGCCATTCTGGAAACCGCCGTCGAGGCCATCATCACGATTGACGAGCGCGGCATCATCGAGTCGTTCAATCCCGCTTCGGAAAAAATCTTCGGCTACCGCGCCGCCGAGGTCATCGGCAAAAATGTCAATGTGCTGATGGCCACGCCGCACCGCGAACAGCATGACGGCTACCTTGAAAATTACCAGCGCACCGGCCACGCCAAAATCATCGGCATCGGGCGCGAGACGTTTGCGCGCAGAAAGAACGGCACCTTGTTTCCAATTGATTTGGCGGTGAACGAAGTGAAGTTGAGCGACCGCCGGATTTTCACCGGCTTCATCCGCGACATCACGGAGCGCAAACGGCTGGAAAAAGAAAACCTTGAAATCAGCGAGCGCGAGCAGCGGCGCATCGGGCAGGATTTGCATGACGGATTGTGCCAGCATCTCGCCGGCGTGGAAATGTTGTGCCAGGTGCTCGCGCAAAAGCTTGCGCCGAAGTCAAAAGAAACCGCCGCCCGCGCCACGGAAAGCGCCAAGGCCGTGCGCGAGGCCATCAGCCAGACGCGGCTGCTGGCGCGCGGGCTTTCGCCGGTCACGCTGGAGTCGGAAGGACTGATGTCGGCGCTGACGGAACTCGCGCACAACACCGAAAAAATGTTCCGCGTGCGCTGCGAGTTTGATTGTCCTGAAATCATAAAGTTCAATGACCACGCGGCGGCGACGCATTTGTTCCGCATTGCCCAGGAGGCGGTTTCCAACGGCATCAAGCACGGCAAGGCAAAAAAGATTTTCATCCAGTTGCGCGAACTGCCGGGCGAATTACATTTGCGGGTCAGCGACAACGGGGTTGGTTTTCCGAAAAAGTTTTCCGGCACCACCGGCATGGGCTTGCGCATCATGCAATCGCGCATCGGCATGGTCGGCGGCACGCTGGTCATTGAACGTAATCCCGGCGGCGGCACCAGCGTGGCCGGCACCGCGCCGGTCAAAGCATAACCCATGAAAAGCAAAAATCCCCCGCGCCGCATTCTGATTGTGGACGACCATCCGATGATGCGCAACGGGCTGGCGCAGTTGATTGACCATGAGCCGGACTTGAAAGTCGGCGCCGAGGCGGACTCCGCCAGTCAGGCGGTCGCGGCGGTGGAAAAACAGAAATTTGATCTCGCTCTGCTGGACATTTCGCTGCCGGACAAGAACGGTTTGGAACTCATCAAAGATCTGCGCGTGCTGCGGCCGGAATTGCCGCTGCTGGTCGTCTCGATGCATGACGAGATGGTTTATGCCGAGCGCGTGCTGCGCGCCGGCGCGCGCGGCTACATCATGAAGCAGGAGGGCGGGCAGAATTTTTTGCAGGCCATCCGGCAGGTGCTGGACGGGCAGATTTTTGTCAGCGATAAAATGTCGGCGCGCATTCTGGAAACTTTCTCCGCGCGGCAGAACGGCAATTCGATTTCGCCGGTGCGGCGGCTTTCGGACCGCGAGTTCGAGGTGTTCCAGCTCGTCGGCCAGGGCATCATCAACCGCGACATCGCGGAGCGGCTGCATTTGAGCATTCGGACCATCGAAGTCCACCCGGTCAACATCAAGGAGAAGCTGCATCTGCAGACGGCCATGGAACTGGTGCGTTACGCCACCCGCTGGATGGATGCGCATGGACAAAACCTGCCGGATTAAATTCACCGCCACAGCATCCGGCCAACCTTCCTTGCCTTTCAAATCACAAGAATAGGTGACAATTTGCCAAAAGCGGAGAAGTCGGCAAGCTTTTCTGCTGCCATTTTCTTCCCGTCGAACAAACAGATTTAGACCAAGATTTAGCCAAGCACAATTATGACACCTATTGCAACCACACCACAGAAGCTGGAGTCCGCCCACGACATTCTGCATCACACGACCAACCGGCCGCTGTCGCCGATCTTTTCGCCCAAGTCCGTCGCGGTCATTGGCGCGACGGAAACGCTGAACAGCGTGGGCCGGACCATTCTTGAAAACCTGATCAAAGGCGGATTTACCGGCAAAATTTTTCCGGTGAATCCCAAACGCCCCACCGTGCTGGGCATTCAAGCGTATCCCAGCATCACCGCCGTGCCGGAAAAAACCGATCTCGCCGTCATCATCACGCCGCCAGCCACCGTGCCGGCCATCGTCAAGGATTGTGGCAAGGCCGGCGTGAAAGGCGTCATCATTATTTCTGCCGGCTTCAAGGAAATTGGCCCGGTCGGCGTGGAACTCGAACGTCAAGTTTTGGAAGAAGCAAACAAAGCCGGCATCCGCATCGTGGGACCGAATTGTTTGGGCGTGATGGTGCCCGGTGCAAAATTAAACGCCACCTTCGCCGCCGACATGGCGAAACCCGGCAGCGTCGGTTTCATCAGCCAGAGCGGCGCGCTCTGCACGGCGATTCTCGATTGGAGCTTGAAGGAAAATGTCGGCTTCAGCGCGTTCGTTTCGCTCGGCTCGATGCTCGACGTCGGCTGGGGCGATTTGATTAATCACCTCGGTGACGATCCGAACACCAAGAGCATTGTTATTTACATGGAATCCATCGGCGATGCGCGGGCATTTTTGTCCGCCGCGCGCGAAGTCGCGTTGACCAAGCCGATCATTGTCATCAAGCCCGGCCGCACCGAAGCCGCCGCGAAAGCCGCCGCGTCGCACACCGGCTCGCTCACCGGCAGCGATGAAGTTTTGCAAGCCGCGTTCCAGCGCGTCGGCGTTTTGCGCGTCGAGGCGATTTCCGAATTGTTCGACATGGCGGAAGTCCTCGGCAAACAGCCGCGCCCGAAAGGCCCGCGCCTGACCATCGTGACGAACGCCGGCGGTCCGAGCGTCATCGCCACGGACATGCTCATCGGCAGCGGCGCGCAGCTCGCCGACCTCACGCCGGAGACGATGGCCGCGTTCAACGCCATTCTTCCGCCGACGTGGAGCCATAATAATCCGGTGGATATTATTGGCGACGCCAAGCCGGAGCTTTATGCGAAGTCGCTGGAGATCGCGGCCAAAGACCCGAACACCGACGGCATCCTCGTCATTCTCACGCCGCAGGCGATGACCGATCCGACCGCCACCGCCCAATGTCTGGTGCCTTACGCGCACATTCCGAACAAGCCCGTCATCGCGAGTTGGATGGGCGCGGACATCGTCGCGAAAGGCGAAGATATTTTGAATGCCGCGAACATTCCCACGTTCAAGTATCCCGACCGCGCGGCGAAATCGTTTTACTATATGTGGCGTTACAGCGAGAACCTGCGCCAGCTTTACGAAACGCCCGCTTCCGCGCCCGAAGAAGAACGCGGCGAGATTGACCGCGAGAAAGCCGCGGCCATCATCGCCGAGGTCCGCAAATCCGGCCGCACGCTGCTCACCGAGTTTGAATCCAAGAAGCTGCTCGCGGCTTACGGTATCCCGACGGTGGAGACGCACATTGCCACCAGCGAAAGCGACGCCATCAAGCAGGCCGCACGCCTTGGTTTCCCGGTGGTGTTGAAACTCCATTCCGAAACCATCACGCACAAGACCGACGTCGGCGGCGTGCAGTTGAATCTCCGCACCGCCTCCGCCGTGCGCCAGGCCTACAAGGCCATTGAAACCGCCTGCACCAAAAAAGTCGGCAAGGAGCATTTCCAGGGCGTCACCGTCCAGCCGATGATTAAATTGGACGGCTACGAAATCATCATTGGCAGCAGCCTTGATCCGCAGTTCGGCCCCGTGCTGCTCTTCGGCACCGGCGGCCAATTGGTGGAAGTGTTCAAGGACCGCGCGCTCGGCCTGCCGCCGCTCAACGCCACGCTCGCGCGGCGCATGATGGAACGCACCAAGATTTACACCGCGTTGAAAGGCGTGCGCGGTCGCAAGGCCACGAACATCGCCGCCATCGAGCAGTTGCTCGTGCGCTTCAGCCAGCTCGTCGTCGAGCAGCCGTGGATTTCGGAAATTGACATCAATCCCCTGCTCGTCTCCGCCGAACGCATCTTCGCCCTCGACGGCCGCGTCGTCCTCCATCCGCTGGACACGCCGGAGGACAAACTGCCGCACTCCGCCATCCGGCCGTATCCGATTCAATACGCCACGCCGTGGAAGATGAAAAACAAGGCGCCGCTCATCATCCGCCCGATCAAGCCCGAGGACGAACCGCTCATGGTCAAGTTCCATGAGACCTTGTCCGAGGAAAGCGTCTATAACCGCTACTTCTCCGCGTTGAAACTCTCGCAGCGCGTCGCGCACGAGCGCCTCACGCG
>Ga0182030_10025219_pt1 | contig 10853 bp, 7 predicted proteins | sample 812S3MmetaG_FD_121299 | JGI IMG/M metagenome (GOLD analysis project Ga0182030, IMG submission 121299) | Permafrost microbial communities from Stordalen Mire, Sweden - 812S3M metaG (Illumina Assembly) | ecosystem: Environmental > Terrestrial > Soil > Wetlands > Permafrost | place: Sweden... | reverse complement strand
TCGAAATGGTGCCGTCCTGCCCATGACCGTGCCAAGCAATCCCAACAACACCCCCTCAAAGCTATGAGAACCACGATCGGTCTTCTATCAATCGCATTCGCCCTACCAATTCTCGGCGCGGAACCCCGCGTTGAGTTCACCGCTTCCAGCAATACCGTCGCCTGCTACGACTTCGTCGAGGTGACGCTGAACGTCGCCCAATCTACCGCCGCCAACCCGTTTACCGACGTGACCGTGGACGGCTCGTTCGCGCTTAAGGACGGCCGACCGCTCTCGGTCGACGGCTTTTGCGATTCCGCCGATGGCCGCGTGTTTCGCGTCCGCTTCATGCCGTCCAAACCCGGTACCTACAACTACACCGTGAAGTATCGCGAGGGCACATTTGAGAAAGCATATCACGGGGGCTTTGAGGCCAAAGACGAGAGCAAGAAGGGCCTCGTTCGCGTCGATCCAGAGTTCCCTTCGCACTTCCAATGGGAAGGCTCAAAGGAACGCTATTTCTGGAATGGCACCACGGCCTACTGGCTTGCCGGCTGGGACGACGAGACCATCCGGCAAAGCCTCGATCGCCTTGACCAGTTCAGGGTCACCCGCGTCCGCGCCGCGCTTAGTGGCCGAGTCAAGGATGGCGGGGCATGGTTCGAAAACGTGGTTGCCACGGACAAGTTCTCCTTCCTGCTCAATCCATGGGCGGCGAGGAATCCCGCAAGTGTTGAACAACCCGGCTTCGACGTGACGCGTTTCAATGTGGACTACTGGCAGAAGTGGGAGCGCCTCCTCCAGGATGCGCGCAGCAAGGACATGGTCGTTTCGGTGATCTTTTACGTGGATGGCCTGCGTCCTGGCGTGGACCCGTTCGGCAAAGCCGGCATGGGCGGTGCCGACGAGCAGCGCTATTACCGTTATGCCGTCGCACGCTTCGCACCGTTCGCCAATGTTATGTGGGATCTGGCCAATGAATACCGCCTCTTCCGCGACGATGCCTGGGCCGAGAAGATGGGCGCGTTCGTCAAACAGTGCGACCCTTACGATCATCTCACCTCGACCCACGGACACAGCGACTTCCACTTCCGCAAGTCACCCTGGGCGGGCTTTGCGATGTATCAGAGCTGGGATGAGCACGGCGGTTACGATTTCATGCTCAAGAACCGGCAGGAGCAGGAGAAGACCGGTCGCATCATGCCGCAGGTCAACGAGGAATACGGCTACGAAGATCACTATCCCCAAGGCTGGGGCGAGAATCGCAAAGCCCCCGCCCGCTCCGCTGAGACGCGCGTCCGCATCGCGTGGGAGATTTGCTTGGCTGGCGGCTACCAGACCACCGGCGAGCGTGCGGATGCCGCCAACGGTGGCGGCTGGATCAACGGTCGTGGCGACGACACGATGACCATGCTCAAACTCTACGGTAACCTCTACGATTTCTTCACCAGCATCACGTGGTGGGAGTTGCGCCCGGACAGCAATCTGGTCGTGTCCGTCCAGCCCCACCCGAGCGCGCAGGGCCAGGCGAAGACCTCGGCCCGGACGTTCGCAGCTCGGAACCCCGAGGGAAATCTGGCGGCCATCTATGTGCAGGACGGCGGCATCGTGACGGTGAACGATGAATTGCTCAAGGACCAGCTCAAGCCGCTCTGGTTCAGCCCGCGCGATGGCGGCATGCGGAACGCTCGCGCCTTGCGGCCCCACGTCTTCCGGACTCCCACCGCTGAGGACTGGGTCCTGCTCTTCCGCACACCCTGCAACTGCTCGTTCCGCGACTTCGGCAACGAGTTCGAACAATAGATCGTGACGCTCATCCCCCGCATCCTCGCCACCGTTGTTGGCGCCGCACTGCTCGGATTCAGCACGGGGTGCCGGCACAAACAGGAATCGGGCGGTGTTTCCCCTGCGGTGGTGGAGTCCGTGAACCGGGGGGTCAGCCTAATGGGGCAATACGATTACGACGGAGCAACCAAAGCTTTTGAAGAAGCGCTCGGTGCCGCCCCCGAATTGTCGCTAGTCAAGATCAACCTGGCCATCGCCCGATTCAACCGTGGGCACAAAGAAGACCAAGACATCGAACAAGCTCAAGGCCTCCTCGATGCCGTGCTTAAGAAGGAGCCGGGCAACATCCGGGCTTGGTATTTCATGGGTATCGTGCTGCTGCATACCGGCCAGTCGGAACCAGCCACCGCGTGCTTCAAGAAGGTGTTGCAGCTGCAGCCGGATGATGGCGTGGCGTGGTATCTGTTGGGCACATGCAAACAGCGCACAGGTCAAAAGGCCGAGAGGGAATTTCTTAAGGCTCTGGAACTGCGGCCTTTCTTGACCAGTGCCTACTACAAACTCTGGCAGACGTATCAGGCTGAAGACCAGCCGAACAAGGCTCAGCGGTTTCTCGATGAGTTCATGCGGCTCCGTGACAGTCCGCTAAACGAGATCATTGAGGTACCGCAATATAATCAGATTGGCGAGTTGGCGCTGGCGCAACCCATCGGCACGCAGCCCCCGCCTTCCCTCGCCAGGTCCGTTTATCGCGCCGGAACACCCACTCAGATTTCGCTTCTCAGTCTGACCAGTCCGCCGCCGGCAAATTCGGTACCGGCGACTTCTCAGACCTTCGGTGGTGTGGCCCTCGCCGGTTCAGATCGTGATGGCCAGCCTGAATTCTTCCTGGCTACCTGCCCCGGAATTCGGTCCAGTGTCCCATTTTACCTGAATGGAAGGGCTGGCATGTCCACCTTTGTCGCGCCGACCAACTGGGGTCTAGACAATGTTGAGCAGCCTCTTAGTTACGCCGTTGGCGATTACGATAATGACGGAGTGTCGGACCTCTTCATTGTTTGCAACGGAACGAACCATCTCTTTCACGGCTCCGCCAACGGAATCTTCACCGAAGTCACTCGACAGGTGGGAATCGCAAGCAATGGAGGCAGCACTCGCAGTGCGCTCTGGCTCGACGCCGATCACGTCGGAGTTCTCGACCTGTTTGTATGCAACTCGGACGCGCCAAATCAGCTTTTTAACAACAACGCCGACGGCACCTTCACCGACATTGCAGCCTCCGCCGGCGTGGCGGTGCCGGAAGGCAACTCGGTCATGGTTCTGCCAGGCGACCTCAATGGCGACCGTACCACGGATCTGGTCATCCTGCGCTCCGGCGCGCCGGCAAAGGTCTTCCTCAACGACTTAGGAGGGAGATTTCACGAGGCCAGCCTTGGCGGGTTGGGCATCCGCGGCGATCTGGGTGGCGTGCTTCAGGATTTCGACGGGGACGGCAACTTGGATCTGCTGGTGTTGGGCGGGCAGCCGGCGGAATTGAAGCTCTTCCTCGGCGATGGACACGGCCACTTCAGGCCGAGCGATACGTTTGCCGCGAGTGCCAAGTCCGCTGCGGCGCTGGGGCCGCTGCGCGGCTTTCGTGTGGCGGACTTCAACTTGGACGGTAGTCTCGACATCGCTTTCTTCAGTGATGAAGAGGGGCACATTTTGCTGAATGACGGAAAGGGACGATTCACTCTGCAAGCCCATGTTTGGAAAGCCTCATTGGGCAACGTGCTCGTTGGGGCCGAACTGGCCAACTTGAACGGCGATTTTGTACCGGACTTGCTCCTACTCGAGCGCGGGAAGACGAGCCGCATTTCTCTGATTCCGGGTGAACTGTCGCCTCCGTTCACCGCGTTGTCACTCGCGCCCACTGGTGTGCGAAGCCGCGATAAGCGCACCCGCAGCCCCGCTAGCGGGTATGGTGTGACGGCAATCGTGCGCGCCGGACTGCGTGAACAATCGCGGGTCTTCACCGGCCAGGCTGGTGGCTTCAACCAATCGCCGCTGCCGTTGGTGTTCGGGCTGGGCGGAGCGCGCCAGGCGGACTATGTCCGTTTGCTCTGGCCGGACGGCGTGGCGCAGGACGAGATTGCTCTGCCGGCCGGCCAGCACCACCAAGTGGCTGAGACGCAACGCAAGATCTCAAGCTGTCCGTTGCTGTTCGCCTGGAATGGCACGCGTTTTGGATTCATCACCGACTTTGCCGGCGTCGGAGGACTAGGCTACTTCGTCGCGCCTGGCGAATACGCCAATCCCCAGCCAATCGATTATGTGACGATCGAGCCGCAGCAGCTTTGCCCGCGGGACGGCGCATACGAATTGCGCATCACCGAAGCGATGGAGGAAACAACTTACCTGGACCAGCTTGAACTTCTGGCCATTGACCATTCCTCCGACAGCAGCGTGATTCCGGATGAACGTCAGGCCGTGAGTGGCCCGCTGCCAACCCACGAGTTGTTGGTTATGGACAAGGCCATCTTCCCGCTACGCGCCTTGGATCCGGCCGGACACGATTGCACCAAGCAATTGCTACACGCCGATCGTATTTATGCTTTTGCACCGCAGCTAGATCGGAGATTTTTTGGCTTCTGCCTGCCACACACACTGGACCTGGATTTTGGCGGCCAGTTGGCCAGCCTAGGGCCAAACCAGCGTGTGGTCTTGTTTATCAATGGTTATCTCGAATATCCCTATTCCCAGACGGCATACGCAGCGAGCAAGGCGAGGGTCGGTTGGGATCCCATTCGGATCGAACGGCTACAGCCAAATGGACAGTGGCAAACCATCGTCCCCGACGCCGGTGCAATGGGAGGCATGAACCGCACCATGACGGTGGAATTGACCGGATTGATTAGCGGGCCCGAATGCCGGCTGCGTCTGTCGTCAAACCTAGAGATTTACTACGATCAGATCTTTTTAGGCGTCCCCGCGAGCAGCAACCGGGTGAAGATACACAAGCTGCCGATGTCCGAAGCGGATCTTCGTTATGCCGGATTCGTGCGCGAATTCTCACCGGATGGGAGCATGCCGCTCGTCTATGATTATGCACGAAGGGACGCTGCGGCGCCGTTTCATGCCTTGCGCGGCGCCTACACCCGCTATGGCCCGGTGCGCGAATTACTCGAAGCGTACGACGACCAATTCGTATTAGTCGGGCCGGGTGATGAAATCGCAGTGAAGTTTGACGCGAGAGGACTACCCGCACTGCCGGAAGGATTGACGCGCAGCTTTGTGCTCGTTTCACACGGCTACTGCAAGGACATGGATCTTCATACCGCGACACCTCAAACACTCGAACCGCTGCCTTTCCGAGGCATGAGCCGCTACCCCTATCCCCCAACGGAGCACTATCCTGACACCGAACTCCATCGGCGATTAATGCAAATCTACAACACGCGGATTGTTCACTAGTCCGTTCGGAGCAAACCCAGGGGCCACGCCGTTGCCGTCTTCCAACCTGACTTCCCTTGGCCCAGTTTTCGTGGCGAGATCAGGGTGCACATGGATCGCACGCTCGATATGATTGACGGAGTTGGCCTGGGCTACCGTCCGATGTTTCCCGTCCGTCTGGGTTTTCTCCTGGAATTTGCCCACGCGGCGCCGGCCTACGCCACCGTTAAGGAATTGCGTGACAGGCTGGCCGTGCCTCTGCCAAACGAACAAACCATCCGAAGACTGCTCTAAGGCCGGACTTGCATCACGATGCAATGCGATCCACCGCCAGGAGTTCCTGAGTCGAACGCCGTCCGAGCGCACTACGCACGCGCCGCGCTTGCCAGGACAATTCTCGAAGCCACCGCCCTTCCCTCCGACAGCGCAACGGGCATCGATGCCAAAGCCCTTGCTCCAGTGGACGAATTCCACGTTCGAGGTCGCGAAGCGACTTTGGAGCTTGCCCGGGCGGCCTCCTTAGCCACATCAGACCGCGTGCTCGATGTGGGATGTGGTTTGGGCGGGGCGTCCCGGTGCTTGGCATCGGTGTTTGGGTGCCACGTTGTTGGCATTGATCTCACACCGGACTATGTCGAAACGGCCAGGCATCTGGCTACGCACTTCGGTCTGGGCCATCGAGTGCGTTATGAGTGCGCCGATGCCTTGGCCCTGCCCTTCAGGGATGCGGAGTTCGATGTGGTTTGGAGCCAGCACGCCGCAATGAACATTGCCGACAAGGTGGGTCTGTATGCCGAGATGTATCGGGTGCTCAAGCCAGGCGGACGTCTGGCACTCTATGACATCCTGGCGGGTGAGAATGGCAAGGTCCGTTTCCCCACCCCCTGGGCGCGTGATCCGTCCATCAGCTTCCTCACCAAACCGGATGTGCTGAACCGCCTGCTTACCGCAGCGGGTTTTTGCATATCGAGTCGGCGGGACACTACAGAACTGGGGCGGCCTTGTTACCGCCAGATGCTCCAGCGTATGCGAGAGTCCGGACATCCGCCGTTAGGCTTTCATCTGCTCATGGGGGACGACTTCCGCGCCATGGCCTCAAACCAGCTGTGCAACCTGGAAGAGAATCGAATCGCCCTTGTCGAAGTGGTCGCTCTCAAGTGCATCTGAGTGGACCTTCCAGCAGGACTCGCCTTGGGGGAACCAACCGCGGAAATCCGGCGGCGCGCGCACGACGATGCCGCCCGATGACGTCGTTGAGTCTGAAGCGCCATCACGGCCCTTCATGACTCCCCACGCGAGAAGGTAACGTTGCCCGGTTGGCAACCCCGTCCTCAGTCTGGGAGAGAAATTCTAGGTCCAGGCCACACTGAAACTCTCGCAGCCCCGGTCAGGGTTCCTGTACCCGCAGAATCTGGTCCACTGCGATGTTGGTTAGCACCTGCGTCTGGCCGCTTGGTTTGGGCCAATGAATCTCGATGCGGTCCACTTTCGACTCCTTCCCCAACCCGAAATGGAGCCGCGCGTCCTGTTGGAATACGTAGCTCGTTGGGCACCGCGCTTGAGCTTGAAACACGCGATTGCCCGCCTGCACCTTGACCTGCGCGCCAAATCCGTCCCGGTTGCAGTGAGTGCCAACGAGCTTCAGGGTCAACCAGTGATTCGGATATGTTCCCCGGTTGCGCAGAAGCACAACGGGCCCTCCTACGCTCGTCAGCAGCAGGTCCATGCGCCCATCATTGTCCATGTCAAAGACGCCGCAGCCGCGGAGATTCAATTGCCGCTTGAAAAACGGCCCACCTTCCTCTCCGGCATCCACAAAGGTGGCATTCCCCTTATTCTTTAGCAAGAGACTGGGCATGCCCTTCATGGAATACGGGTCGCCGTTCGCGATAAAGACGTCCAGATTGCCGTCGTTGTCGACATCGATGAAACTCGCACCCCAGCCGACGTAATGAGCCGACAAATTCAAGATTCCCGACGCCGCAACCCTATCGTCAAACAGTCCATTCTTGGAGTTGATGTAGAGCGAAGCATTGCCGAGCCGGGTCACTAGCATATCCGGCAATCCATCCCCATTTAAGTTGCCGATTGCCGCGCCCATGGACCCTGCCGCCATGCCCATTTGATCATATGCAACCCCGCTTTGCATTGCGACATCTGTGAAATGCCCTTTGCCGTCGTTTGCGAGCAGTAGGTTGGGTGTGCCGTCGTTTGAGATGTAAAGGTCCTGGTTTCCGTCCAGGTTGTAATCGAGAGACGTCACTGACATGGCCCGGTGGCCTGGCACGCGGATGCCCGCGTGCTCGCTGACGTCCTCGAATGTGCCGTCGCCGCGATTGTGATAGAGAATGTTGAACTCCGGTTCATAGGAGAGCGGTCCAGGATAGGGAACCTGCGAGCCGGGCGGCACCTTGACCGCAGGATCATAGACCAGGTAATTTGCAACGAGGATGTCGAGGTATCCGTCGCCATCGTAATCCAGGAACGTCGCGGAAATAGCTGCGTGTTTTGAAGTGAGCCCCGCTTTGGCGGTCACGTCCGTAAACGTGCCATCGCCGTTGTTGTGGTAGAGGATCAAACTGCCAAGATTCACCACTAGCAGGTCCGTGTAGCCGTCGTTGTCATAGTCGGCAGCGGCGGCCATGATCCCAAAGCCGCTGCCCTCGACTCCGGCGCGTTTTGTTACGTCTTCGAATGTGCCGTCACCGCGATTGCGATAAAGCCGGTTCGGCTGGCGTGGTGTACCGGGCGGCGCATCGGGAAGACCCGGCAAAGGACCCGAGTTCACCAAGTAGATATCCATGAATCCGTCGTTGTCGTAATCAAGGAACGCGCCCCCGGCTCCGTTGGATTTCATGATGTTGTCGAGCTGGCCGTTGGCCAGTTGATGGACGAAATCCAAGCCCGCCCGCTTTGTCACATCCTCGAAGGTCGGCTGAATTGCCTTCCCATGCGCTGCTAGGTCAACGGTGTTCGCCTTCTGCTCCGGCGATTTGCCACAGCCGGCAAACAGCATCAGACCGAAAACTATGCCCCAGTCCGGGAGGCACCGCCATCGACGCGGTGGGACGCGGAAAGGGGCGTGAACCAAGGGTAGGATCGGAAGCATCATAAGCTGAACCAAATGTACCCTGCGCCGGATGTCTCCTGCAATCCTTGAGCTCTCATCGGGGCATGCCCGCTGTGGCCGGCGTCTTAAACAACAATGGGCCCGATACGTGGCAAGTCGCGACTCGATATGGAGCAGATGCAATGTGCCGACGTATCTCAAGGCTACACGACCGTGCAGTGGTTGAAATCCTCGCAGTGACAAAGCTGTTACCCTAGCGGCAAGCCGCGCGCCGTATGTCAGGTTACTGGCCTCGCAGTGTGTTGGGATGGAAGGCACGCCAGCTGTGCCAATATTCCTGATGACTAATTACGTATTTCAAATGCTGTGTCGGCTCGGCAAGGTCTTTTCCTGAGAAATCAAATGACCTCCCATTTGCCGATAGGCTGTCGCCATTGATCGTGAAGATCCACCCGTCATCTGGGCGTTCAAACGAGGCGAAACTTTCTTGATCGGCCGCCAAGGCGAGAACAACCGGCACGTTCCCGATGCGATCATTGACGACCCGCTGCGCCTTTAGGCGGTTCCAATCATAGGCTTTGCTGACTGATCCTATCCGAATGCCAACGACCCAGGAATTGTCGTTCCACGAGGCGAATTCCGTCCGGGTGAGCCTTCCGGTGCTCTCGCCTCGCTCGAATTTCCCCTTGGGATCGTATTCCGCCTTCGACGCCTCGTCCGGCTGCATCACCAGGGAGGATAGGTGCAGCTTGAACCATTCGCGTAGCAAAAACTGCCTAGCATCAATCTCGGGCAGAGTTGATCCCCTTGACGGCCCAATCACGGCTTCCCCGGTCGCCTGCCTCCACCAACTGTGCGTGGAGGCATCCTCGAACATGGCGTTGAAGTGGTCCATTCCGACAAGACGGAATTTTTCCAGGCGCCCGGCAACTATCGGCTTAAAAACCCGCCCGGTCCGGCAGACACTGCAGTAGGTCACGATTATAGGAATTCCCCCAATGGAGTCCTGCACCTGATGGTGATAGACAAGGAACCGGACTGGATATGCCTTGGCCTCTCCGCCGAGTTCTATTCCGATGATAAGGCTGTCTTCTCCGACCGAGCTCTCTTTACGCGTCTTAAGCACGAGTTTTGCCGGCTGCCGGAACATTCTTTCGGCGGTCATTTGAAAATTGAGGAACCAAACGACTGCAAACGTCGCTACCACAGCAAATGTCGGCAGCCATTTTCCCCCTTCCTGAAATATCCCGCGGATTCCCGCGGCGATCACAAGGGCGAAGCCGGCCCTGAAGATCCAACGATGGGAGTACAGGAAATAGGCCACGCTGAGGCTATCAATGCGCTGGCTCCCGGGCATGGGCATAATGAAATAGACATCCAGAATCTCGAACATGGCTAGACCGACCAAACCGAGGTAGAATGCCTTGCGCATCTGGCTCATGGAGGGAATCTGATCAGCCTCCCCGGCGGCATCGCTTCGGAACAGGCTTCCCAACTTCCAGACGCGCTTCCGTGTAACCGTTGTGCGCCCCATCCGCACCGCGGTTTCGATAGAACTCAAAGTCTCCACGAGCCCACGCGTCAAGCCCGTCCATGTGGCGGTTGTACATGCAAAAGGCGGCGTCGATCAGAATCGCATCAAGGATCGCCAGATCCGTGGCGCCTTCTCGGCGAGCTCTCTCAACGGCATCAACCGTTATGCTCTTGCCCCCATTCCGAACCAATGCGGCGATGGCAAGAATGGCCTTTAGCTTTTCTGAGTTCGGCGCGGCCTTGTAGTCGCTCTTGAAGTTCCGTACCAGGCCCTCATTGCCGTCCATATGCGCAGCCGCGGCCGATCCGCGTGCCGTTTGACAATAGAAGCAGTCGTTCAGGGAAGAAACATATGGGGCGACCAGCACCCTCTCTCCAGGAGAAATCCCTTCGGAGCTATGCAAGAGCACGTGCTCAAGGATGTTCAGCAAAATGAAAGCCGGCCGATATGCCATGTGCCCGCTCATCCCTCGCAGATCCTCGGGTGCGCGAACACTCGGCATCTCATTTCTTCGAGGCCATTTTATCATTCGAGCTCCTCATTGTTTTTACGCGTGTTCGTCCCTGGTCTCGCGCCGGGCGCGGTTGCAAAGCAAGAACGCGGTAACGATGTCAATAACGGCCCGGTTGGGAAAGGCATTGGGACCAAGTGCGGCTAAACTGGGACGGATGGCCGCTTTATCTGGATGCTTGCCAGTCCCGCGAACAGACGAAGAGGCGTTGCCATTGAATGCGCCGTCCAGACCGGCCTGCCGTTAGGGCTTTCCTGAAAACGATACCTTGTTCAAGCGGGCTTCCTCGAGTCAATGAGGCAGCCAAGAAAGCTGGCTGCGCCAGCTTTCGGGTTCTGAATTTGAATGAGGTGCGAAGAACCGCAGGCGCCACAGACCGAGCGTGCCTGGAGCGCGCGATGCCCATTGGCAATGGCGTCCAATGGCTCTCCAAGCCCGGCAGAGCCGAGCCAAGAATACGAAGCGGCGCCCACCTATGACTCGGCCGCCAACCTGGCCTCGAGTTTCGCCTCTATTCATGCCGAACATTGCTGAAGCGCCTG
>Ga0182030_10025217_pt1 | contig 10853 bp, 12 predicted proteins | sample 812S3MmetaG_FD_121299 | JGI IMG/M metagenome (GOLD analysis project Ga0182030, IMG submission 121299) | Permafrost microbial communities from Stordalen Mire, Sweden - 812S3M metaG (Illumina Assembly) | ecosystem: Environmental > Terrestrial > Soil > Wetlands > Permafrost | place: Sweden... | reverse complement strand
GAGCCTGGGAACGATTCTGATTATCGTCGTGGTTGTGTTCTTGCTTGGTGGAGGCGGTTGGTACTGGGGACGCGGGCGCGCTTAACGCGACCTGTGCTGGAACGGAAATAGCCGCTGAGCAGCGGAAAACGGTTTCTGCTTTTGGAGACAGGCGGAAGTTCCGGGTGGCGGCATGGATTGTAACTTCAATCGAGGAGGGCTTATGAGTCTGTTCGATCTGGTCTTCGGTTGTTGGCACAAGCGGTGCAGCTTCCCCATCACCGTTCGCGGCAAATTGCGTCAAAGCACTGCTGCGGCCTCCGTAACCGGGACATACGTTGTTTGCCTCGATTGCGGTCGTGAGTTCCCCTACGACTGGTCGCAGATGAAGATGCTCGCAGTCAAGCCCCGCACCGCGTGGCCTGTCACCACCATTCCCGGCCTCAAGGCAGCTTGAGCCTGCGCCGGGCCATTGGCAAATATCTAATCTCTGAGTCCGGTCCGGCTAACCACTTGCTGGTCTCTGAGCGGGCTAACCGAAGACCCGCTCCTTAAGTAGGAGATTCGGAATAGTAAGGAGAATACCGATGACTACGAGCACGAAGGATGAGGTTAAAGGCACTTTTCATGAAGTGAAAGGCAAAATCAAGGAGAAGGCAGGTCAGGTCACAAACAATCCTGACTTGGAGGCTGAAGGAAAAGCCGAACACCGGGCTGGGAAAGTGCAGAAAAAGGTCGGCCAGATCGAAAAAGTCTTCGAGAAATAAAACGGAGTGCAAGGGCTGCTCTCCAGTAAGTTCGAGCTCACTGGTGAGGCATCCGCCACAGACGGTCCCGTCGGAAGACATGCCTCGGCGGGGGCTGACTGGAAGATGAACACGGAAGCCTTGAGTTACTCGCGCACCAAGGGACAAACCTCCTTCATGATTTGCGCCGCAAAGAAGGGGACGGGGTCGAACGAGGGTCTCGAAATCGCTGGCACTCGACGGGAGCGGAGGGAGACCAATTGACCTCGCCTGCGTCATTGGTCACCTATAGTTTCCACCGGCGACCTTAGCGTCACAAGCCCAATCATCTCTTCACATTGTGACGCACCGATTTGGTGCCTCCGTGCGCGCTCGCCGGATTGACAGCCATCTTCCCCTGTACCTGATCCTGTGCACGTAGCCAATCATCGAGATGGTGACCGTCCTTACATCCGCGTTCCTCGTAAAACTGATAGGCCAGTCGCCTAATTAACCCTCGGTTAGTTTGGCAGAGTCTGGGGTATGTCCCTATTGCCGGAGGATTCGAAGTTCTGTCGCGGGGGTTGCGCATTTCGTCTGCGCGCTACCGAGTCGTCTCGGAACGGTTCCAAGTGTGTACGGCGGCACAGATAGGCCGTCGGGTTGGGGGGTCAGCTGTTTTCTTGAAAAATCGACAGGGTAACCGCTATCCTCGAGATCGCGAACGAGCTCTTCGACCGAGCTCGGATCGTCAAACAAATCAACTGCCATCTTTGCCATACGGCCTCCAGCGATTAGGTTCGGTCTGTCAAGATGTCTCTCTGGTTAGCAAGTGACGCGCTTTCATGCCGTTCATAGATTTGCTCGTTTCCATTCCAAAATACTGGGCAGAACTGATCAAGTATCCCCGCATTTTCTTGGCCATAGATACGGGTACGACGCAAGAAGACGACCAGTCTTGAGTGCGCGTCCAGAAAATCTCTGCCACGATAGAAAGTGGGAGGAGACCCGATTTACCTCGCCGCCGTCATTGGTCACTTGTAGCTCCTCCGGAGGTGTCACCAGCAGCTGAGCTAGCCATCGATTCAAATCGTGACGCCTAAAATGAGCAACCTCCGAGCCTCTATCCCAAACTGTTCAATAAGGCACAGCCCCGTGGCTCCTGCTCTGTCATAGTTTGACTTGAAGATTAGCGCGATGCTCCGAGAAAGACGGCGAATCGCCGAGGAGACCGAGAAATGTCTATCGAGAATTCAGTTGTCGCTGTTTATCTGACACATGCGGAAGCAAACGAAGCGGTGAAAGAGCTTCAGCGTGCCGGAGTCGACATGCACAAGCTATCGATCGTCGGCAAGGGCTACCACACGGATGAGCAGGTGATTGGCTACTACAATACCGGCGACCGCATGAAGTACTGGGGCAAAATGGGTGCATTCTGGGGAGGCTTTTGGGGACTTCTCTTCGGTTCTGCTTTGTTCATGATTCCGGGACTCGGCCCAATCTTAGTGGCCGGACCACTGGTGGCTTGGATCGTGGCCGCGCTCGAGGGTGCGGTAGTCATAGGGGGGCTCAGTGCTCTGGGAGCCGGCCTGTACAGCATAGGAATTCCTAAGGACAGCATTGTGAAGTACGAAACAGCCCTCCAGACGGACCAATTCCTGTTGGTGGCTCACGGGACGGCCGCAGAGGTAGCGAAGGCCAAGGACATCATCGAAACGACGCATCCCGCTTATTGCACACTGCACACACCCGAGATCGTAGCAGCGTAACGGAGCGAGCACCTCCCGCAAATATGCAAAGATGCATGGTTATCGGAGGCTTGAAATGACCAATACCACTTGCAAAATCCCGCGGGATAGCGTGGGCTGGCGCTGCGGTTCCTGTGGTCAGCTCATTACCAGCATCGACGAGGGTTGGGTGGAGTGGGTGGCGTTGGACGATGGCTGTGGTGCTAGCGTCTTGCGAGGAATGCGACTGGTCCATAGTGGGGTCGTTAGAGGTAGCGCGTCAGATTACGGCTGCCGATATGACTATCGCAAGGAGTTTCATGATCATGCAGGCATCGTGGAAGGATTGGCTCTCGAAAGATTTGCCGGCCCAGACGGACTCATGCTCCTGTTTTCATTTATCGCGACCGGCGAGTTTTCGACGACCGATATCCTGGAGTTGGCAAAACGGGTGCAAGTTCCCAGATACGAACTGAGTAGGGAGCTCTTTCCGCAAGCCATTGCCTGCCAAGCCTTCGCGCCGTTTCTTGGCAAGGGATACTATCTGCAATCTGAAATGAAAGAGCTGCTCACCTGGGCCACTGGAGCACCGAAACATCAGAGCGGTCCGGTATCTGGAGCTGAAGATGCAACCGCAATAGAAGCTCAGGCGGAGCGGGTTGCTCAGCACAACCAGACACGGGGTGGTTAGGATGTCACTGTCGGAAATAGTGGTTACTTTACCGCTTGATCCACGGAACGGGGTCATCGCGCCTTCAGTTGAGTGCGCTGTCGCTTCCTTGGCGAAGCGAAATTACAGGATTGCTGCGCCGAGCCTACCGTCAGAGAGCTTCGGTTGTCGATTTGCCGGGTTCTTTCGCGAATCTTGGCGGAGGATGAGAGTCATGAAACGCGCGTTCGAAAGCGCAGAGCACCTTCCCACTTAATATGTTGTCCGGGCTGCACTTTGTGGGCAACGGAAGAGAGAATTGCTTTATGGCGAAGATTACGGACGAAGATCTGCGGGTGTTCAAGGAAGCTAGTACCCCAGCAATCGCCAACTTTAAGGAATACGAGCTGGTCAAAATTGGGCAGCTGGCGAAAGTTCTACGCACGATAATAGAAGCCTCAAAGAGTCGGTTGCAACGGGCAAGGTGAGAGATGCCACTTCGTCCTCGCCGGCTCGGCTCTGAATGTCCGTGGGAGGGAATAGTTGTAGGTCCGATTTGGCGATCTCAATATTTTATAAGCGGTTTCGCCTAAAGATGACTGCGAAGCATCGTAACCTGTGTTAATGGCGGAAGCAGCAACTCCCTGCCATAGTCTTTCCTTGAGTTCTCGCAAACAAGTTAATCGTCTCTTCCGCACAGTCCGTACCCCACAATCGGCTTAACTCTGCGCCAGATGACTGGGGAGGTATCTATGTCCGCGGTCGAGCAACCTAAATCCCATAAACTGCACTTCAGACAACAGTTCTGACACTCAAAGCACATGTCCACATTGTGGCGAAATCATTCGAGTGAGCACCGCTACTTGTTTAGAGCTCGCAGAAGAAGTACATTCCGAGTTCTGTCCCGCTCTGCTCAGAAAGCGTCAATGCGGCCCCTTGGAACGCCGACGCATAATTTGCGACATCCCACTGCCCCCGTAACTCGCTGTCAGGAAGGTTATTCCCTCGTGAAAAAGTATCCTGCCTGATGATATCGAAACTTCTGATGCACGCGGTTGGTCGTACCCACTGTTTTCGGAATCTCTGTGCCAGCCGGCCTGCAACAAGCCAACAAGCAGCAGGTATCGAATCGCTTCGGCTGGACGGGGTTGGCAATCCGTCCAGCCAGTATCGCTCAGGCCGTCTTTCTGTCATCCACGTCGACATACTCGGCGTCGACTACCCCGTCGTTCGGCTTGGCCTGGCCGGTGCTTTCCGGCGGTCGATTGCCATTACCGTTGGCACCGGGGTGTGCGTCGGTGCCGCCCTGAGGTTGGGCCGCCTGGTACATCTGCTCGGCCAGCTTATGGGAGGCCTGGGTCAGTCGTTCACAGGCCTGGTCCATGGTTCGCTTATCGCTCGATTCCAGTGCTCGCTTGGCGTCTGCAATGGCATTCTCGACCTCGCCACGTCCAGTGCCGCTGATCTTGTCGCCATGCTCAGACAGCATCTTTCCGACACTGTAAGTCAATGAGTCAAGCTGGTTCTTGGACTCAATCGCCTCACGTTGTGTTTTGTCCTCAGCGGCATGCGATTCAGCCTCCCTCGCCATGCGCTCAACTTCTTCCTTGCTGAGTCCGGAAGACGAAGTGATCGATATGCTCTGGTTTTTGCCCGTCGCCAGGTCCTTCGCGCTCACACTGAGGATGCCGTTGGCGTCTATGTCAAACGTGACTTCAATCTGTGGCACGCCACGCTGTGCCGGCGGAATGCCGGTCAGCTGAAACTTGCCCAGCGTTCGATTCTGATTCGCCATCGGACGCTCGCCTTGCAGCACATGAACCTCGACTAAGCTCTGGTTGTCGGCAGCCGTCGAGAAGGTTTGCGTCTTTCGTGAGGGAATCGTCGTATTACGTTGGATCATCGGCGTGGCCACCCCACCTAGAGTCTCCATCGAGAGGGTTAGCGGAGTGACATCTAATAGGAGCATCTCCTTCACTTCGCCCGTGAGCACGCCGCCTTGAATTGCCGCACCAGCTGCCACCACCTCGTCCGGGTTCACGCCTTTGTTGCCTTCTTTCCCGAACAGCTCTTTTACGAGTCGCTGAATGCGAGGCATGCGAGTTTGCCCGCCCACCAGCACGACTTCATCAATCTTGCTGGTATCAACGTCTGCGTCCTTCACACATTGTTTGGAAGGCGGCACAGATCGCTGGATGAGATCCTCCACCATTGATTCCAGCTTGGCGCGCGTCAGCTGTTTTACCAGATGCTTTGGCCCGCTGGCGTCAGCGGTGATAAAGGGAAGGTTGATCGACGTCTCCATCGTCGTAGAAAGCTCGATCTTGGCGCGTTCGGCTGCATCACGCAGACGCTGCAAAGCCATCTCGTTGCCCTTGGCGCGCAGGTCAAGACCCTCGGCTTTCTTATACTCGTCAACCAGCCAGTCCACCATGTGCTGGTCAATGTTGTCGCCGCCCAAGTGCGTGTCGCCATTGGTCGCCTTAACCTCAATGAGGCCATCGCCGACCTCAAGGATCGAGATGTCGAAGGTGCCGCCACCGAAATCATAGACGGCGATGGTCTCGTCCTTTTTCTTGTCGAGGCCGTAGGCCAGCGCGGCCGCGGTGGGCTCGTTGATGATTCGCTTAACGTCCAGTCCGGCGATCTTGCCTGCGTCTTTGGTCGCTTGGCGCTGCGCGTCGTTAAAATAGGCCGGGACGGTAATGACTGCGTCAGTGACCTTCTCGCCTAGGTAATCCTCAGCGGACTTCTTAAGCTTTTGAAGAATCATGGCGGAGATTTCCGGAGGTGTGTATCGTTTGCCTTCCGCCCAGATAACGACATGGTCGCCCTCCGGTTCGACTTTAAATGGCACCGTCTTCAGTTCTTCTTTGATTTCATCGTAGCGACGACCCATGAAGCGCTTAATTGAAAAGATGGTGTTCTCGGGATTGGTAATTGCCTGTCGCTTAGCAACCTGACCCACCAGCCGTTCGCCTGACTTCGTGAAAGCCACGACCGATGGCGTCGTTCGACCGCCTTCCTCATTCGGAATGATCTTAGGTTCACCACCCTCGACTACCGCAACTACCGAGTTCGTGGTGCCGAGATCGATGCCTATGGTTTTCGCCATTACCTTGTCCTCTTTCACTTATTAAGACTTCCGTCACACAAATTCCCGTATGACGGTTAAGGTTGAACATCTTTACCTTTCCGGAACGGTTTCGGTCGTCAACCCTCAGGCTTATCAGCTCATACGTTCGAGAAACCATCATCGCCGAAGAGGTGCCGCGCTTAAATCGCCATCAACAAGCGAATAGCCAGCATGGGTCTTAATACATTTCGCCCATACCACCGCGGGGACCGGAAGTCGCCGTTGCAGACTTGTCTTCTGGAAGCTCTGCAATCAGGGCTTCCGTGGTGAGCATCAGGGACGCGATCGATCCGGCGTTGATTAGGGCAGTGCGCACGACCTTGGTAGGATCGAGGACTCCTGCCTTGACTAGGTCTTCGTACTTGCCGGTGAGCGCGTTGTAACCGAAGTTACTGTCCTTCGATTCGTTGACTCTGCCGAGGACAATAGCGCCTTCCTCGCCGGCGTTTTCGGCGATCTGGCGCAGTGGCTCCTGCAGAGCACGCTTCACGATGTTCACACCAATCTGCTCGTCGCCTTCGAGTTTCAGCTTATCGAGCGCAGGAATGCAGCGGGCCAGAGCCACGCCACCGCCGGGCACGATGCCTTCTTCAACGGCGGCACGAGTCGCGTGCATGGCGTCTTCCACGCGGGCCTTCTTTTCTTTCATTTCCGTTTCGGTTGCCGCCCCGACTTTAATGATTGCGACCCCACCAACCAGTTTCGCTAAGCGCTCCTGCAGCTTTTCACGATCGTAGTCGCTGGTTGTCTTTTCGATCTGGCCACGAATCTCCTTCACGCGGCTCTCAACATCGCCGGGCTTGCCTTTGCCTTCGATGATGGTGGTATTGTCCTTGTCGATCGTGACCTTCTTCGCTTGTCCCAAATCGTTGAGTTGCACATTCTCCAGCTTGATGCCCAGGTCTTCCGTGATCGCCTTTCCGCCGGTTAGTGTTGCGATGTCCTGCAACATGGCCTTACGGCGATCGCCAAATCCGGGTGCCTTTACCGCGGCAACCTTCAAACTGCCACGCAACTTGTTCACGACCAAAGTCGCCAGAGCTTCCCCGTCGATGTCCTCCGCAATGATAAGCAGGGGCATTCCGCTCTTGGATATCTGTTCCAGCACGGGAAGGATGTCCTTCATGGAACTGATCTTCTTTTCATTGATCAGGATGTAAGCATTTTCGAACGCGACTTCCATGCGCTCGGGATCGGTAACGAAATAAGGGGAAAGGTAGCCGCGGTCGAACTGCATGCCTTCCACAACTTCGAGTTGGGTCTCCAGCGTCTTGGACTCTTCGACCGTGATAACGCCATCCTTACCAACCTTCTTCATTGCCTCTGCGATGATGCGGCCGATCGTGTCATCGTTGTTGGCGGAGATACTGCCGACCTGGGCGATCATCTCACCGGTCACAGGTTTAGACAGTTTGTCGAGTTCGCCGTTCGCACGCTCACCGGTTTTCGGGTCGATGGCGCCGCAAACGACGGTGATGGCGCTCTCGATGCCGCGCTTCAGAGCCATGGGATTGGCTCCGGCGGCAACCGTCTTGACACCCTCCCGGAAAATGGCCTGCGCCAAAACCGTGGCAGTAGTGGTTCCGTCACCAGCTACGTCGCTGGTCTTCGAGGCGACTTCACGCACCATCTGAGCGCCGATGTTCTCGAGCGGGTCCTGTAGATCGATTTCTTTTGCGACGGTAACGCCGTCCTTGGTGATCAGCGGTGAGCCGAACTTCTTCTCAATTACCACGTTGCGGCCCTTGGGACCGAGCGTCACTTTCACAGCGTCTGCCATAATATTGACGCCGCGGAGGATCGCCTGCCGCGACCCTTCTCCCTGTTCAATTTGCTTTGCCATGACTGCGTTCTCCTAACCTGGTGAATGGACATCCTGAGGGGACGTCATTGAAGGTCGAACGTCGCTTTGCCGCTACCGCGCGACGAGATCGTAGTCGAAAGCGCGAATTGCACTTCCGAACTTACTTCCTGACGCCCACGGTTTCGTGCTTCGCCGCACCCGTGACTACACCAAGAACTTCCTCCTCTTTCATTATGAGGAAATCGCTCCCGTCAATCTGGATTTCAGTGCCGGAGTACTTGCCAAATAGAATGTGATCGCCTTTCTTGAGCGCGAGCGGGAAAAGTTTGCCTTCGTCATTGGTCCTGCCGTTGCCAACCGAGACAACTTCGCCTTCCTGTGGTTTGTCTTTGGCAGAATCCGGGATGATGATTCCGCCCCGAGTGGTGCCAGCTTCTTCGATCCGTCGAACCAGAACGCGGTCGTGGAGAGGGATAAATTGTGTTGCCATATTTGCAGACTCCTGTTTCATTTGAATCCGTTGTTATACAAGGCAGCTATAAGAAACCGACGCTTGTCTGAGTCGCCCGTGTTGAAGCGCCGGCCACTAAGAATGCAGACTAGGCCGGGTTCCATCAAGACGGACAAAACCCGAATGAGACTAACAGCGCTGGAGTACATCACTTCTTGTGCCTATGACAGCATCGCACTTGCAGAAGCACTAATCTGCTCAGTGTTGCTCACTATTTGGGCGAAAAGCGTGAAAGGGGGCACGACATAGTCAAAGTAATGGCCGGCCGTGCATATGCAGTGGTGCGGAAAAGAATCACAAAAAGCTGGCGCAACGGAGGCCTGCTTGCTCTTCAATTTCTTCCCTTGAGGCAATCGCGTCTACGGCAGTTAAATCTCTCCGTTGTTCCTCAAGATCGGGACCATCGAGGCTGGTCCATTTTCACGTGCCGCGTTCTCCACGTTATCTTCCTCAATTTGCTCCTCAACCTCCTCCTCATTGGCCGCAACATCGTCGTGTGTTGCGATCTGTTGGCTCAATCGAGATTCAGGGTTCGTTGCAGACGTTCCGACGGTTTTCATGATTCGTTAACCTCTCTCCCCTTGTGCCTTTCATAGAGTCGCCGAACCTCGTTCGCAATACTGGTCAGAAGTGACCAGCCAATCTCAGGCATGATGCTTGAAATTGTCACCGAGTGGTCACAATCGGACAGCTTGGACGAACACTGGTCTGCAACACTGCGTACATGGCAACGAAAACGATTCCGGAATATCTCGAGGACGAGCGCCGAAACCGTGAAGGCACTCAACTGCTGACGGACAAAGAAGCCTCCCGCATCCAGTCTCTGCATCAGGGCCACCATCGCACTCGGAAATCGCCCAAGCTGGAATTGCAGGCTCCGGTTGAAGTCGTAGTCAAAGCGAAAAAGCTCGCAGTGGCTAGAGCGCGAAAGCCTGCCGTGGGCAAAGCGAGAAAGCCACCTATGGCTAAAGCGCGAAAGCCTGCCGCGGCGAACGCGAGAAAATCTGTCGCAGCCAAACCGACAAAACCTGCTGGAGCAGCTCGGAGAAAGCCAACAGCCGCGCGCAAGACGGGAACGAAAGCCCGCAGGATGGCGTAACGATCGCTACCTGATCTTGCGGTCGGCGGACCCTACTCTCCAGGAGGAGTCATGAAAATCCTAATGGGAATTGACGATTCGAAGTTCTCGGGGGATGTGCTACAGGCTGTTATCACGCAGTTTCGGCCTGAGCATATAGAGGTTCGGGTCTTGCATGTGTTGCAGTCGACTGTGCCGGCTCCCCCGCAAATGGCTCCAGGTTACGCTCCTGAATTGGACGACCTGAAGAAGCCAGCCCGTGAGTTGGTGGAGCGAATTGCAAACGAGCTGCGTAGCACAGGATTCAAGGTGGATACCGCCGTCGAGGTAGGCGACATTAGAGAGAGAATCATCGATTCCGCTGCAGAGTGGGGCGCCGATCTGATCGTCGTTGGTTCGCATGGGCGGAGCGGCATCGAGCGTTTCTTGCTTGGCAGTGTGGCCGAATTCGTCGCTCGCCATGCCGCGTGCTCCGTAGAAATCGTTCGCACTTCAGTGCGTGGCTGACGGACTGGAAGGCCATTCAGCTTTTGCCCTTTTGGACGACTTCCACGGGCATGTGGCTCAGCTTGGTAAAAACTCGACGCAATTGTAATAGAGGCCACCAATCGTAAAGATAGATCTGCATCGGTCGCCACATGGCGACCCATCCGGCAATCGTAAGGCTCTCCCGCACCACGGCAGCCCAAGTGCCCGCCTCATGACCTAACATCATCTTGCTGAGGAATAGACATGCCGCCAAGAAGACTAGCCCAATGAAAAGGCTGGTCCGGCCTTGCCTTAAGAGCCGCTTGAACTCCAAGCCAGTGATCTTGGCGCGGTGCGCAAAATAGTTGTGGACGGCCGTCCTGATCATTGCCTGGGGATCTTCGGCCGGCCACTGATCCAAGTGGATACGCAATTTGATCGGAGCGTTAGGAGAGAATTCCTGAGCCCAACTGACAATGAATTCTTCCGCGTCGTCATCCAGATCCTTTTCAATGAACGGAGAAGGGTCCATCGAATTAAAGAGCTGGTTCGTATCCCGCAGTTTCAGGCTTATGGTGTGGGGGTGCCCTCGGTCCGGCGCCGCAGCTTTAGAGAACCAAAAACGCATACCAGAATCTCGTCTATCTTCGGTATTGAAGGACAGGCTCGGTTCCGCGACCATGCCGATGTTTTCTAACGTACCGCGAGCGTTCCTCTTTGAGCGACAGACCTTCGGTGAGTTTCGGCGCCTGAACTGAAGCTCGGCATCGTTCTTC
>Ga0182030_10025216_pt1 | contig 10854 bp, 9 predicted proteins | sample 812S3MmetaG_FD_121299 | JGI IMG/M metagenome (GOLD analysis project Ga0182030, IMG submission 121299) | Permafrost microbial communities from Stordalen Mire, Sweden - 812S3M metaG (Illumina Assembly) | ecosystem: Environmental > Terrestrial > Soil > Wetlands > Permafrost | place: Sweden... | reverse complement strand
TAGTGGCGTCCTGACCGGAAATCCGCCCAGGTCGCGGGTCATTTGTTCGCGCAAATACGCCCGGCGCTTGGCGACTTCATCGGGGGTTGAGATGTGTGCGATTTGCTGGCGGCGCTCTTCCAGCCGGGTGATCGCTCGCCGATTCAGATATTCCGGCAGCATCGTTCGTAGATGGGCATAGTCGGGAAGGTCGGAAAGGAAATCGAGTTTGTTGGCGGTTTGCGCGCGCAGCGGCGCGGCCAGAACGAACACCCAAAATGCGAGAAGGAACCATCCTTTGCCTTTCATATCCAATCCTCCTTACCGGGGCGCGAGGTTTGGCGCGAAGGGCAAGCGTCACGTCCGATGCTTGCTCGCCACGCCGATGCCAAAAAAGACTAGAGGCTGAAGAATAAATCCACAGGCAGGTGATTGGCCAGAATAAGTTGCGGGTCAGCCAGAACCATTCTTACCTGATCTGTTGTTAAATTGCCGGCCGTGGACAATAATGGGCCGCTCGTGGGAAACTCATGAGGCACTTCGAGGAGGTCGCGAATGTTCGGCAAAATACAGTTGGGCCTTGCCATGGCCCTTATCATTGCGTCGGGAGGAGATCTGATGGTGGAAGCGGCGGCAAAACCGGGTTCGCAACCCCAAACCTATGTCAGCAACTCTCGGTTCATCTCCAGGTTTACCACCCAGGATTTTGTCCCGGACGGCAATCTCGCCAAGGCCGCATGGCGCGTCGCGTCCTGGGTCGAGGTTGAACGTGACGCCTTTAACCGCGTCAAATTGCCGCAAGCCGCCACCGAAATCGCTTCCCTCTGGACGCCGGCATACGTTTACTTCGCTTACCGGTGCAAATATACCACCTTGAATTTGTTTGAGGGCAAGGACCCCAGCAAGGATTTCGATACACTCTGGGACCGCGACGTGGTGGAGGTTTTCCTGAATCCTCAGCCTGATCATATGAGGCACTATTACGAGTTTGAAGTGGCGCCCAATAATCTTTGGATCGATCTCGAAATCGACCTCGATAAGAAGCCCTTCGGCAATGCCCAATGGGATTCCGGATTCGAGCACGCCACGAGCATGGACGCCAAGAACCACGTTTGGACCTGCGAGATGCGCATTCCGGTTGCCGCCGTGAATGGAACCCAGCCGCTGGAGGCCAAGACCGAGTGGCGGCTCAACTTTTTTCGCGCCGACGGCCCGGGCGACGATACGCAAAGGCGCTTTCTTTCCTGGAGCCCGGTGCACAACGACACCAACTCGTTTCACGCTCCGTGGTCGTTTGGCCTGATCCGATTTGAGAAGTAGAGGCGGTTCGCGAACCGCCCCATTTGCGAATGATGGGTGGTCGATTTGTAGGGGCGCTTCGCGAAGCGCCCCTACGTGAAATCGGGGTCGGATGCCCATTGCACAGTGTTCGTCCGAATGTATTCCCGAATTTTATCCAATTCATCTTCATTGCGGATAATGTGATCGTAAAAACCGCGTTGCCAAAGCAGCTCGCCTTGCACGCCCCTTAGTTGGTTAACATCATTGGTCGAAACAGTTTTGAATGCACCAACCAATCGGCCCAACGTTTTGCGCTTCGTAGGGTCGGTTCGCGAACCGCCCCCGTCACCAATCGCCCGAGAATCCGTAGGGGCGGTTCGCGAACCGCCCGAGCGATTGGTTATGGCGATAATCCCGTGCAAGTGATTCGGCATGACGATCCATTCGTCCAGGTCGATGTACGGATATCGCTGAGCCAACCATTTCCAGCAGCGGGCAACGCACTCTCCCCGTTCGTTAAGATGCATTTCCCCTTCGACGATTTGGCCGAATAAATGCTGTTTGCCTTCCGTGCACAGAGTTACATGATAGCTTCCGGGCTGGGAATAATCGTATCCTCGCAAGCGGATCGAGCGGCGATGGTGGATTGCAGGGTCGTAGTTCATTTTCCAACGTGGGGGGCGGTTCGCGAACCGCCCCTACCAACGCGCATATGGCAAATCAACCGCAAATGGGTTTGTTTGTGAACCGCCCCATTTGCGGTCGGCTTGTCGCAAGTTGGTGTAGGGGCGCTTCGCAAAGCGCCCCTACGAATTCGTTCACGGTCCGCCCCGACGCACTAAATGCCTGCGGAAGACCTTGTTTCCAACCACAGCGTACAGGTATTCATGGTCCGCGCCGCCGAAGGCGACTCCGGAAACTGGGCCGTAGGACGGGTCGGCCAGTTCTGGCCGATTGAGGATTGCCACCACTCTTCCCTGCTGATCGCAAACCTGAATCCCCAAAAGTGTTGCCACGTAGAGAATACCCTGGCTATCCGTCGTCATGCCAGACGCGCCCATGGCCCAGGCTTCATCGGGCATCTCTAAGCGGAAAAACGGCTCCGCATTCGCCAGTGAGCCGTCGGGCATTACTTGGAAGGACCAGACTCGTTTTCCGGTACGCTCACTGACATAGAGCAATGCCTCATCGGGCGACAGGCGGATTCCGTTGGGCGATTGGATTTCCTCGTATGCGGGTGCATGGGTTGCCGTATCAACCTCAGCCCTGATTCCCCCGGGAGGAACGTGCCCCACACTGGCAGAGGATTTATGCGGATTGGTAAAATAGAATCCTCCATCGTGGGCAGCCGTCAGATCCGAACAACCCACACCTTCCGCGCGCACGCTCTTCCTTCCGTCCGCCGTATAGCTGACAATGCCCTTGCTCTCGCAAACGTAGAGCAGTCCGTCGGGCCCGAATGCCAGGCCGCCTGCGCCCTCTGCGTTCTCAGCGAAGGTTGAGACGTGTCCACCCGTATCAATCCTATAAATGGCCTTTCCTGAGGGATCGCTGGAATAGACGGCACCCTGGCGGTCCACCGCGATACCCGAAGCTGCTCTAAGGGGCGAGCCAATAGGCCCGGCAAACAGGGTGATGGTATTTGGCGCATTGATGTGTGGAACCTTGCCTTGGTCAATCATCAACTCCCATTCCGAATCCACGCCCTGAAAGCCCGTTTTCGCGTCGCCGTGGGCTCTCATGGCAGGCTTGGCGATGGGCTGGGGATAATCGCGCCAGAGCCAGCGCAGCGCGTCCGGCATGATCGCTCCGCCCTGAATCATGTCGTGATCCTTGTCGCCGGTCACAAATTTGACGTCATATCCGGCGAAGGTGAGGGCGGAGGCCATGGATTGGTTGGCCATCCACCAGTCGCCCGCGAAGTTGTTGAGGTCGTGGTTGCCGTCTTGAAGAAAAACGCGCAGCGGTTTCGGCTCGGTCTTACGGATGAGCGCCGGATAGATGTCGCCGCCGCGCAAGTCGGTGAAGCTGCCGATAAAGCTCAGCACGCGGCGAAAGGCTTCAGGATGCGTCCAGGCGACCGTAAAGGAGCAGATTCCGCCGGAACTCCCGCCGGAAATCGCCCGGTCGTTGGGATTGGTGGAAAGGTTGTAGTGTTTCGCCACCTCAGGAAGAATTTCGTCGAGCAAGAAACGCGCATAGCGGTCACTCAAACCGTCATACTCATAGCTTCGGTTCACCCGGTCTTGCTGGCCCGGCGCAAGCGCCTTCAGGACGCCCGGATCAATCAGGATCGCGATGGTCACGGGCATGTCGTGCTTGGCGATGAGATTGTCAAACACAATCGGGATACGCGCCCGGCCGTCTTCACTCACATAACCCTTGCCATCCTCGAACACCATCACGCAGGCAGGCTTTTCCGGCACATACTGCGCAGGTACGTAAACCCAGTAATCGCGCACCGTGCCGGGGAAAATCCTGCTGGTCCAACTGTACTTCGTCACCACGCCCTGGGGCACGCCCGGTTGGCGCTCGGAGTCCGGGGTCATGGGGTATTCTTCGCCCGCCCAAGCGCATCCCGCGAGCACCATCATCAAACCCACAAGTAAGCACAACTTTTTCATGTTTTTTCCTCCGCCCATGTGAGGGCATGGTATCACGGGGGGTGCAGCAACGGAACCCAACCACTTCGGCGCGGGGGCGGTTGGCAAAGCGCCATCGGGACCCATCGCGCGCGTTTCGGTGGGGGCGCTACGCGAAGCGCCCCTACGTTTCAGCGGCGAGCATTGCCAACGGCAATTCCCCTGCAGTAGCGCTGCGTCACTCGAATTGCTTTTTGAATTGGGCAAACTGGTCGCTAAGGTCGTCGAGTTGCTGCTTCAGTTGCGCCACCTCGGCTTCGAGGCGCGCGATGCGGTCGTCAGACGGGTGCGCAACGGCAGCCGCCACCGGCTCCACGGCGGCAGTCCATTCCGGATTGTCACCCGCCAACAATTGCGCGTAGCGTGGTTCCTTGGTGCCGGGCAGGCGGGCTAGCTTTTTCACCAGAGGCGGCTGGCGTTCGCTGAGCTTCTGGAGTGCGCCTTCAAGAGTCTCGAGGTCGTCGAAACGATACATCCTCTCAGCGTGCGAGCGCAGTTCGCCCAGCGTCTGGGGACCGCGAAGCATGAGCTCGCAGAGCAGGGCAGTCATGCGCCGGTCAAAGTTAAAGACCTCCTGCGCGCGGTGCCCGAACTTGGTCACGCGGCTTTCCGCGGTGGAAATAGGTCCCGCCAACCACTTCTGGCTCAAGGAGTCGAGAGCTTCGCGCACCGCCCCCTCATCCACCGCCATCACCGGATGGCGGTTCGACTTCTGATTGCACGCGTTAACCAGCGCGTTGAGCGAGAGCGGATAATAATCCGGGGTGGTGATCTCTTTCTCGATCAGCGCCCCCAGCACGCGCACTTCCAGGTCCGATAAGAGCAAGTCCACAAAACCATCCTTTCAACCCCTGCAGCAATTCTCCCGCGCGAGGAGGCAGCGGGAATGCGCCCCCCATTATAGAGCGCCCTCACTGCTTCAGCCAAAAAACCGCCGCGCCAAGGTAGTGGTGTCATTTGGAAGTGGCACGGGCGTGCCGCCCGTGGACGGTCACGGCCAAGATAGCCGTGCCACAGCAAACGACACCACTTCCCGCGCCGCGTTCCACCTCAGCTTGTGCGCGCGGGCGAAGATTGGGAGGGCAAAATTGCGGTCGCATACGAGCCGGCGGGGTGTATACTGTTGCGGCCCAAGACGCCAGAATAGAAATTCTGGTTAAAATGAAAGGCGCCCGGTCATAGACCCCCGCAACAGAGACAGTTTTCACCCAGACTCTTCAGCCCGGCACGCGCCGCCTGGAGGCGGGCCCGACACTCGAGGAAGGAGGCTAAAATGGCGACGCGATATTTTAGGTTTTGGGTCGTAGGTTGGGCGTTCGCTTTTGCCTTCGCAGCCTCGGGTGTTGCGGCGCAGTTAAGGGCGTCGCCACCTTCAGACTCTTCGGGCAACGCGGCCAGCGGAAGCAAGGCCCCGGCAAAATACCTCGGTTGTTACCTGGACAAACAGGTGCGTGACCTTCAGGTTGCGGCGGCCTCGGGCCCCGATAACGCAGCCTGCCAAGCGTATTGCGGCGCCAGGGGGTTCCTCTTCGCAGCCACCCAGTGGGGCTCGCAGTGCTTCTGCGGCAACAGCTATGGCAGGTACGGGCGGCTTCCGGAATCAAGCTGCAACCTGGGCTGTTCCGGCAATCCGAGCGAAAAGTGCGGCGGCTGGTGGGCCAGCAGCGTATACGAGGTGGGGAAACCAAACTCTACGGCGGCGAAGCCCGGCCCATCGCCGCAACTCCCCAGGGGGACAACGGTGACCGCCGAGCATGAAGGCGGAACCGCCAGGAGGGCATCCATGGCAGGGTTTATGACTTTTCTCTTCGTGTTGATTATCCTCTTCGGAATCGGCACGGTTTTTTCCGGACTGTTTACAGTGGCGACGGCCAAGGCTGCGGTGGTGCAACGGTTCGGCAGGTTTGTGCGCGTGGCGGGAGCGGGGTTGAACTTCAAGCTCCCCTGGATTGAGCAGGTGGTGGCCAAAGTCGACCTGCGCGTTCAGCAACTTGACGTAAAGATGGAAACCAAAACCAAGGACAACGTCTTTGTCAGCATTCCCGTCTCGGTTCAATACCACGTCCTGCCGGACCGCGTTTACGAGGCCTACTATAAGCTTTCCGACCCGAAAGAGCAGATTGGCTCATTCGTCTTCAACGTGATCCTTGGGCACGTGCCGAAGATGATTCTCGACGAGGCCTTCGAACAACAAAATGCCATTGCCACGGCAGTCAAGCAGGAGTTGGATGGCGTCATGGCGGGCTTTGGTTATGGAATCGTTAAAGCGCTGGTGACCGATATCATTCCCGATCCCAAGGTCAAGGCCGCCATGAACGACATCAACGCCGCGCGCCGCGAGCAGGAAGCCGCCAACGCCCGGGGCGAAGCGGAGAAAATCCTGAAGGTGAAGCAGGCGGAAGCCGAGGCGCTGAGCAAGCAGCTGCAAGGACAGGGTATCGCCAACCAACGTAAAGCCATCATCGACGGCCTGCGGGAATCGGTTGAGACGTTCAAGGCGGGGGTTGAGGGCACGTCAGCGAAGGACGTCATGATGCTGGTTCTGTTGACGCAGTACTTCGATACCCTCAAAGAGATCGGCGCGTCATCCCACTCCAACACCATCATGATGCCCCATAGCCCCGGCGGCATGGTTGACTTCTTTGAACAAATCCGCAATGCGGTCGTCCTGGGCGACATCATCGGCGGTTCAGCGCAGCAAAGTGCCTCGGTTCCGTACAAGCCCGGCACGCAGGCGTGAAGTCCACCGATCTCGATGGCGGGCGACAGGGGGTCGCTTGGAAACAATTTGATGTACCATTTCTTCCGAACCTCTTAAGTAAACAGCTCTGTGGCGGCCCCTCGCGCTACAAGCTTCACATTGTCGTAACAACTCCTTAACGTTCTCGCGATCATGATAAATATAGCTAGGGCTGACTTGCCCCCGCACAACTTTTTCGATCCCCCCATGCCCCGAGGAGAGAACCATGGCGCTTGAAATCAATGAAAAGGAGTTGCGCGGGATCATCATCCTGGAGCCGTCGGGCCGCTTGATGCTTGGGCAGGAGAGCATGGACTTCCGCGCCAAAGTCAAAGAAGTGCTCGATAAGAGCGACTGGATCAAGGAAAAGTGGGGATGGAACACCCGCATCGTGCTCGACTTGGCTAACCTGAGTTTTGTCGATAGCGCCGGCCTCGGCGCCCTGATCGCCGCACGCACTTCCGCCGCCAACCGCGGCGCCGGAATGAAACTGGCCAATCTGACCAAGAAATTACGCGATGCTTTGACCATCACCAAGCTGGTCACTGTCTTCGACGTTTACGACAGCGTGGAGGCTGCGGTCAATTCATATTCCCAGGTTGAGCCTGCCTCCGGGGCGCCGCCCCCTCAATCCTAAGCGCTCTACTTCTTCATCAAGTCCAGCACGGCGCTGGTCATGGACTTCACCCCGGTGCGAAGCGTTGGTTCGGCGACCGGCGCCCACAAGCTCGAGTGCAGTCCGGGCAGCGGCACGCCGGTGCGCTGGCTCTCCGCCAGCTTCGCCGGATCGACTGCGCCTACTCTGAACAGGCAAACCGGGATTTGGTGATTCTCCAAGCCGAAACGGCAGAAATCCTCACTGCCCATGACCGGCGCAATTTCAACCACATTTTCCGGCCCCAGTGCCTTTTTGAAAACCTGGGCCAAGCGCTGCGTCAGTTGCGGGTCATTGTAGGTCGCCGGGGTGTATTCGCTATCGCTGGCGACGACAATTGGGGCGAGTGACGCCGGAACGCCGTCCGCAATGGCTATACCCTGAGCCATGCGCGCAAGCGCCGCCAGAATGTGCTGCCGCACTTCTTCCTTGTAAGTCCGGACGGTAAGCTGCAAATGCACCTCATCCGGAATAATGTTGTACCGGGTGCCCCCGTGAATCGAACCGACCGTGACCACCGCCGGATCAAATGGCGAATCCTCCCTGCTCACAATGGTCTGTATCGCCATGATGAACTGCGCAGCTTCCACAATGGGGTCTTTGGCCAGTTCGGGCGCTGAGCCGTGGCCGCCAATGCCTCGGAAGGTGACATCTACGGAAGTCCCGCTGGCCAAAGCGTAACCCGGCGTGTATCCGACCTTACCCGCTTCCACCGAGGCGATGTCGTGCAGCGCCAGGACGTAATCCGGCCGCGGAAAGCGCGTATAGAGGCCGTCATCAAGCATGGCCTTGGCCCCGTTGATGGTTTCCTCCGCGGGTTGCGCCAGCATCACCAGCGTCCCGCGCCATTGGTCCTTCAGTTCCACCAGCATTTTCGCCGTGCCCAGAAATGCGGTAATGTGAATGTCGTGCCCGCAGGCATGCATCACCCCCACCACATGGCCGGCGTCATCTTTCGTCCGGACTTTGCTCGCGTAAGGCAGTCCGGTCATCTCTTCCACGGGGAGCGCATCGAGTTCGGTGCGGATGTACACCGTGGGGCCATCGCCGTTCTTTCGCTCGCCGATTACGCCGTAGCCCACCCATTCCGGATGCCCGGCGTATTTGCCGATATGCTCTGTAACCGTGTATCCCAGAGCGCGCAATTCGCCGGCCACGAAAGCCGAGGTTTTTTCTTCGTGATGGGAAAGCTCGGGCGCAGCGTGCAGTGATTTGTATGTGGAAAGAAGCGATGGCATTTCACGGTCAAGCAGCCCATCCAGATTGGCTTGTTGGCTGCGCGCGCGAGGCACGGTTAGGAATAGGCAGACAAGGGTAAGGCAGAGAAAAGCAACACGACGGCTCACAGTGTCCTCCCGATTGACAGACGGCCCCTCTCAGTGGGTGGCCCGCAGCTTTTCGCGGGTCGCGCCAGCGACGGGTAGCCAGTATCCCGGAAATTGGCGAGGCAAAGCAAGGGGAAGCACGCAAGCGCGGATGCGAAGCTTTGGAGTGCGGCAGATTGCTACCGCTTTGCCGCCAGCCAGCTTGTTGGCTGGCATTGCGCTAGCGGTTCAACTCCCCGCGGGCAAGCTCGCAGGGAGGAAAGCGGCAGCAAGCCACACTCCAAAGCTTCGCCCCTCACAAATCCAACCATATTTGAGGCAAAGTGGTAGGATACAGCCCGCTGGCGTAAACGGCGCCGGCAATTCTTTGCACTTGTGGGAGGAATCTTAATGATATCGCGATTTTGCTCGACGGTTCTGGCCGTCGTTTTCAGCGTGGGGTTGCTGCTGGCGCAGGCTCCGCCCAAACTGAAGGTTCTAATTCTTACCGGCGTGAATAATCACCAATGGGCCGCCACCACGCCGGTCCTGCGCGAAATCCTGGAACAGACGGGGCGATTTGAAGTCCGCGTGAACGAAGAAGTGCGCGGCAATGGATCGGAAACCTTTGCTCCTTACGACGTGCTGCTCCTCAATTACAACGACTATAAACAAACTGCCGGGCCCTGGTGGGACGACCGTGCGCGCCAGGGCATGCTCGACTTCGTGCGGAACGGCAAGGGACTGGTTTGCTACCACGCTTCCAACAACGCTTTCTGGGGGTGGGACGAATTCGACAAGCTGGTGGGCGGCACCTGGCGTGAAACCGCCGGCCACGCCCCTTATCACGCCTACACGGTCAAAATCGTGGACCCGGAAGACGTCATCACCAAGGGCATGCCAGCGAGCTTCGCGGAGAATGACGAACTCTACCACCAACTCTCCGTCCAGCCGGGTATTCACATTCTGGCCACGGCCTGGGACGATCCGAAAAACTGCTGGAAACCCAAGCAGGGTTGCGGCACAGGAAAAGACGAACCCCTGATCTGGACCCTCAAATACGGATCGGGACGAGTGTTCCAAACCGCACTCGGCCACGATGTGAAGGCTATGGACAGCACCGGCTTCCGCCTGACGCTCGCGCGCGGCACGGAATGGGCGGCCACGGGACAGGTGACGATTCCTGTGCCGGCGGAAATGAAATAGTCGCAGAACGCTCCAATGCTGTTCACTTAAGGTGACGGTTCCCAATTTGACCCCCTCACCCCCACTACTTGCAAAACGTCAGGCCCCTCCGCCTTGCGGTTCCCCCTCGCCTCCAAGGGGGCAAGGGTAATGAATTCAAATTAATGCCCCCTTCGCCCCTTTGGGAAGAGAGGCCCGGCGGGTGAGGGGGTTCCAGGGTCGGACAGGAAACAATTTCCTTGGCCAGGTTTGGGTGATTAGCCTAGTACTTAGATCTTCATTCCAAATTATCAGTGGAGGAGACGCCCCTATGGTGAAACCCCATGTTACCCCGCGAATGAGTGACGCTGCGGTGAAGGCCAAGACCGGCAGGCCGTGGGCAGAGTGGTTTGCCCTCCTCGACAAGGCGGCCGCTAAGAAGCTTGACCACAAGGCCATTGTCGCGCTCCTTCACCACGAGTACGGCCTTGGGCCATGGTGGAAACAGATGGTGGCGGTGAGTTACGAACAGGCACGTGGCTTGCGCAAGCCGCACGAGAAGCCCGAAGGGTATGAGATCGCCAAGACCAAAACTTTTGCCGTGCCGCTTGCTGCTCTTTATGATGCCTGGGAAAACCAGCAAAAGCGCTGCCTCTGGCTGAAGGATCCGGGATTCGAGATTCGCAAGGCCACCCCCGGCAAATCTCTTCGCTTTACCTGGGTGGATGGCAATACGCAGGTGGTGGCCGATTTCTCCTCCCAAGGCAAAAGTAAGAGTCGAGCGGCGGTTCAGCATAGCAAGCTGCCCAGCGCCAAGGCGGCGGCAAACATGAAAACTTATTGGGCCACGCAACTTGAGTGTTTGCAAGCTTTCCTGAAAACCTAGTGTGGTGTCCCGGATAAGATTTGACAATGGCATGTTGCAAGGACCCCCTCACCCCCGGGCCCCTCGGTCGCCACGGCCACCGAGGGGAGGATGGATTTTATTACCCTCGCCCCTTTGGGGGAGAGGGTGGCGCGCATCCGGCGTAATCGCCAGCCGGGGCGGGCCGGGTGAGGGGGTCTCGCCTATTGTCAATTCTTACGTGG
>Ga0182030_10025215_pt1 | contig 10854 bp, 6 predicted proteins | sample 812S3MmetaG_FD_121299 | JGI IMG/M metagenome (GOLD analysis project Ga0182030, IMG submission 121299) | Permafrost microbial communities from Stordalen Mire, Sweden - 812S3M metaG (Illumina Assembly) | ecosystem: Environmental > Terrestrial > Soil > Wetlands > Permafrost | place: Sweden... | reverse complement strand
CTCATGTTCCATGTCTGGATTCGGGTAACGATGCAAGAGTACATGTGCGATCTCGTGGGCTAGAGTAAGACGGAGCCTGTCGCCCGGTATCCCCGCATCTCCATTAATTAAGAAAATTGGCGGACATCCAGGTATCCATTCACTAACGGCGTCGGCCTGTCGAGTGCCGAAGTTCATCCGAACCACAATACCGCCTGCGCTTTCGATGGTCTCGGTGATGTTTCTTACTGGCCCGTGCGGAAGCATCCAAGCCGCGCGTGTCAACCTGGCCACTTCTTCAGCCGATCCATCGTAGTCCGTCAATTCAATTCTTCGAAACGACAAGGTGGTTGACATTTCGGAAGAGCGCAGTAGCCGCGTGATCCTCATGCGCGCAATATTCATGAAGGCATGAATCTGGCGGAGCACACGATCCGGCAATGCTTGACGCTTTCGATGGAAGAACACGGCTGAATTAAAACCGAACACTCGATCCTGTTGGTAGAAAAAATCTACGGGGAAACGCAGAGAATCTGAAAACCTGTCAACCAGCGAATCCATTGGAGCCGAAAGGCCGGCTTCGATTTTTGAAATCGCACCTTGCTGCGCACCGATGGCCTTGGCGACCTGCGTCTGGGTCCAGCCGCGAGCCTCTCGTGCCAGAATCAGCATTTCAGGATTAAATTGGCTCATGTTCCTAACTGCCGTTGCTGACTAGACCGAATCACTTGCACCGATGACACCGGCGCGCCGACGACCCTAAGTCTTCCGACATTCGCCGGCGCTATTATGTCGATCCACCATTCCGGTTCCTTTTTCGCTACGCATGGCGGTGTCAGCGTGACTCTCGATATGCTCATCCTGTCTTGGCTGACCCGGATTCCAAGCGTGATAGTCATGGCGCTCGGGAACAGCTCATAATTGCCGGAATCCATTTGCATGGCATGCGGCGTCAAGAAATTACGAGACTTGCGGCCGGGATCTGTTTTCTTGACCCACAGGAGTATTGGGGGGCGGCCCTCGACCCGCAGAAATCGCATATTGATCTTCTTGTCGAAAACCGGTTTCAGCTCACTTACCTTGTTAACCAGCGCGGCGAAAACCGAATCGTTGATTGCGCTCGCAACAGTTCTTGCCGTATGGATGGGAACCAGGGGCGAATCGCGGTATTCCGCATAGCCGTCGTTTACAGCCTCAAAAATAGGCTGGTAGAGCGACTTGAGCCGCATGTGCGCCCTGCCTTCGTTCATTGAATACGAACGCATCTTGTGGAACTCCTTACTAATGTTTAGTATATGTCCAGTTTTAGCTAAAATGCAACAAAAATATTCCTACAAATATTCAAACCCTCTCCGGCCTTAGAGCGGCTCCCCTTCCCACTTCCGATTCGCTCTCCACGACGCCCTTTAGGGTAGCCTGTAGCACGGGGGCAGTTGCGTGCCGGGTCACTCGACCACGGCGAACACGGGTTCGCGGAGAAGTTCTTGATTCGTCTTTTATTCGCCCATACTGGAATCGTGCTCGAAACGTGCTGCGAGCTCTCGTTTTGCGATTTGGAAGGGATATCGCATTCGGTCGAGGTCGTCGCATCCTCGCTGTTTGAAGCGGCGGCAATGGCGCTGGCTCGATTCCGGCGCACCGGACTCTCCGAATCCGCGTTCGGCCCGGCGACACGGCTGAGGATCGCCGCACGGCCGCCTTCTGAAACCCACGAGACCGCCGTCGCGCGCGTTGAGGCTTGGCTCGCCAGCGGCGGCAAGTCGCCGCGGGAGCAGGCGCTCAAGGCGAGACTGCGGGAACTCGAATAGCGGCCAGGATGGGCGCCGTGCTCTAGCGCGGAAAGCAAATCGCGGCTATGGTGGAGCCTGGTAAGCCTACATCGGTTCTAGCGGGATGTTTGTTGTGATTTCCGCGTGAGAGTTGGTGCGCATCCCCGGGAGCGCGAGATCACATCCCGATTGTGGAACATCAACGTGTCTGTTACCATCACGATTCTCAGATCGCGGCGGCAATCCTGTACGATGGCGTCGCGGAAGTCGGTCCAGAAGCCATGTCCTCAAATGAAGCGCATGCCACAAGTCACCCGATGGTCGAGTATCTAAACTCGCTCCGTACTCAGGAACACGGCGCCAATCCAAGCTTTGTCCACGAGAACCGAAAGGTGTTTCTCGACCGTTTGCGGGTCGCGGCAAGCTGGTTCCCCAACGATGAGGCGTTGTATGTGCGCACCAGGTTGGACGAGCTCGTCGATCGCCTTGCCGACGTTAGCGCCCACTCCGACCTCATTTTCCTGACCGGCGATGCCGGGGACGGCAAGACAGCCCTTTGCGCCCAGGTCGCCCGGCATCTCGGGTCCTCAGACGAACTCGTCGATATCACGGACGTAAACGGATGGACGATTGTGAAGGACGCGTCCGAGGTCGAGCCGGAACGCTTGGAGGTACTGCTGGCCAAGCGACTCTCCGGCATTGGTCCGAAGCTGCTGGTCGCCATCAACGAAGGGCGGCTGCGCCGCATGATGCGGCCGCCCGACAATGGTGAGCCCGGGCTCGCGGCTAAGGCGCGTCCGAATTTGTGGAGAGACGTCATCGAACCGGCGCTGGAGGCCTGGATCGACGATCAGGCCGCCCAACTTCTGGACGATCGGATGCGCGCTGAGCGCGTCATGGTGCTCAACTTCCGCAATCGGTTTCACGTCCCGGCGGTCGTCCCGCGGCTCCTGGAGGTATGGACCAGGGCGGAGTACTGGGAAGGCTCGCCGGCTTGCGGCGGATGCATTGCGAATCAGCGCTGTCCGATTCTCGCCAACGCGCAGGCGCTTCGCTGCTCCGGCGTCCAGAACAATATCTCCGAGGTCCTGCAAAGCGCACACTTCTCGGGCCAGCGGCTGCCGTTCCGTCGCTTGCAAGCGGTGCTGGCGTTGAGCGTAACGGGCGGCCTGAAGTGCCGGGACCTCCAGGCCGGGGGCGCTCTCGCTGGAGATCAGGCGAACCCGCTCGAATTACTGCAATACCGCTATTACGAAGCCCTCTTTCGCGCAGACGATTCCGGACCGGTGTTGGTCGCTCCGGAAGCGATCAACCGCAGCCTGGCACCCTCGGACCCGGGGCGTACCTCCGACCCGCAGTTCGATCGCGAGGTGGGCTATGCGGCGGCGGCGGGTCCGGAAGGCGAAACGCCGATCAAACTGCGCGGAACCGCATTGCCGGAGTTTGAGCAAGAGGCGGTCCGGTACATGCGGCGGAGTTATTCCACGGAAGGCACCGGCTTGACCGATCGGCTCGCCCGGCTGACAGAAGCATTGCGGCGATGGGCCGGGCTGTCGCCCGGCGTGCCTGGCAATCACACGCCGGAACCCTGGCGCAAGGCGCTACGATATCTGCGCGAGTACGCGCAGGGTGGCTCCGGTGATGACCTCCGCCGCGCGGTAACGGCGGCAATCAACCGCTATCATTTTCTGCCCGCGCGCAAAGAGGACTCGATTACCAACCGACAGATCGCTGCCGCCGGTTTCCGCGACCCCGCGCGCCTGGCGCTGGAGTTGAATTTGGGCGCAGAGTTCCAAACGGACCTTTCACGCGGACCGGTCATCCCGGGGCTTGTGATGCCCTGGCTGGAATCCGCCGCCTCGGAAATTTACTTCACAGCTTGGCCGAAAGGGCATCCGGCGTCCGAGTGCAAGCCGGCACGTTTGTACCTCAACAGCAGGCTGCTCGAAACACTGCTCGACACTCAGTCCGGCTTTACCTACGTCGGCGCTCTCGGGGCTTACCGCATGGACCTCGCACGTTTTCACAGCCGGTTACTGGTCTTGGCTCGGGATGCGGGTTCCGACCCCAAGGTGTTGCTGAGAGTGGACAATAAACTCTACCGCGCCACTTGCGAGGACGGAAACAGCAGCCCTGCCCGGCTGCGTTTCGAGGGCGAGGCCTGATTCATGTCTTACGAGCTAGACAACCTCACCGAGTCCGTCCAACGGCTTCTCGGACTGCAGCAGGCGCAGACGTTCTCTCCGGAGGACATTACGGCCGATGCCATCGGCCGGTTGTTGGCAACCCGAGGTGACATTTCCCGGCTCCAGCGCATCTGGGATCCCGCCGGGGAGGCCGGGCCCGATCTGGTGGCCGGCTGGGACGACGGCGAGCACCGCCCAGTCCTCCACGCTCTCCGCCGGGTGCTGAACGCCAGCATGGTGGTCCAACGCCGGAATGACGACCGGCCGAAGTCCTTCCTCCCGTTCGCGCCAGAGTTCGTAGGCGCGGAGCGCGTGAGCACGATCTATCGAGACCTGGGCCGCAGCGTAGTGGAAGCCTTGTGGGGGCTGCCCGGCCAAGAGGAACTCCGGAGCAAGCTGAAGTATCGTATCGGGGGTTGGCGTGGCCGTCATCCCCTTGGTCTGCTGCTCGCTCCGCTCTGCCCCGCGAAAAACCCGCCTCAGGAAGCTACGCCATCGCTGCTGAGGGAGGTCATCGCGAGCGATGAGGATCTGCGCGACTGGGTAGACAAGACTGTTAGTGAAGATTGGAATGCGTGGCTCCGCGCGTCCGAGTCTCTGTCGATCGACGAACAGATCGAAACTATGACAGGCCTCATCGGACTGCACCTGCACACCTGCCTGATGCGGCGGTTGGGCCGCGGCCGCGAGCAGACAATTCCGGCCTGCTATTTCGTCGCGGTGGATGCTTCCGGCGTGGATCCGGCATGTGCGCGCGGCGCTTATAACTGTTTCGGGTTCTGGCGCGAACGCGCGGGTGCCGCGTTGCAATTCGCAGCCGAACAGGCCGTCGAGAAGCTCGCCCTCCAGGAGGCGGAGTTTCGCAGGGCCCTCGACCAGGGGACGTGGGAGGCCGCACGGTATTGGGCGGCGGCCAGGATTCATGGCGGACGCAGAGCGGCGCGCGCCACGGAGGAGTTCACAAGATCGCTCCAGAACAGTATCAACGAGCGCATCGCCGGAACGGCCCCGGCCCAAGATGACGTATTCAAATTGGCCGTGGCCGCATTGGTGAACGCATTCGATACGCCGAGCGGGGTGGCAGCTAAGGTGAAAGATCATCTGCGCGGCTACGGCCGCGCAGCCGGGATTGTGGGTCCCGAAGGCCGGAGATCCAGGAAGCGGTACCAGTTGAACGAGCGCGCCATCGGCCTGCTGGCACGTCTTCACGCCCACCGCGACCCCGACCGTGTGAGATCCTTCGATGACGAGAGAAGATCCGTTGACGCCCTCCTGGACGACATCTTCGATCGATACGGAATGGTGATCACACGGGAGCGTGAGAGCGTCAACACTCGACTGGAGCAGGAGCGCGGCGCTCTGGCCCCCCTACTGCGGCATTTCCCCGCCGAACAGCCCATGCGCGATAATCGCGCCCGATTGGACCGCCGCCTGGACGAACTGCGCTTGGTCCGCAGATACTCGGACGCGTCCGCCGTGATTTATATCCCCTAGCCGAATGAGCGCCATGCCAGATCCCGTTCAGGTTCAATCGTTCGTAATAGACGCCATCGCCCGCTGGGCGGAACGGCAGGTCGCGCGGCCGTATCCGCCGCGCATCGACTTTCGCATCGTCTTCGGTGGCCCTGAAATCGCCGCCGGCGTCCAGGCCCGCCTGGCCGCCTCGATGTGCGCCTGGTTCGCCGTGCGTTCGTCCGGAGACGCGGCCGCCGTCAAGCTGCGCAACGGCCATCCGCCCGAAACGGAACGCCCGGCCTGGGTTCCGGCCGACGCGCCGTTCTTCTATCTGGTGTTCTGGCAGCCCGGCGTAAGGGGCCATGCCAGCCACGCGCAATCCCTGGCGGACCTGCGCGGCGTGGATGTCGCGCAGATCCTGGCGGATCCGGAAGGCTTCGTTCTTCCTTTGGAGCGGGAGATCGAGGCGCAGGCGGAGGAAGCTGCAAAAGCGTGGGGAAAGAACGCCGAGCGGGCCAACGAGCACCTTCGCCTAGCCTGGATCGCCGTTCGGAAGTGCCTCCGCCTGGGGCTCGGTGGCGTGCAGCGCTCCATCCCGTTCTGCCGCCGCCTCGAAGATTATGGCGGTTTCTTGCGCGAAGCGCGCGTTCCGAACGAAGAGTGGCAGGCCACGGCTTTGAAAGACCGTGCTGCCCGGCTGGTGTGCCGTTGGGGCGAGGCCCTGCCGGAGCTTGGGATGTTCCACATTCCCAAACTCGCGTCGGTGCTGCGCGTCGAAGTGGACCCCGCCAAAAGGCCCGAAAAGGGGGCCGAAGCTTCCTGGGTGTCGAAGCTCGAGAAGATGCTCGCCGAAAATATCGATGCGGCGCTCGACCCCTCCAGCCTCCATGACCGGATCGCCGGCAAGCTAACGGTGGAGTTGCGCCTGAGAGAGCTCAAGGATATCGGTCTTTCTTCCTCTGCGACGCAGAAGGAAGCGCGCGAGGCGTTGATCAGGTTTTGTCACGATAAGGACTCCAACGCTCTGAGCGTGGTGGACTGGCTGTTTTTCGAAGAGAGGTCGCAAGGCGAAAGGCAGTCTTCGCTCGGATTGAAAGGCCTGCTTATCGCGCGGGGCGGCGTTCAGGCATGGCAGCCGGCAGACCCACAGGCCCCGGAGTCGCAGGGAGTGCGCGTGCCGCCGGACGTCCCTGCCGGCAATCTCCTGGTCGGACTCGCCCTGCTGACCCGGGATAACATCCTTACGGAGACTCCAGACGGCCGGCTTGAGCTGGAACCCCGACCCCGGCCGGGAGAGTTGCTGCGACTCAAGCTTCTGGAATGCGAGACGGCAACCTCCATCGAAATCCCGGCCGGCGAGTGGGGACCCCAAACGCGCGACACGCTCCAGCAATGGATGATGAAAGATGTTCGCAAAGCCGTGTTCCCGGCCCAGGAAGACGAGAAGGAGCCAGAAGACGAAGATCCCGAAGCCGTGGAAGAGCTGGAGTCCATCCGGATTGCCGTCGAGCGCGTCGCTGGCGGCGAATGGAAGCGGATGGGCGCCATTCGCCTCGAGTGGTCGCCGAGAGCGCAGAGGCACGTCGAGAGCACGCTCAAAGAGGCCCTGACCTTGTGGGCTTGCGATCGAGAAGGCCTGGGCAACGTGACGCCAGCCCGGCTGTTGGAGACGCTTTTCGGCGCGGAAGGATCCAGCAAGCCCGTAGCGCGGTCCACGCAGGAGCTGAATGAAGCGTGGGAAGATTACCGGAAGTCGTTCGGCCCCGCCCGGGGCTGGCCGGCGATGGCGATCCTGGCCCCGGTCGGAGCCGGCGGACGGGAGTGGGTCAAGGCTTGGGCGAACGCCGTGGCAGGCATTGCGGCCGGTGAGGATGACAAGCGCCGGCAGCTTGAAAATGAACGTGAGGAGGCCGCTATAGCGGGTGATTCCGAGAAGTTTCTCCGGTTCACGGCGGAGTTGAAGGCGCTTCCCAAGGGTGCGAGTTCCCCCGCGCCAACCCTGGACGACGTGCGCAGTATTTTGGGCGCATGTACCGGCTCGGTGCGCGACGGCGAGGGGGCCGCGCGCCTTGTCCTAACCCCTCACCACCCGCTCAGCCTTCGGCTCCGCGCCCTGTCTGACATAGTCCTTTGCGAAATCCTGACCGCCTTGTGGACCCACGGATGGCATAAAGACGACCTCAATATCCTCGACGATGCGCTCAACGGGTGGGGGCTGCCGGAACCGGTTCACACCTATGGGTTTCAGTCGTCCCAGCCTCTCGTATTCGAGGGCTGGCTCTCCGAGCGTTCCCAGTTCGCTCTGTTTTCGCGCCTTGGCGCCGGGCGCGAGGCGGACGCGCGCAGCCTAGGCGTGAAACAAGTGGCCGGCGTGGTGGGTCGCTACAAGAAGCTGTTCCCCGCGGCGTCACACCGGCTCCGCGTCAGGATAACCGGCGACCGCGAGGGCCGTTGGGCGTGGGAAATCCTCGATCTGCTGCGGAATGAAAAGGGCGCGTATGATATCGGCCTCGTGACTGCCCTTCCGCCGAGGGAGTCGTCGGCCATCGAACGGGCGATCCAGAGCGACGAGGAGCGCCGCCAAGCGTTCGAGCCGGGAGAGGAAGGGGTTGTGCCGCGCATCCGCGTCCGCCGGCTGCCGACAGATTTGGAGAACGACGAACGAGTGCATCTCGCGCTGGTGGTGGGCGACGAGGTCCCGGCGTTCCGGCCGGAGTTGAAAACCGAGCCCGGCATGCCGGGCTCTGCAGACGACCTGTGGAACCCGCGGGTGTTCTTCGAGGAGACGCGCCCCGAGTTGTTCGAGGCATCCATTGCAGTGGGCGACCGGGACGACAGCCTTTCGCGAAACGTTGCCCGCGCCGTCGGGTTCGCGATGGGTCAGCATGGCGGCCTCGTGTTTCGCGAGACCTACACGTTCGACCGCGACCGTTGCAAAAAGCCTCTCGGAAAGATCCAATCCGGAGCGCACTGGCTGGTGCTGGCTTCGCGTCAGCCTCTCTACCGCGCGGTGCAAAAGGCCGGCCCCGACGTCACCGCGCTGCTGGATTTCTATTCCACCATCGAGCGCGGCCGGACCGTACATGTCTGCGCGAGCCTGAATGCGGACTACGCCTCGGACGATTTACGGCGGCTCGATGCGGCCGTGACGGCTCTGTTCGGGCCGGACCCAGCCGGCTGGGGCGCGCAGGCCTTGGTGGCGGCGGCAACCCGCTTCGCTCCCGGACTGGCGATGCGCTGTGCGGGCGCGGTGAGCGCCGCCGACGTCGAAGGTCTGATCGGGCTCCTTCTGACCGGGCATGAGGCGCGCCGCGCCCACCCGGGCGCTATAGTGCTCTCCCTGGACCAGCACGAGCATCTGCTGGTCCCAGGCGGGCAGCTGGGGGATATCTTGATCGTTAAGAGCCAGGGAGGCGGTCTTTCGATCGCGGTGGGCGAGTCCAAATTCAGCGCGGGTTCGGTCGATGCGAACAGCGCTCCGGTGAGCAACGCCAGGAAACAAATCAGTTCCAGCGTTTCGCGCTTGCGACGCCTTGCGGCCCAGCACCCGCTGAGCGCGCGCGTCCGTTCCAAGCTGGCGGGTGCCCTGATTCGCCAGATCCATCTGACCGATGCGGGGCAGCAGCGCGCCGATGAACTGAGGGAGCTGGTTCAGGCGGCTGCGGACCCGGCGCGGCCGATCGCCGTCGAACCGGAATCGGCGGGTGCGATTCACGTATGGAGCGTCGATGAAGGCACGGCCGACGCCGTCGTGCCTGGCCAGCCCGGGGCGGCGCCGGTTTATGTTCACGGCCGCGCGGCCACCGTCGCTAAACTGCGAGATCTCGGCGGAAACGGCGACGCATCCTAGCCGCGGTTGCTGAACGCTGACTAGCGGCACAATGCGAGGGAGGCTACCTTGCTCCCGCGAGAATCTCCCGATGGGGAGGGGTGCGGCTCGAATCAGCCGCATTCCGCGAAGTTTTGTTTGGCCTTCGCTCTGTTTTTCCTTAGCAATTCGCCTCGCAATCTTCGCAATCTCGCTTACCGCGACGAGTTGCGGCTCGGAAGCTGGGCAATCCGCTCCGCTTTCAGGCTTCCAGGTGTGCTACCGATACGAGCAGATACAATTAGCGCATCAGGGCAGGACAGCCTGCACCAGACCCTCAAGGGAAATCGAACGCGACCTCGGGGACCGGCTGATTGAAGCCTCCGGGTTGATTGGTCCGACTATACTCCGCTTACTGGGACAGTAACCGCATTCGGTTTCAGATACGAAATGAGCGTCAGGAGTTCGTGGCCGTTATGAAACGGCTCAAACGAGAAGAGATGCTCCTCGCCCCGATCATCCGTCAGGACGATCTCCCGCCTCGTCAGCGGGCCGCGCTTCCCCCAGGAACAATAGCTTGAGAGAATATCGAACCCATCCTGCTCGGAGAAAGAGGCAAACATCTCCTCGAATTTGCGGGATCGAATGAAGTAGCGGCAGGGGATCGCCGGATCGAACTCCTCGTCAGTGTAGTGCGGATGCTGGCTTACGATCCCGACCGCTGGGATGTCCAACGCTTCAACCACCCGCCAGAGGCATGACGTGAGGGTGTTCCCAAAATGCTTCTTTGCATCCTGCACGAGTTTGAACGAAACGGCCGAGCTTTTTGCGAATTCGTCAAAGACACCCTGCAGGAAGAGCAGTCGGCCGGCACCGTAGTTTGCCTCTCCCTCTAGTTCCGCGTGGCAAGTCGGATTGAGTGTATGCGTTGTATCTCCATGCATCAGCGTCTGGTGCCACGGCACGACGCTATGAATGACCTCGTGCGCCTCGCTCCAGCGCCACTTCAGTCGATGCTGAGATTCATCAATAAGAATCCTCTTCCGGTCCGGCAGATACAGCGCCTTCAGATCCCATTTTCGAATAGCATCAATGACGAGCATCGGACGAAGGGCGACCTGCTTCCCGGCAATGACGGCTCTGCTCATGAACTCGCGGATCGCGCTGTCATCTCCAGACGAGTAGTATTGCCTGTCCAGACGCAAAAGTTCCCTGACGGCGTCCAGGTCCAGCGGCGGCTCGGGATTTCCAAGCCCGCGCAGAACTTTTGCGACCTGAGCGTCGATATCACGCTCGCTACGCCCGTCGAGGAATTTGTTTCTCAAGCTTTAGATAGGAAGTTTACCCAGGCTTCAAAAGCAGCATGCTCTTCCGGAGTCGGCGCTTCGAGCGTCTCTGCACGAGCTGCAAAGCGAACAGACTCCTCTTGGAACTGAACGTCTTTCAGTTCAAGCAACCCCGCAAGAGCCATCAACCGCTGTTCCGGTATACCCAGGAAATCCGCTATCTGATAAACTGTCCGCGCCTTCGGCCTTGCCTTCTCAGTCTCGATATTGACGAGTTCGAAGAGATCGACGTCGGCTCGCTCGGCAAACTGCTCAAGCGTGAGCCTCTTTTCCTTGCGCGCAAGATGAACGAAGCGGCTGAAGGAGACACG
>Ga0182030_10025213_pt1 | contig 10854 bp, 10 predicted proteins | sample 812S3MmetaG_FD_121299 | JGI IMG/M metagenome (GOLD analysis project Ga0182030, IMG submission 121299) | Permafrost microbial communities from Stordalen Mire, Sweden - 812S3M metaG (Illumina Assembly) | ecosystem: Environmental > Terrestrial > Soil > Wetlands > Permafrost | place: Sweden... | reverse complement strand
CGGCGGCGGGCTCGGCGGCTGCGGCGTCGCGTTGGGAACGATGCGCGCGAGTTCGCGGGGCACCGGCGGAACGGTCGGCACCGTCTTCGGCCGGGGCCGGGGCGGAACCGGAACCTGCACGATGCGCGGACGCACGAGCGGAGCGGCGGTGTGAACGACGACCGGCGGCGGCGACGTGACCGGCGGCGCGGTTTCGGTGCGAATGATGAGTTGCCGATCGGCGACAACCGATTCGGGTGTGCCGCCACCCTCGGTCAGCGAACGCAAAACGAACGCGGCGAGCAGCACCAGCGCGACGGCGTGAATGAGTATCGAACACAGATACGCCACGGCGAATCGTCGCCGGTCGCCGGGCATGCGCACGCGGCAGTCTACCGTCCGCGCGGGTCGATGGCCTTTTCAACTATGTACACAAAATGGCTGCGCGCTTTTGTTGCGAACGCAAGGCCGATGACTAAGCGGACCAAGATCGTGGCCACGATCGGACCGGCGTCCCGCGATCCGAAAATGCTGCGGGAGCTGTTTTTGGCGGGCGTCAACGTCGCGCGGCTGAACTTTTCGCACGGGACGCACGAAGAACACGCGGCCGTCATCGCCGATGTCCGCGCGATCGCGGCCGAGCTCAACATGCACGTCGCGGTGCTGCAAGATCTGCCCGGGCCCAAAGTCCGCACCGGCCCGCTTGCCGACGGTGCGCCGTCCGTGCTGCTGGCCAACGGCGCACCGTTCACCCTCACCACCGACGCCGTCTCCGGCACGGCCGCGCGCGTGAGCGTTTCGTATGCCGGCCTCGCAGCCGACGTCGAGGCCGGCAAACACATCTATCTGGCCGACGGCGCGATCTCGCTGCAGATCGAATCGATCGAAGGCAGCAACGTTCACACCCGCGTTGAAAGCGGCGGCGCGCTGCGGCCGATGCAAGGGATCAACTATCCGGACGGTACCCTCAAGCTCGACGCGGTAACCGATCGCGACTTCGAACATCTCGCATTCGGCCTCGACGCCGGCGTCGATTGGGTGGGCGTCTCATTTGTCCGCAGCGCCGCCGACATCGAACGCGTGCGCGCGTTCATGGACGAACGCGGCAAACGCGTTCCGATCATGGCCAAGATCGAGAAGCACGAAGCGCTCGAAGACATCGACGCGATCGTGCTCGCCGCCGACGGCATCATGGTTGCCCGCGGCGACCTCGGCGTCGAGGTCCGCCTCGAAGACGTGCCGCTGATCCAGAAAGACCTGATCGCACGCGCCAATCGCGCCTCGAAGCCGGTCGTCACCGCGACGCAGATGCTCGAGTCGATGATCTCGAACGCGCGCCCGACCCGCGCCGAAGCCACCGACGTCGCCAACGCCATCCTCGACGGCACCGACGCGGTCATGCTCAGCGGTGAAACCGCGCGCGGCGAGTTTCCGCTCGAAGCGGTCCGCACGATGGCGACGATCGCGGCCGCGGTGGAGAAACAGTATCCGCACGGACGCTTCTTCCGGCGCCACCAATCCGATGTCGACGTTCGCGCCAGCGACGATATCGCAACGGCGATTGCCGAAGCCGCGGCCAGCAGCGCCGAGCGCCTGAACCTGAAGCTGATCGTCACCGGCACCACCACCGGCAACACCGCGCGCTACATCTCGTCGTTCCGCCCGCGCGCGATGATCATCGGGCTCACGCCGTTAGCGGAGATCGCGCGCCAGATGACGATGGCGTGGGGTGTCGAGCCGGTCCTCGTACAGCCCTATCGCTACCTCGAAACGCTGATCGAGATCGCCGAACAACGCGTTATCGCCGACGGCCTCGCCCAACCCGGCGAAACCATCGCCATCACCAGCGGCATGCCCGTCGGCGCCGGCGGCACCAACGTCCTAAAAATCCACCGCCTCCCGTAGGCAACGAATACTGGTTGCCACTGAGTAATAACTTCGATGTCATCCCGAGCGGAGCACCGTTAGGTGCGCGGTCGAGGGACCGCCACAACCTGCACTACTGAGTGCGAGCGCGAAGGCGCGAGCAGTGGAGTAGAACAGAAAAGAGAAAGTAACCACTGCTCGCGCCTTCGCGCTCGCACGCTAAACGCCGAGATCGGGGCGCGTTCGACTTCGTGCCTTCGGCACTCCGCTCGGAATGACGAAGTTCATATAGCTTCTGCTGCTGACGACGCGAGTGGGGTTATTCGTGCTTCTTGTGGGCGTCGACGGCGTCGATGAGGAGTTTTCCGTAGACGGATTGGTCGAGTTTGCGATAGCCGGCCTGGATCGCTTGTTCGAAGCACTGCAGGTTGGCGGCATTTTGTGCGACCGGGATGTCGAGCGAACGCGCGAACTGCAGCGAGAGGAACAGATCTTTTGCCATCCACTCGGTGGCGAAGCCGGCGCGCCAGCCGTTCGTCGCCGGGCTGTTCGGTAGCACGCCCGGCACCGGAACGCGCTGCTGGATCGCCACGCAATTTGCCGTCGATACCGCGAACACGTCGGTCGCGAGCTTGGCGTCGACTCCGGCGGCGTGCAGGATCGCATACGCCTCGGAGAGCGCGATCGTCTGGGCGCCGGCGATCATCTGATTGCAGAGCTTGAGCGTTTGCCCCATCCCCGCGCCGCCGACGTGAAAGATGTTCTTGGCCATCGATTCCAGCACCGGACGCACGCGCTCGAGAATCGCCGCGTCGCCGCCGATCATCATCGTCAACGTGCCGGATTTCGCGCCGATCGTTCCCCCGGAGAGCGGCGCCTCGATCATGTCGACGCCGCGTTCGGCGCACAACGCGATCAACTGCTGGGAGGCCGACGGATCGATCGTCGACGTGTCGACGAATGCCGCGCCGCGCGCCAGGCCGGCCAGCAAACCATCGGGGCGCGTCAGCACGTCGCGGACTTCATCTTGCGTCGGAAGACAGGTCAGGATCACGTCGGCGCCTTGCGCGGCGTCACGCGGCGTCGCGGCGCGCACGGCCCCGGCCGCAACCAGCTCATCGGCCTTGGCGGCCGTCCGGTTCCAAACCGTCAGCGGGAATCCGGCGGCCAGGATGTGCTCCGACATCGGCAACCCCATCGCGCCCAACCCGAGAAACGCGACGCGCGTCTTATCCGCCACTATACCGATCCTTTCGCTGCTTGTGCTACGCCGATCGCCGCATAGCGATCCGCCAACCCTTCGTACATCTTCGCCACACCCGGCTCGACCTTGCCGAACGCTGCGATCTCGCGCATCTCACCGTCCCAGCGGTACGCCTTCGGATACATCCGCGGGATCTGTCGCGTCAGCCACGCGTAGAGCTCCGGCTGACTCGCTGAAAACTCGGCTGCGAGCGCTTCGCTCACGCCGCCGTGTTCGGCGCACGCGAACATCGCCGAGCCGACGCCCGTGATCCCCTTCGTCAATCCGCCGTAGCACATCTTGAGCGCCGACGCGATGCCGATTTCGCCGGCGAGCGGGCGGACGAAGAGTCCGTGCGCGTTCAACGCCTCGAACGACGCGACAGCGGGGCCGCACGCGTAGATGTGCGGACCGTCGTAGCCGTCCTTGGGCGGTCCGCCGATGATCCCGGCGTCGACGAAGCCCATCCCCGCCGCCGCGATCACCGCGCCGATCGCGGTCGCCGTTTCGGGCGCGATCGCGTTGCAGTCGACGTACACGAGCGGTGCCGAACCGCGAACGTAGGCCGCCGCGAATTCACGGGCCACGCCGAGCGCCTTGTCGGGCGGAACGATCGACAACACCAGCGGGCACGTGCGCGCGATCGCGGCGAGATCCTCGACGGTTCCGATCCCGGCCCGGTTTACGCGCTCGGCGCTGGCCGCGCTCCGTCCGGCAAGCGTCGTTCGCACGTCGGCGCCGTGTGCCGCGAGCCAACCGCCGATGCCGCTGCCCATCTCGCCGGCACCGATGAGGCCGACCCGCGTGTAGGTCGCTTTTGCATCCATGCGGCTCTACTTTGGGACACCGCGCCCACCCTCATCCCGGACGCGCCGGGGTGATGCTATCGATCGTTGAGGGTGGCGAACATCGGCGTGTCGACGACGACGTTGGTGTATGTCGCGGTGAGCTCGGCCCGCATGTGCGGGATGTCGAAGATCGCCTGTTGTGCGGTGACGACGTCGTTTTCACCGACCGCCGCATACGACTGCGTCAACACGATCGTGCCGCCGTCGCGACGCTTCCAGGTCGCCTTGAGCATGTGCCCGTTCTTGCCATCGGTTTCGATATCCAAATAGGTGACCATGCCGCCGGGCTTTTTCGGCGTCAGGCGCAGCACCGGCGCGTCCTCGGTGCTCACCGGCGACATTCCGATGTCGTAGCGCGTCGACCACGTTTCCGGATCGCCGAGATCGTAGTGCAGATCGTTGAACTTCGCCGCGACGCGCGGCAAGTTCTCGAGCTGATAATGATAGAGCCCCGGCTTACGGTAGCTGCTCGTGCCGTGAACGGTAAGCGCGATGAACGGAAACGAGTGCAGCTTCACGTGCAGTTCCAGGTCCGCCGAGTACCCTTCGGGCGTTCGCGGATCGGTCGAGAGGCGCGCCAGCACGATGGCGGGCGCCGCGGCGGCCGCCGGTGCGGTCTGATCGGCGCGAACGGGGCCCGCGCACAGCAGCAAACTGGCGATGAGCCCGGCAATCTGGCGATAGCGTAACGGCTGACGCCCCATGGCGCGATGGTACTTCAGCCCGCCGCCCGATTCAAGCGATTTACATCATTTTCTCATCTGGCACGCAACCTAGCGCCCTCCGCGCGTCGATGCGACCAGCGTCGCCGCGTGTTCGAGCGAGATGCGTTTGGTGTCGCCGGAGAGCATGCGCGCGATCTCGGCCAAGCGGTCGTCTTCGGCCTGCAGCGGCACGACCTCGATCGTCGTCTCGCCGCCGTCGTCGTATTTGCGCAAAACGTAGTGCGTGTCGGCCCACGATGCGATCTGCGCGAGGTGCGTCACGCACACGACTTGTGCGACGCAGGCAAGCCGTTGCAAGCGGGCGCCGACCGCGACGGCCGTTGCGCCGCCGATCCCCGCATCGATCTCATCGAACACGAACGTGCGCGCATCGTGACGATCGGAAAGGACGACGACGAGCGCCAGTAAGACGCGCGACCGCTCGCCGCCCGAGGCGATGCGCGCGAGAGCACGTTCCGGCTCGCCCGGATTGGCGGAAAAGCGAAATTCGATACGCTCGCCGCCGTGGGCCGCGACTTCCTCGAGCGGTTCGAGCGCGACGGCAAAGCGCGCGGCCGGCATCGCGAGCGCGTGCAGTTCGGCCGCGACACGTTCTTCGCAGAGCGGAATCGCCGCGCTGCGCTCGGCGCGCAACGCCGCGGCGCCGGTTGCAATCGCCGCATCCAGCGCCGCGAGTTCGCGTTCGATCTTGGCGAGCCGCTCGTCGCGGCCGACGTCTTGCTCGAGCGTCGCTGCAAAACGGTCGCGCGCAGCCAAGATCGCCCCGATCGACGCACCGTACTTCTTCTTCAGCGTTTCGATCGCGTCGAGCCGCTCGCTCACCGCTTCGAGTTCGGCCGGATCGAGTTCCACGTCGTCGAGCGCACGAGCGATCTCCGCCGCGAGAACGTTCGCATCGGCCTGCAACGCGCCCGCGCTCTCGGCCAGTGTCCCGAATGCCGTACCGAAGCGCGCGATCGCCGTCAGCCCGTGGGTGGCGTCGCCCAGCGCGTCGACCGCACCGCGCTCGTCTTCGAGCGCGGCGCGCGCGCGGGTCAGGGCATCCGCGATGCGCTCCGCGTTCGCGAGGACTTCGCGCCGCTCGCGCAAGCGATCGTCTTCGCCCGATTCGAGCGCCGCCGCTTCGATCTCGGCGAGCGCAAAGCGTGCGAACTCGCGCTCCGCGAGCGCCCGGTCACCGCCCTGCGCCAGGGCATCGCGCTCCTCGCGCAGTGCCCGGCGTGCTTCGTACCGCTCACGCAAGGATTCACGCAGTTCGAGCGCACGTTCGCCGGCGAAGCGATCGAGCAAGTCGCGCGCGAACGCCGGCTCGAGCAGCCGGTGCGCTTCGCCTTGGCCGACCGAATCGACAACGTGGTCACCCAGCGCGCGCAGTTGGCTCGCGCTGACCGCAACACCGTTGATGCGCGCTTGCGAGCGGCCCGCCGCGGTCACTTCGCGCACGATCACGACGTCGTCGTCGGCCGCGAGGTCGATGCCCATGCTCGCCAACAGCGCGCGCAAACGGTCATCAGCCGCAATTTCGAGCGCGACGCGCAGCCGGTCACCGCGAACCAGCTCGCGCTCGACGCGCGCCCCGAGCGCGGCATTCAGCGCGCCCAGCAGCATCGTTTTGCCCGACCCGGTTTCGCCGGTAAAGGCCGTGAAGGTCTCGCCGAACTCCACTTGCGCGTGCGCGATCAACCCGACGCCGTCGATCGTCAAGCGCAGCAGCGTTGATTTCATCCGCGTTTGATCGGAACGCCCCATTGCAGTTTGTCTTCGAGCCGGGCGAAGAACGCCTGATCGCCGGCGCGGGCAAATTTCACCGGCCGCGGCGCGCGCACCACCGTCACGAGATCGCCGGACGAGAGATCGCTGACGAGCGTACCGTCCATTTCCAGATTGGCGTGCACGATCTCGGAGTCGCAGGTGATGCGAATCGTCGACGACGTCGGGACGATCATCGGGCGGGCGAAGAGCGTGTGCGGCAAGAGCGCGGCCACGCCGAACGCGTCAACGGTCGGTGCGATGATCGGACCGCCGGCGGAGAGGAAGTACGCGGTCGAGCCGGTCGGCGTCGCGACGACGATGCCGTCGGCGGAGATGTGCGTGGTTCCCGCACCGTCGAGCGAAAGACCGAACGGTGCCATGCGCGCTTCCGCGCCGCGCCGCACGACGACGTCGTTGAGCGCGAAGTGTGCGCGCCCGCCGTTGACCGACGCCTGCAGCGCGAGCCGCTCTTCCACCGCGAAGGCGCCGTGCAGCACGCGGCGCACGCGTTCCATCCCCTCGGCCGTGGTCTCGATCTCGGTCAGAAACCCCAAGCGGCCCGTATTGACGCCGAGAATCGGGATGTCGAGCGGCATCGCAATGCGCACCCCGCGCAACAGCGTACCGTCGCCGCCGATAGTGATGACGAGCTCGGCCGCATCGAGCAGCGCCCCGCGGGTGGACATCAGCCCGGGCGCATCGTCGCCGACCGCGACCGCGACCCCGGCTTCTTCCGCCATCCGGATGATTTGGCTCGCGCACTCGAGGGCCGTCGGCCGGTCGGCGCTGACCAGAATCGCAATCGTCTTCACGATGCGTTCGCTTCGGTAACCAGGGTGTCGATCCGCTCGTCGTCGATCGCGGCGCCCGCGCGCGCAATCCGGTAAAAGAACTCGACGTTGCCCGCAGGGCCGCGCAACGGCGAGGCGCACGCCTCGACCGCGTGGACGCCGAGCGCTTCGAGCGCGGCCCGCACCTCGCGCAAGATCGCCGCGTGCACGGCCGGATCGCGCACGACGCCGTTGCTGCCGAGCCGGTCGCGTCCGGCTTCGAACTGCGGCTTCACGAGCGCGATCATCGTTCCGTGCGGCCGCAAATACGCGATCGCGCGCGCCACGATCGTGCGCAGCGAGATAAAGGACGCATCGACGACGACCAGGTCGAAGCCGCCCGGAAATGCATCGTCGGCGAGCAGCCGGAAATTCGTTCGTTCGACGACGGTCACGCGCGGATCCTGACGCAGCTTCCACGCCAACTGCCCGTAGCCGACGTCCAGGGCGACGACCGAGCGGGCGCCGTGCGCGAGGAGCGCATCGGTGAAGCCGCCGGTGGACGCGCCCACGTCGAGCACGTCGAGACCGGCCGGATCGAACGCGAAGGCCGCGAGCGCCCCCTCGAGCTTTTCGCCGCCGCGGCTCACGTAGCGCGCCGGCACGTCGACGATGACCTCGGCGCCCGCACGCACGTTTTGGCCCGGTTTGGTCCGCGGCTCGCCGTCCACGCGCACGCGGCCGGCGAGGATCATCCCGCGCGCCTGCGAGCGCGTCAGTTCGGCCTGAGCCGCAACGACCTCATCGAGGCGCCGGCTCGAGCCGCTCGAGACGCCCTTCGTAGCGGCCACTACCGCTCGAGCGGCGCGATCCGGCGTTCGAATTCGCCCCGAAACGAGCGCAAATCCGCCTCGACGTTCTCCACGCGGCTTTCGAGATTTCCCAGCCGGCGATCGACTCGATCGAAGCCGGTCCGCACTTCAGTGCGAAGTCCCGAGATTTCGTTGCGAAATTCATTCCGAAGCTCGTTACGGGTTGCGGCGACCTCGACGGAGATCACGTCGAGGAGATGCAGGATCTTCGCTTCCGCCGCTCTTCCCATCAGAACGGGGTTTCCTCGTCGGGGCGTTCGTCTGCGTTGGGCGCAACGGGCGGCCCGTCCGCGGCGCGCAGGGTCTCCTCGGCGTTCTTCAGCAGGGCCTCGCAGCGCGCGACCAAGGTCCGGCCCTCTTTGAAAAGCTCGACCGAACGTTCCAAATCGACGCTTTCGCGTTCCAATTCGTCGACGACCGCCTTGAGGCGATCGAGCGAACTCTCAAAAGAGGTTGATTTGTTCTCCGCCATCCGCTCCATCGCGTTCGACGCGTGCACGCAGGGTTCCGCGAGCCAGTTCCGCCTCGATCACCGTTCCGGGCGGGGCATCCGCCGCATCGCGAATCAGCCGCCCCCCGGCTCGAACGATCGCATATCCGCGTTTCAGAAGTGTTTCGTGATTATTGGCATCAAACCGCGCCTTGAGCATATCCAGCTTGGCCGTATCGCGGGCGATGACGCGCACGTATGCCGGACGCAACCGGGCGACCAGCGGTGCCAGCCGCGCGCTCCGTTTGACGGTGATCTCGCCGCCGATGCGTTCGAGGGCATCGCGCAGTTGCGTGACCCCGCCGCGGCGACGCTCGAAGAGCGCCCGCGGAGACGAGAGCGTCAATCGCCGGTCGAGGGGCTGCAGGGTCGTGCGGGAGCGCGCGACTTGCCGTTCGGCCCCGGCGTTCAGCGCGTTGCGAAGCACGTCGACGGCTTGGCGGCGCGCTTGCAGCAAACGGGCCGGATCGGCGACCGGCGAGCGGTGTTCGATGCGTTCGAGCGCCGAGCGCGCGCGCCCCAGCCGGTTGGCTAGTGCGCGCCGCACCGACGCTGCGCGTTCGGTGACCGTGCGCAAGAGATCGTCGCGTTTGGGCAGCGCGGTCTGCGCGGCGGTCGAAGGCGTGGACGCGCGCACGTCGGCGACGAGCTCGATCAACGGCACGTCGCGTTCGTGACCGATCGCGGCCACGGTCGGCGTCGCACACGCGGCGATCGCCCGGACGACGCGTTCGTCGGAGAATCCGAACAGGTCCTCATACGAACCGCCGCCGCGCACCACCACGATGAGATCGAAGCTCGACGCGTCGGCGGCGCGGATCGCGTGCACGATCTCCGGCACCGCGCCCACACCGTTGACCGCGGTGGGAAAGAGCTTCAGCGCGACGTGCGGCGCGCGCTGACGCGCCTGCGTCACGAAATCGCGCGTGCCGTCGCCGGTCGGCGAACCGACGAGCGCGACGCGAAACGGGAAGCGCGGCGCGGGCTTTTTGCGCTCGGCTGAAAAGAGCCCTTCGCGCTGCAGTTTGGCGCTGAGTTCCTCGTACTTTGCGTGGAGCGCGCCGACGCCGGTGAGTTCGAGCCGGGTCGCGACGAGCTGGTAACTCGATGCGGTGCGCGCGTAGATCTTCACCTCACCGTAAGCGACCACGTCGGCACCGTTTTCGAAGGCCGGAAATGCCGCCGCGCGTTCGCCGAAGGCGACGCAGTTGAGCACCGACTCTTTGTCCTTGAGCGAAAAGTAGACGTTGCCGTTGGTCTGCACGCGCAGGTTCGAGACCTCACCCTGCACGCCGACGAAATGCAGGTGGCGATCGTCGTTGAGTTTCTTTTCGAGGTAACGGAAGAGCCGGTTGGGCGTGATGACGGGCGTCTTGGTACCCGAAGACACGCTCACGGCGTCGGCTGTGCCTGCGGTTTGCTGTCGAGCGATTCGAACGTCGTACCGTCACCGATCGCATCGTTCGGGGTCGCCGGAGCCGCGGGCGCGCCAATTGCGGCCTTCGGCACCGCATCCGCCTTCTTCGCCGGGCTGACGGCGTTCTTGGCCGGTTCCACGTACGGCGAGGGCGTCTCGCCGTTGCCGCACACGTGCGAGGGTTCCGTGCCGCTGATGAAGACCTCGGGGCGGCCGGTGTCGCACAGCGTCACGCGGCGCACTTCGCCGGCCGGCATGACGAAATCGTGCTTCGGCGTTTTGGCCAGTGCCGCTTTCATGAAGCGGGCCCAGATGCGCGCCGGAATGTTGCCGCCGTAACTCTCGTTCATGCGGTGGTAGTCATCGTTGCCGATCCACACCGCGGCGACCAAGTCCGGCGTATAGCCGACGAACCATGCGTCGCGAAAATCCGATGTCGTGCCGGTTTTCCCAGCCGCCGGCCGCCCAATCTGGGCGTTCGGATAACCGGTGCCTTCGTTGATCACCGATTGCAGCATGGAGGTCACGACATACGCCGTGCCCGCGCTGACGACTTCGCTTTGCTGCGGGTACGAATTGTCGAGCACCGGCGTGCCGAACGAGTCGCGAACGATGCGAATCGGCGTCGGGTCGATGTGAATGCCGGCGTCGGCGAGCGTTGCGTAGCCGGCCGCCTGATCGAGCGGCGCGACGCCGCTCGTGCCCAACGCGAGCGACAGATTGGCTTCGAGCGGTGCTTTCACGCCCATGCGTTGCGCGTATTCCATCACCTTGTCGATGCCGAGCTGATCGGCCAGCTTGACCGCGACGACGTTGCGCGATTGCGCGAGGGCGTAGCGCAACGTGATCGGCCCGAGGAAGCGATGATCGTCGTCCTGCGGCGCCCAGCGCG
>Ga0182030_10025212_pt1 | contig 10855 bp, 7 predicted proteins | sample 812S3MmetaG_FD_121299 | JGI IMG/M metagenome (GOLD analysis project Ga0182030, IMG submission 121299) | Permafrost microbial communities from Stordalen Mire, Sweden - 812S3M metaG (Illumina Assembly) | ecosystem: Environmental > Terrestrial > Soil > Wetlands > Permafrost | place: Sweden... | reverse complement strand
GGGAAAACCGGCTCACCGGACATTGCTCTTTGCTGGTCATTTTTTGACCGGATGAAAGCCGCATCATGATTTGAGGAAAACCCAACCGGCAAAATTCGGCGGTGAAATCCTGTTCCATCGTGGCTCCTCCCTGAAGGGAAGGTTTGCCACCAGGTCAAACGAAGAAAGGCGGTGGTTAAATCTCAAACGGCTGGCGGGCATTCTGGCCATGCCGGGCGCGCGGAGAACGCAACGCCGGAGGAGCGAAACCAACGAATGAAAACCAAAAATCCTGATGAGGGAAATGCCGCAAACTTTTTCCGCCGGTCACGGTGTCTTCAATCTTCCGCGAAGAGATATTCCAGATCCGTCGTCGTGAGGCTGCGGGCGAAGCCTTCCTCGCCCAGCACGTCGGCAATCGTCTTGGCCTTGCTCTGTTGCAGCTCCCAGATTTTTTCCTCGACGGTGCCGGGCGCGATGAGCCGGTAGGCATTCACGGTCTGCGTCTGACCGATGCGGTGCGACCGGTCAATGGCCTGCGCCTCGACCGCCGGATTCCACCACGGATCGTAAAGCACGACGTAGCTGGCGTTGGTCAGGTTCAAGCCGGTGCCCGCCGCGCGCAAACTCAGCAGGAACACACCCGCGCCCTTGTCGCTCTGGAAAGCGTTGACCACCGACTGCCGGTCCTTCGTCTGGCCGGTGAGGATGTGCGTCGGGATGTTCCGCGCCTGACAATCCTTTTCGAGAATGTGCAGCATCTGCACAAATTGTGAAAACACCAAAACTTTCTGACCATCGGCCACCAGCGGATCGAGCAGTTCAAACAGTGTCTCCGTTTTGCCGCTCGCGGTGTCGTTGCCGACGAGCGACGGATGGCAGCAAACCTGTCGCAACCGCGTGAGCGCGGCGAGAACGTGCATCTTGGATTTGTTCAAGCCCTGTTCCGCGACGGCGGTCTGAATCTGGTCGCGGCTGCGGCGCAGTTCGGCGAGGTAAAGTTTCCGCTGCTCGTCGCCGAGCGGACAATCCAGACGTTCCTCAATGCGGTCGGGCAAATCCTTGGCGACGTGCTTTTTCAGGCGGCGCAACAGCAGCGGGCGTAATTTCGCAGAAAGCCGCTTGCGGGCGATGCGCTGTTCGGACTCGGCGTTCTCGCCGCGCGGCTCGTAGGTTTCCAAAAATTGTTCCTGATTGCCGAGGTAGCCCGGCTGGACGAAATCCACGATGCTCCACAAATCCAGCAGCCGGTTTTCCAGCGGCGTGCCGGTGAGCGCGATGCGGTTCTCCGACTTGAGCTGCTTGACGGACTGGGTGACCTGCGCGCCGGGATTCTTGATGAACTGCGCCTCGTCGAGAATCACCGCGCGGAACGCAAATTTATTCAGCTCCTCCAGATCGCGCCGCAGCAGCGCGTAATTCGTGACGATGATGTCGTTCTGCGGAATCTGTTTCCGCAAATTGTGTCGCGCCGCGCCGCTTTCGAGCACCAGCACCTTCAGATTTGGCGTGAACTTTTCCGCCTCGCGCCGCCAGTTGTGCAGCACGGACGCCGGGCAAATCACAAGCGACGGTTTGGGGTTTTTAGTGTTGCGCTCTTTGAGCCAGCCCAGCCACGTCAGCGTTTGCAGTGTTTTTCCGAGACCCATATCGTCGGCGAGAATGCCGCCGAGTTTGATCTGCACGAGGTGCGCAAGAAAATCGAAACCGTCCTTTTGATACGGCCGCAGTTCCGCCTGCAACACTTTTGGCAGATCAATGGACGGAACGCCTTTGAAATCCCGGACGCGCTCGCGCAAGGCCTGCGCCTCGGGCGAATCAACAAAGCGCGTCAAACCGTCGTCGTCCAGATGCGCGACGTTTTCTAGGCCGATGCGCTGCGGCACGGCGATGAGACCTTCCACGCCCATTTCAGCCATCGCTTCATGCGCGCCCTGCACGGCGGCGGTGTCGAGCTCGACCCAGCCGGAATTCGGCAGCTTCACAAACCGGCCGGTCGCGCTCGCGAGCCGTTCGAGGTCGGCTTTGGAAAGTTTCAAACCTTCCTGCTCCCATTCGGCGGAAACAGCAAGCCAGTCAATGCCGCTGCCCTTGACGATCAATTTCGGCTTGAGCAAACGCGGCGTGAGGAACAGCCGGTGAAACGCCGGGTTGCCGAGAAATTCCGCTTCCGGCGGCCGCGTCGCCCACGCGCCGGCGAGCGAGTCGAGAAAGTTTTCATTCGCATCGCCGATCCACAGACCAGATTCCGGCGTGAACCAGTCCAGCCGGCGCAGCCATTGCGTCGCGGGTTCAAGGCGCGGGTCGTCGAGAATTTCCGGCTTGTCGCCTGCCCGATGTTTCTGGTCGTTCGGCACCCACTCGTGGCCGTTCCAGAACCAGACACTCTGGTCGCGCAAACTTTTCGCGAGCAGCCGCAGACGGACGGTTTCGTCGAGCAGTTCAAAAACAAACTGCGGCGTCGCCGGATGCGCGACACACAAGCCTTCCCAATCCACGCCGTGATTCGACTGCGTCTTACGCAGGTGCAGTAGCAGCCGGTGGCTCAACTTGCGGACCGGCACGGACGGCTGTTTGGCCAGATACCGCAGCACCGGCGACGGCGGCGCGTTGCGCAGCAGGAAAAACGTGTTGCCGACGAGCGCGAGCGGCGGCTGGTGGTTGAAAAATTTTGCGGCGGCGACCAGATGGTTCCCGCCATCGGGCAACGCGATGCGGTGCGTGAACGAAAGTTCCTTGTCGCCGTTTTCCAGATGCGGCGTGAGCGCGACGACTTGCCCGTAAAAATGCAGCGGCTGGCCGTTGTCGGCGAGCAGCAGGCGGTCCGTGTGACCCCAGCGCGCGAGCCATTGCAACAGTTCCGCGTCGGACAAGACCAGCGTGTCCGCTCCGTCGCTGCGGTGGCGGTGCGTGTCGGCAATCCACTGGATGAATTCCCAGTCGGCAGGCGGAAACAACTCCTGCTCGTGCGTGGCGCGGACGACCAAGTCAATCATCTCGCGCAACGTGCGCGCCTTCTCGCCCGTGCGCGGACGCGACAATAAAAACTGCACCGCGAGCCGGTGATGCGCCGGTTCGTCCTCGCCCGCCTGCACGCGACAGACGACGCGGAGCGTGGCGCGCGGCGTGTCGAGCAGCGGCAGCGCCGCCGGCGCGAGCCAGCGTTCCAACTCCTGCACGAGCTTCACTTCCTGCTCGGCCTCCTCGGCTTTGGCAAAACGTTCGGGGCTGGCGTGCGCTGACAATTCCGGCGGCACGGAACGCTTCGCGCGCAAAAATAAAAACGCCAGCTCCTCCAGCCGCGCCCTGCCCTGCGCGCTCAATAATTTCGGCCACCAGTTCGTGTCGGGGAAATCCTTGCGGGAGAGCAGCAGCTTCTCGAAATAATCCTCCAGCAGCAGCCATGCCCGCTGCGAATCCGGGCAGGTCGCGAAGCTGCGTAGAATCTCCTCACGTTCGTTAACGGTGGTTTTGGAGTCGGACAGCTCGCGGCGCAAATCCGCAAACGCGCCGTAAGTTTGCGACAGCACCTTGTGGTGGGCGTCGTATTTCGTCGTGCCCGCGCGCGGGCTGTTTCCATTTCGATTGGCGGCTTTCGGCATCTGGTAAAACAGGATTACAATGTTCTATCATTTCGGCATATCCCGCGTTGCCGGTCAATCGCAAACGAAAACTTTTTTGGTTGGGCGGGTTTCGCACGATTGACGCGAGGACGTTTTTTGCTAAATTATCCGTTCAATTATGAACAAGCATCCGCATGTTGCAGTTGTCGGTGCCACTGGCGCAGTGGGCATCGAGATGATCAAAACCCTCGAAAAACGCAATTTTCCCGTGGGCAAGCTGACTTTGCTCGCGTCCGCCCGCTCGGTCGGCAATAAACTCAAGTTCAAGGGCCAGGACATCACCGTGACGGAACTGACTAAGGATTCGTTCGCCGGCATTGACATCGCGCTGTTCAGCGCGGGCGGCAGCATCTCGAAGGAATTCGCGCCCATCGCCGCGAAGGCCGGCTGCGTGGTCGTGGATAATTCCAGCGCGTTCCGCCAGGACCCGAACGTGCCGCTCGTCGTGCCCGAAATCAACGCCGCCGATGTGAAGCTGCACAAGGGCATCATAGCCAATCCGAATTGCACCACCGCCATCACGCTCATGGCGCTGTATCCGCTGCACCAGGCGTTCGGCGTGAAGCGCATTTTTGCCTCCAGCTACCAGGCCGTCAGTGGCACCGGCGCGAAGGCGATTGAAGAATTGAAGCGGCAGGTCGGCGAAATTGTTTCCGGCAAACCGGCGACCAAGGAAGTGTATCCGCATCAGATCGCCTTCAACGTGCTGCCGCAGGTGGATTCGTTTCTGCCGACCGGCTACACGAAGGAAGAAATGAAGATGGAAAACGAAGGCCGCAAGATCATGCACCACGCGAATTTTCGCGCCAGCGTGACCTGCGTGCGCGTGCCGGTGTATCGTTCGCATTCCATCGCCGTGAGCGCGGAATTTGACAAGCCGGTGTCGCTCGAAAAGGCCCGCGAAGTCTTGAAGAAGGCGCCGGGCCTCGACGTGGTGGACGAGCCGGAGAATAAAAAATATCCGATGCCGCTGTTCACCTCCGAGAAATACAACTGCGAAGTCGGCCGGCTCCGGCTGGACTGCGCGCTGGACAACGGCCTGTGCTTCTGGGTGAGCGGCGACCAATTGCTCCGCGGCGCGGCGCTCAACGCCGTGCTGATTGCGGAAGAGCTGTTGAAGTAAATCTTGGTGGGGCGAGACTCCGGTCGAGCCGTAACTTAAATCACGGTGGCAGGAATTCAGGAAACGGATTCCTGCCTCTTTTTTGCGCGGCGGCAGATGGACATCCTTTTCGCCCGTGCCATTCTCCGGCGGGGGGCGTCGCCACTGTCTCCAGGGGCGTCACAAATCTCATAAAGGACGTCCGACCTACCCCAAGGGACGACGTAAATCTTAAAAGGGGTATCTAACTTGCCTTTGGGGGTGAAGGGAATATCAAATGGGGCGCATCCCTTTTCGTTGGGGGCGGCTCCATTTTGGCTAAAATATCGCTCCTTTTGGCTGAAAACAGGCCATTTATGCTTAAATCAGCCTCCCGACCCTCTTTTGGACGTGAAAACCGCCGGTTTCGACGCCGGATTCCCATCCGACGAGTCCGCCCCGGATGCCCAGCGCCCTGTTTTCGATTTAAGGCGTCTTGAGCCGGTAGAAGCCGCTGCCATTGGACGGCGGGAGCGTGACTTGATTTTGCAGGTTGGTGAGATTGAGCGCGGGCGCGTTCGTTAAGTCCGCCCACGAAATCAGGTCGGCGCTTTGTTGCAGGACGAAATTGGTGGAAGGCACAATCCACGAAAACGAGAGGTTTCCATCTGTCGGCGTGATATTGATTGAAGGCGAAGGTGGGGTTTGCGAAGTCCAAATTCCAGCTTCATTCACCGCCACCAACAATCCGCCATCTGCCGAAGAAGCAACTGAAGTCCAATATAGGACCGGCGCGTTATTAGAAGCCCAAGTCAGTCCTGAATTTGTTGAGGTGTAAATCGGACCGAATCTGGTTGGATTTTGGGGGATACTCCCCCCACTAGCCACCGCCACCAATCGGGAACCATCAGCGGAAGAGGCAATCGAGTTCCAGTTTGTCACCGTCGTGCTGGTTGGCGTCCATGTCAATCCTGAATCGGCTGAAGCATAAAGTAAGTTTCCCGATATCGCTGCCAGTTTGGTTCCATCTGCCGAAGATGCGATGGCACTTCCGGACAGCGAATTTACCAAAGTCCAACTGCTTCCCGCATTCGTTGAAGTGTAGAGTCCCGGAGTAAAAATTGCATATCTGGTCGCAAACGCCGCCAATTTGGTTCCGTCGGCTGAACAGGCGACAGCATTCCACACCTCGCTATTATTGGTTAACACCCATGAAGCACCCAGATTAGTCGAAATGTAAATTTGACTTGGCAATAACGCCACTAACTCGCTGCCATCCGCGGACAACGTGATGGAAGCAGCGCCGGTAGATGGATTGTTTGGTGCGTTGTTTGACATCCATGTTGCTCCCGAATTCGTTGAAGCGTAAAGCAAGCACTTACTGAATAAGCCGGATGGAAATTGTTCCAAAGCTGCTAATTTTGTCCCATCAGCCGAAGACGCCACGCATTTCCAATAATTTTCCGGAACGTTATTCGAGGTCCAACTGGCTCCTGAATCGGTCGAAGTATAAATTGAGCCTTGAGCTGCGGCCACCAGTTTGCTGCCATCCGCCGAAGCAGCGATGGCTGTGCAATTTGAATACGCGCAGGTTTGAGTCCAAGTTTGGGCAAACGAACAATCAGCCATCCTCAGTGCAACCAAAACCAGCGGCAGAACGTTGACGGTTTTCATAAACCTCACGCATATTCTACCACCGAATAAAACTCTCCCCTAACGGATTTGCTTTACATTTTTTGCTCACTGCTGCGCCGCCGGCTTCGCGCCGGTCGTGGCGGCGCTGACGGATTTGATCTTCAATTCCTTGGCGATGTCCATCACGTTCACAATCCGGTAAAACGGCGCGTTGCGGTCCGCGTTGATGGAGATTTTCAGGTCGGGATTTTTGGCGACCTCCTCCTGCAGCCGGCTTTTGAGCGTGTCGAACGGAACCGGCTCCCGGTCCAGCACGATGACGGCGTTGGAGGTGATGTTGATCTGGAACGGCAGCGCGTTGGTGGTGAAGCCTTCCTTGCGCGCCTGCGACGATTCCGGCAGCGCCAGCTTGAGCCCGGGCTGCTGCTTGAACGTGGTCGTGACCATCAGGAAAATCAGCAGCACGATCAACACGTCCACGAGCGCGACGATGATGATCGTCGGCGTGTTGCGTCGTTTGCGGATGCGGAAACGCATGGTCAGGCCTTGGGTTCCTTCTCGCTGGCATATTGCCGGCGGATGAAATCGTCGCAGAACGCCTCCATCTCGACGGCGAGCACCTCGACTTTTTTGCTGAAATAGCTCCATGCGATAAGCGCCGGGATGGCGATGAGCAATCCGATTAGCGTGGCGCGCAGGATGAGCGCGATGCCCTGCGCCAGCTTGCCGGCGTCGTTCAAGCCAGTCTGGCCGAGGTCGCCGAACACGGTCATCATGCCCGCAATCGTGCCGACAAGGCCGAGCAGCGGTGCGATGCCGATAATGATCTCCAGCACGACCAGACCGCGTTCGAGCCGGACGATTTCGTGGCGCGCGGCGGTTTGCAACGTCTCCACGTTCTCGACCTTCGGCCAGTCGAGATGGTCCGCCGCGAGCGTCAGCAGCCGCCCGAGCGCCGACGGTTTTTGCGCGCAGACGCGGCGCAATTTTTCAACGTCGTCGGGCGTTTTGCACGCGGCGAGCGCCACGGTGATGTCGGGCGGCACGACCTTGCCCCAGCGCAGCGCAAGGCCGCGTTCCACGATGAACGCCAGCCCGACCACGGAGGTCAGCGCCAGCAGGATGTAAATAAGTGCGTCCATAAATTTTTCTGCCGCAACGCGCGGCTCAATTTCAATAATAGTAAAAGGTGAAGACAATTTCCCGATAATTCTCACCAACCATCCGTCGCATGTCCGACGGCCAGGGTTCATACGGCGACGGATCGGTGACCGACTTCTGGCAGACATAGCCGAGCAGTTCGCCAACGGTGTTTTCCAAAACCTGCATGTCGCTGATGGTGCCGTCGTAGTTCAAATGAAACCGCAGCGTCACCTTGCCGCTGCGGTCCTGCGAAAATTGCTGGCTGTCGAGCAGGTTATACCATTGCGCCGTCACCGCATCAATAAACCGGCGGTCATAGTCGCCAAACGGCGTCGCCTTCGCGTCAAACGACGGCTGCAATGCCATCCGCCGCGTGCCGCCTTCCTGATTCATGGCCATGCTGGGGAATAGCCCCGACTGCTGCGCGCGCGCCTCCTTGAGCGTGCGGGGACGTTCCGGCTTCTCTTCATTTTTCTCCGGCGAAGTGTCCAGCTTGGCCAGCTTCATGTCGCCGGGCTGTTCAGTCGGCTTGGGCTGCGCCGGTTGCGCCTCCTTCTGGGGCTGCGGTGCCGGCTGCGATTCTTGTGGCTTGGCATTCTGTGTGCGCGGCACATCCTTGGTTTTGGGCACGTCGGACTGCTTGCCCTTTATTTTCGGCTGATTCGAGTCAAGGTCCGCGTCGGGATTGGCCGCGCGGGAATTTTTGCTGGAATAATACTTCGCGTCCTTCGGTGCTTCCGGCGTCGCCTGGTCCGGGTCCACGTCCAGAAAAATTGTGGGTTCGACCGGTTGCAGCAACGGCGGCGATTTTTTCGCCAGATGCAGCATCGCCGGCCAGTGCAGCCGCTGCCAGAGGCTGGTTTTTTTGCCCAGCTCGTAGCCGCCCCACACGAGAAAATGGAGCAGCAGCGACAAGACCAAAGCCCACAGCAGCCGTTTTGTTTCAAAACGGTTTAGTCGCAGCGAATCCACTTTTTCGACGGCTTCAGCCATGTCGGATAATCTTGCCGCAGGAATACCAGCCGGGCAACTGTCTTTGCGGGCGCAGATTTAACTCTCCTTTGGCACCATAGCCTGATAGACTGGTAATGTCGAAAGACATTGAATGAGCACAAAATTATTTTCCGAACTCGGGCTGTCCCCTGAAATCCTCAAAGCCATTGACAAACTTGGCTTTGAACAGGCCGCGCCCATCCAGGCCGAGGCGATTCCCGTGCTCATGAGCGGACGCGACGTTGTCGGCCAGTCCATGACTGGCTCCGGCAAGACGGCGGCGTTTGCCATTCCGGCGATTGAAAAAACCGACGCAAATTTGAAGGCTGTGCAGATTTTAATCCTTTGCCCGACGCGCGAACTGGCCGTGCAGGTGGCCGAGGAATTTCACAAGCTCGCGCTTTTCAAACGCGGCATCACCTCGCTGCCGATTTACGGCGGGCAATCTTACGAGCGGCAATTTTGGGGCTTGAAGCAGGGCGCGCAAATCGTCATCGGCACGCCGGGCCGCGTGATGGATCACATGCGGCGCGGCACACTGCGGCTCGAAACCTTGAAGATGGTCATCCTCGACGAGGCCGACGTAATGCTGAACATGGGTTTCCGCGAGGACATCGAAACGATTCTGAAGGACGCGCCGAAGGAACGGCAGACGGTGTTCTTTTCCGCCACGATGCCGCGTCCCATCCGCGACCTGATCGAAAAATATTCGCACGAGCCGCAGAACGTGAAGATTGAGCAGAAGGCGATGACCGTCCCGACGGTTGAGCAGTGTTACTACGAAGTAGACCGCCGCTACAAGGTCGAGTTGCTCACACGACTCATTGACATTTACGACCTGAAGCTGGGAATTATTTTCTGCAACACCAAGCGCATGGTGGACGATCTCGTGGATCATCTCGAAGCGCAGGGCTACATGGCCGACCGGCTTCACGGCGACATGACGCAGGCGCAACGCGACCGCGTGATGGGCAAGTTCCGCAAGTCCGGCCTCGAATTTCTCGTCGCGACCGACATCGCCGCGCGTGGCATTGACGTGGACGACATCCAGGTCGTGTTCAACTACGACCTGCCCTACGACGGCGAAGATTATGTCCATCGCATCGGCCGCACCGGGCGCGCGGGCCGCACCGGGCGCGCAATTTCCTTCGCGTCCGGTCGCGAGCTGTTTCAGATCCGCAACATTGAGCGCTACACCAACATGCGGATCCAGCGCGCCAAAATCCCGACCATGGACGAAGTTCACGAAGTCCGCGCCAGCCTGTTCCTCGACAAACTGCGCGCCACGCTCACCAGCGGCGAATACAAAAAACAAGATCACCTGGTCGAACGATTGCTGGAGGAAGGTTTCAACTCCACCGACATCGCGTCCGCGCTCATCCATCATCTGCAAGGCGGCGACGCCACGCCTGCGAAACCCGCGCCCGCCGAGGAAGTAAATTTTGAACGCCCGGAACGTCCACCCTATCGCGAGCAGCGTGACAGTCGCGGCGGCCGCTATGAGGATCGTCCCGCGCGAAACGCACCTTACCGCGAAGCCCGCGTGGAACGTCCGCGACGGTTTGAAGACCGTCCGCCGCGCTCCGAGGTGAAATTCGCCGACCCGAAAAAATCCAAAACGACGCCGTGGAAAGCCGCGCCCGCCGCGCCGGTCAAAAAAATCATTCCGCCGCCGGCAAAAAAAATTGAAGCCAAGACGGGCAGCCCCCTGGCCGCCACCGTGGAAAAACCGACGAGTGCCGCATCCGAAGTGACGCACCCGGCCAGCGAAATCAAACTGGAAGTAAAAACTTTTTCCGATGCGGAAATTCTGGCCGCAGTGAAGACGCCCGAGGCGAAGCCGGAATCAAAATTATTTCTCAAGCCGAAGTCCGCGCCGTCGGCCTCGCCCAAACCCAAAGTCAGCCGCGCCACGCCCGCCGACCAGACGCGCCTCTGGGTCAGCGTCGGCGAGGTGCAAGGCGTGGTGCCGATTGATTTTGTGAACACCGTCGCCGGCATCACCGGCCTGCCCGGCAAGGTTGTCGGCACCGTGGACGTGCGCGAGCGGCATTCGTTCGTGGACGTGGCCAGCGAGCACGCCAACGGCATCATCGCCAAGCTGAACCGCGCGGAAATCAAGGGCCACAAGGTCAAAGTGAAGGTGGCGTGATGAGCGGCGAAGCGCCAACCCCGCCCGTTCCGCTGGTCGAACAATTGGTTGCGCTGGCGGTGCAATCCAAGCTGCTGCTGATCGGGCGAGAAGCGTTGCGCCGGAGCAAAAGCCATCTGCATTTTGTATTGATCGCCACGGACATCATCGCCAACCACCGCGAGGAAGTGCTGGTGGACTTCAAACATTATCCGGTGGTGCAGCATTTCACGGCGGCGGATTTTGAACGGCTGTTCAAAATCAAGGGCG
>Ga0182030_10025211_pt1 | contig 10856 bp, 12 predicted proteins | sample 812S3MmetaG_FD_121299 | JGI IMG/M metagenome (GOLD analysis project Ga0182030, IMG submission 121299) | Permafrost microbial communities from Stordalen Mire, Sweden - 812S3M metaG (Illumina Assembly) | ecosystem: Environmental > Terrestrial > Soil > Wetlands > Permafrost | place: Sweden... | reverse complement strand
TAATTCGCGTTGCAGGCTGGAGGACGGCACCCCCAGCCGACGTGCCAATTCCGAAACGTACCAAGCCTTCGCGGGCTGCACGAGAGTGGCCGCCAAAATCCCCTGGCGGGTCTTCGGGAGCAAAGCATCAAGTGATCTTTTCTTTCGCATATTGCGTGAACAATAACGTAATATGCGTAAATAGCAACATTTGAGTTTGTCGTTCGGATCGATCGCTTTACGCCCATAACACGAGGTAAAGCAGATGAGTTCAAGGTACTGGATATTCCAACGCAAAGGGGTCTTCTACTATGAGGACAACGTCCTCGGCGAGCAGCGTCTCGCCTGTTTAGACAAAAATGGTGCGTATAAGCCCCGCAAACAGGTCGACATAGTTTGGATGCGCAAAGGGAAACCGGACAGTAAGTTATCGCTATGGTGACGCAACTTTCCAACGGCAAACAGACCATCAAACTCTATCGGTCAGTTAATCGCGGTAAGGCGATGTATCAACTGTCCTACTATTTTGGTGGCCGGCGGGTGCAGAAAAATTTTTCTACCAAATGGGAAGCCAAGCGAACCGCCAGCATCATCCTCAATTCTTTGTCAATAGCCGCCGTGGACGTTGACGACCTAACTGCGGCAGAGCTGGAAAGCTTTGTGGCAGCTCGGCGAGCTCTGGCACCCAACTATGCGCTCCATATCGCCGTCGAAGAGCATGCCTACGCCGTCGCAAAGCTCGGTAGGGCGACATTACGAGAAGCCGTGGAATTCTTTTGTCGTCATAATCCTGCCAATACGCCTCGCTTGACCTTACTGGAGATCGCAGAGCAGTTTGCCATGTCACGCGAGCAATCGGGGCTTTCATCCCAATATGTTTCCTCCTGCCGTAAAGCGATTAAAGATTTGGCTATGGCATTTCCGGATCGAACGTTGAGTGATCTCAAAACAACCGAACTCGATGCTTGGCTCGGCAGCCTCGATCTCGGTGCCAAAACGAAAAATTACATACGATGTTTGCTGCGAACCTGCGGGCATTGGGCAGAAGGCCACGGCTATTTGATCAAGAACACCAGTCCATTTCCGGCAATGGTTAGGTATAAAGAAAACAAGGGACCGGTCCCGATCTTTACGCCGGCGCAAATAGCCAGTCTACTCACCAAAGCCAATGCGAGCCTTCGACCATTCTTGGCTCTTGGGGCCTTTGCCGGCTTGCGCTCGGCAGAAGTGCAAAGGCTGGATTGGAGCGAGGTTAATTTGGAGCGCAACTTTGTTACTGTAGCGGCGAGCAAGGCCAAGACTCAGCAGCGGCGGGTGGTGCCCATTTCTGAAAATCTAAAATTGTGGTTACTTCCTGCACGCCAACTTTCGGGAGCGGTCTGCCGTCATCGTCGTCCCCAAATGGCCGCCGCCCGCCTTTGCGAAGAGTTTGCTTGGCAAGACAACGGGCTGCGTCATTCTTTCATTTCGTACAGACTTGCGATACTGGAGGACACGGCACGTGTGGCGTTGGAAGCAGGAAATTCACCACAGATGATTTTTACACATTATCGTGAATTGGTTGCGCCGGAAGTGGCGAGGGCTTGGTTCGAAGTGAAACCGCCTCCTTAGGGGGTTGCGACGACTGTTTAACTATTTCCGGCGACGCTTGGGTAGGAGAAACCCCGGCGGCCTGGATGACACCAGAAACATCGCCAAGGGAAGCGGCATGTATTTCAGAGGAGGGGACGGTGCCTCAGACTTTTACACATTTGAAATTACCAATTAGGCGTGATACTTGGGAGGTAGTGATTCGGGATTCAAAGACACTCACTTCCAAAATTATGAAGACGGCGGAGCTTCATTCCTTGATCCGCAGAACGATCTTGCCCGTATCAACGGTCGAACTGCACAGGAGGTGCGGGCCTCTGGTTAGCGGGTTAAGGCTTACCCTCGGGAGCACTCAGAAAGCCTTTGCAACTGGCACCAATCTGGCACCACAACCTGCCACTGAACCCCTCCTCAGAGGTAAAAGAGGGGGGCGACCGACGGGACTCGAACCCGCAACAGCCAGAACCACAATCTGGAGCTCTACCATTGAGCTACGGCCGCCATTAGTTCGCAAAACGAGTGATTCCCCGAGGAAGAGGTTTTCGTAGCGCGGAGATAAAGCTTAAATTCTATGTGGCCGGATTCAAGTCAAATCCCGGACAGGACCGATGCGGGCTGGCGGATTGGCTCGAAAAGGGTTTAGTCTACGTCATGAAGATTGTGGATTCAGCGGCGGCGATGCAGCGGCAAAGCGCAGCTTGGATGCGTTCGGGCGAGGTGGTGGGACTGGTGCCGACGATGGGCGCACTGCATGAAGGGCACCTGACACTGATTCGCCGCGCGCGCAAGGAATGTCGGCGCGTCGTGGTGAGTATCTACGTGAATCCGACTCAATTCGGACCTAAGGAGGACCTGGCGCGTTATCCTCGCCCGCGCCGGCAAGACCTGGCCCTGTGTCGTGCCGCGGGCGTTGATTTGGTTTTCGCGCCGGAAAATCTCTATTCACCGGACCACTCCACTTATGTCGAGGAGACAGCGCTTTCACAAGGTCGTGAGGGCGTCTCACGGCCAGGCCATTTCCGGGGCGTCGTAACCGTCGTGCTCAAGTTGTTCAACCTGATGCGGCCGACGAAAGCCTACTTTGGCCAGAAAGATGCGCAGCAGGTCGAGGTGATCAACCGGATGGTTCGCGATCTGGATGTGCCGGTGAAGTTGGTTGTCGTGCCGATCGTCCGCGATCCGGACGGCGTGGCGCTCAGCTCACGCAACCGTTATCTCTCGCTCGGGGAACGCGCGGTGGCGGTCGAGTTTGCGCAACTTCTCCAACTGGCCGTGAAAAAGAAAAGCAATCCCGGCGGTTGGCTTGAGCAACAGTTGAGGAAAGCATCCGGACTTAAGCTCGATTATGTCGAACTCGCCGGAAAACGTCTCTGCGCCGCCGTGTTTATCGGTAAAACACGGCTGATTGATAATGAACGACTGAGCTAATGCGCCGGAACGATCCGGAAAAAGCGCAACGCTTCGATGCGGTCGGTCAGTTCCTTGAGCGGATAGACACCATAGGCGGGAATTCGCGCCGGGTCCTGGATCAGATAATCCCAGCCTTCCTTGCCCACCAGCACGACAAAATGGGTGGTGCCGTTTCGGAGGGTAAGCCGGACGATGACCGGGTTGCCCGCGAGTAAACTCTGGTCGATCAGCGCGTAAGATGGCAGGTCTTCATAAGCCTTTTCGACCTGGCCACCCGGTGCGACTTCCGCCGCTTTTTCCCAGTAGACCCAGCCTTCCTCGGTGTAACCGCCGTGGGTCGTCAGGTATTGGTTGAGCCGATCCGGATCGGTGTCGACGCCGTAGGCCGACAGCACCATGGCCGCGGACGTGATCGCGCAACCGGCCTGGCCCACCGTGTCGAACGTCGGCCCGAGCAACTCGAACGTCCAGCGCGGATCATCCTGCGTAAAGACCGGGACAGGGATGACAACCCGCTGAAGAAAATAGTGTCCGCCGCTGGAGGAAATCGTGTGTTTCCAGGCGAAGAACGCGGGCGCACCAAAATAAATCGCGGCGGCGATCAGAATCCCCGCGCTCCAGAGCAAAGTCCGCCGCAGTGCCACACCCTGACCGGCGCGTTCGCTATCGCCCCGGCTGTAGACCAGGCTCAGCTTGGCCAACGGTACGAGTCGAGTAGGCATGGACGGACTTTATCGCGTCGCTGCGCGGGAGACAAGTGGTAGCAATCACGCGCTGCGCGATGGTTCTCACTGCCTCGCACAGCACCGGCGCAAGGGCCTGCGCCAGCTACCTTCAATCTCATTATGCACTCAACATTCGATTGTCCACGGCGAGCGCGGCTTCCTTCACTGCTTCGGACATGGTCGGGTGGGCGTGAATCGTGCGGGCAAGGTCTTCGGAACTGCCACCAAATTCCATGAGCACGACGGTCTCGGCGATCAGTTCGGAGGCGTTGCTGGCGACGATATGTGCGCCAAGCACGCGGTCGGTTTTCGCATCGGCGATGATTTTCGCGAAGCCCTCTGTCGTGTCCGCCGCGATGGCGCGGCCATTGGCGGAGAGAGGGAATTTGCCCACGCGTACGTCGATTTTTTTCTCCTTCGCCTCTTCCTCGGTGAGGCCGACGCTGGCGGCTTCGGGCGCGGTGTAGATGATCCCGGGGATAATGCCGTAGTTCACATGACCCGGCTTGCCAGCGAGCCGTTCCGCCACGGCCACGCCTTCCTCATGCGCCTTGTGCGCGAGCATCGGGCCGTTGATGACGTCGCCGATGGAATAGATGCCGGGTACATTGGTTTGCCAATGGTCGTTGACCGCGATGCGGCCCTTATCGGTGAGCTTTACGCCTGCTTTGTCGAGATCGAGACCGGTGGTGAACGGCTTGCGGCCCACGGCAACTAAAACAATTTCGGCTTGGTAGGAAACTTTCGCTTCGGCTTGGATGCCCTGCAATTCGACACCTTTGTCGGAAATCTTGGCTGATTCGATCTTGGTGCTGAGCTCGAATTTCATGCCGAGCTTTTCGAGATTGCGTTGAAGGATCTTCGAGGTCTCCGGATCGAAGCCGAGCGCGGCGATGCGGGGCAGAAATTCGATGACGGTGACCTCCGTGCCGAGTCGCACCCAGACGGAGCCGAGTTCCAGGCCGATTGCGCCCGCGCCGATGACGAGCATTTTCTTCGGAGCTTTCTCAAGCGCGATGGCCTGGTCGCTGCTGATGACCCGCTTGCCGTCGAATTTGAGGAAGGGCAGTTCGACCGGCACACTGCCGGTGGCCAGGAGAATGTTTTGCGCCTTTAGCGTCTTTTTCGCGCCGCCCTCGCCGATGACCTCAATCGTGTTGCAGTCGACCAGCTTGCCGAGGCCCTTCACGACTTCGATCTTGTTTTTCTTCATCAGGTAGGCGACGCCGCCGGTGAGCTTGCCTACGACTTCAATCTTGCGCTTCATCATCGTGGCGAGATCAACCTTGATGTCACCGGCGATGATGCCGTGAGCTGCGAAGCGTTCCCTGGCGAAATGGAGATATTCAGTCGAGGAGAGAAGAGCCTTGCTCGGGATGCACCCGACATTGAGACAGGTGCCGCCGAGTGTTTTGTCCTTCTCCACAATGGCGGTCTTGAGGCCGAGTTGCGAAGCGCGAATAGCAGCGATGTAACCGCCGGGGCCGCTACCGATGACAACGAGTTGATAATCAAAGTCGGGCATGAGAAGAAACTAGCGCAGACCTGACGCAAGTGCCACTCCGTTGTCGCGGACGCGTTTCCCTCGTTCCCAAGTTTGAGAACGAGGAGATGACAGTACATTATTTGTTTACGGCTCCGCGACGCCGCTTGGTGCGGAAGGCTGGGCCGCCAACTGGGCAAAGCCCCAATTGAATAGTATCTGTGCATCGGTCCACTTGTCGGAACTGTCGAGAAGCGTGAGCAGAAGGGTATGGCCGTTTCGGGTGACGGCGCAGGCGTAGGTGTGGCGGGCGGCATAGGTCCAGCCGGTTTTCGCGGGGCCCATTCCGGGATAGCGACCGAGAAGGCGGTTATGATTGCGGAGCACGTGCGTTCCCGATGCGGTCCGGATGACGTATTCCGGGGTGCTCATAATCCGGACCAGTTCAGGATATTTAAGGACGGCCCGGAAGATGCGCATCAGGTCGGCGCAACTTGTGTAGTGCGTGCCTGTGGGTGCGGGCAGGCCGTTGGGATTGTTGAAGTGGGTGTTGAAACAGCCGAGCGCAATGGCCCGCTGGTTCATCATCGCGACGAAGGCGTTCGTGCTCCCTGCGACCGCTCTTCCTAAGGTGCGGGCCGAATCGTTGGCCGATTCAATGAGCAAGGCATGGAAGAGTGTGTCGACGGAAATGGTTTCGCCGGGAACGACGGGGATATTACTCGGTTCAGCCCGGTCGTCTTCGTCGATGGTGACGCTGCCTTTCAGGCTTCCGAGTTTTTCCCGCACAATCAGTGCCGTCATCAACTTGGTCGTGCTGGCCGGGAGAAGACGCTCGTTGGGATTGCGGGCATAGAGGACCTCGCCGGTCTGGAGGTCTTCCAATTGGACAGCGCGGGCCACGATGGCGTCGGGCGGGGTAAGCTTGGGATGAGGGCCGTAATCCTTGAAATGAAATTGTGCAGAGACCGGCCCAGCCCAGCAAAACAGCCCCAGCCAGATGGTCAGGAGAAGTAAGAGGAAGTGTGGCTTGGAGTTAAGGGGTGGGCGCGGAGCGTAGGTGAGCATTTTTCGCTTGCGCCAGTGCGGCGTCTATCCGGTTGGCAAGATCGCCGTTGCGGGGGGCTTTTTCCAGGGCACGAGCCCAAGTGGCGATGGCTTCGCGCCTGAGGCCGAGTTTCAAGTACGCATCTCCAACATGTTGTAAAACCACGGGGTCATTGTTGGTCATAAAGGCTGCCCGTTGCAAGTACGGTAATGCGTCTTTTGCCTGCCCCATCTGGAAGTAGACCCAGCCCCACGTATCGAGAATCGGGCCGTTATTGGGATTGAGCGTCGCGGCGCGGCGGCTCAACGCGAGAGCTTCGGGAAGATGATGGCCCTGTTCAGCCCAAAAATAGGCGAGTTCATTCATTAGATCGGGATTGTCCGGGTATCGGCTCAGGCCTTCCTGCAGTTCCGCTTCAAGGCGATCTTTTTGTCCGGCCAGTTCCAGCGTCTGGGCGCTTTCGATATAATATTGGGGATCAAGCACGCTTGCTTCCGAGCCCACGGCCAGGGTGCGTACCTGCGCGAGGCAGGCGAGCGCGGCGTCATAGTTTTTCTCGTACCGATGTTGAATCGCTTCGTAAAAGCGAATCCAGGCCGATTTGGGAAAATGAGCTCGCGCGGAGGCGAGGGTCTCGGCGGCCTCCTTCAACTCCTTGTGATCGAGCTGGAAAGCAGCCAGTTTCAGATAGGCTTCGGGCGGACAGGTGACCGAGTCGAAGACGCGTTGAAAGCATGCCTGGGCTTTTTCCGGGTGATGAGATCCCTCGTAGGCGATGCCCAAATCGATTTCCAGGCCAGGATTTTGCGGCGAGTCGGCCACGGCTTCCTCAAAGAAACGAGTCGCGTGTTCATAACGTTGGTTGTCCAGGTAAAGACTTCCGAGCTGTTCGCGCAATCCCGTCAGAGCCGGGTTCAACGCGTAGGCCTTCTCGTAATCCTTGATCGCATCGGCGGTCTCACCGAGATCGGACTCCAGATGAGCGCAATCGAGGACAAGATCGACATTGGAAGGTTCCAGCGCACTGGCCCGCCGAAGCGTTTTCAGGGCCTCGGCTTTGCGGCCCAGATCGCGGTAGGTATCGGCCAGAAGGGTGAGCGTCTCGACATCCGGCGGCGGCATGGCGGCGGCCTGCTGCAAAATGGGCAGACACGTTCTCAGGATCACGTCGCCGGCGGGTGGGACTCTCTCGCTCCGGGCCACTTCCTGGTAAAGCCGGTCCAGGTTCAGCCAGGCGGATGCAGGCACGTCGGAGCCCCCGGCCTTGAGGATATCTTCGATATGGAGCACGGCGCCAGCCAGGTCGTCCTGGTCGCTTGCGACCTCCAACAACACCCGCATGGCCAGGGATTGGCTCGAATCCGAGGTCAAGGCACGGGTGCATAGACGCCGCGCTTCGTCGTATTGGCCGCGCAGCCGTTGCGTGTAGCCGAGCGAGACTTCAATGGGGATCGAATGGGGATGGCAGGCTGCAGCCGTCTCGAGTTGAGCCAGGGCCATGTCGAATTGACCGGATCGGAGGAGAATGTCGGCAAGCTTGACCCGGGCGTCGGTGAATAAGGGATCAAGCGCGACGACTTGGCGAAAGAGTCCCAGTGCCTGCTGCTGATCGCTGGCGAGGCCGTCAGATAGAAGCATGGCCTCGGCATAGAGCGCATTGGCCTGACTCCGGGCCTCGGCAACCGGGCTGAGCTTACCGCTCGTCAGCCGGTCCTGCGCGTCCGTGATATGGACGATAGGGGTGCTATCGGGCGCTGTCGGCATAGCGAGGACTGCCGGGGCAACCTGGGCGCGGGCCTGAGCCAAGGCGCAGATTCCGAGGCAGAAGCTCTGGGAGATCAGGGATCGCTTCCTGCGCACTTCGTGCGCCCGGGCAACTAGTAGCCCGGGCCACCCAAAGCCCAGGGCAGTACGGTAGCGATGCGCGGCACTTGGGCGCAGTTGCAGCAAGTTATTCAGAAAGTCTCCAGGCACATCCTGAAGTCTAAAAGCTAAGCTTTGTAACGCAACCGCTTCTTGTGCCGATTCGCCTTCATGCGCTTACGGCGCTTATGTTTGGCGATCTTGGCTTTGCGGCGTTTTTTAATGGAACCCATAGAAAGTTGAGTCGGTCGTTGTAAAGGTCTTCAGCTTAATAGACAACCTTATTCAGCGGATATTCGATAATTCCTTCGGCGCCCAGTTCCTTCAACCGGGGGATCAGGTCCCGCACCACGGCCTCGTCGATGATGATTTCGACCGCGATCCAGGCGGGGTCTGCCAGAGGAGAAATGGTTGGATTGCGCAGCGAGGGAAGCGTGGAGGAAAGCTTTTCCAGGACGCTTTTGGGCACGTTCATTTTGAGGCCCACTTTTTCGCGCGCATTCAAGGCCCCGATAAGGAGCAATTTGAGGTTTTCGAGCTTTTTGCGCTTGGCCGGGTCGGCATAAACCGCTTCGTTGACGATCAATTGCGGGTAACTCTCGATGATGGTTTCGACAATGCGCAGCTTGTTGGCGCGCAGCGACGAGCCGGTTTCGGTCAGGTCGACGATGGCATCGACCAGTTCGGGTACTTTGACTTCGGTGGCGCCCCAGGAAAATTCAATCTCGGCGGTGACGTTGTGCTCGGCCAGGTAGCGCTTGGTCGTCTCCACCAGTTCGGTGGCGATACGCTTGCCCTGCAAGTCCTTCACGTTCTTGATCATAGAATCTTCCGGCACGGCGATAACCCAGCGGGCCGGCAGCGCGGTGGCCTTGCTATAAGCGAGGTCGCACATGACTTCAACATGGTGGCCGCTTTCCTGGATCCAGTCCTTGCCGGTGATGCCGAAATCGAGGAAGCCCTGGGCCACGTAGCGGCTCATTTCCTGCGGACGGACGAGGCGGGCGTCGAGTTCCGGGTCGTTGATGTAGGGCTTGTAGCCACGGCTCGACGACTGCACCTTGAAGCCCGCCCGGGCGAGCAGTTCCGTGGTCGATTGCTCCAGGCTGCCCTTGGGCAGACCGAAACGAAGTGGCGTTTTCAATGACATAGGGAAAGCTGGTCATTTTGTGCGATTCGCCCCGGATGTAAAGGCAATAGGTTCTGCCGGGATAGGCGACTATGACCTGGCCGCCTGCTTGACATTTTGTCGGGCCACTTCCTGCAAAAGCAGCAGAATCTGAGGACTGATCTGGCGAGGGATATCGAGTTCGCCATTGTTGATCTGCGCATCGATGTTCGGCGCGTAAATAACGTAGCCGTCGATCAGGACCACGAGAATGCGGCCCTGATTCTGCGCGGTGACCGCATTCAGGTTGACCTGGCCCACGTGATTAAACTTCAGATGGAGGCCTGAGGCATCCTGCTGCGCATCGACGAGTTCCTTTTCAGTGACTTCCGGCAGCGTGCGTACTTGAATTTGTTCGCCATTGGGCGGTATCGCAATGGTTGTGACTGCCAGGGCCGACTGGCCATCACCTGTCGTTTGGACGTGAACGCGCAAGTTGATCTTGGGCGCGGAATGTCCGGCCTGAGCCGGTAGAAATATGAGGAATAGAAATCCGATCAACAGGCAAGTCCAGCGCATGGGAAAAGGATGGACGCATCTTCCCAACAGGGCAAGGGTACGATGAGATGGGGAGCGGATTGGGCCGTTCCTTTGGGGCTTTTCCCGGAAGGCAACAAGTTTGTGAACGAGAAACAAAATACTGCCGTCCGCAGGACTCAACTCGCTGAGACGAGCACAACGCCGAGGCAGGTCAGGCCCACGCCTGCCCAGCCGCGCCAGTTCAGACGCTCGTGGAGGAAAGCGGCCGCTCCGAGCACGATCAGTAGCGGGCTGATGCCCTCAAAGGGCATGAGCTTGCTGAGATCGATCCGGGGCATGAGGCCGAGCCAGAGCAGGAACCAGACGGTCATGGTAGTGATGCCGATGACGAGCAAGCCGATCCAGCCACGGGCCTTTTCACCCCTGTGTTCGCGGCGGGACATGGCGCGCTTGAGAAAAATCTGGCCGGCGACCAACGCCAGTTGTGAAACGATGACGACGAGCCAGGCGAGCAGGCTCATACCTTTTCCTCCACCTTCGCGACCGATTGTGCCAGAAAAACGATTCCGATAATAATCAATAGAATGCCGCTGGCGCGGAGCAGGCCGATGTGTTCGCCGAGGAAAAGCCACGAGCCGATGGGCACGAAGATGTGGACGCCGTTGGTGAGAGCGAAGGCGAGGCCGAGGGGCAGAAACCGGAGAGCGTAAAGCCACCCGCCGAAACTCGCGACGAAAGCCAGGATGCCCGCCCACGTCCACCACGAACCGAGTTCCGCCAGCCCGAGCCAGCTCCAGATGGAATTATCCCCGACGTAGTGGTTTCCGCCGACCTTGAGGAGGATTTGCGCCGCCGCCGTCAGCAGCACGGTCAGAAAAATCTGGAGGTAGGGATTCCAGAAAAGACCTGGCGCCGGTTTGGGCAGGGCAGCGGCGGGAAGGTGGTCGTGCATGAAATTAATTTAAATTAAAAGGCCCGTCATCCTGAGCTTGTCGAAGGATCAGTTCAACTCAGTTTAACTACACTCGACCTTAAATGAAACGCTTGTGTGGTCCGCTGAAATAGTAATCTCACCGTAAGCGGCACCTTCGCCGGTTTTTAAAACACATT
>Ga0182030_10025209_pt1 | contig 10857 bp, 14 predicted proteins | sample 812S3MmetaG_FD_121299 | JGI IMG/M metagenome (GOLD analysis project Ga0182030, IMG submission 121299) | Permafrost microbial communities from Stordalen Mire, Sweden - 812S3M metaG (Illumina Assembly) | ecosystem: Environmental > Terrestrial > Soil > Wetlands > Permafrost | place: Sweden... | reverse complement strand
GTTATAGTGTGAGCGTTAAATTCCCCGCATCGGATGTGAAACGCCCATGAAGCTCATCGTCGCCGTTATCAAGCCTTTCAAGCTCGAAGAGGTGCGTGACGCCCTCCTAGCAATCGGCGTTCACGGTATGACCCTCACCGAGGTGAAGGGGTATGGCCGGCAAAAAGGCCACACGGAAATCTACCGCGGCGCGGAATATGCGGCGAATTTCCTGCCAAAAATTCGCATTGAGGTCGTGGTGGCGACCGACGAAGCCGACAAGGTCGTGGAGGCCATCAGCATCGCCGCGAGGACCGGCCAGATCGGTGACGGCAAGATTTTCGTCGCGCCGATCGACAAGGCACTCCGCATCCGCACCGGCGAGACCGACTCCGACGCGCTGTAAAAAAGCGCGATCCTTTCAAGAGTTATGCAACCATGGACGCCGGCCGCCTAGCTTTTAGGCTGGGTGTCTCATCTTTAGGCTAGGGTGGCGACAGCAATCAACGCGGGCTGCCACTAAAGGCCCACCGATCTCAAAATCATCCTTGCTTCCCAGCACGTTAAGCCCGGGTTCCGGACTTGGCACGGGGCTTGATTCCCTCCCCCGCGGGCGAGGACGCGACGGGGGGCAAATTCCTTGCGCGGTCATCCCTTCACTGCGTGTGCCCGATCGAGGCAACGAGAGGGCGATTGGAGAATAATTCAATGAAAATTGTCATGGCCATCATCAAGCCGTTCAAGCTCGACGAGGTCCGCGACGCTCTCACCAAGATCGGGGTTCAGGGACTGACCGTCACTGAGGTGAAGGGCTACGGGCGTCAGAAGGGCCACACCGAAATCTATCGCGGCGCCGAATACGCCGTGAGTTTCCTGCCGAAGATCAAGCTCGAAATCGCGGTCCCCTCCAACCAGCTGGACAAGGTCATCGAGACGATCAGTGCGTCGGCCAAAACCGGACAGATCGGCGACGGCAAGATTTTCGTGTTCGGCCTCGACCATGCGGTCCGCATCCGCACCGGCGAAACCGACGCCGCGGCGCTCTAAAGACGCCCACCTCCATTTCCACGGACAGGAGTGAACCATGTCGTTGAAGAAGTTTTCCCGCGCGAGGCTTATCGCTCTCGCCGGGGCGATCCTGTTTGGGATCGTGCTGAGCCTGCCGACTTACCACGCTTCATATGCACAGGCCCCGACAGCGGCACCGGCCGCAACGGATGCAGTGGCGACGCCGCCTGCTTGCGACGCCAAGACGATGGAGAAGTGCTCGCCGAATTCCGGCGATACCGCCTGGATGCTGACTTCGATGGCCATCGTGTTGATGATGACCATTCCGGGTCTGGCGCTGTTCTATGGCGGCATGGTGCGCAAGAAGAACGTGGCCGACACGGTGATGACGAGTTTCGCGGTCACCTGTCTGATCAGCGTGCTCTGGCTGTTGTTCACGTACAGTCTCGCGTTCCGCGCCGGTACGCCGTTCATCGGTGGGCTCGACCGCGCCGGGCTGCAAGGCATCCTGAGCGATATCACCAACAACACCGGCAATCCCAATCCGCTGGCGCCTACGATCCCCGAGTCTGTCTACTCGATGTTCCAGTTGACCTTCGCGATCATCACCGCGGCGCTGATCTCTGGTTCGTTCGCGGAGCGCATGAAGTTCTCGGCGATGCTGTGGTTCATCGGTCTGTGGGCGGTCTTCGTCTATTCGCCAGTCGCGCATTGGGTGTGGGGACCGGACGGCATCTTCAACTCCACCAATCCCGACGCCTGGGTCAAGGTCCTCGACTTCGCCGGCGGCACGGTGGTGCATGTCAATTCCGGCACCGCCGGGCTGATGGCGGCCCTCATGCTCGGCAAGCGCAAGGAGACCGGACCGCCTCATAATGTGGTGCTGACAATGATCGGCGCATCGCTGCTGTGGGTCGGCTGGTTCGGCTTTAACGCCGGCTCTGCGGTCAGCGCCGGAATGCAGGCCGGGATGGCGATGTTGGTCACCCACACCGCCACCGCCACCGCGGGCATGACCTGGATGCTGCTCGAGTGGATGATGCGCGGCAAGCCGACGCTGCTTGGCGTTTGCTCCGGCGCGGTTGCGGGTCTGGTCGCGATCACCCCGGGCTCGGGCTTCGTCGGACCGATGGGCTCGTTCGCCATCGGCATCGCCGCCGGCTTCATCTGCTATTGGGGCTGCACCGGGCTCAAGCACACCTTCGGCTATGACGACGCGCTCGACAGTTTCGGCGTGCACGGCATCGGCGGAGCGGCCGGCGCCATCCTCACCGGCATTTTCGCCGTCAGTGCCTATGGCGGCACATCCGGTGCGATCGAAGGCAATTGGGCGCAAGTCGTCAATCAATTCATCGGCGTCGGCACGGTCTTCGTCTACGACGTGGCGGTGACGTTGATCATCCTGAAGATCGTCGACTTGGTGATCGGTCTGCGCGTCAGCGACGAGGTCGAGCGCGACGGTCTCGATCTCGCGCTCCACGGAGAAACCATCCAGTAGCTCCTGGAGCGGCAATCGATTGCCGCTCCAGCTTTCTAATGAAGCATGATGTTTTCGGGGAACCGGCACCCGCTTTTCCGGATCATGCTGCAAGAACAACGGTTGGGGCGCATACCCGGCAACGCCTCCTCCGTCGAGAGGCCCTGGCATCCACCAGGGCCTCTCACTTTTTTGCCATGGGGCGGGCATGACAACCGCGCCCTCCATGCGCCTGACCGGTGGTGAACGGCGAAGCAAAACCTGCTAATCCACTCGCAAGGAACAAGCCCAGCGAGGACGCCAATGAGTGCCAGTTACGCCAATCTCGAACTTTTCATCGACGGCAAGTGGATCACCGGCAACGGCCGCGGTGGCGAGGATGTGATCAATCCGGCTACGGCAAAGCCGCTCGCCCGCCTGCCGCACGCCAGCCATGCCGATCTCGACCAAGCGCTCGAAGCCGCCAAGAAAGGGCTTGCGATCTGGCGCGCCGCGTCCGCTTATGACCGCGCTAAGATCATGCGCAAAGCCGCCGATCTGATCCGCGAACGCTACGACGCGATTTCGAAAATCCTGGTGCAGGAGCAAGGCAAAGTCTACGCCGAAGCGCGCGCCGAGGTGATCACATCGGCCGACATCATCGAGTGGTATGCCGAGGAAGGCCGTCGCGCCTATGGCCGCATCGTGCCGGGCCGCGGCAAGGGCGTTCGTCAGATCGTGGTGCAGGAGCCCGTCGGCGTCGTCGCCGCGTTTACGCCGTGGAATTTCCCGACGCTGACGCCGGCACGCAAGATCGGCGGCGCGCTCGCAGCCGGTTGCTCGCTCATCCTCAAGGCGTCCGAGGAAACGCCGGGCGCCTGCGTCGAGATGGTGCGTTGCTTCGCCGATGCCGGCTTGCCCGCCGGCGTGCTCAACCTCGTGTTCGGCGTGCCGGCGACGATTTCCGAGCATCTGATCGCCAAAGATGACGTACGCAAAATATCATTCACCGGCTCGATTCCAGTCGGCAAGCACCTTGCCCAGCTCGCCGCCAAAGGGATGAAACGCGCTACCATGGAACTCGGCGGCCACTCCCCGGTGGTGGTGTTCGCCGACGCCGATCCGGAAAAATCGGCTGAGACGATCGCCGCGTTCAAATACCGCAATGCCGGCCAAGTCTGCATCTCGCCGACGCGCTTCTACGTGCAAGAGCCGGTATATAGCCGCTTTCTGGCGCGCTTCACCGAATATGCCAAATCGCTCAAACTCGGCGACGGCCTCGAAAAGGGCATCACCATGGGACCGATGGCGAATGCGCGCCGCATCGACACCATGGAAGGCTTCGTCAACGACGCCAAGGAACGCGGTGGCAAGATCGCCACCGGCGGCAGTCGCCGTGGCAATCAGGGCTACTTCTTCGAGCCGACGGTGATCACCGACGTGCCCGACGACAGCAAAATCATGACGCAAGAGCCATTCGGCCCGATCGCGCCGGTGGTCGCGTTCAAGACTTTCGATGAAGTCGTCGAGCGGGCCAATTCGCTACCCTATGGTCTTGCCGCTTACGCCTTCACCGGCTCGGCGCAGACCGCGAACCTGATCGGCGACGCGTTGCAATCCGGCATGGTCGGCGTCAATTCAATCGCCATATCGACACCCGAGACGCCGTTCGGCGGCATCAAGGAATCCGGCTACGGCAGCGAAGGCGGCATTGAAGGACTGTCGGCCTATCTCAACACAAAGTTCATCTCGCAGGCCTGAGACGATTGCATTCTTTAAAACTGCCGGTGCACTGCACCGGCAGTCGATGACGCGAGAGCGCGGCGCGATCGAGCAATTCCCAATTTCATAAAATGAAGACGTTCTGAGCCACGGTTTAGTCGCCTCGCCGTCATGTTGGAATAGCGCCACTTTTTGATCACGATTGGGTTGCGGGCGACGGAATGCCGCAATCCCCACGTCGCCATTCGCAGGTATCAGGAACCAAATTCATCGATAGCGCATTGAGGGGGTGGCGGGGTGGCAGGTACCGGTCACCAAATGGATATTATTGCTTCCATACTCGCCTATCTGACATGCGTCACAGGAATTGTCGCGACGTTGGCGATTTCCTTTGTTGTTTGCTTTTCCACGCCCGACCGGCCGGCCGCTCCAACGCACACCGTAGCGACTGCAACAGCGCCAAGCGGCGCCGGGATCACTTTGGCTGCCGCGGCGGCGCATGCGGGACCGGCCGAACCAAGCTCGGAAATCATCGCGGCAGCGGTCCGCAATCCGATACGTCCAATAATACCGCAAGCAGCGGTCGCCCGGACGGCAACCGCCCTTGACGTTCGACAAGGGACGCGTTTGACGTCCGTGCAATGGCACCGCTTACTTCGGCAGGAGCGCGCCAGGCGTTTGGCCTTTCAGCAAGGCGACAATTTCGAGAAGCGCTTCCTGAGCTATACCGATTAAACGACAGCACGTGCTCTTAAAGCATAATCCTGAAAATGCCTGCCTCTGGACTTGAGACCCCGATCCGATTCGATCGAACTGGATTAGTGTCTAGGCGTAAGAGCGCTCCAAATAAGCTACCGCATCGTCGGCAAGCTCACTTGGATCGCGTTCGCCGCGCTGCGCCATCTCGATGATGCGTTTGGCAATGATTTCCTTTGCGGCCCGTTTATAGGCCGGCGAAGACAGCTTGCTGCCCGATTGTTCGACTTTTTGCCACGCGGCCTCAAATACCGAAGCCAAGGTCTCGACCATTTCCGGCTCGAACGCCGCCTGCTTCAGTAAGGGAATTATCGGCATGATATTATTCCCTATTTTGCAATCCGATCCATCAACCGGCGCTCCCATCGGAACCCCCGGGCGATACGCCATCGGGCGGGGAGGCAATAATGGCATTCAACAGCCCGGTCGAATACCACAATCCAGGACCTTGCCTGGTCTTGCGGAAAGATTCGTGACCTAATGTGATCATCGCGCAACCGCGGGATAAACCCAATATGCTGCGTTAATAACGCGCGAGGGGCCGCAGCGATCCATCTGCGGGCAGGCGCATGAGGGCAGGCCGGCGGCGCCCCACGCAAAACAATTGCTGGATGATCGCCCCCCAACCTTCACGAAGGAATGGCGGTGGTGCCGCGTATGGGAAGTTTCGGCCTTGTTATCGCAGGACGTACCAAGCCAAGCCGAAAACGGCGAGCATGAACGCCGTCGAATAAAAGATGATCTCGACGGAGTGCAATGGCGCGTGATTCGACATCGCCGCACCATGCGCGCTTCCCGGCCGCAATGCCATCGACGGTGCCGTATGGCACAAGCGTCAGGCCGGGCCGCTGCTGCGCGCCTTGAATCCAACACATCTATGTCCAATAAGAGTTGCGTAGCTTTCGCCTCCGTGAGCCATGCGGGCTTGGGTTTACCTCGGGCTTCGGCAAGCCGGCTGTACGCACCCCCGTCAAACCTCCGCTGGAAACGGTTTGGACACGCGAGCACGATTCGGGCGCCTCGACGGATAGCGGTGGCGACGCGAAACAGCAGGCAAAGACCTAAGTTTTCGGCTTTAGCGCCAGAGTAAGCGGGACGAAAGCCCGAATCTGGCGTATTCTTAGTCGAATCGCACGCTCAGCGCCGCTGAAGGAGGAGCCGCGATGGCAGACCGTTCACACAAGTTCAAGGTCGGTCAATCCGTCGATCTCATCCCATCGACGTTTCGATCGGCCGCACGAGGGCATTATGAAATCGTCAGCCTGCGGCCTGCCGACGGGCAAACACCGCAGTATCGGATCAAGAGCCGGAGCGAGTCCCACGAACGCGTGGTCGCGGAGAGCGACCTCGTGCTTTCGGAGTGACGGAAATCCAGTTACGATTGCGACTTCGGAGGCAACAGCTTAGGGTAACGGCAAACGCCGTGACGCAGTGTCCGGAAGGCCCCGGACAGGAGTCCGACAATGTTCAAGGTTCTTGAACTCAAGAGCACAAGTTCGGCCGCGGCCAGCCAGGTCGGACAGGGCTATCCCACGCGTGAGGCGGCCTTGGCTGCCGTCAAAAAATACCTGAAGACATTCAGCGTATCCGGGCACAATTCGGACGGCAATTATTGGTGGGTGCGCGACACCGAAGGCTTGCGAAAATGCTGGATCGCGGCCCCCGAATGAGACCGCCAATTTCGGTGGGTTACCCTTGAGGCCAGAGCGTCTAAGGCCCGGATTGCCTATGAGAATTTCTTGCCGCGGGCATCTTTACCCGTCATCCGGACGGGCGTGAATGGCGACCCGACGGGAACGTCCTTCGTCTTGTTCTTTTCCGCCTTCGGCTTCTTCTTCTCGCGATTGCTTCTCATTTGTCCCTTGGCCATTTTGTCCTCGCTGTTTGCCGTGATGAACGCTTGCGTTACGCTAGCTTTCGCCTGACAGCCGCTTGAAGTCGGCAAGTACCGCAGCAATCAGTTTCTGTCGCCGCGGATCCTGCGCCGCCGGCGTTGTCGCGAACAGTCTGAGAAGATAGCGCGCCTTCTCGGCGGCATCAGTCCAATGCACCGCCGGCGCCGCCAGTAAATGGGCTTCCAATTCGTCTTGCCGAAGGCGCAATGAGTGTTCGTTCTCTTCGACTTCAGCCAACATCCGACGAAGCTCGGTAGCCTTCTGGGCGGCCATTCCGCGATGCTGGTCGAGGTCGATCGTCTTGTCCGTCATGATGGTGCGCCATCGCGCTTCAAGGCAGATTGACGCTTCAAGGGATATTCGGCGCTCTCGTATAAACGACGGATTTCGTCACAGCCGTATCGCTGCTCGTCAACTTCTAGAAACGCGCCGACAAGAGACTCCGCCGGCATGTCCTCGATAGCGAAACGGATGGCCTGTGCGGCCTGCGCAAATCGCCTATATGCGAGTGGCTGACGCCGGGGCAGGCGTCTTCGCGTCGGAAACAACTCCGCTGCGGCGTTGTAGTTAAATTCGGTCATCGGCCGAATCCTCGTCAAAAAACACTAAGCATCGTCCGAACGAACATCACTCGAAGGTCGATACCAATATAAGCTCAAAATGCAGTGTTGCCAGCCAGCTACGAGCCGGCACGTCCGGAATTGAGAAGATCGTGCGGTATCCAAGTCCGCCGATCTTCTGAGCATTGTGTGGACCGGCATGGCCGTCCCCGGTAAAGTGCGGCGTCGGCGGCGTAAGCGAATCGGCTTTACCAACTGGCGACAGCCCCGTTCCTGCTCTTTGCCGGATCAAGCGGGTGCGCATTTGGCACGGGCTCTGCCTGAGGTCGGGCGTAAAAAAGGCGCGTTGCGGCCAGATAAGGCTGCTCTGATTGGAAATTCGCATAGCTGTGGCGGCTTTAGGCACCGGCCGTGGCGACAACCATGCGGCGACAATCGTGGAGAGAATTTTGGACGATAGACTGAAAGCCGACGCGGGCGCCGAGACGATCGATATGCGCGCTTTGACACAAAGTCTTGCACGCTACCGCGAACCGAATCCTAAGCGCAGCGTCGTCGAAATACTGATTACGGCCGTGCCGTTCGTCGTCCTTTGGCTATCGATGTGGTTGCTGCTCCCCGTCGGATACGGGCTTTATTTGTTGCTGTCCGTTCCCGCCGCCGGCTTTCTCGTCCGGCTATTCATGATCCAGCACGATTGTGGGCATGGCTCGCTTTTTCGCAATCGACTATCGAATGACTGGGTTGGCCGCGTGATCGGCGTGTTTACGATGACGCCTTATGACTTTTGGCGGCGCGCGCACGGCGTCCATCACGCCTCGGCGGGCAATCTCGATCTCCGCGGTATTGGCGACATCGATACGCTGACCGTGGATGAATATCTGGCGCTGTCGCGCTGGCGCCGGTTGCGCTATCGCATGTACCGTCATCCGCTCGTCATGTTCGGCATCGGTCCGACCTATCTGTTTGTGCTGCGTCACCGCCTGCCGTGCGGACTGATGCGGCAGGGCTGGGGACCCTGGGTCAGCACCATGACGACAAACGGCGCGATCGCGCTTGTCGTCGCCGCCACGATGTGGGCGATCGGCATCAAGCCGTTCCTGCTTGTGCATCTGCCTATCACCGTCCTGTCCGGCGCGATCGGGGTGTGGCTGTTCTATGTTCAGCACCAATTCGAACATACGGTCTGGCTTAAAAACCAGGATTGGAGCTTTCCAACGGCTGCGCTCTATGGCAGCTCGCATTACGACCTGCCGGGTGTATTGCGGTGGTTCACCGCCAATATCGGCGTGCACCATATTCACCACCTGTGCAGCCGCATTCCGTTTTACCGGCTGCCGCTCGCGCTTCGTAACCACCCCGATCTCGCCAATGTCGGCCGGCTCACGCTGGGCCAGAGTCTCGCCTGCGTGCGCCTGGTGCTCTGGGACGAAACGGCTCGCCGGCTGATTTCGTTTGGCGAATTGCGGACGCGGTTCGGCGCGGCGAACGGCGCGCAGGCCTGCACCGACGCCGTCTGATCGGCGACTTGCGAAGCGGTCGGCTCTCGACGCGAGGCCGCGCCGCCTTGCAAAGGCCATGCTTATCTCATAGTTATCGCTAATCGACTTTTGGCCGGACAATCGGGCCGTTTCGCCTTTGCTGCATGCCAGGCGCACGTTCAGACCCTCCAAACATCGACGAATCGAGCTTTGGGACGCGGGAAAGCGCGTCTTGGGTTCAACTGCACCTAGATCAGCAAAAGGATATCTCTATGAATACGGGCACCGTGAAGTTCTACAATGACCAAAAAGGCTTCGGTTTCATCCAGCCGGATGACGGCGGCAAGGACGTTTTCGTCCACGCCACCGCATTGGAGCGCGCCGGAATGCGCGGCCTCGTCGAAGGCCAGAAAGTTTCCTTCGATACCCAGGAAGACCGCCGCACCGGCAAGATCGCCGTCGGCACCATCCAGGCGGCGTAACGTCAAGACAACTGCGCGCCAAGACGTTCTTATCAAGACGCGACAAACCGAAACCGCCCCTCAAGGGGCGGTTTTTTGTTCGCGGCGCACGGATTATGGAGTCGGCAGAGAACCGTCAGCGCGCGGATTGGCCGTGACAAGCATGCCGCGGCGCGCCAGCGCGTGCTTTAATTGTTCGATCGCAACATCCGCGGTCGCGGAGCTATTGGCCTTTTCGAGATGCCGCAGCAGCGCCTTCAAAGCCGGCTCCTTGTCTCTAATCACCCAGCGGCGTGCGAATATCTTGGCCTCGTGGAGGCTCGTTATACGGACGACTTGGGTGGCGCCGGGAAGACCGGCGTCGAAATAATCAAGGGGTGCAGACATTTTCTCACCGGCGTTGCAGCTTGCTACCATGGAGCGGCAAGCGGAGGAGCGCAATCATGCCGGCGTAATGATCCCCATAGTTCTCGGAATTATTCCCGGTGTGCAATTTCGGTCAGCGAGTACAATTGCGTACGCTAACCACCGAGTTCGAGCGGTCGTCGCAAAGCCGCCGGTGTCAGTCGCATGCGCCAGAGGCGCATGAACAGGGATAGGAGAGGCGGGCCACGACCGACGATGATGAGCACTATGTCTACGCCATAGCCCTATAGGTGTGGCATGATCGGCTCAGATAGAAGTCTCAAGGAATCTCAATGCCAAGGCCATACCCTCCGGCCCCTATATTGCCGCCGCCGGTACCGGTGCCCTTTCCGATCGGCGATCGAGAGAAGGCTGACCTCGCCCGCACCCTGAAGCTAGACGGCCTTAAGCCCGAGCTTTGCGACGCGGTCAGCCACGCCATCGGCTGCTACCAAGCCACAAAGGCAGGCTCGACAGACACAACCGTCGCAAACGTCCTAGCCGTCCTTGGCGAACTGTCCAAATCCCGTCGCGCCTACGACAAAGCCGTGAAGCGCCTCGCCGATGACCGTAGCGGCGTTGACTATACCACGCACGAAATGCTGCAGCCATTGGCCAAAGCGGTGCTGGAGGGCGATCCCGATTCGCGGGACAAGCTTGCCCAAGCTGCGGTCAAGCGAGCGGAAGAGCTACAAGCGCACAAACGCGTTGCTCCTCCGACCGAGTCTCTGCGCTTTTTCTGCGGCATTCTACGCCTTATTTTCAATCAGTCCGGCTCTCCCGCGCTACGGGGCAGCCTCGATGGGAGTTGGCATCAATGCCGCAAGTTCGCATTGGAGGTCTTCACAATCGCAGGCATCGATCACGCCGACTTTGACGCTCATCCTGGGCGCTTGACCGAATATCTCGGGACCGATGTGAGCGTTGGCTAGCGGCCTGGATAGGCGATTTGTACTTTGGATGGAGAGGCTTTCCGTGTCCCGGCCGGTAGTTTGGAGTTGTCCAAACTCAAGGGAAACAAGTCATGCCAGGGCAATCTATCAGCGAGGCGATGTTCTTCCCGGCCTTCAAGGCCGCAGCCGCGGAAGGTGCCGCGGTGGAATTGAAGATGCGCCTGCTCGCTGGGAAAATCCC
>Ga0182030_10025208_pt1 | contig 10857 bp, 4 predicted proteins | sample 812S3MmetaG_FD_121299 | JGI IMG/M metagenome (GOLD analysis project Ga0182030, IMG submission 121299) | Permafrost microbial communities from Stordalen Mire, Sweden - 812S3M metaG (Illumina Assembly) | ecosystem: Environmental > Terrestrial > Soil > Wetlands > Permafrost | place: Sweden... | reverse complement strand
GAATACGGATAATTGTCCGACGTGGTAAACGCGTCCAGCATCCACGACAAGCGGCCATCTTCGCCAATCACGATGTATGGGTCCTGATCGAAGGTGAGGAAGGGCGCCAGCGCGGCAACCCGGGTGCGAATGTTCCGCCTCATCAACAAGCGGCTTTGCGCATTGATATCGTCGCTGAAGGGAACCTTGCCCAGGTCGCCCCGGTCAATCGCGATCGCGATCCGCTGCAGAAAGCCACCCAGTACAATCCCTCCGCTGCCTTCATAGGAAGTCAAATTGTTCGTCTGGCCCTGCGGAAAGTTGAACTCCTGCTGGCGCGTTTTCACGTATACGTCGGTATCGGTCAATTGACCAAAATAAATTTCAGGCCGGGTTACGGAGAGTCCTGGGACGGTGCTCTGCACCGGCATGTTGCTCAACATCAGCGTGGGCAAACCCTCCGCCGTGAATCCATTGACAGGATTCATCGTCACGCCGTAACCATGCGTGTAGATCAGCTTGTCGTTGATCCAGTTGCGGCTGCTTTCCGGCAGTTTATCGACATTCAACTCGCGCGCCGCCAGCATCACCTCGCGCGTCTTGCCGTCAATCTGGTAGCGATCGATGTCGATATCGGGAAAGTCGTAATAGGTGCGTATTTCCTGGATCTGGCGAAGCGTATCCTGCAAGGCGCGCCAGTCCCACAGTCGAATGTTCTGCAGCGTCGCCTGATTCTCCGCCGGCTCTGTCGCTTCCACCGTCGTTTCCGCGGCGAATTCCCGTTGCGCAAAATGGTCCAGCCCAAACGCCTGCCGCGTCATCTCGATGTTGGAACTGATATACGGCTGTTCACGCACCAGCTCATTCGGCTTGACGACAAAACTGCTGACATACCACCCCACCACGCTCAGTCCGATGTAGCAGACGGCCGCGGGGATGATCGAGGCAATCACCCAGGTTCCGCGACCATTGCGAACTGCATTGAATACTGCGATCGCCGCCCCGAGAACCAACGCCGCGCATACCAGCAGCAAACCAGCCAGGGCGACGTGAATATCGGTGTACGTCGCTCCATCGAAGATGGTGTGATGATCCAGCAGCAAGGCAAAACGGCCGAGATAGGTGCGCACCGCCAGAACCAGAAGAAGAAACGCGGAAGTACATGACAGGCCTCGCCACGAGAGCGGAACGTAGCTGTTCCCGCGCCCTGAGAAAATCCGCGAACCTCCCGTAGCAAGCAGAAATACAACCGCCATCGCGCAGGAGAGAACGGCCAGCGTCAACAGCCATCCCAACAATAGGTTCCACCCCGGAAGCGCAAAGAGAAAAAAGTTCAGAGGCTTCCCAAACACCGGATCGACAACCGGGCCCGCAGCCTTCGGCGCGTACCAGAACAGCGCCAGGGTCGGCCATTCCGACATCATCGTCGCCGCGGTCACAAACGACACCAGCAGCGAAACACCCAGGGTCACCATCCGGATCACCGGTTCAATGGGAAGATTCAATGGTTGTCCATTGACAACGATCGTGTGTCCCGATGGCATGTCCAGCCGGTGAACCCGCTTGAGAACAACAAATGTCCCGTAGAGAACCGCAAAGGTGACCACGGCGAAGGCCGCGAAGATGCTCCACTGCAACCCCAGCGTCTTCCAGTACACTTCGCTGAATCCGAGTGTTCGATACCACAAGGCGTTCACGTAATACGACAAGGCGGTCTTGCTGCCCAGCAGGATCGCAGCCACTACTGCGGCAAGGATGAAGACAGTTCTCCGTCCGCGTTTGGGCGAACTGGAATGCATTGGCCAATCGATCGTTTCCGGCAAAAACGTCACCCCGCTGTCGCGGTTCTTTCCTGAATCGCATTTGGGATAGACAACCGCCGAGTCCGCAGCGCAGGCTTCCATCCCCCACTACCACTCTAGTCTCTTGCCCCGGCCCGTGCCGCTTCGACGCTTTGTAACGGGGCACGACTTCAGTCGTGCCAAATAAAGCCACCAGAGAGATTGGGCTTCAGCCCCTGCCAACTCCGTACCCTCACCACAGCCCGGTAAATTGGTAAGTTCCGGCAGCCTTTCAATTCTGGGGACGATTCCCGCGTTTGGATCTCAAAATTAGATTCGTTTGCGATAAACATTTTCAGGCTCTCCGTACTTGTGCCTCCGCCATAACAAGATCAAACGCTAGAAAGTCAAACCACGAAATCGGCATCAAGTACACGAACACTTTTCCGCCATTTCTGACAAAAAAAAAACTTGCTTCCCCTGCCGTATACAAATGTATATGCCACCTTTTCAACCAATTCACAAACCGCACAATTCGCCCGCAATTCCATCCTGCAGAGAACAAACCACATCGAACAAATTCACTTGACAACGCGAATTGACGATTGACAAGGGTCTTTTCAGAATTGTTCCACGTGGAACAATTCGTCGCTAAACCCGCTCCACAGTGCCTTCAAATTGTTCCACGTGGAACAATTTGAAGGTCTCCTCAGAACAACCTGAGTGACTCAACGGTCGGAACTGAAAGTGCCGGCATCGGCTTTCGAGGAACCGCCGGCCTAGATCGCATCGGTAAGCCGGACTTGCTGGGCGCCGGCTCGTCAACCAGCTCCATCCCGTTGCAATACGAAACCCGCCTGCCCGCAACCGCCGCGACGCGGTCCCCAGGCAGAACAATCCCGACAAGGTTCATCGGGTCCGCGCCCGCCACGTGAATGATGTCGCGCGACTCGCGATGCCTGGAACCCCGCAGGCTCTCCATCGCCTCTGGCAGCGCAAACTGCTCCCCGCTGAAGCCCGAAACAAAGCGTCCACCCCGCACCTCGCCGCGATCCTCCAATCGCCTCAGCATGCGCAGCAAAATACTCCACTTGGGCGCATTCGACTCACGCGCCACAACATCGCGAAAGAGAATGCCATACCGCATCAGCAGCATGCGCGCAGCCGATTCAATCGCCGCATCGGTGCCGCGCGCATCCTCCATGATCGTGGGGGATGTATGCGTCTCGGCATTGAATAACGACCAGCGCCCGGCGGAACTGCGAGCCTTCCTGTGAACAGAAACCATAGCCGTCTTCCGCTCCGGGTCGATCATCGCGCGCAATTGATCGAAGCCATCCGCCGCCGCCAATCCGGCAGTTGCGAGTTCCCAGAGCGCCAGTCTTGTCTGAGCCGCCGTGAGGTGAAGTAAACGCTGGATATCTTCCGCGAAGCAGGCTCCTCGCTGTTGCAGCAAATCTCTCGCTCGCAACGCCTCTTCGGAAAGCGCCTGGCGCAGCTTTTCTTCTGCAACCCGGTGTTCCGCCAAGGCAAGCCCAAGCCAATGTGCTGAGTCTCTGACGAAGAAAGTGATTGGCGCGGCATTGGTCGGTACCACACGACACGGCGCTGCTCCATCACCCATCGACCATGCCGGATGAGGCGAAACACGGCCCCACCCCACGCACCCCGACAGACAAAGTTGATCCAGCCAGCGAGGATCATAGTTCGCCACCCGCGCGGGAAGCAGAGAACGCTCCCATTCAATCGCAGGAGCTTCAAAACCCTCTAACTTCGAGAGCACATCGAGCAAGCCTTCTTCACCGGCAAGCTGCGTCTGCGGCGCAACGTGCTGCCATCCTAAAAGCCATCGCACGTAAACGGCCGGAGTGACAGCCTCGATCTGCTTGCGCAGCGTGCCCAGCGTCATGCGGTGAATGCGCTGAAGAATTCGCCGCTCACACCATTCCACCTCATGATCCTCCTGCGTTGCGGGCCGTTCAAAGCTGCCTCGCATCAACAATCCCTGCACCTCCATGGCAACAAACGTCTGGTAGACCTGACCTGCTTCAATGCTGAGCTTCCGGGCAAACTCATTCGCCGAGATAGGTCCGAAGATCTGCATCCAACCCTGGACGCATCTTCTGAGTCCTTCTTGTTTGAGGGTTGTTCCTTCTGCGCTGGAAGCCCAGAGGACTTCAACAAACTCCAAACGTTCCATCGCAATCCAGTAACTCTCACCATCACATTCATACCGGCGCGCCCTGCCCGAATTCACTAACTCGTCAAACAATCCTTTCCAGAGATGGCGGCTTTTTCCTTCCAACAACGAAAGCGGCAGCGCCACAAGGCCCATCAAGAGATCATGCAGTTCGTGCTCATCGCGCAGGTCCGGCCAGCATTCCAAGCGCACAGCATCGATAGCTCGCTGATCCAGGCGACCGGCCTCCTGCAGGACGCTCGCTGGAATCGAGCCACGCAAAGAAACGGCCCTGGCCCTGCGTTCCTCGAGGCCTGCTTCGTCAAGAAAGGCATACGGATTTGCGTTCAGCAACTCATGTGCAAACTGCGATGGAACCGGTGTATCGACAGCCAGACAACGAATGCTTCCACTTTGAATACCGCGAAGAATATCTACCAGACCATCCAGGTCCATCGCTTCGTGCAGCACATCCTGCATCACTTCGCGCACCAGCGGATGGTCCGGGATTTGAATGTCGCCAACGATGGTTTCGAAACAGGCAGCGGCTTGCGGGAACACGCTGGCCATCAGGTCTTCAGACCGCGTACGCTGCACCTGCGGCGCAATGCGTTTGCCCTTCGAGGAGCGAAGCAGTTGCAGACTGCGACCCGCCGCCCAGCGCCATCGCGTTTTGAAAATCGGCGAAGCGATGGAAGCTTGCTCGAGCAAATCCTTTGCGGTCAGTTCAGTCAGAAAATGGAACACGTCCGACAACGCGAAGCTATGCTGCTCAGCCAGCGAGATATTGATGCCGTTGTCGGTCGCCGCGGCCTGCAGTTCGAAGTTGAATCCGCGACAAAATCGCTTGCGCAGCGCCAGCCCCCAAGCCTTATTGATGCGTCCGCCAAAAGGAGCATGCAGGATGAGCTGCATGCCCCCTCCCTCATCGAAGAAGCGCTCCGCAATGATGGTTGTCGTGGAAGGCACCGCACCCAACACCGCACGTCCTGCCACGATGTATGCGATCAGTTGCTGCGCGCCTTGCTCGCAGACACCGCACTCCGTCATCAGCCACGCTACAGCCTCTGCAACTTCCGGCTGAGCGGCCGAGAGATAACCAGGCGAAAGGCTACGCGTGCGACCGGCGATCGCCTCACGAATCTCGCTGACCCCGTCGCTGAGTACGCTCGTGCGCTGCGGCGCTTCGCCTGTCCAGAAGGGTACGCTGGGAGGCGCTCCATGCGCATCCTCAACCAGCACCCTACCGGCAGACTCGATCCTTTGCACGCGCCAACTGGTGTTCCCCAGCAGGATCACATCGCCCGGCGAAGAGTCGACCGCGAAGTGCTCGTCAAGCGTTGCGATCTGCACTCCTTCCGGCTGCAGGATCACGCTGAACAAAGCAGTATCTGGAATCGCACCTCCATTCGAGATCGCCGTCATTCGTGCGCCGCGTCGCGCATGCAGGTGTCCACGAATGCCATCATGCATCAGGTACGCCCCATATCGCCCACGGCTCGATTCAATGCCGTTTGTCAGGATGCCCACAACTTCATCGAACTGCGCACGGCTCAGATCTCGATACGCATAGGCGCGACGAAACACCTCATAAAGCGAGGTCTCATCCCACGACTCAGCGCCACACGCGGCCACGATTTGCTGCATCAGCACATCCACAGGCTGCGGCGGGATTTCCAACAAATCCAATTCCCCCGCGCGCATCTTGCGGATCAGCGCTGCCTGCTCCAGTAGATCGTCCCTTGTGGTTGCGAAGAATCTCCCCTTGGGAATCGCTCCACGCCAATGCCCTGCCCTTCCCACTCTTTGCATGCCCACACCGACCGAACGGGTGCTCGCAATCTGGCAAACGAGGTCTATATCGCCGATATCGATGCCCAGTTCAAGCGATGCTGTCGCGACGAGTATCTTGATTTCTCCGCGCTTGAGACGCTGCTCCGCATCGAGCCGCAGCGTGCGCGACAGGGAACCATGATGCGCCGCCACATGTTCCGTTCCCAGGCGTTCTGCAACTGCGAACGATATCCTCTCGACCAGGCGGCGCGTGTTCACAAAAACCAGGGTCGATCGATGATTCTGTGCATGGGCCGCGAGCTTGTCGAATATCTCTTCCCACATCGCACTCGTCGTGACCGAAGTCAGTTCGTCGCTCGGAACCTCGATCGCCAAATCCAGTTCGCGTCTCTGCCCTACTTGAATGGTCCGTGCTTCGCAACGCAGACTGCTCTCGCCGGTCAGGTATTTCGCGACCAAGGCGATTGGATTCTGTGTTGCGGAAAGCCCAATGCGCTGAGGAGGCGAAACCATCCCCGGAAGATAGGAGGTCGGCGAAAGCTTGTTATCACCGCAGACAAGGGCCTCAAGCCTCTCGAGGGAAAGTGCCAGATGCGCCCCTCGCTTGTCGTCGGCGATGGCATGAATTTCGTCGACGATCACTGTCTTGACGTGCCTCAAGTGCTCGCGGCTCTTGCGGGCGGTCAACAAGATATACAGCGACTCCGGCGTGGTGACGAGAATATGCGGAGGGTGCTTGAGCATCGCGGCACGCTCCCTGGGCAGCGTGTCTCCGGTCCTGACTCCGGTGCGGATACCCATGGAGAGATAGCCCCGCTCTAGGGCCAGACGCTGAATTTCCGCCAGAGGACCATCCAGATTTTTCTGAATGTCATTGGACAAGGCTTTCAGTGGCGAAACATAGATAACTTCCGTTGAAGCGGGCAATGATCCGTTGATGGATCGACGCAATAGTTGATCGATGCAAACGAGGAAGGCAGCGAGAGTTTTTCCCGAACCGGTGGGAGCCGAAATCAGGGTTGGTTCACCGGCGAGAATGCTCGGCCAGCCATGACTTTGCGGCTCGGTAGGCGTGCCGAATTTGGTTACGAACCATTCCGCGGTGACCGGGTGCGCCCAGGATAGTTCGGGGGGAAGTTCCATGCCGAATTCTAACGTATTCGCCTTTTGTTTGCCTAGAAATATATGGCCTAGAGGTTTGTTGTTCAGCTGGTCTGAATCTCTGCGGCATCCTAATAATGCCAGCTTCGAATGGCTTGAACGCCGTTCAAACGCTGCGTACTGAATTGCTGAACGCGCGGCTGATCCGACCCAGGAATTCTTCGCGATCACGTCTGTCCAGGGCAATCAGCCAGGTAAGCAGCGCGGTCCCAACAAACCATGCAACGAAGGTTGCGGGCTGATTCGCGGCGACTTGAGAATACCGTTGAAGGGCGAGTACGCAGATTGATGGACCGGTCACGGTTGCAGCGCGAGCAAAGCCGCGCACCAACAAATTGCGACGTGAGAAATGCAGTGCATCCTGCGTCAGCTTCATACTCAGCATCAGGTGCATTGACAGGCTCACCAGCGATCCCAGCAGCGTACCGTACGCCACACCGATTGCGCCAAAACGACTGGCCAGGAACACACTCGCTGCGACGTTCACGACAGCTTCAGCGACCGTCGCTCCCGTTGCAGCTTTCTGTCTGCCAGTTGCAATCACCATCGTTGCATAGGGAAGACAAGCATTGCGAATGATGTTCGCCAACAGCAAGATGCGCAGATACAAGAGGCAGTTTGCCGCATAATAGGCGCCAACCCAGATCCGCAGGATTGGGTATCCGAAGACAATCAGCGGTAAGCCCACAAGTAGCAGGAGTAACACAGCGTATCGGCTGACGCGCATGAAGACGACGCCCATCTCAATAGGGCTTCGACGAGTACTCATGGCAGCGGACGCAGGCATCATGGGTCCAATGACCGAGGAGATCACCAACAGCAGGAGGTTCGTGGGCATGACCGCGATGGCATAGAAAGCCGTTCTCTTGAAATCGAAGTGCCCGACGATCGTAACGTCCAGGCCGCTCACCAGCAACATGCCCACGGACCATATGGCAAGATAAGCGCTGTAATGCACCATGCGGCTGAAAATGATTCGACTGACTCTCGAAAACGAAATGGCAATATTTGCCGCCATTTTTCGCCAGCAGAAGACCTGCAACCCTGCAGTAACGAGATTCACGACCGCAAAGGCCCCGGCCATGATCCGCAAACCTCCCTGGAAAAAGACCGCAATACACACGCTGACAGTCACAAGAACACGATTGACTACCAAGATCGCATTGGGAACCGCATAACGCTGCAAGCCAATAAAAACGGCTGCAAATACCGAGCAAAGCAACAGGACCGAAAGAGACACGCCCACGAGCACGACACTTAGGCGGGCTTCGCCTTGAAGCAGCGCGGGCATGCTGCTGAAGAGCCTCGGCACCTGCCAGGCCAGGATGAGCGTCAGCAGCATCCCGCAGAACGCCATGGCGGAAGTCATCGCCAGCCCGGCACTGGCGTATTGACTAGCAGTCTCGTTATCTTCTTTCGCTTCGAATTCAGCTACGAATTTTGCCACGGAGGTTTGAATGCCCAGATCGAGAAATGAGACATAAGCTCCCAATTGCAGAATCAAAATCCATGCCGAATACACCGCAACCGGTAGCCGTGAGACAAGGTAGGCAGGCAGCGCGAGGGAGATAATCACATTTGCGACAACTCGCAGCAGACTGGCCGCGATATTTCTCGATAGCCTTGACACATTGTCCGAACGATCTTCTTGAGATGAAATACCGATCTTGCGCCTCTGTTCGTGAAGATGGGATGAATCGCTGAATCTCGTACATATTCTATCGTGCTCAGACTTTCGGACAGTATCTAACGCGACTTACTCGAGCAAAACAGTTCGTCGATTTATTCCGCGGAGAGGCATCACTTCGCACCGCAGCGTCATCCCATCCAGATGCAGTCAGTCGATGAGAGCGTCGGTGCAAATCGGGACGGCGTGTCCGTTGCTATGTGCACTTACAACGGAGAGCCTTATCTCCCGCGCCAGCTGGCGAGCATTGCCGAACAATCTCTTCTCCCGTCAGAACTGGTCGTCTGTGACGACGGATCGACCGATTCCACAATCGACCTGCTTCAACACTTCGCATCGGTCGCCCCGTTTCCTGTGCGCGTTTTTCAAAATAGCGTCAATCTCGGGAGCACGGGAAATTTCGAGCAAGCGATCCGGCTCTGTCAACACGAGTTCATCGCCCTGTGCGATCAGGACGACATCTGGCGTCCGAACAAACTTGAAGTGCAGGTAGCGTTGCTGGAAGCGCAGCCACGGGTTGGTGGTGTTTTTACTAATGGAGAGTTACTGACTCCAGTCGGCAAACAGGAGGGACGAACCCTCTGGCAGAGTTTTTGGTTCGATGACAGAGAGCAGAAGCTCTTTCGCTCGGGCCATGCGCTCGAATTGTTGTTACGAGGGAATCTGGCCACCGGCATGACCATGATGTTTCGCTCCTCGCTGCGCGATCGCCTTCTTCCCATTCCCCGGACCTGGATACATGACTACTGGCTTGCGTTCATGCTCTGCATCCACTCCACGCTTGAGGCCTTACCGGACAGACTCGTCTCGTACCGGCTTCATTCTTCCCAGAGCATAGGAGCTCCGGAATCCTTCAAGAACAAAGCGCATCGAATACGTACCTACGGTTTCGGCGCCTATTTTCAAAAGGCAAAACTCAAGAGTCAGGTCGACTACGGCCGTTCTGCCTATGCTCTCAAAGATCTCGAAAGATATCTCGAACAGTTACACAGGCCGGAACTGGCAGATTTCCAAACTGCCGTCAACGCAAAAGCAGAATTCTGCCGCCTCCTTGCCGTGGCTCTCGATACCCAACGCTCACCGCGCTTTGCCGCAGTCTTAACTCTCGTGAGGCAGTACCGCAAATACACAAACCTCCCGCTCCGCGGCATGCTGAGAGACCTGCTCGTGTAGATGAAGGTTCTTGATCTGATTCCTTTACCTTGTCCCTATTCTTATTGCATTGCGAAGTTCACGCATACGCGCTGCCGATGGCTCATCCTGCATCCGAAAACGATACAGTTCCGATAGAAAAATCCAGATGCACGATATGGCAAATCCGGCGATTGCTCCGCCCACCCCGAGGAGGAGTCGTTTCGGACCTGATTTTTTGTCAGGCGGAACGGCTCGGTCGATCATTTGTATGATCGGAGCGGATTTCGCTTCATCGATTCGAGCAGCTTCTTCCTGCTTTTGAAGTAACTCGTACAACGAGTCATGATATTTCACTTCACGTAGTTGTCGAACATAGTCAAGACTGTCCTGGGGAAGACGTCCGGCGGGAAGGGTAATATCTCCCGGATCTACCTGCTTGCCCTGCGCGCTTTGCAGGCTGCCGAGTTGCTGCTTCAATTCCGCCATCTGCCGTCGCAAACGGACGACGTCAGGATTTTCTTCAGTCTCAGAGGCGAGCAAAGCCTGCAGTTCTACCTCAGTGCTGGCAATCTTGGCTCGACTCTCGGCGATACTTCGGATTGTCTCTGAGGTCTGGCCGGTTAACTGGATCAGGCCCGTTCGCTGCTGAAGCGCGCGCAAGCTATCCTCGGCTTTATGCAGCGCAAGTTTTTCTTCCGCAACTTGCTGGTCAAAGAAAACACGTCGCTGCGCTGCCTCCGTGACGGCGACATGGGAATTCATCTTGTAAAGACTGTCCACGTATGCGTTGGCTAATTCACTCGCACGGTTAGGATCGTGATCCGTTACCGAGATATGGATCAATCCATCCTTGCCGCTATCGATCTCTGTGCGCGAAGCCAATCGCTTTCTGAGATCGAACATTGTCTTATCCGCGTACACAGTCTGCAGGTGAAATGAGGTGATGATCTCGTCGGAAATGGTTCGGCTCTTCAACATACCGATATAAAGATCCGCGGGAGTCTTCAAACCTAGAGACGAAGCACCGGCCAGTGAACCGAGGGAGCCCAATTGGCCGAGAAATGCGGCTGCTGTCGACTGCGCTTGTTGAGGAGGAAGAATGGTGGCGGAAGCCACATAGGATGGTTTCAAAATCAAGGCGG